>JRHI01001216.1_pt1 | contig 22838 bp, 33 predicted proteins | sample 215371 | NCBI WGS metagenome assembly JRHI01 (sample SAMN02929681, study PRJNA255918) | sediment metagenome | biome: cave system; feature: Ice Cave; material: Sediment; isolation source: sediment from deep within a dark volcanic ice cave with no known source of... ...
CCTCCGCTCGTGGTCCACCAGCGTCGGGTGCGATTATTCGTGAGGCAAGCACCACCGCAAAGTCTGATCTTCACTGAGTCAATGCGGGTGCCAATGCGTGGGCGGCGTTTGCCGTTAGAACCAAGCATGTGGAATCTGAAAAGGGGGCGGCCCCGCGGGGCCGCCCCCTTTTCATCGTTCTTCGTCTCAGATCCGCGTAGGCGTCCCGCGCCAACTCGGGCACGTGGTTGGCGCGGGCGTAGCTCTGGAAGTCGTCCGGCATGTCACAAAGGCGCTGGGATTGGACGAGGGATGCCCGCGCGCTCGTCTTCGCGCTCGATGCCGACAGCGCGGGGCAAATTGGCTTCCGCGAGCTGGCGCGGGCCGCGGCGCTGCGCGGGAAGCGCGTCGCCTACGTGGAGCCCGACGCGTTCGGGGGCGAGAAAGACGCCGCGGCCGCGTGGCGTGTCGGCGTGCTGAAGCTGGGCGACTGGCGCGCGATCTTCGCCGGCGCGCACCGTGAGCCGCGCCCAGATTTCACGCCGGCCGGGCGCCTTCTGGGCGGCGATGCGCGCCCGATGCTCTGGGGTGAAGCCCTCAATGCGTGCTACGAGCTGAGCTATGCCTACCTCGAATGCGGGCCGGCGGCGCTGGCAGAAGCTCGAAGCCGAGCTCTGGAAAGCCGTCGCCGCGCTCCCCGCCGGCGAGCCGCTCCCCGAGGCGCTCGCGCTCGAAGTTTTCGCCTGGAAGAACGCCGCGTTTATGGGGCGCCGGCGCCTCGATGACGAACTTCCGACCGCCTGGAATGACCCCGCGCAGGCAGAGCATAGGCGGCGCTACCGCGGCGCGCAGACATTCTGAACGAATCGCACACCTCGTCAGAGGAGGGGGTACACATTCCGGTCCTATCGATGACGGATGTGTGCCGCCTGGTGGTGATCACGCCAGCAGCCGGAGTTGGGCATCGGTGGCATGCCGTGGCTGCCGCTTGGCGTAGGGACGGAGCGGCAGGGCGGGGCGCCCCTCGACCTCGCCGAGGCCCGCCAAGCGGGGCTGTGGTGAGCGGTGGCGGGGGGCGAAGAGGCGCGCGTCGGTGAGGGCAGCGATCCGTCGCGCCTCGGGGGCGTAGGCGACGGCGTCCTGCGCGAGCGCCTCCTCGTCGTCGGCGACCGTCAGCACGTCGCCGGACAGCCAGATTGCGCCCCGGCGTCCCGCCAACCCCCGCTCGCCGTCCACCCGCCACCGCCGGAAGCGCAGGTAGCCGTGGCGATCGAAGACGCGCGCCGACCGGAGCCGGACGAGCCGGTCCAGCTCGGCCTCGGCGCACCAGACCCCGCGCCCCCACCCCAGCACCTCCGCCGGGCTCCGCTTGCCGTCCTGTCGTCGCTGGTGCGCCAGGTGCGAGTGGTGGGTGTCGTTCCGGACGAAGCGGGCGTGCGCGGTGCGCAGCTCGTCCCACGTCGTCGCCTTGGCGTCGTCCTGGTCGGCCATCCGCCGCATGACGGTGAAGTGGGTTGCGAGGGAGTTCTGCCAGGGCTCCCCCGGTGCGATCTGGTAGCGCTCGATCCCCACCTCCCGGTAGATCCGCAGGACGCCTCGCCAGAGGAGGGGGTACGCATAGCAGCAGCATCGGTGGCCGAGAAACCGGTAAACCCGCGCCGGTCGGCACCGACGTCGTGTCCTGTTTGGCACAACCGCTTGGAAAGGGGAGTTCATCCGGCCTGCGCGTCGGGCTCGGGCACCGGCAGCCGCTCCTGCCTCCCCTCGCCGTGGCGCGGCCGCCGCGGCCGGTAGGGCGCCAAACGCTGGACCGGTTGCCAGTCCAGTTCCGCCAAGTCCGGCAGGAACGGCTGCGGCGAGGCATGCACGGTCGCAAAGAGGCGCGGCTCGTCGACCTCCTTCAGGCGGCGCCCGTCCGCCGCGACGGTGGCGCGGTACTGGGCCAGGGTGTCGGTGGCGTATTCGACCGTCAGCGTCTCTCCGTCCACCCAGACGGCCGCCCGCGCGCCGGCGAGGCCGCGTTCGCCATAGAGGCGCCAGTGGCGGAAGCGGACAAACCCACCCCCGTTGAGCACCCGCGTCGCCCGCAAGCGGAACAGGCGGTCGAGGTCGGCCGGGTCGCACCAGGCGCCCTGGACCCAGCCGAGCACGGATGCCGGGCTGCGGCGCCCCTTGGGGCGGTCGCTATGCGCCGCGTGCGGCTGGTGGTTGTAGTCGTGGAAGAACCGGTCGTGGACGCCCTGCAACTGGGCCCAGGTCGTCGCGTGCGAATAGTGAACGTCGGCCATCCGGCGCATGATGCCGAAGTGGGGCTCAATGGAGTTCTGCCAGGCCTGACCCGGGTCGATCCGCTCCTTGCGGATGCCGAGCGCGGCGGAGATGGCCTGCGCCTGGGTGGCCCGGAAGACGCCGCCGCCGTCGCTGACGAGGACCTCGGGCGCCCCGTGGGTCTCGATGGCCGCCCGCAGCACGATCAGGTAGGCGGTCAGGTCCTGGCGGGGCGAGATCGCGCTCGCCAGCAGCGCCCGGCTGAAGTTCTCCAGGATCGAAATGACGTAGACCGGTTTCCCGGTGCCGAGCCGGTGGTCCTCGACGGAGCGGACGTCGACCGACCAGACCTGGTGCCGCCGCACCGCGGCGAACGGCATCGGCTGCGGCTTGTGCGGCACGCTCGCCGGTCGCGGCGCCCCCAACTCTCAGTGCAGGGCCAGGATGCGGCCACAGGTGCGCGGCGACAGGTCGATGCCGCGCTGCGCCAGCGCGGCGTGGATCCGGAACTCGCCCAGTTCGGGGTTGGCCTGCAGCCGGCGGGGCACCCTCCGGGTCCGCCGCCATCGCTTTGAGATCGACCGTGCGGGCCGGGCGATCCGGGGCGTGGGACCGATCTTCCAGTCCCGGCCAGCCCTCCGCCTCCCAGCGGGCCAGCGTCTCGTAGACCCGGGTCCGCGTCGTTTCCAGGTAGCCAGCGATCGCGGTGGGCTGCCAGCCTTCCATATATAAGTCGACGATCGCCTTGCGCCGGGCCACCGGATCGGGGATGTCGCGGTAGCGCGGGAACCGCCGCGGCGGATGGAGCGGCACCGGCTCGGCGGCCAGGACCTTGGCCACGGTGTGGTAGCTGACGGGACGGTCGAAACGGTGCTGGCAGATGCGGGCGATTTCGAACGGTCCCAAGGTCGGGTACTCGGCCTTCACCTCGACGATGGCCTTGCGGATCCCGAGCGGCAGGACGCGCCGATCCGGCGCCGGCGCCTCTTCTGGTTCGAAGAGGCTGCGCATCCCGACGGCGTCGAAGTGGACGACCTTGCGCCGCAGCGTCCGCGCGGCGACGCCGGTCTCCCGGGCGCGGGTGGCCGCCGGCTGGCCAAAGAGGACGATCGGGCGCAGGAGTTCGTCGGTCTCCTGCGCGGGCGAGGTCACCAGCAGGCGCAGTTGATCCCAGTCCTCGGTCGATTGGCGCCGCGGGCGCGGCGTGGCAGGCATGGTCCGTCCCCGGAGCGAACGCGCTCCGCACCCACCGGCGCGGACGCTCGGCGCGGGGATGCCCCTTCTTTAGCGCGGCGGTGACGCCCTGTCAACCTGGCGGGCCGGCGACGCGGCCACCGATGCTGCTGCTCTGCGTACCCCCTCCTCTGGCGAGGCGTCTGCCGCAGCACCTGATTGGCTTTGAAGACGCTGCCGCCATCGCTGACGATCCCGATGGGCGCGCCGTGCGCCTGGAGGGCCGCGTGCCGCACGATCAGGGAGGCGGTCAGATCCTGGCGCGGCGAGACCACGGTGGCCAGGAGCGCCCGCGAGGAGTTCTCCAGGACGGAGACCACGGAGACCGGCTGGGGATCGGGGAGGCCGTGGCCCTCGATGGACCGCAGATCGACCGACCAATCCTCGTGCCGAGGGGTCGCCGCGAACGGCATCGGATGTGGCTCATGGGGAGGCGGGTCGGCCGGCTGCGGCAGGCCGAGTTGCCGGTTGAGCGCCATGATCCGACCGCAGGTGCGGGGGCCGAGGTGGATGCCCATCTGGCGCAGCGCGGCGTGGACCCGGACCTCGCCGAGCTCGGGGTTGGCCTGCAGGCGACGGGGCACCCTCCGGGTCCGCCGCCATCGCCCGGAAGTCGACCCTGCGCGCCGGCCGCTTCGGGGCGTGCGATTTGTCGGGCAGCCCCGCGAAGTCCTCGGCGAAGAACCGATGGAGGGTCTCGTAGACGCGCGTGCGGGTGGTTTCGAGGTAGCCGGCGATCGAGGCGACGTTCCAGCCCTCGAAGGAGAGGTGGACGACGGCGAGGCGGCGCCGGGCCCCGTCCGGGAGCTGGGCGTACGACGGGGAGCGCCGCTCGGTCAGCGACGGCAGCGGGCCCTCGCTCAGGATCCGCTGGACCGTCGTGTGGCCGACGCGGCAGTCGTCCCGCCGTCGGCAGATTGCGGCGATCTCGTGCGGCCGGAACGCCGGGGACTCGGCCTTGAGGGCGAGGATCCGGTGCCGGAGGTCGACCGGCACCCGGCGGCGGTCGTCGTCGCCCCGCGCCCTGGTCGGGAAGAGGCTGGCCAGGCCTTCGGCGGCGAAGCGGTCCGCCGTGCGGTCGAGGGTCCGCTCCGCCACGCCGGTGATCTGCGCCCGTTCGGCGGCCGTCTGGCCGAAGAGCACGATCGGCCGGAGGAGTTCGTCGCCTTCCTGTTCCGGGAACCGCCCGCGCAGCCGCAGCTGTTGCCAATCGTCGGTCGGGTCGACCCGGACCCGTTTCGGCGCGCCCATCCCCACCACCGCCCACGTCGCGACGATCCGCCAAAAACGTGACCGGTATGTGTCCCCCATCCTCTGACGAGGCGTGATCCATTGCATGTCGCGCGGCGGTGATCGGAGCGCGCGGCTTATCGTCGCCGCTTCCCCGCGACCGCTCGTTTCAGATACTCGCCGACCTTGAACACGGCGACTTTCCGGGCCGGATACTCGACCAGCTTCCCGGTGCGGATATGGCGCACCTTCCCGGCCTTGCGTTTGCTCGTGGCATACGTCCCGAATCCGGCAAAGGAGACCGTTCCCCCTTCGCGCAACGTCTTCTCGATCAGCCGGTGACTCCCGTTCAGCACATCAGCGACGATGCGCTGCGACAGCCTGGTCTGCCGGGCAACCCGTTGGACCACTTCTGTTTTGTACATACTCACCTCCTCTCTGTGTTCTTCACCATCATCATAGAGAATATTTCGTTCTATTGTCAATTATTTACGCATTGACAATGATGATACGAGTTATTATGATGCGAATCAATGAATCATCATCACTTGACCGCCGCACCACGACGGCTCACCCGCCCAAGCGTCACTCTGGACAACCTGGCGCTGGTGCCGGCGTCCCTGCTGCCCTATAAGCGGCAGTGGCAACGCCTGGCCAACGCCCTCCCCGCCGGCGCCATTCTGATCTGCCTGCCACCCGCCGCCGGACGGCACCGACGTGTGCGCGCCGGCGTTGCCGGCGCGCTGCGGGCGAAAGGCGTCCTGGTCACCGCGCTTCCGTCCGCCGCGATCGATCGTTCGCTACACGCGCAAGGAGGTGACGTCGGCTGAGGCGGCCCCCAGCCAAAGACGATGGAACGACGTGAACCGCGCGCGGTGCCAGATCCGCTGGCGATCGTCACCGGCTATCAGCAGGCCGTCGACCGCTTCCTTGCCCAAACGATCGGGGCCAACTTCGCAGCGATCATCGGGCACGAAGCGCGGCTGCTGGACGCGCTCGCGTTTCCCGGCAAGTTTCCGCTGGGCCAGACGGTCGCGACCCCGGGTGCGCTCTCCGCAATGGAACAAGCCCAGCACATCCCGCCGGAGTTTCTGTTGCTCCACAAGCACGGGCAGTGGGGGGAGTTGGATCCGGACGACATCCGGGAGAATGAGCGCTCGTTACGCGAGGGCTCGCGCCTCTTCTCCGCCTACCACACCCGCTTGGGCGAAAAGGTGTGGTGCATAACGGAATGGGATAGGAGCGCGACAACGCTGCTCTTGCCCGAGGAGTACTGAGCACCGCCGTCGGTGACAATGGGGCACCCCGCACGACAACCGGGAGCGACCATGACCACACCAACGCCCGGCCAGCCAGCCCCCACCGACCCCACTACGCGGCAGCCGCTGCTCCTCACCGTTCCGGACGCGACCGAGACCCCGTCGCTGGAGGAGATCACCTCGCTTGCCGCATTTCAGCACGAACTGCGCCTGATCAGCATCGACCCGGCGACGAACCGTTACCGGTTCTATGCCCTGGCCTGGCGACCAACGCTGTGGGGGCCGTGTTCTCGTCCGCACTTGGGGCCGGCTTGGCACGCCTGGGCGCTCCCAAGTTGCCGATTATCCCGACGACGAAGAGGCGCGAAAGGCGATCGCGGCACTGCTGCGACGGCGCTTGCGGCATGGCTACGCGGTCGCAGATCGGCGATAGGTCGGCGTTCTCTCACCTTGCACGTTTCCGTCTGATGCGGCATCCTGTCCGCATGGACATCCGTACGGACACCCATCGGATGGCCCAGCGGCCGTCCCCTCGGACACCCGGCTCTTTGTCTGTCTCGACCGGCCAAGCCGCGAAGCTCGCCGGGGTGAGTTCACGGACAATCCGTCGGTGGATCGAGCGAGGCTACCTCCCGGCCCAACAAACCGCACGCGGCTGGCTTCTCTCCCCTGCCGACCTTGTGTCTGCCAAAGAGGCCGCCAGACTTGCAGAAGAGACTTCCCACACCCCGGATGGCCATGCGGACACCCGATCGGACGCCCGCTGGGATGTCCCATCGGCCACCAACGGCGACACGGATAAGGAGGCGGACGTCCGACCGGTCGGGCATCCGGTGCCAATGTTGGATGCTGCCCGGGCACAACTGGAAGCGATCCGAGACGAGTGGCTTGCACCGCTGATCACGCAGATCCGCGAGTTGGAACGGGAGAACGGCAAGCTCCAAGCCGAGCGAGATGCGCTCAGCGAGCGGCTGCGGACCACGGAGGAGAAATTCGCTGAGGCCATGGCGCCCGTTGCAACGCCACCCCTTGTGGAGCCGCCGATCCCTGCGCCATCGACTCCAGCACGGTCCCGGTGGCGCTTCTGGAAATACGTCTCATCCGCACAACGCTAGGCGGCGATCTCTTCCCCTGTCTTGCGCCGCTTCCGACGGCCGTTGGTCGGCGGTTCCTTCGGCTCCTGGGGAGCCACGACCAGTTGCCCACTCTTACGCACCGCCAGGAAGCCGTCCCCGTAGCGCAGCTCGACCTTGAACCCGCGTTTGACCGCTCGCCGACCAAGGGCCAACCGCAACCCCCGCACACTCGTCTCGTCGACGGGAATCCGTTGCGGCACGCCCCGTTCGAGCTTATCGAGCAGTTCCTCCCAGACCGGATCGACCGCGGTTGGCGGCGTCGGTTTGGGGAGTCGTTCGAACTCCTCCGGACTCATCTCCTGGTAACTCTCGATGCGAACAGGCACTGGATTCTCCCTTCTCGTTAGACAAGGATCGGATCGCGCTCAGAGTAACTTTACAGTTTGGCAAGTCCCGAGATCAATCGATTCCCGAGTCCGTACTCGGCATTCCTTGGGTACGGTTTCCAGCAAACTGTAAAGTGTCGCCGATCCTTGTCTTACGCCCATCATCACCGGCATGATACCAAGTCCGCTATTTCCCATTTCCTTGTTGACATGGGAGGAAAAACATCCTATTATTAGATCAGATAATCTGATCAGAATACCCAATACTGGCTTTTGATCGATTAACAGCTATGGTCATCTCGATCGCTTCGCAAAAAGGCGGCACCGGCAAAACCACCACCTCCATCTCCCTCGCCGCGGGACTGGCCCGCAAAGGCAAATCGGTTCTCCTGGTCGACACCGACTCCCAGGCCAACTCCTCCAAGGTCTTGCTTCCCGACTACCAGAGACTCCTGCCCGCCCAGACGATCTACGCCACGATGTTGGAGCGCAAACCGCTGGTCGTCCAGCCGACGAGCGTCCCCAAGTTGTCCATCGTGCCCTCGCACATCCTCCTGTCCAATACTGACATCGAGCTGACGACGGCCCTCGATCATCGGGAAGCCCGCCTCAAGCGCGAGCTGGATCGGCTCACACCCTCCTTCGACGTCGTGATCATCGACTGCCCGCCAACGCTGTCCTGGCTGACGATCAACGCCCTCACCGCCTCCGACAAGGTCTTGGTCGTCGTCTCCCCCGGCTACTTCGAGCTCGACTCCATCGTCCAGCTCTCCAAGACGATCGAAGAGGTGCGCGCGTTCTTCAATCCGGCGCTCGCCCTGGCCGGGCTCCTCTTCACGATGAGCGACCCCACGATCAACAGCGAGACCTCGCTCCGGCTGCTGCGCCAGACCTATACCAGCCAGGTCCTCACCACGGTCATCCCCCGCAACACCGACGTCCGAGATGCCCACCTCAATAAGCAGGACATCTTCTCCTTCAACCCCCACGCCAAAGCTGCCCACGCCTACGACCGCCTGATTAGCGAACTGTTTGGCCTATGAAGAAGCGATTGGACACCGAGACCATCGGCAACGAACTCAAGGGGGCTTCCCTGTTCTTCCCGCGCTCACCGGTTCCCCAGACGGACGCACCAGCTCCGACCTCATCGCCTCTTGCCAATGAACCCCAGCCAGTCCCGAGGGAGGAAGACCGCCCATCTCCCCAACACCAGCCGATCGACCGACCGATCGACCGACCGGCTGGGCGATCGGTTCCCCGGAGGACCGTGCGGCGGGCCTTCGAGTTCTATCAAGACCAACTCGATCGGCTCCTCCGCTTCTCGTTGGAGGACAAGATGCGCGGCGAAAAGGGGAGCATGAGCGAGATGGTGCGGGCTGCCGTCGATGCCTACTTAGCGCGCAAAGAGCAAGGGGTGGAGTAATCGACCGGGCGATCGCCCGATCGGTCGGCCGGTCGTCCGGGGGTAGACACCCGGTGGGGAATCTGCTACAGGTAAAGTGTTCCAAATCTTTCTGGCCTGATTGACAGGGACCGGCGAGTGACTATGATATCGCCAGGCCAAAAAGAAGAGGCGCTCTGCGTGCCCCCCGTAGGAAAGCTGCACAAACGCCTGCCTCATCGCAAGAGCAGGGTAGCAGCCCTCCAAGGGTGCGTCAAGCGCCCATGGAGGGTTTTTCTATGAGTACGCACCCAAACGGGCAGCACGACCAACCTTTTCCGGGGTTCCAAAGCCCCAACTTCACGCAGGTTCCCGACGAACTCTTCGACGTGCTGATGCCCAGCCTCAGCGATCGAGAGCTGCGGGTCCTGCTCTACATCATCCGCCGTACCTTCGGCTTCAAGCGGGATTCGGACAGCATCAGCCTCAAGCAGATGGTCGAGGGCATCACGACTAAGGACGGCCGCGTCTTGGATCGGGGGACGGGCATGTCCAAAGCGACGGTGGCCCGTGGCCTCGAAAGTCTGCGCGAGCGGGGGATCATCGTCGCGGTGCGCAACCGTAGCGCCGCCCGGGGCGACGAGGCAACGACGTACCGCCTGCGCTTCAAGGACCACATCGTCGACACCCCGTGTCTCAGCAGCGAGACACGGGGGCGTGTCTCAGCAGCGAGACACCCCGTGTCTCAGCAGCGAGACACACAAGAGACAGGTAGACAAAAGACAGTGAAACCCTTCGAAATTCGAAAGGCAGACACCGAACAAATTGACATAACCGAGACGACTCTGGGGCACGGGGACGACCGATCGCAGCAGACGGCACCCGCACCGACGCCGCCAGAAACCGAGCCCTCCGCGGGCTTCCAACGCCTCAGAGAACAAGTTGCCGCCCTTAAGCAAGCCCGTGTGTCGCAACCGCAAGGAACCGGCCGCCGACGCCGGGCGCCGGTCGACGAGCCMGCGCCACCTGGTGTTATTCCTCCTGCCTCGGCTCTGGTGCCGGCGTCCCAGACCACGTCGTCGTCGGCGGGGGAAGGGGCGGGGTGGAGCGGCGCGGCGGCGGCGCGGGAGGGAACGTCACCCGTCCCCACGCCCGTTGGCACGGCGCCCCGCACCGGCCCCACCCGCATCGGTGAGCTGCTCGGTCAGCGGGTGGCGGCCCCGCCATCGCCGCGGCGAGGACCGCCCCCTGGCAGTCGGGACGATCGCGATCATGTCGCCGCGTACCTGAAAGACTTCGCCCGCGAGCTGGCCGACCAAGCGCCCTTGAGTGCGACGATCACCCGTGCCCTCCGCTGCTTCCAGCAAGCGGGGATTGCCCCAGAACTCTGGGGGTCCTACCTCTACGAAGCCCGCGCCATCACTCAGGAACACTCGGGCCAGATCAAGGCCAAACCGCAAGGAGAGCGGTTCCAACCCAAGCCGAAGATGGGCTACTACTTCGCGGTGCTGGAGGATCTGCTCGGGCTGAAACCCCGTCCCGACACGCCACATATCCCCGATCGCACAGCTTCTCGCAACGTTGACACATCGTCCCCGATCGCCGGCCGTTCCGACCCAGCACCCCGACCGCACCGGTTCGGGTACTCCTCGTGAGCGTGGCGGTTTGGTGTTCGATCGTCCGGTGGCGGGTGTGACGGGGGGTGTGTTGAGCCGTCACACGGCCCGTCACACCGCGGAGGGCTCCGGTGGGTTGCCTTTGTGCGCGAACCCCGATGAGGTTCGCTCCGGCGAAAACGGGGCAAGCGGACGGGGAGAATGGGCTGGGACTCTGGGGCTGCCAGAGGAGTCCCCGCCACCGCTTCGCTCACCCTCCTTCGTCGGCTTTGGCGGGGACTCCTCTGGCAGGTGGTTGTTTCGAACCCTCGTGGTCCCGTGGCGGGACGGCGTGCGTCCGCGCCGCTGGTGGCGACGGAGCCCCAGCCCACGAAACGATGGGCAGAACGCCGGTGTTCAAGAGTTGGTCTTGGTGGGCGAACCGGGGAGCGGGGGAACGGGGGTTTTGCCGAGCAGATAACGAAGCGGGAAGAGACCGCGTGAAGAGGAAGGCGGTGTTCGCTGCCCTCACCGCTGGGGCGCGATGAGGACGGCGTTGACCTGCCGGGTGCGTGCTGTCTGGGATATGTCCCCAAAGGCCGGAGGGTCCGTAGGTTCCACCAACATGGGGTCAGCTCACGAAACGGAACCAATCGTACGCTAAGCCGAAGCGATCGTTGATGGATTGCACGAATGGCCGTCCTGACATCAAACGCGGCGAGACCTTCTCCCCGTCGGGTGCCGGTCTCCTGGCGTCAGCTTGGGGTAGACCCCAGCCCGACGTCAGCGATCCGCGCTCACCAGCGTCAGCATAGGATCACCTCTCATTTTTCTCGACATCTGTTCCAAAGCTCTATAGACTCTTTCCTGACAGTTTGAGGCATGACCATGATCGGCCAACGGATCGGCTACGTCCGGGTGAGCACCGTCGACCAGAACCCGGACCGGCAACTCGACCAGATCCCCGTCGATCGCATCTTCACCGACCTGGCGTCGGGCAAGGACGCCGTCCGACCGCAACTCGACGCGCTGCTGCGCTTCGCACGCGACGGCGATACGGTGGTCGTCCACAGCATGGACCGCCTGGCGCGCAACCTCGACGATCTGCGCCGCATCGTGCGCTCGCTCACCCAGCGCGGGGTGCGCGTCGAGTTCGTCACGGAACAACTCACCTTCACCGGCGAGGACGCGCCGCTGGTGACGTTGCTGCTCTCGGTGATGGGCGCCTTCGCCGAGTTCGAGCGGGCGTTGATTCGCGAGCGGCAGCGCGAGGGGATCGCGCTGGCCAAGCAGCGCGGGGCGTATCGGGGGGAAGAAGGCGCTGTCCGGCGAGGCGGTGGCGGAGTTGCGGCGGCGCGTCGCCGCCGGCGAGACGAAGGCACAGGTGGCACGTGACCTCGGCATCAGCCGAGAGACCCTCTACCAATACCTGCGCGCAACACCATAGCCGATGCCGCGCCGCAGCGTGCTGACGCTGGCCGAACGGGCCGCCCTGCTCGCCATCCCCGTTGCCGAGGACGACCTGATCCGGCACGACCCCCTCAGTGAACCGGATCTGGCGGTGGTCCGACAGCACCGCGGCGGACACAACCGCCTCGGCTTCGCCGTGCATCTCTGCCTCCGGCGCCACCCAGGTAGCGTGTTCTCCACCGACAGCGAGCCCCCCGCGGCGCTGCTGGGTTTCGTTGCCCACCAACTGCGTCTCGACCCCGCGCTGTGGCCGCAGGACGCCCAGCGCGCGGAAACACACCGCGAACAGCTCGTGGACCGGCAGGCATGGCTCGGCCTGACGCCCTTCCGCCTGCGGCACGTCCGCCAGGGTGTCCACCGCTTGACCAACCTGGCGGGACCCGGAGGGTGCCCCAATCGATCGGGGGATCGTGTTGGCGACGGCGCTGGTGGATGCCTTGCGGCACGAGCACATCGTCCTGCCGGCGGTTGAGGTGATTGAGCGCGTGTGCGCCGAAGCGCTCACCCGCGGCACCCAGCGGGTCCACGCGGCCTTGAGCGCGCCGCTCTCCGCCGACCAGCGCCTGCTGCTCGACGGGCTGCTTGCGCCGCGCGCGGAGGGCACGTCCAGTACGTTGGCGTGGCTGCGGCAGCCGCCGGGGGTGCCGAACGCCAAGCACGTGCTCGCCCACATCGCGCGGCTGCGCGCGATCGACGCGCTCGGTCTGCCGGACGGACTGGAGCACCGCGTCCACCAGAACCGGCTGCTCAAACTCGCCCGCGAAGGCGGCCAGATGACCGCCCAGCACCTACGCGACCTGGAGCCGACCCGGCGCTACGCCACCCTCGCCGCGGTCCTCCTCGACACCCGTGCGACGCTCATCGACGAGATCATCGACCTGCACGACCGCATCTTCGGGATGCCGTTCAACCGCGCCAAGCGGACCCATGCCGAGCGTTTCCAGCAGTCCGGGCGGGCGATCAACGACACAGTGCGGCTCTATTCGCGCATCGGGCATGTGCTGTTGGACGCCAAGCAGACCGGCGCCGACCCCTTCGCCGCCATCGAGGCGATCCTGCCGTGGGAGGCGTTCAGGCAGAGTGTCACCGAGGCGGAACAGTTGGCCCGGCCAGGGGACTTCGACTATTTACTGCTCCTCGGTTAGCTGGGCGCCATGCCGATCTGCTGCATCAGCGCCTGCAGGTCGAAGACCTCTTTCAAGCTCGCGACCTGGCCGTCTTCGATACGCACAATCGCCGTCCCGACGACGTCGATCGGCTTCCCAGTCGCCGGCATCCCATGAAGTCGCCCTGATGCGTCCCGCGCGCACGGAAACGCACCGCCACGCCCTTCTCGTCCGCGATGGTGTCCTCAATGATCTGATGCATGTCGGGGAAGGCGCCGTAGAACCCGACGGCCATGCCGTGGTGGCCGGCGCGATCCATCGGCGGGAAGCCGTTGATCTCGGCCGTGTAGCCCGCGGCGCAGAGGTCCGGCGCCGGTTCGCCTCCGCGGCGGTCCTGCTCGGCGAAGAAGCGCCGGCCGATGGCTTCGTTGTCGGCTGCCGACATCAGATGCTCCTTTCCAGACAATAGGTCCTGTGGCTCAGGCGAGCGAGCGGCCGACGGCGCGACAGGCCGCCGGCGAGGGCCTCGCGGCGATCGCTGTCCATAGCAAACCTCCCGCTGCCGCCGCGGCCGAACGCCTGCGAATGGTAGAGCCGCCGCCTGTGGCATCCTCTGCCCTCTCAGTACGAACCCCACTGCCCGGCGGATCATCGGCTGCCGACCGCGACGACGCTCACCGGGCTCGCGCGCACCTCGTCACCGGGGGCTGCACAGAGCAGGCAGCGTCGGTGGCCGATTCGGAGGATGCCGGTAGACACCACAGAGCCCAGCAGGGCGATCAGCTCTTCGGGCAGGTCGATAACCACGGGCAGGTCAACGGTTGGACTTCGCGCGATCAGGTTTTGGGGTTGGCAACCCATGTCGCCGGTGCGCCGTTGCAGCGGCACCATGAACGCCACCGGTTACCGACCGTAAGAGCGCCTCGTCCCCGCGGTTTCGAGGTGGAACCGAATCGTGGAGATCACGTCGGCCAGCGCCTCCTCGTTGGGGTCGCCTTGGTCGACGACAATTCCGTTCACGCCGCGTGGATAGGCAACGTACCCCTCCGAGGCGGCTCGCTGACGACCTGGATCGAGTCCATCACCGGCGTTTCCACCTCTGCCGTGGCTAGAAAGCGGCTGCCAGCGCTGGCATTTGCGTGCCGCAATAAACCAGACGGGACGCCTCGCCACGACATGCTGGATCTCCCTCAGATTTGGTGAAGCCAGCACGTTGTGGGGTGGGTTGCGGCGGATGCCTACTAGYGRTTGTGGCCCGACCCCCGTCGTCACCAAGAGTGCGGAAGAGCCCCCATGTCGTGGCGAGGCGTCCGGAGGCTTGCCGCTGGTCGCCGCGCATGGTGCGAGAGCGCTCCGTGACCCACCAGCCGATCGCCCGCTCACGGGCGTTGTGCGTGCCGTCGCGGAGTGCTCCGTCGCTTGTGACCCAGGTGCGGTCGCGGGTCAGCCGCGCCCAGCCTCGAACCAGGAACGGAAACTCAAGGACGCGCTGGAGAAGGCGCGGGGGTTGACGAAGAAGCCGTAGGTCGTGCTGATCAACCCACGATGAGAGCAGGATCGTGTGCGACTCGGCCATCGATTTCTGATCCGCTCTACGCCGGGCCGTGGTACCCGAGGAGGCGGTTGATGATCTCCTGCAGGTCCGGCAGCACCGTGCCCGAGCCGGTCACGAAGAAGATGCCCACCATCAGACTGAAAACGCCCGCAACCACGCCGATCACCACGATGTAAATAGTCTGGCGGGTCTGCGTCGAGACGAACCCGAACGTCGAGAGCGCGGCGACGACGGAGTTCGAGCAGAGCAGGCCGACGGTGAAGGCCAGCAGCATGACCGAGCCCGCGAGCGAGGAGGTGGCGCCGGCGACCCCGGCGATCAGGAGCGCCTGAGAGCCGGTCTCGGCGCCGACGCCGTGGATCATGCCGATGCCGAAGGCGGTGCCCGGTCCGTACTGACCCGTGAGGGGCCGGTGGTCGTGGTGATGCGGCGTTCCGGTGACGCGGCCGCGCAGCCGGGACCAGCCGTGTCCGACCAGGGCGAAGACCAGCATCCAGCGGCTGCGCAGCTGTGAAGTTCCGCCCGTACCGCGCGAGGGAGTAAAAGATCCAGAGCCCGAGCACGATGAGCGTGACGCCGACGATCCGCTCCATCAGCGGGTCGATCCAGTCGGGCAGGATGGTGCTCGTCCAGATCGCCAACAGCCCGAGCGCCACCACGACCGAGGCGTGGCCGAAGGCGTAGAACGTGGCGAGGAAGAAGCGGCGCCACGACTGGGTGGAGACAAGGCTCACGGGCTGGGCCGTCAGCGCCCATGCGCTGGATCCCGAGGCAGCAACATCGACCCGAACGCCGACCTGCGGCGAGTCGGTCGGACTGACACCCGACCCGGTGATGTCGGTGATGGCCGCAATGTGGTCCCAGTCGATCCCGTGTCGCAATCCAAGGCCGAAGCCGGTCGCCAACAAGCCCACGCCAATGCCGATCATCGCGCTGCGCCCTCTGCCTAGGCGCTCGTCCTGCCCTCGATCCGCAGGGACACGAGCATGCTCGATTCCGATCACGGTGCGACTCCTCGCACCTGCAATCTCTTGTACGACTACGGGGTGATAGTACATCATCGCGATCGGCACGGACAAGCGGACGCGGCTCTTCCGCACTTTTGGTGAACGGCGATCTCGGACCACAATGAGTTGGGGTTGATCAGAGGTGGACAACCTCACCGTTGGAACGCTTCACCAAAAGTGCGGAAGAGCCACCACTCGATGACTCGGTTTGCGCCAGCAGGACGCCGCGAGCAAGGTCAGCCGCCGGGCCGGCGGATGCCGCCGCAACTCGTGCAGTTCTTCGGCGACGACTCGTTGCCGGAAGCGGTCAAGCAGTTTGGCCGGGAGCTGGTGGAAGAGGTCTGGCGGGAGATCCAGTTGGCGTATGCGGTCAAGTTTCGCCGCTTCCTGGATGACCGTCTCGACCCCGAACGGACCAGGGTCACGTTGGAGGTCGGCCAACGCGGAACGGCCCGCGCCGCCGGGCCGTGACGCCACCGTGTCCTCCGGCGTCGGCACGCGCAGCAACTCGTCCAGTTTTGCTTGGGTGGCAGCGGACAGGCGCTGGAGGACGGTGGTGCCGAGATGGTCATCAGAGATCGCGAGCGCCGAGCGAACGTGGCGGCTGATGCGGTCGGGTGTCGGTGGCTCCAGCCCCAACGCCCGACCGCGGTCCATGAAGGCCGCCCGCACGGCCTCCGGCTGCTGAGTCTGGGGCAGCACCTGGGCGACGAGCCAGTCCGTCACCTGCTGTTGGTCCAGGAGGGTCGCTTCGCGGACCCGCCGCAGCGTGCGAATGCTGGCCCGGTGCAGGGCCGCCATCCGACTGGCCCAGTCATACCGGAGGAAGCAGGTCGCCGGGACGCCGAGTTGCTGGGCCACATCGGCAACAACGGGCGCAGGGACCTCGGCCCGGCTGTGCGGAAAGCGCCAGGCGAGTTGGAAGAACTTGAGGAGGACCGCCACCCCCAGCCGCGTGTGGTCGGGACGGCTCGCGTCGACCAGCGCCCGTTCGGCGGGCAGCAGCGTCCAGTGGTCCCGCAGGTCCGCCCTGGTCCAGGGCTGGTGCAGCGCGCCTCCGTGGTCCCCCGCGCTTGCTGCCGCCACCGCGTGCCGGTAGACTGAAAAACGCACGAGAATATACATTCTCGCGCATTCCTGTCGACCATGCGTCGACCATGCACGGCAGAGGAGACGGCGAGATGACCGGCGATGCCGCACGAAAAACGCACGAGAATCTCTCGGCACGGGCGGGCCGCGATCCCCAGCCGCTCGTGGCACTGGTGCAGGGCTGGCAGCAGGACCTCGCCGCGACGGATCACGCCCCCCGCACCGTGACCCGCTACGGGAGCGCCGTCCGAGGCTTTCTGGCTTGGTATGCCACGCAGGAACGGCGCGCCTGTTCGCTCGCCGACGTGACCCCCATCGCCCTGGTCGGCTATCGCACGGCCCTCCAGCGGGCGGCGGCCACCAGCACGGTCAATACCCGCCTCTGCGCGCTGCGCGCCTGGTGCCGTTGGCTCATGGCGCGCGGTGACCTCGCCGCCAACCCGGCGACCCGCCTCAGACTCGTGCAGCGGACACCCCCCGACGCCCCGCCCGTCTTGTCGGACAACGCGGTCAATGCCCTGCTGCGGGCGGCGCAGCGCGGTCGTCATCCCGCGCGTGACTACGCCATCGTCCAGGTGGTACTCCAAACGGGGCTCCGCCTCGGCGAATGTCAGGCGCTCACCTGGGGGGACATCCTGTTCGGCGAAAAGAGCGGGAGCGTGACCATTCGCGCCGGGAAGGGCAACAAGGCGCGCCGCGTGCCCCTCAACGGCTCCGCCCGCACCGCGCTGGCGACCCATGCCGCACCCTGGCTGGCGGTGGAGCCCACGCTCCGGGCCGTTGCCGCCGCCTGGCCCCAGCGGAGCCACCCGTTGGCGACCACGGCCCTCTGGCACAGCCAGAAGGGGCAGGGTCTCAGCGCCTCAGCGATGTGGCGGGCGATGCACACGTTGGTGCAGGAGTGCGCCAGCCGCCAACTCGTGCCACCAACCACGACGCCCCATACGTTGCGCCATACCTTCGCCCATCGCTATCTCGACGCGCATCCGGGCGATCTGGTCGGCTTGGCGCGGCTGCTGGGACATGCGGACCTCAACACGACCGGCATCTACACCCACCTCTCAGCCGACGAGCTGGCGGACCGCCTGGATCGTTTGCCGCTCAATGCCTACGAATAAGGGGAGGCGTGAGTGCATCTGGTGTCACGAACGTTTGTATAAGGCCTCGTAGGCGGCCTGCAGCTCCGGCATCTCCGCCCGGCAGGGCGGGCACCAACTGCCCCAGAAGTTGAGCCAGACCGGCTTGCCCGCGGTAGTCGGAGAGACGGACGGGGCGGCCGTCGGCCGCCGTGGGGACGACGAAGTCGGGCGCGCGCTGGTCGATCTTGGGGAGCAGCCGGAGGTTCACGCCGCCAGTCCCGATCTGGCTGAACCCCGCGCGACCCCCGACGGACCATGCCCCCGCGATGAGGGCCACCGTCGTCGTCAGTCCAAGCGCGATCGTCGAGCGCCGGGACAGCAGCCGAGCCTTGGCCGGCTCTCCCCGTTCATCTGGGGGCGCGGGTGGGAGGAGCGCCTCGATTGCCATCGCCGACTCCGTTTCGCGCGCGAGGTGATGGGATCTACAGGAGCCAGTAGACCACCGTATCGTGCAATCCGACGACGACCAGCAGGGCGCCGGCCGCCAGAGCAAAAAGCCGCTGTCCTCGCCCGATCTGCCGGGCGTACCCCCGCAGCGAACCGCCATAGAGCGAAACGAGCCCGAGGACTCCGAGCAACGGCACCGCGGTGCCGAGCGCGAACAGTGCCGGGTAGAGCAGGCCGTCGGGGCGGGCGACGGTGAGCGGGATCAAGAAGCCGAAGAAGAGCGTGAACAGCGTCGGGCAGAACGCGAAGCCAAAGGCCACACCGAGCAGAAATGGCGCTTCATCCGCGCGCTGCCGGGCGGCGGTCCGCACGCGCAGGGTGAGGCTGTACCCGGGCGTCCAGGAGAAGCGGAGGACACCGACCATCGTCAGACCGACGACGACCATCAACGGGCCGAGCACCTTGCGCACCGTGACGAACACGGGGATCGAGTTCCGAGCGAGACCGGCGCCGATCACGACGGCGAGCAGCCCAAAGCCGGTATAGACCAGCGACTTGCCCGTTAGGTAGGCGAGGGCCGCCCGCCAACGCGGGCGGCCCTCGCTCTTCCGCCCGAGGATCGCCAGCATGCCGACGCTTTGCGAGAGCTGACAGGGAGCGGCCGCGCCGATCAGGCCCAGGAACAAGGCCGTGATCAGCGGAATGCCGATCTGCTGATCCAACGACCGCAGCGTCGGCGTGAGATGGGCACTGAGGCCGCTGACAAAGATGTACCAGTGAAAGACCGCCTGCCGCAGCGCGTGCAATCCGGTGCTCCTTCCTGGCGAACGGAATTCTTACATGATGTAAGATTAGAATGCCGGGGTCGGCAGGGCAAGCACTCGTGAACGCGTTCGCGACCCGGCGCGGCTGCCGCGCTGCAGGGTCAAGGAGGCACCGGCGAGGACCGGACCGGCCTGCTCAGGAGGCGACGGTGCAGAGCACGCACGCCATCCTGACCAGGTGATCCGGCGAAGCGAGCTCGACGGTCGCGGCAAGCAGCACGGCGGTCAGCGCGAGGCTCGCTACCACAACCCGCGGCGGGATGGCGGGTAGTCCCGGCCGCCCGGACAGGTGGGCGATGCGGGCCTCGGTCGAGCTCAGCCCAACCGCGCCGACGGCGGGCGCCGCGTCGCCGGTGAGCGCAACCAAGAGCGCCCCAGCGAGCGCCCCGCGCGACGTCACCGCGAGGGCCGCCCGATCGGCCGCGAGCTCCATGCGTGTCTCGCAGCGCTGGCGGAGCACCGGTGCGAGCGGAACCATCCACGCCGCCGCCGTCAGGGCATGGAGCAGGAGATACCGCAACGGATCCCGACGTCGCAGGTGGTGGCGCTCGTGGGCCAGGACGGCCGCGAGCTCCTCGGCATCCAAGGTGGCCGCCAGACCAGACGTGACGGCGATCCGTGGCGTGAGAAATCCGTAGCAGAACGCGCTCACCGCCGGATCGTCGAGGAAGGTCAGACGATGCGCGACGCCAAGCCCGTCTCCGACGCGCGAGAGTCCCGGCGGCAATGGCCGGCACTGGGAGCGCACCCCGCGGTGATAGCGCAGCGTCCCGACGAGCCTCGCCCCACCGGCGAGCAAGCCGCTTGCCGTCGCGAGGGACGCCAGGCTGATGAGCAACGCGACCGGTAGCGGTGGGAGGTAAAGGGTCAGCAAGGCGAGGAGTGGATACCGGGCGCAGAGGTCGCGGTAGCCACGCGCCACGGGCACGAGCGGCGCGGGAAAGGCCGTCACCAGGAGCGCCCCAGTCGCGGTCGCCAAGGGGGGCACCCACCACCGAGGCGCCCGCGCCCTGAGGCTGATCCTGGCACTCATGGACGCCCTCCTTTCCGTTCCCGCACCAGCCGTTCGAGCTCGTCAAGGTAGGTGGGGTCGACCTCGTCCGCCGCTTGCACCAGATGAGCCAGGGCCTGCCGCCCGAAGTCGCCGACCAACCCGGTCGCGACGCTCGCCATGATCCGCCCCAGGAACGCCTCGCGGCTGACCGTCGCTCGGTAGACGTAGGCGCGCTCGTCCAGCCGTTGCCGCGTGAGCAGACCCTTCTCGACGAGGCGGTTCGTCACCGTCAGCACCGTCTTGTAATTCGCGTCGGGGCCAAGGGTGGCGCAGATGGCCTTGATGGTGACCGCCCCGTCCTTCCAGACCGCCTCCATGATCGGCGCGGCCAGCTCCCCGAGGACGCGGGTCAGACCGTGCCCGTCAAGGTTAAAGCGCTGAATGTCCACGCCAACTCCTCCGTCGTGGTCGCGGGACACGACGTTTGGGGGACTTGCGTCCGACCGGGCCGCACTCTATCCTACAGCCCGTAAGATAGCAGCGCCGCCCATCCATCGACGCTGGAGGATACACCTTGGTCGGAGCTTTCGTGCGCGTCGCCTGGGCGGGCCTACTGGTCGCTGTTCTCGGCGGCGGCGCTCTGTCCGTCCGGTTCGGGGTGCTGGGTACTCAGCACGCCGCCGCGCCGCCACTCACCGGCCTCGCCGTCGATGCCGCCGACGGGAGCCTGCTCAAGGCCGGCGGCGGACTCTTCCGCAGCACCGATCGGGGCCGGAGTTGGACGGCGCTGCCGATCCCCGCCGCGCTGCACCCCGGCCAGCTGCGACAGGTGGTGACCAGCAGCGCGGCGCCGTCCAGCCTCTACGCGGCGGGCCCGGGGGCCGGGGTCGTCCGCTCGGACGACGGCGGCACGACTTGGCGCAGCGTCGGCGACGGCCTCCCGAGCCAGGAGGTCGGGGCGTTCACGGTCCACTCCTTCCGCCCTGACACGCTCTACGTCTGGATCACGGGCCAGGGGGTCTTCCGCACCGAGGACGGCGGCAAGGGCTGGCAGAAGATGGACGCCGGCCCGCCGCAGGGGGGCCCACCGGTTCCCGTCGTCGCGCTGGCCCACTCCACCCTCGCGGGAAGCATGAACACCGGCTGGCTCTACGCCGCCACGTCGGACGGGCCGTATCTGAGCATGGACTGCTTCTGAGGGTGGCGCCAGGTGGGCAGTTTGCCCGCCACCGCCGGAGCGATCCAAGTGGTCATCGACCCGACCCAACCCAAGCGCACCTACGCCGTCGCCGCGAGCGGTCTCTTCCGCTCCGACGATGCCGGACAAACCTGGCAACCGGTGGCGCAGGGCTTGCCGGCGGACCGGTTGACGGCCCTGGCTCTGGACCCGCGCCGGCCGCAACGACTCTACGCCGCCACCACGCAAGGCGCGCTCTACCTCAGCGAAGACGGTGCCGCCACCTGGCGAGCCCTCGCGTCGGCGGGTGGCGATGCCACGCCAGCGGGGTAGCCGCTGGCGGAGCGGGCTCCTCGCCGGGGCGTTCGCCGGGGCGATCGTCCTGGTCAGCTGTGGAGGCCGCACCGGCTCGCCGGGGCAGGTGCCGACCGCCGTCGAGCCAGCGCGGCCGGCGCTTGACGCGGGTGCAGTGACCCGGGGCCGCCAGGTCTACCTGGCCAACTGCGCGAGTTGCCATGGGGTGCGTGCCGAGGGGGCGCCGAGCTGGCAGAAGCCGGACGCGCGGGGGAACCTACCCCCGCCACCCCACGACGACTCCGGCCACACCTGGCGGCACGGCGACGGGGAGTTGACCGGGATCATTCGCAACGGCCTGCGCGACGTGTTCAACAAGACGCCGGAGCTGACGATGCCGCCCTTCACGGACCGCTTGACCGACCAGCAGATCGCCGACGTGATCGTCTACGTTAAGAGCCTCTGGTCGCCGGAGCACCGGCGGTACCAGGAGCAGCAGAGCCGGCGTCCGCCCATGGCGACGCCGGGAGGGATGTGATGAGCACCCGCCGCAGGGGTAGACCGGCGCCGGCCCGTTCACGGTCGCGCCCCGAGGTCCCCGCCCAGCCGTCCGCCCCCAAGACGCCGCCCAATTCGGTGGCCGAGCAGATGAAGGAAGACCGGCGCCGGCAGCGGCTGGTCGAGACGGCCGCCCGCCGGCGGCGGGTGCGCCTCGTGCGCTGGGGCACGTGGACCGCCGCGACCCTGGTGGTCGCGGCGGTCATCGGCCTGGCGTACTGGCGGGCGTCCCGGACGCCGGCGGGAACCGGCGGCCTCCCCGGTCCACGGGGCGGACCAAGCGTCGCGCAGGACGTGACCTCGCTGATCGGCAAACCGGCGTCGGCCTTTACCCTCACCGACTCTGACGGGAAGAGCTACACCATCACCCCGGGGCGGGGTCGGTCGCTGGTGCTGATCTCGCACATGGGCATCACCTGACAGCTCTGCGTCGAGCAGCTCGGCGAGCTGCAAAAGCACGCGGACGCCCTGCGGCAGCGGGCGGACGTCTACGTGATCAACAGCGACACGCCCGAGAAGTCGCGCCAACTCAAGCAGATCACGGGGATCAGCCTGCCGGTCCTCCTCGACCCAACGCTCCAGGTCGCCGGCAGGTACGACATGCTGCCCAAACCGGGGCAGCCCATGGGCGGGATGGGCGGCGTGGCCCAGATGGGGTTCGTGATCATCGACGGCAGCGGCACGATCCGCTTGCAGCGGGTCGACGAGCGCTTCGGCCAGGACGCCGACCAGATCCTCGAGATTCTGCGCCTGATTGGACCGACCGAGGTCGGGACGCCGGCCTCAGAGCCTGTATGAGAAGCAATGTTAGGGAGGCGCGAGCCGCTTGAG
>JRHI01001217.1_pt1 | contig 22833 bp, 23 predicted proteins | sample 215371 | NCBI WGS metagenome assembly JRHI01 (sample SAMN02929681, study PRJNA255918) | sediment metagenome | biome: cave system; feature: Ice Cave; material: Sediment; isolation source: sediment from deep within a dark volcanic ice cave with no known source of... ...
TGTCGTCGAGCAAGATGCCGTGTCCCAGGAGGTGACCCGGGTCATCGCTCACGGGAAAACGCTGGATGCGCAGCCAGCGTACGGCGGCATTGACCAGCGCCAGGTCAGTAGAACTCTCCTGTTCAAGATGATGCCAGACACGATCGAGTTCAGCTTGCGCGGTTTCAGGATCGGCAGCAAGTTCGACGAGGCGTTTGCGCACATCGAAAGCAGGTTGGTCGACGAGTGCACCCAGTCCCCCCTCTCCAAGCAGGCGTTTGGCATGTGGATTAACATAGGTCACGTGTTCCGAGGCGTTGAGAAGAATAAAGCCACTGCGCATGTGTGTTGCAATACCTGCAAAGGCATACTGTTCTCGCCCAATTTCTAATGACATCGTGTTTTCGCATTCTTCTAGCGGAATGAGTCGATGGAGGGAACGCACTGTCTTCGATCTACCAGCCACTGTCGCCTACTCCCTATCCGGAAGGACCCATCCTCTTTTCTCCACCGAACAATGGTCTAAACATTGTGCTCTCCGTTTTGGTTGCTTGTTTTTCTTACGTTCATCTCCTTGCCGTGCCGTCTCTCACCCTTTCTCCAGCGTTCCCGCTCTCCTGGAGATCCGACCCTTTTCGGTCCCTGATTTTTGTGCCAGGTTTTTTATCGGACAAGCAAGCACATAAGCACATGCACACTTGACATTCCTCTCATAGTATATTACTATATAGCTATAAAGTCAAGATGTTATTGGATCTCAAAAGGTCTCGCGCATCGTTGTTGGCCAATGCGATCAAAGGGGGGAGCAACAGCTGTTGTATGTGAGAGAATGAGAAAAGAGGAGATGCTCTATGGCAGAACAACCATTCAGGGTACATGATTCTGGCCCTTCTCAAGCCGGAGGGATACCACTTTCGCCAGCGTGGCAACTGAGAGACAAAGAACAGAACTTCTCCGACCCTTTGCTTGAACTGATTGCCACACGCTTCAGGCTCCTGGGTGAGCCATTGCGCCTGAAGGTTTTGGCAGTATTGATTGCGGGCGAACGGAATGTTGGTGAACTGGTGGCACTGACCGGAGCGGGACAAGCCAATATCTCAAAACACCTGGCCACCCTGATGCAGGGAGGGTTGGTAAGCCGGCGCAAGGTTGGAACCAGTAGCTACTATGACGTTGCCGATCCATCCATCGTGACGCTTTGTGACGTGGTCTGTGCTGATGTGCAGGAACGCTTCGCTGCGCAGGCTCGCAAGCTCGGATTGAGCAATACAGTGGAAGGGACCACGGAACGACTGCGGACTGGTACAGACAAAGAAGACGCCATGGAGACCAAGTAAATGCATGCCGATGTATGACTATTGTTGGCGAGCAGTGCAGGCAACCTATGAACAATGAGGAAGAGAGAGCAGGGCCGATGAGATGCCGTGCCCGCAATGTGGTCACTGGCACAGGTAGCGTCCTCTCTCAAGAGTTGCTCTATGGTGTAAACGCTACTCGAAGACTAGCCTGGCGCTACTCAATCAGGAGAGCCACCAGACTTGGGAAAGGAGCATGGTTCCTGACTATGACGCGAGTCCGCAAATCCAGGAGCCGTGTGCCCTCACTGCCTTACTCACCGTTTTCTACTAGGCGGTGATTGCGGGCAAAGATGGCTCACGATTCTCAATAGCAAGTTGCTCAATCTTCGAGCAGCGATCACAGATGGACCAGCAGTGCACATGAAAACAGGGAGAACGAAAGCAGCAGGGGTGCAGGTGCATTCAGTAGCTGCGGTGGATGAGATCTACGCGAGCGATCCGTGCGTCTGCGAGGAGGAGAGCCTCGATTAGACGACGCAAATCGTGATAGATCCAGAGGGATATGTAGGCGTTCACGTCCAGTAGAAACAGACCTACAAACGTTTAGCGAACTCATTGCTGAGAAGCTTTTGAGGCAAAGAAAGACGAATACAATGACCAATACACCATCCAATGAATCACAGCGTACCCACAAGACGACCCAGGCCCCCCCGAGCTATAGCTTTGGCACCACAGTAGATGCTTCCTTCGAGGAAACAGTGACCAAGGTTACAGAGGCCCTCAAGGCCGAAGGATTTGGGGTCCTGACCACCATTGATGTTAAGGAAACGATGAAAGCGAAGCTTAACGTGGACTTCGAACGTTACACCATCCTGGGTGCCTGCAATCCACAACTGGCCCACCGTGCGCTTGAGTTAGAGCATAACGTAGGGCTGCTCTTACCGTGCAACGTGGTTGTCCATGAAGCGCGTGAAGGCGATAGTACAACCCGCACATGCGTAGACATCGCAGATCCAGTAGCACTGTTGGGAGTGATCCAAAATCCAGCGATGCAGGAACTGGCCTCTGATGCGCGAATGCGATTGGAGCGCGTCATCACCTCACTTTAGGATGCCAGGAAGTGGTAATGTCATGCGTAATGAATGAGACAAGAAGGAGATAGTGCAGCGTGTGCCAATCTGCGATGAAATCATTGGTAGGTGCTTTCTCTTTCTTTTGCTCGAGGGCGGTGCGCCTGAAAATAGACGGCTAATGCTGAAATACAATCCAGGCACAGTCTATTTTCAGGCGCATCCCTGTCCGCCACGGACATCGCGCTTCTTTCCTCAAATGAGGAAAGCTTACCCCTGCGCGACTGGACAAAACACCGTTGGGTCCTCGACCAACAGGGGAGCTGCACTTCGGAAAATCTCGGCGTGGGTAACGCCGAGCAGGCGTCCGTAGTACCGATCTTCCGCTTCGTACAAGGTCAGTAGATGATCACCTTGCGCCTGAAAGATCGACTGGTAGGCAGCCAGGGCCTGGCGTTTGCGTTCATAGACCTTGCTCACATCGACTGCAAAGGCAAAATCGGCCCAGGGAGGCTCCATCTTGCAGTGGGGGAAGAAGAGGCGCTCGACCACCCAGGGTTCCTGGTCAGCCAACATCTCGCCACCGGGCACGCGTTCCCATTGTCCTAGCCGAGCCAGAAAAACCGCTGCGTATGTCAGCCCCACGATTGCGGCATGATCGGGATGTACACAAGCTTCTCCTGTACTATAGACCCAGCGTGGTTTGTACTCACGAAGCAGACGGGCAAGCTGAAGCCGGGTCTCTTTCGTATCGGTGAGGAAACGATCCTGGAGACCGAGGGAAAGGCGTTCTACGCCGAGCAAACGGGCTGCTTCGTTGGCCTGCTGCGCGCGTATTCCCGCTTGAGCAAATTCCGTTGGCTCCCCTTCGGTGAGATCAACCAGGAGCACCCGCTGCCCCTTGTCAGAGAGGATGGCAAGCGTGCCACCCATTTGCGCCTCGGCATCATCAGGATGCGCGGCAATGACGACGGCATCATACCTCATCAGTTACTCCTTTTTCGTTTGAACTATTGTTCGTTCCCAGGATCACTCCTATGTGCTAAAGCGAGCAAACGCGTTCCCCAGAACAGAACGTCTCTGTGTACGTCGGTCTTGCCTACCTCTTGACCCCAACCGCTTCCTCTTGCACCCTTCCATCTGCTTGCACTGCTCAGAAGAAGCGTCTGCTCATGATGATTATCTGCTTTGCTCTTTGGCATGCGCTCGTACTTTGGCACCGCTGAAAGGAGCCCGAAAGAGCGGAGCCAAGACACAGACATTGAAGAGTCCAGTCGCCAGTGGCAGCAAACCGACTATAATCAGGATAATCCCGGTTGTCATGGTGCTCGCCGCCATTGAGAGAAACACTCCCCAACCAATCAGACCAAGACCAACAATAATGCGCAAGCCCCGCCCGGCTGCACTGGACATAAAGGATGCAAATGCCATGAGAAATCTCCTCTTGAAATCAGGTTGTCTATCATCCCGTGTGGGAAAGAGTCTCGTTCGACTCTCTGTCATTCCAATGAACGAGGAGCAGAAAGGTTACAGAAAGCCGCCCAGAAAGCCCCGTCTCTTTAGCCTGAGAAGTATATACATTTTACAAACGGAGATGAAAAGCGAGATGAACGCCCTCAAGCAGCGTTTGGACACGAAGCCAGCCTTTCCACAGGGTTTTCCAGCCGAGAGGACCATCACCATGGCGGCCCAGATAGCCGCCCATTTGTGCGACGGCCTTCCAGAAGGCTTGGGTGGTCATCAACGCGGCATCTTGACCAGTCTGTGCGGCAACAACAGCCAGCAGATCGGCAGCGAGAACCTCATGCGCCGGACGCTCAGGCTCCTGACGGGCAAGATCGCGCAATTGCAACAAGCGAACAGCCAATGGCGACAACAAGCCCAGCAAGCGTATCAGACGTTCAACACTCCGTACCTGGCGCTCTTCGATGCGGCATCCGGTTTTCAGACACTGGTGATAGTCCTCCACAACCCAACGGTGCGCATACCACCCGACGTGCTCCCACGCTTGCTCAAGCGTCGTGGTCGGAACCGAGGTCAACAGAATCCATTCCAACGGCTCTTCTCCGACGGGCGTGTGCTCTTCCCAGACCCGGATGGCCCACACGTCCATCGGCTCTTTGCCACAGCGCTTTTCAAAGCGGGGTGCCAACACGGTCACAGGACCAAAGGCGAGATGCAACACCGTCGAACGAGCGGTTCGTCCATGGCTGGCAGAAACGTGAAAGGGTCGGCTCGCCGTCTCTTTCCACGCCCGCACCTCGTCGAGCAGATGCCTTTGCGGCTCCTCTTCCTGTTCGATCCGTCGGTTCTCAAACACCCGCACCAAAAAATGGGTCTGGGTGGCCTGGCACGCCTGAAAGAACGGGAACATATCGGCTCCCCGATCTCCGACATGCACAGCAGTGATCCCGGCAGGGAACGTTCCCAGGCGCGTGACCAGACGCATCCACACATCTGTCTCGCGTTCGCTGCGTTGTCGTCTCTGACTGCGTGTCTCTCCCACGGGAGCCGGGGTGCGCACAAACGGTTCCTGAAGCGCACAGCCCAGCACCTCACCACTTTCTGGCACAACTGCCAGCACTGTTTGCAGATACAGCCCTCGTCCACGCTCATTGCCCACCTGACCCAACCCTTTGGTTTTCGGATGATGGCTCAGGTCCACTTCCGTGGTGTCTTGCACGAGCAGAACCACGCTCCGCCTCTCGATCTGCTCGCGAGTCTGTTGCCAGTGGGGTTGCATCAGTGCCTCAAAGGTCACATCGTCTTCATCCAGCAAGCGATACAAAGCTAGCGTGTCATTCAACGTGTGCATTTGCGCTGGCAACGATGCCGAGGCATTCTCGGCCATGAGCGTCGCTGTTTTCACGGCTCGCCCAGTCCGACGAATATCCTTGAGTTTGCACCGTCCAAAGGTTCGTTTGGCCCAGATGTTCGGGTCCAGGATTTCTTGTGTGTTCATCTTCCTATTTTAACACTTTGTTAAATGTATATACTTCTCAGCTCTTTAGCACTGGGAGATTTCAGAGCAGTATGGTACACTGCACAGAAGAAACCGAAAGGAGCAACTGTGATGCCTGATGATCAGGAATTCCTGGCTCGGCTCCGCCAGCATGACGAAGCGGCGTTCACCGAGTTCTTTGAAACCTATGCGGATCGGATCTATCGCTTAGCCATGGGATTGCTCAAGCAGGCGGATGATGCTGAAGAGGTTGTTCAGGCCACGTTTATCTCCGCGTTCAAGGCGCTCGACGGGTTTGAGCCGCACGCACAGATCAGTACGTGGCTCTATCGCATCGCCTATAATCATGCGCTGATGCTGATCCGTCGGCGGCATGCCGTTGACCCTTTGCCAGAGGAAGAAGATGGCGTTTCTTTCCCGGTCCAATTGGTTGATTGGAGCAACCTTCCCGATCAGCAGGTACTCAACGGTGAAGCCCAGGAGGTGCTGCGCGCCGCGATCAATGACCTTCCCATAGGATTACGTGCGGCCTTTGTTTTGCGTGATCTGGAAGGGTTATCGACGGCTGAGTGCGCGCACGTCCAGAAATTGACAGAGGGCGCCTGCAAAGTGCGGTTACATCGTGCTCGCTTGCGCTTACGTGAACACGTGAGTCCCTACTTTAGCGAACGGAGCAAGACTCATATGGAGGAAACGCGATGAGCTGTGACGAACTCGTCTCCTATCTTTCTGCCTATCTTGATCAGGAATTGGATGAGGAGCTGACTGCTGCCGCACAGCAGCATCTGGCGACCTGCACAAACTGTCGGGTGGTGTTGTATACGACGCAACGGGCCATTCACTTGGGACAAGCACAGTATCAGATTGTTCTCCCACTAGCGCGGCGCGAACGCTTATATACGCGTTTGCGCATGGCTTTTCTTACGCGATAGCACCAGTCAGAACGGCACCCATGGCACCATCACTCGGCAGAGTCAAACCGTTGGGAACATTCTCATCGTCGTCTGACAGATAGTCAAGGTCTCTAGCCAACGTCTCTTTTGCTCATGGAGAGTAGGATTTTCACTTCCGCCTGAGCGTTGGAAAGGCGGGTTGTCTCATTTTACATGAGCACAGAGAGCAAATGGCCTGAAACCCTGATAGTCCACTTCTTTCTGGTAGCACGTTCGCGCATTTCAGGATGGGAAGTGATTGTGGCAAACATCCTGATTGCATCTCAGCTTCAAACACTCATCTTCCAGTCAGCAGTCTCTGGATGTTTCTGATCATAAAACGGGCGGCGGCTCCGCACATGTGGAATGGTGAGGAAGTTGTAGGGCGGCGGCGGCGAAGACATTGTCCATTCCAACGTAAAAGCATCCCAAGGATCATCACCTGCTTGTTGCCCACTGCGCAGACTGGTAATGACATTCCAGAGGAACGCCATAATCGCCAGAGCAATGATCAACGCACCAATCGAGGCTATGAAATTCAGCTCATTCCACCCCAGATTGCTAGGGTAGGTGTAGACGCGGCGCGGCATACCCAGGATACCCAGAATGTGCATGGGGAAAAAAGCGAGGTTCATCCCGATAAACATTAGCCAGAACTGGACCTGGCCCAGACGCTCTCCGAGAAACTTCCCCGTCATTTTCGGGAACCAGTAGTAGATGCCCGCAAAGATGCCAAAGACCGAGCCACCAAAGAGAACGTAATGGAGGTGCGAAACCACAAAGTAGGTATCCGTCACCTGGTAGTCCAATGGTATCACGGCCAGGGCAACACCGTTGAGACCACCAATCACAAACAGAGCAATAAAGCCTAGAGCAAAAAGCATTGGCACTTTAAAGCTGAGTTTGCCTCCCCAGATCGTGCCCAGCCAGTTGAAGACTTTCACCGCCGTCGGGATGGCGATCAGTGTGGTACTGGTCGCGAAGAACCCCTGCGCGATCATCGGTAGCCCTACCGCGAACATATGGTGCGCCCAGACGGTAAAGCTCAGAAATCCGATAGCGATACCCGACCAGACGATGAAGGTGTAGCCGAAGATTGGCTTGCGCGAGAAGACCGACAAGACTTCCGAGATGATGCCAAAAACCGGCAAGATGAGGATATAGACCTCGGGATGCCCAAACGACCACCACAGGTGCTGCCAGAGCAAAGGATCACCACCAAATCCCGCCTGGAAGAAATGGGTCCCCACATGCCGATCTAGCAACGTCAGGATGCTGGCCGCTGTAAGGCTGGGCAGGGCGAAAAGCAACAAAAAGGCGGTCACCAGCGTCATCCAGACGAACAACGGCATGCGCCCTATCGACATGCCGGGCGCGCGTAACTTGAAGATAGTGACCACAAAGTTCAGTGAGCCAACGATGGATGAAAGCGAGCTCAGGGTCAGCCCAAGCGCCCAGAAGTCGGCGTTGAGACCAGGCGTACAGAGCACCGCATTGCCACATCCTGCAGCAGTCTCGCTTAACGGTGCATATAAGGTCCAACCACCATTTGGGGCGGACCCTATCAAAAAGCTGGCAGAGAGAAACAATCCCGTGAAGAGGAACATCCAGTAGGCGAACGCATTCAAGCGTGGAAAAGCCATATCGCGAGCACCAAACAGCAGGGGTACAGCGTAATTGCCAAGGCCAGCCAGCATGGGCATCGTGAAGAGAAAGATCATCGTGGTACCATGCATGGTAAAGATCTGGTTGTACTCCTCAGCAGATACTACGTGTCCGTTGGGTTCTGCTAATTGTGTGCGGATCAACAGAGCCTCGACACCGCCAGCTAGTACTACAGTGGTAAGTGTGCTACACTAGGAGGAAAAAGAGAAGAGGAAGAAGAACTCCCATGACCGTTGAAGCACCCTCATCATGCTCGTCCGCCGAAGAGGTGTGGACGAGCCAGTTCGACAGCCTCTGCGAGCGCATTGGCCCCTGTTTTGCCCGTTCGGAGACCCGAGAACGAGGAAAAGCCTACCTGCGAGGATTGCTGAGCCCAATCGAACGCAAAAATGGCTGGCAATTGGCAGAAGAGGCAGGATTACCCACGCCATATGCGATGCAGTACCTGCTCAACCGGGCGGTGTGGGACAGTGATGAGGTGCGAGATCATCTCCAAGCGTATGTGCGTGAGTTCCTGGCAGATGCTGATGGCATGCTGGTCATTGATGAAACCGGGTTTCTCAAGAAGGGGAAGAAGTCGGTCGGGGTGCAACGGCAAGACAGTGGGACCGCCGGGCGGATCGAGACTTGTCAACTGGGCGTCTTCTTGACGTACGCAAGCAAGGCAGGTCATACCTTTGTGGACCGCGAGGTGTATCTGCCCAAGAGTTGGACAGAAGATCGTGAGCGCTGTCGAGCAGCGGATGTCCCAGAAGAGGTGGTCTTTGCCACGAAACCAGAACTGGCCGCACGCATGTTGTGGCGTGCCTTGGATGCAGGACTGTGTGCCAAGTGGGTGACGGGTGATACGGTCTATGGCAGTCATCGTCCTCTGAGAGAAGGTCTCGAAGCCCGCGAACAGGCGTATGCGTTGGCGGTCTCGTGTCAGGAGCAGGTCGAGGTGCAAGGCGAGCGCAAGCGCGTGGATCACATCGCAGCAGGGCTTGGGAGAGACCAATGGCAACGCCTCTCTGTCGGCGATGGGAGCAAAGGACCACATGATTTTGAGTGGGCACGTGTCGAACTGAGCAAGCCGAAACAAGAGGGATGGCAGTTCTGGCTGGTAGGCAGACGCAGCCTGGTTGAGGGAGAACAACCCGCTCATCTGGCCTATGTGCTCGTCTTTGCACCCAGTGGGACGACACTTGCTCAGATGGCTACGGCTAGTGGAACGCGTTGGACGGTGGAGCACTGTTTTGAAGAGGGCAAAGGGGAGGTTGGCTTGGACCACTATGAGGTCCGATCGTGGCAGGGATGGTATCGGCACATCACCCTGTGTCTGCTCGCTCACGCCTTTCTCGTGGTCTTGCGAACACGCAGTCAGATGGAAGATCTGGGAGAAGATGAGGAAAAAAACCCGTGGAAACCCTCCCTGCCACACTCCCCCTCCCAGAGCCTGAGTGCGTTCAAACGACAGCGGGGATTGACTTGCCCATGATGGTCCCTCTCAGCATCCCTGAAATACGCCGACTCTTCTTTTACCTGCTTGCAAAACCTCCACTCTCTCGGTTCTTCCGTCTGGGCTGGTCCTTTTTCCGTCGCACCCATCAGGCTATCGCTCGTCGCTGTCACTACAAGCGTCGTCTTGCTACCTACACATAGTTACCACTGTAGTACGAGCCCGATGGCTCCAGGGTTTGTTTTTAAATCATTCCAACGCACGCGATCCGGGCGCTTCTTTGGCTGCTCTGGTTCGTCTTGATCCAGCATCTCGGTTTCCCAAAAAGGCAATGTATCCTCACGTTCGAGCAATGCATCCAGATGCTGACGCGTGGCTGGTGGAATCTGCGTGAGCACGTCTTCAAACAACTGCTGTTCATAGGTGACACATGCCGAGCGAATGAGTCGTTCGACCCGTTCATTGGTTGGAGGTTCAATTTTATCGGCACGAAAGCGCTTGGCGACCAGCACTTTGAGGTGTTCAAGGTGCTGGTCAGATGCCAGATGTTCTGTCAGAAGCCATTGGGTCATTTCCTCGGTATCAAGGACGGTGGCTTCACGAAACTCCAACTGTTCCCGGATTTGTGCCTGATGAGCTTTAATCGTGCGTCCTTCCCAGTCATACTGAACATAGATACTGGCGTTTAACTTCAGTTGATGGGCCACGTAGCTCACGACATTTTTGGGGATCTCGTGCCTGCCATGAGGAAAACGTCCTTCGTATTGAAAACATTTGAGTAACAGCGCAAAGCCGAGTCGTGTGGGACCAGACTTATTGGCGAGCAGATCCAGATCTTCCTGAACTAACGTAAAATGCTCAATTAACTCTTCAATATCCCATTGCCGTTTCATAGACTGCTATCGTCCCTCTTTCGATCATTCTTTGGCGAGGGTAGCATCAGACATCCTCTGGAGCATCGTGGCTCTTTCAGAGGGAGCAGACAGAGCAGATAAAGTGATACGCCATACAACTGTGCCCTTGCTCGTGCTGCGTGATATTGGACCTCTGTCAGCAGCTTCAGGACATCCTCTGCGTACGCTGGTAGCATTGGATGGTTCAGCGCTATCCGAGGCTGTACTTGAGCCGGTTGCACAGCTTGTTGCGGCCCTATCCGCACCACCACAGGGCGCATTGCATTTACTGAGGATAGTGAATGTACCGGCCACGAGTGGTGCATGGAGAAGCCAGGCGAATATCGGCTCAGAGATGAGCGAACACAAGAAGCAGGAAGCGAAAGCATACCTCACTTCCGTCGTTGACCGATTGCAAGAAAACGCTGCTCTGGACTATATGTATGAGCTTATTGAGGCTGAGCTTACGATTACCGCTTCTGTAGTGACGGATGCCGATGTAGCGGGAGCCATTATTTGAGAGGCGGAAAGTATCGAAGCAGGCTACGGATATGATCTCATTGCTCTGTCAACGCATGGACGAGGTGGCTTGGAACGCTGGACAGCAGGAAGTGTAACCGAGCGCTTGCTTCAGGGCATCAGGTTGCTTCTATTGAGATTGTACGTAGTCTGAAAGCGGAAAGCAAAAATGAGATAGCTGAGGAAGGAAGTGCGACGACTGCATAGTATCATTTTGGTATTATTTCTATGCTACCAATAAGCAGTGATGGGTGGACACCCATCACTGCTTATTGGTAGCCTGACATTTCTGCTAGCTTGCCACGGTACTGACTTTCGCGGTCTTCTTATGCATCAGCGAACCGGTCCAGGGAGTCCCTAATAGTGGCAGGATAATGCTGTCCCCACCGTAGTAACCCGCAATGCGCCAGGCCAGCACGAGGAACAGTGCAAGGACCCCAATCACCGGGTTGATGCTCACTGCGCCCGCCAGCAGGAAGTTCAGGTTCATGAAGACTCCAAAGAAGGCGGCAATACCCGTCAACACGCCGAAGATCAGTCCAAGCCCAATCAACACTTCACCAAAGGTGACGAAGTACGCGAACAGGGTCGCATTCGGCAAGACAGCGCTCTGTAAAAAGGAGGCATACCACCCCTGAACGGCAGGATGTGGTTCACCAACCTGTGCCAGAGCGCCACCGACGAAGCCTTTGATGGCTGCGCCATCATGGGCGCCAAAGACCCAGGGGCTCGACACTTTTTGACCGAACGCGGAGCCGAAGGCAAATGAATACCCCGTCAACTTCTCCAAACCCGCGGTGATCCATTCGTAGCCAACATAGAGGCGAACGATCAACCACAACCACGCCATACGGGTGTCTGCGAACAAGAACCTTGCAATGGGAGGTTCTGGTATCTGTGTCGCTTCCTTTGGTCGCATAAAAGTAGTGATACTCATGAGAGTGTTCTCCTTACGGATAGCGTGACTGTCATTGTACCCCACACAGTGTGAGGATTTCTTTTCATGTGTTTTGTACCATCCGACACTCATAGGATAAGGCACTGCTATCACAACGAGATCATAACGAGGCACACTGCTATCACAAACACATCACACAATCATTACACTCGCATTTCCCTCTCGTGAACGGAGCGGGAATACTCACGAGGTCTGTTTTGGCCAGCCCTTGTGAAGAATTCAGGAATGCGCGGATTCCGCAGTCGTTAGAGTGCGTGTACTCCTGCTTGCTTCGCCCCTTCCCGATCTATCGTCTGTTCGTTAGCTGCATGCTGCGGGCGGACAATGAACACGGGCAGTTTGGTTCCAGCGAGAACGCGCTCTGCCACGCTCCCCATCGCCCAGCGTTGCAACCCTTCGCGTCCATGGGTGGCCAGGGCAATGAAGCCGCACCCACCGAAGGAGCCTGCTCCTTCCACATCTTCACTATTTTCCGCCACTCGAATGATGGCCTCAGCCGCATTGGTATCGAGTGCAACGGACCAGGTTACTGCTACCTTGAGTTCAGCTGCGATGCCTTCGCGCAGATGCTCTGTTACGGAGGTCAAGTAGGTCTTTGCCTTGTGTAGCAGGTGCTCTTTCGTCACAGGGTCAAGAACCTCTCCTGGCAAGCTATCGCGTTTGACCACCCGCACCAGGTGGATGGCTCCTTGTCCAGGTGCTGACAGGGCCGCAGCCAGTTGTGCAGCTGGTTTGAGTGCCGCCTTCGCCAGTGCTGAACCATCGAGGGGCACCAGCACCTTCAGCGGTCGCTCGATGGAGGGATGCAGATCAGCCGTCACTTCGTTTTGGTGCAAGACGAGCACCGGCACCGGAGCGTGCCACGCAACCTTTTGAGAGACACTGCCCAGCACCCAGCGCTTGAAGCCGGTGTCCCCATGGCTGCACATGACAATCAGGTCAATGTTCTTTGCTTGAGCCCCTGAGAAGATTTCTGTACCAGCCGACCCATACCGGGCCTCCACTTCGGTTTTGATCCCTGTCAAGGAGTTCGAAGCCGCTACCCGTTCCAGGTAATGGATAGCTTTTTCCAGGTCGTCGCGTAGGGCCTCATCGGTCCTGGTGAAGAGCGGTTGCTGTAGATAGGGGCCGTATCCATACTCGACCGGAGGAACGATGACCTGCACGAGCACAACCGATCCACCGGTCGCACGGGCAATACGCCCCGCTGTTGGGATGGCTTGCTCGGCCAGCGCCGAGCCATCCAATGGGACTAAAATGCGCCTAAACATGAGAGTGTTCCCTTCTCGTTAGAGCAAACCTACCCAGGTTGGATTCTCGCTCTTGAGAGCGTCGCTCGTTCGGTCTACAGTTGTCTCTTTCATAGTGGCTGCCTGCTGGGGTCGCACGATCAGGAGCGGAAGCTTCGTACCGTGAAGGACGCGTTCAGTGATACTGCCCATGGCCCAGCGTTGCACGTCTCCGCGTCCATGGGTGGACAGGGCCATAAACGCATACTCCTCATCGTTTTCAGCATGCCCCCCTTCCTTGATAATGGCCCCCGCAACATCGGTATCCGCAACAACACTCGCGCTGAGCGAGAGGTTGAGCCTGGCAGCAATCCCTGTTTGGAACTGATCTATCACGGAGGTGAGATACGCTTTCGCCTCGTGCTTTGCCTGCTCTATCATTTCCATCCCAATGTTGGCCTGGCTTTTTCCTGCGCCGAAGCGTGGGGGGATATCGACGACTCGCACCAGGTGCAGTGCCCCTTGTGCCGGAGCGGCCAGGGCGGCCACCAGCTCTGCTGCGGGTGTAAGTGCTGCCTCAGCGAGCGCTGAGCCATCCAGCGCTACCAACGCCCGCAAAGGGCTCCCGGTTGCAGAACGAATATCGATCGGCTGGGGACCGCTTTCGCGCAGGACAAGCACAGGGACGGGGGCGTGGCGGCTCAGATGATCGGCCACGCTGCCCAGGACCCAGCGCTTGAAGCCGGTGTAGCCGTGACTGCACAGGACGATCAGGTCAGCCCCGCACGTCTGGGCATACGTGAACAGCGTTGGGACGACGGCTCCGGACATCACCTCGATCTGGATGCCAATGCCTTCAAGCTCATCGGATTGGGCAAGACAGGTCAGGTAGTGGATCGCTTGCGTGATAGCTTGCTCGATCAAAATGGATGGCTGTGCCACGTACATTTCATACTCAACAGGTGGATTGACCACCTGCAACAAAACAATTGATCCACCAGATGCGCGGGCAAGACGCGCGGCAACGGGCATAGCCCGTTCTGCGCGAGGTGACCCGTCAAGTGGGACCAATATGCGCTTAAACATCATCTTGCTCCTTTTGGGTTTCCTTAAGCATTGCTACTGCTATCGGTGAACTATTCCTACCCTAAGGATACTTCTTGACCATCACGACCCCATCACAAGAAGTGGGCCACATCTCACGCTACGCTCACAACATACCCTGCACTTTGTCCATTTCCCTTTGGGGAATAGCGCATACCTGTTTGCCTCAAACTGGACATGCGTCAAAGCGAGGTAGAAGCCTTCCATGACCAGCAGTCTCACGATCGCAACTTCAGTGAAAATGAGCAGGCCAACATTAAGAACGTTAGGAAGATGCTCACCAAAACAAGCGAGAGTGCAAGCCAGGTTGGCGTCATCCTTACCAATCCCTGTGTAACTCACAATCCAGCTCTAGGTCCACCCCACACTGATCGAGAATACGCTGATGTACCTCCTCCATCAGTGCGGGAATAGCAGATGCAGAGGCTCCTCCTACATTCACAATAGAGTTGGCATTGCTCTCTGCGATTTGGGCCTTGCCGTGCGTTTTTCCCGACAAATGCGCAAGGTCGATAAGGTGGCTGGCTTGATCACCCGGCGGGTCTTTGAAGATTGAGCCAGCATGTCGCTGCAGTGGCTCTGTCATCTTACGGTAGTGTTTGTACCGAGCAATTGCTGCGCGCAGCTTCCTCTGCACGGACGCCACGTGCATCCAGGACCTCGATCCACTCAAGAACCTGACCCAGTTCTTCGTTGTGCGCCCCGGCATTGCTGATCACTCCACCTCCAAGTGTCCCAGGAATGCCGATCCCGAACGCTAACCCGCCCCATCCTAAAGGTGCGAGTTCGCGTAACAGGCGAGGCCAGCTGATACCGGCATCAGCGAACAGGAGGGCTGTACCATCCCCTTGATCCTCAATACGATACGCTTTGAAAGCAACACGTGCCACAATACCTCTGACTCCTGCGTCAGCATACAGCACGTTCGTACTATTTCCCGTAATGAGCAGAGGCCAATGCCGTTCAGCACAAAACCTGACCAGGTCCACCAGTTCTTCTCGTGTTTCAAGTGAAACCCAGACATCCGCTGGACCACCAACGCCGAAAGTACAATGGGTGCAAGTGGTTCATTGCGATGAATACGCTCTTGAAAATGCGGATGTAATTCGTTGTAAGCAGTATCGGCATGAAACCTCATGGAATGTTCCTTCAAATGGCATGCGCCCTTTGACCTCAACGCGGTTGATAGAAATGTATCGATGCTACTCGGTCAGGAAACACTGACTGGAAGTAGCATATATGTGATACATCACAAACTCATCACATTGTACGCTGTCTGCATCACGGATTGAGCACGCTCATTCCAGGTCAACGACGAATCCCGTAGCGGAGATGAGCTTGTGCATCAGACTCCACCTCAATTTGAAGTACCGCCTCAGGCGCTCACCTTTGTTGTGATGAATTGGTGATGGTGTGGTCATCAGCAGTGATACGATTGTGATGCGACCACGGTATCCTCTCTATCGCTATCGACGGCTGATAGCCCATCTCTTTGCAACGCAGGGCTTTGCGGAACATGAGACGACCGAACCCGATATTAGCATGGAGCCAGGAAACATCTTGCTCGTGCGCGTCGGCAAGAATGTTGATCAGCGTGTTGTGCGCCAGTTTTTCAATCATGTGACGCAAAAGCCAGGTTCTATGAGGTGGTAGTAGGCAAAGTCAACAGAGCCAAATTGATGTGCTTTTTGGCCGAACATTCAAATTAGCTCTGTCAATCCGAACGGGCCGCAAGCCACGCATCAATTTGTGGCCATGTGCGCTTCAGCGCGCCGCTTCCCGCCATCATGCCAATATGGTCCCCTTTCACCCTCACCAGGAGCTGATCCTGGCTGCTGACCTTCGTCATGATGCTTTCCGATTGGCATGGCGGAGAAATGTGATCGTTCTCTGCGATCACATTGAGCAGGCTCGCGCGGATACGGCCCAGGTCCACCTGCTCGCCCCGAATGGTCAACGTCCCCTGGATGAGCCGATTCTCCTGGTAGAACTCCTGAATGAGCTGACGGTAGGTTGCCCCGGCCATTGGGATGAGATCGGTGACCCAGGTGTTCATGGCGTGCCACGACTCGACGATGCGCGGGTTATCCAGGTTGTCCCACAGCGTCAGGTAGGAACCGATATAGTCCTCGACCGGCTTGAGTGCCTTGGCTCCATAGTCGATCATCTCGACCGGCACATTGCCGAAGGCGTCGATAATCTTCTCGGGATCGAAGCACTGGTCGTTCACCCAGCGCACAAAGCCACCCGCCTGCTTGTCGCTGAAGTCCAGCGGCGCCGTCAGCAGGATAAGGTTTGTGAGACCGTCGTCTGGTCGCAAAGCTGCATAGATCGTGGCGAGAATTGCACCGATGCACCAGCCCAATATGGTAAACTCATCAGAACCTGAGACGGCTTTCAGCTTGCGAATGGCGCGCGGCAGGTAATCCAGCACATAATCGTCGAACTTCAGCTCTTTGTCCTCTGGATCGGGTACTCCCCAGTCGAGCAGGTAGACATCGTAGCCTTGCTTGACCATGTACTCGATGAAGCTGTTGCCTGGCCGCAGATCGAGGATATACGGTTTGTTCATCAGCGCGAACACGAGAAACAACGGGACCTTGTGCCGCTGCTCGGTTGGGACGACGGGAATGTAGCGGTACAACCTGGCTTTGTTGAGCGTCCAGATCACCTCCTTTTGCTTTTGTCGAGGTGAGTGTCGCGTGCTTTGATGCAGAGATGGCCTGTATAGCGCCTTTGATGTCATCGAGCTTGGCATCCAGATCGTCCAGGCGCATCTCAACGTTGGTCATGCGCTCCGCCAGGCTCGTCACATCGGCACGCGTGGGCATGTTCAGCCCGGTCAGGAGCTGCATCGTGGTCGTTTCAATAATGTGCCGGAATGGCTGTGACATCGTCAAATAGGTGTCTAACCACTAGGCTGTCGCCTGGCTATAGGCCTCAGAATTGACCAGGTCGATCATCAGCTTCGACCAGGTTGCTAGGTTGGCATCACGCATCGAACGCAGCGTTCCAAAGGGATCGAGTGTTGTGGATAGCTCTGGTTGTTTGCTCATGGGAGATCATCGTTCCTTTCGAGGCCATTTCCACTGACGGAAATGGCCTCCTTGGTTGAAGAGGGAGTTCGGGTTTACATGGCTTCGAAGATAGCCGCAATACCCTGGCCTCCCCCGATGCACATGGTGACAAGTGCATACTTGCCTCCGATGCGACGGAGTTCGTACAGGGCCTTCACGGTCAAGATGCAGCCTGTTGCCCCGATTGGATGACCTAGCGAAATGCCGCTCCCGTTTGGGTTTGTGCGATCAAGCGGCAGATCCAGGTCTCGCATGACCGCCAGGGCCTGGGCGGCAAAGGCCTCGTTGAGTTCGATCACATCCATATCCTTGATGTTCAAATTGGCCCTTTCGAGTGCCCTTCTCACGGCTGGGACTGGTCCGATTCCCATATATTTCGGGTCTACCCCGGCATGTGCATAGGCCACCAGGCGGCCCAGAGGGCGCAATCCGCGCTGCCTGGCCAGGCTTCCCTCCATCAGCACCACTGCCGCTGCCGCATCGTTGATGCCCGAGGCGTTGCCCGCGGTCACTGTTCCATCGCCTTTGAAGGCCGGGCGCAATTTCGCCAGCTTCTCCAAGGCGATGTCTGCTTTGACATGCTCATCGGTGTCAAAAATCACGGTCTGCCCTTTGACCATGGATTCAATCGGCAGGATTTGCCCTTTGAAGTAACCAGCCTTGATGGCTGCTGCCGCCCGCTGGTGGCTCTGCAGCGCCAGCTCGTCCTGGGCCTGGCGGGTGATACCCCACTTTTCCGCAACATTCTCAGCGGTCATGCCCATATGGCAATCGTCGAACGGATCGCTGAGGGCTCCTACCATCGCGTCGATTATCTTCCCATCACCCATGCGTTGACCCCAACGGGTTGTCGGGAGCCAGTACTGGCTGCGGCTCATGACTTCGGCTCCGCCACCCATTGCCACGTTGGTATCACCCAGATAAATGGTCTGGGCCGCCGAAACGATCGCTTGCAGGCCGCTGCCGCAGAGGCGGTTGAGCGTGAGGGCCGGGGTCTCGTGGGAAAGGCCCCCGTGGATGGCCGCCACACGAGCGAGGTACATGTCATGGACATCGGTATGAATCACATTGCCGAAGACCACATGTCCCACCTCTTCCGGCTGGATACCCGCTCGCTTGACCGCCTCGCGGACAACAGCTGCGGCCAGTTCAGTAGGTGGCTTGTCCTTCAAGCCTCCACCATAATCTCCAATGGCGGTGCGTACACCACTCAGGACGACGACTTCTCGTTGTGTCATGTTTTTTCTCTCCTTCTGCACTGCTTTTTCCGAGCAGTGATAGATATCTGACGACGATTACTTCTATCTTCCCCGGGACCATTACTGCAAGTACATCCCACCATTCATGCTGAAAGTCGCGCCGGTATAGTAATCCCCATCGACGATGAGGTAGCGAACCGCGCGCGCTACCTCTTGAGGGGTACCGGCCCTGCCCAGAGGTATCCGAGCCAGGATCGCCTCCTTCGACTTCTCTGGAATCGCCTTGAACATCTCTGTTGCGATAAAACCTGGACAGATAGCATTGACCGTGACGTTAGAGCGAGCCAGCTCCAGGGCTGCCGTTTTGGTGAAGCCAATAATGCCAGCTTTGGCGGCTGCATAGTTGGCCTGCCCGAAGTTTCCCATCTGGCCTATCATGGAACTGATGTTGATAATTTTGCCGCTCTTCTGCTTCATGAAATGAGGCAGCGCCGCTTTCACTGTGTAGAAGTAGCTGTTCAAGTCAACCTGGATGACCGTATCCCAATCCTCTGTGGTGAGATTCTTCATCGAGCGATCAATGTTTATGCCGGCATTATTGACCAGCACATCTATCCGGCCAAACCGGTTCATGGTCTCTTCGATGAGTTTGGCGGCCTGCGCCGCATCCGACACATCGCCTTGAATCGCTACTGCCTCTGGCGATCCGTTCTGATGAAGCTTGTTTACCAGGTCCTCGGCAGCCTCCTTGCTCTTCGAGTAGTTCACGACCACCCTGGCCCCCTCGTGCCCGAGTTCCTCGGCTATGGCACGCCCTATGCCCCTTCCTGCACCCGTGACGACGACAACTGCACCTTCAATCGTTCCCATCTGGGATTCTCCTTTCCATTACTGAGAGAACATTCTAAAAACTCATGCTGAACATGTGTTACAGCCGTTCAACTCCTCCGTACTACATCCAGTAAGTCTGATAACCTCATACCTATCTCAAAGTCATCTCGGCAGGAAGCACTTTTCTCTCGAAGTACTCACAACACCAAGTGTAACACGAAAAGAGCTGTCACCTCTTCAGTACGTATGTCTGCTATTCCTCAATCGTCGTGAGATCCCCTGGTTCTATGCCCATCTCACGTGCTTTGATCACCCTGCGCAAGATCTTGCCTGAGCGCGTTTTGGGCAGTCCGGTCACAAACTCCAAGGCGGAGGGTGTTGCGATCGGTCCCAGTTCGCGCCGGACATGCTCGATTAACGCTCCCTTGAGTTCCTCGCTGGCCGTATAGCCCACCTTCAGCGTCACAAAGGCTTTAATCACCTCGCCTTTGAGTGGATCGGGAAGCCCGACCACTCCTGCTTCGGCCACCGCCGCGTGGCTGACCAGCGCACTTTCCACGTCGGCGGTGCCGATGCGGTGCCCCGCCACATTCATCACATCGTCTGAGCGACCCAGCACCGCGATGTAGCCATCCTCATCGTAGGTGGCCACGTCCCCGACGGTGTAATAGGGAGGGGTGATTTTCCAGTATTCCAGGTAGCGCTCCTCGTTCCCCCAGATCGTGCGGAACATCTGCGGCCAGGTCCCTTCCAGGACCAGCAGACCGCCATGGTGTGGTGGCACCGGCTTGCCCTCGCGGTCCAGGATATGGGCGGTATAGCCAGGCAGCGGTTTGCCTGCGCGGCCAAGATGGATTTCCATACAGGGTAACGTACCAATGGTCGGCCCGGCCGTCTCCGTCTGCCACCAGTTATCTAAGATCGCCGCTCGCCCTCTGCCAATATGTTCCATGGCCCACAGGTGCGCTTCTGGATTCAGGGGCTCACCCGCACAGACCACGACGCGCAGGCTGTCGAGGTTGTGCGCCTGGGGATACTCCGGGCCAAACTTCATGAACATACGCACCGCCGTCGGGGCAGTAAACACCTTGGTGACGCCATATTGCTCCACAATGGACCAGACGATGCCTGGATTGGGATAATCGGGGGAGCCTTCACGGATCAGCACGGTCGTGCCGTTGGCCAACGGCCCGTAGACCATGGTGGAATGCCCAACGATCCAGCCGATATCGGACATGCACCAGTAGATGTCATCCTCTTTGAGGTCAAAGGCCAGCCGGGTATAGTAGGCCGTCCCCACCATGTAGCCACCATGAACATACACACAGCCCTTGGGCGCTCCTGTTGAACCGGAGGTGTAAAGAAGGAAGAGCGGGTCTTCCGATTCCATGACCTCGGCCTCACAGAATGTGGGCTGTGCCTCAATAAGTTCGTAGAAGTCGACTTCACGATTGCCATCCAACGCAATAGCTGACGCCTGTCGACGGTACACGACGATCTTTTCCACGAAGTCGAGCCCTTCCACAGCTTCGTCGACGATGGCTTTGAGAGGAGTGGTTTTGCCGCGGCGATAGCCCACATCCGTCGTCACCACCACACGAGCTTGCGCATCCTCGATGCGGGAACGCAGGGCACCGCTGCCCAGTCCGGCGTAGACGACCGAGTGAATAGCACCCAGCCTCGCGCAGGCCAGCATGGTGGCGACGCCTTCGGGAGTAAGGGGTAAATACACACAGACGCGATCGCCTTTTTTCACGCCCAGTGATTGTAACCCATTGGCAATCTGGCAGGTCAACGCCAGCAACTCGCTGAAGGTGTAGGTGCGCTCGGTGCCATCTTCGCCGATCCAGATGAGAGCCCTCTTGGTGGCCCGGCTTCCGGCCACATGCCGATCAAGGCAGTTCACGGTGATATTGAGTTGTCCATCAACAAACCACTGTGCTTTCGGAGCCTGACCCTCCCGGACGCGCTTCCAAGGTGTGACCCAGGTAAAGTCTTTGGCGATCTTATACCAGAACGCTTCGAGATCGTTGGCTGCCTCGTCATAGAGGACCTGGTAATCTTTGACCTGGGCGGCGGCTACGATAGCGGGCAGCGGAGCAAAGCGTGCCCCTTTTTCCAATAGTTGCTTGAAATCTTCAGCAGGAGCGGCTTTCGTTCCCGCATCTACCCCTTGCTGTCCATGATCAGATTGTGATGTCATGCTTTTTCCTCCTGGATCTTTTTAAACGAACCCGTTGTTCAAGTGTTCTCTGTGTTTACCACCACCCTCGACTGACAGCCCATGTCACTATCAGGTGCGGCACCTCCTTCTCAAACATGACGTATTCATCTTACAAATACATCACAGCAATCGCACTTCCTATTACAAAATTGTCACACTGTCACATTCTTTCCATAAGCCATAACTCATGGCGTCACTTTGAAGCCGAGATCAATTTTCTGTGCGTTCATTGGTATGTGCGTTCCCCCTGAAATTGTTGAAGGCACCTGATACATCTCCATTTATCCTAGGTATTGACCTCCACTTTGCTCACCTGTACTACAATGACGCTAATATTGTCTGCCCCTCCTCCCTCCAATGCTGTCTGGACGAACGCATGGGCCTTACGCGAAGGGTCAGGCATGGGCGTGGTCAAGATGGAGACAATCTGGCGGTCGCGGACCATTTCCCAGAGCCCATCGGAGCATAACAGCAGCTTGTCATCAGCAGCAAGCGGCACGGTATGTGCGTCCACTTCCACGGTAGATTTCTCGCCCAGGAAGCGATAGATGAGATTGCGCCTTGGATGGGTATAGATATCTTCAGGCTGGGTGACTCCTGCTGCCACGAGAGCGGCAACGAGCGAGTGATCTTGCGTGATCTGCGACAATCCGCCGGGCTCGCGATAGAGGTAGAACCGGCTATCCCCTACATGCGCTACGTATGCCGTGGAACCAACCACCAGCGTTGCCGTCATCGTCGTACCCATCTCAGTACTCTGCGCACGGTTGCGCTGATACACCACCCGATTGGCATACTCGACGCCTTCTTTGAGCAGCGGGAGAAACGCCTCGGACGTCATTCGCTTTGAGCAGAGAGAACCGGATACATACTCGACCAGGGACCGCACGGCGAGCTGACTCGCTTCTTGCCCATGCCCCATCCCTCCCATGCCGTCTGCCACCATGAGAAGAGCAAACGATTTGGGCCTGCCGGAGGATGAAGGCATGACACCATGGGTGACGAAGAGCGTATCTTCGTTCGGCCTCTGTTTGCGTTCTATGCCCGGGTCAAGGTCGGACCCCACCTGCAGCGCCAGCACTGGCTGCTCTACACCCACTACCCCAACTGCACTTGCGACCGTTTGCATAAGTGCATGGTGAGAGGTAGGAGGGTCTTTAACTTGTCGCATAAACATGATGGTGTCTCCTAATGAATATGAGGGAGAAGTTGCTGTTGCTTCCACCTTCTTCGGATGAGTAGCGATCGGATAAGAGTTGTTACTGAAAAACGTCCCTTCTGACATCTAGAATTTGATCAAACAACGTACTTTACTCATTAAGTATACTGCCTTGGCTACACGATATCATCACATTGCAGCTTTTCCCTCTTGAAGTGAGCAACTTACTGTATCACTGGTACAGGCTTAGGCGTCGGTGTTGTCTCGGTGGGAGTCATGCGCCGGGTCATGGAGCG
>JRHI01001218.1_pt1 | contig 22822 bp, 19 predicted proteins | sample 215371 | NCBI WGS metagenome assembly JRHI01 (sample SAMN02929681, study PRJNA255918) | sediment metagenome | biome: cave system; feature: Ice Cave; material: Sediment; isolation source: sediment from deep within a dark volcanic ice cave with no known source of... ...
CGAACGGCAGCAGCAGCGACGCCGGGCGGATTCCAACGAAAGACTTCATCGGCAACTTCCACTACAAACCCAATCAACGCGATGACATCCAGTTCTTGTGGCAGCTTGGCGATCAGCGAATTTCTTGGGACCAGGGTCTCAACGACAACGTATTGGGTGTAGGTCTGTGCCGCGGCGTGGTCGTGCAACCCGGGACGCGGCAGGTGATCAACGGCGGCATCTCGTCGACTGGAAAGCCCTGTGTTGGGACCTTCCAGACCTTCGACAGCAAAGGAAAACCGATCGTCGACGCGAGCATGAAGCCGGTGACGATCACCGCCCCGACCGGCCTGCAGTACACGCAGCAGACCAAGACCTCGGCTAACGTTTGGTACCACTACTCGGGCCTAGGGAAGCTCCAGTGGAACCACGTTTTCAACGACAAGCTCTTCGGACAGTTCCGGCTCGCCGAAAATTTCAATGACTATGTCTTCGATCAACCCTATGAGACCGCGAATTTCAACGGTGCGCTGAATCCGGGCGATCCGATCGGCATGGGACAAATCATCGGCTCAGCGGCGTACCGAACGATTGGCCGGGGGGTTCAAGACGACTACGAGCGCCGCCGCTCGCACATGTATTTCGCCCAAGCCGACCTGACGTTCTCGCCGACCTCGCGTTCGACGTACTACGGCGGGCTCAGCTACGAGCGCGACGCGAGTCGACAGTTTTATTACGATCTGTGCGGTTGCGCCGAAGCCGTCGCCAGCGTGTCGATCGGCAACAAACTCTACGGGTCACCGTTCAACGTCGACGGCAGCTGGCCAAATCTGTTCCTGGCCGTCGACTACCCKCTCATTCTACCTTCGGCATATGCCGGAACGCGGCAGACGTTCGGGAAGCTCACGGTCGAGCCGTCGCTGCGTTGGGACTACGAGCAGTACGACATCCCCAAGGGCGCCCCGGGGTCGTTTGCCGGCGGAGCGTTCGGGGTCAACTCGGTGAGTCCGCGCTTTGCGTTCTCGTACGCGCCGAATTCACAGGCTACCCTTCGCGGCTCGTATGGGGTCACGTCGACCTTCGTACCGGCGGCGTACGTCTTCAACAACTCACCGAACGGAATCTTCGAGCAAGGCGGGCGGGCGATCTCGCCCTACTATCCGGGTTCGGTCATTGCGCCGGAGCAAGACCATAACGTCGACCTCTCGTATGCACGCGCTTTGCGAGATGGTGTTTCGTCGCTTCGAATCTCGCCGTTCTACCATAAGTCCAACAACAAGCTGATCCGGATCGCGAACGTGATCACGAACGCCGACGGAACGGTCTCAACGAATGGTCCGCCGCAATTTAAGACCGGTGTCATCACGCAAAATTTGGGCGTCGAATTTGGATTCAACCATGTCGTTCGGGGTGACGGTCTTTCGTACTACGTCGCCGGCACTTGGCAGAACTACTGGGGTTCGCTGTCCAGCTCGATCCTCAATAGCAGCACCCCGTTCGGCCTTCCGATCGACCTTACGGCCTTCATCAACAATCACTCGCTCTATCGCAACTCGTCGCAGCCCCCGCTGTCGATGAGCTTCACGGCGGACTATAATCATGCCCGCTACCATATCCGCCCATTTTTCGTGTACGAAGTCGGGGCACCGTACAACGTGCTGACGAACCAGAAGCTGTTCCCCGGCCTGCCAGCCAGCGATCCTCGTTCGACGCTCGTCGACAGCGCGATTCACAACGCCGGCGCCTTCTGGTACGGGAACCTGGACCTGGGGTACGACCTCTCGCGCAACGGAGCCAACGTGACGACGATCGGCGTCAACATTCGCAACCTCACTGCGAATCGCACCGCTGACATCGCGCCTAGCCCCAACCGTTCGTATCCCAACAGCGGCGACACTGGGGCCGCGGCAACCTACGGTCCCGGCGTATTGCCGAACACCCTCTACTACACGCCACCCAGCGGCAGTGCCCGCCTGTACCAACTCTACCTGTCGACGAAGTTCTAACCCGGCTGCTAGCGCAGCGAGTTCTTGGTACACAAATTTCGTGGCCACTCGTCCGGCCACCCCGGAGTGAGGCTAGCCCGGAGGCGCAGCCTAGCGTTGCGGTCAAGAATGAACGCCGAGGAGGGCTTCCTTGGCGAAGAAGACGGCGGTGATCACCGGGATCACGGGGCAAGACGGCTCGTATTTGGCCGAACTCTTGCTGGAGAACGGCTACCGTGTCGTCGGCATGACGCGGCGCTCGAGCGTCGACGCGCACGAACGCATCGAGCATCTCGTCGATCGGCTCGAGATCGTCTCGGGCGATTTGCTCGACCAGCATTCGATGACCAACCTCATCGCCAGCGTCCGACCCGACGAAGTCTATAATCTCGCCGCCCAGTCCTTCGTCCCGACGTCGTGGACCCAGCCGGTACTGACCGGTGAATTCACTGCGCTGGGTGTGACGCGCGTCCTCGAAGCGATCCGGTCCGTCGATCCGAAGATTCGCTTCTACCAGGCCTCCAGTTCGGAGATGTTCGGGAGAGTCCAAGAGGTCCCACAACGCGAAACCACGCCGTTCTATCCGCGCAGTCCGTATGGCGTGGCAAAAGTGTACGGCCACTGGATCACGGTGAACTATCGCGAGTCGTACGAACTGTTCGCGGTGAGCGGCATCCTGTTCAACCACGAGGGCCCGCGCCGCGGTCGTGAGTTCGTGACGCGCAAGATCAGCGACGGCGCGGCGCGCATCAAGCTTGGCTTGGCCAAGTCCCTGGCGCTCGGAAATCTGGAATCGCAGCGCGACTGGGGGTTCGCCGGCGATTACGTTCGAGCGATGTGGCTCATGCTCCAACAGGATGCGCCCGACGACTACGTGATCGCGACCGGCAGAACGCACACCGTTCGCGAGTTTTGCCGGTTAGCATTTGCTGCCGTCGGTTTAGATTACCAGAGGTACGTCGTCGAAGACCCGCGCTTCGTACGCCCGGCGGAGGTAGATTTGCTGGTCGGCGATGCGACAAAAGCCCGGCAGAACTTGAAATGGGCGCCCGAAGTCACCTTCGAGCAGCTCATCGAGCGAATGGTGCAGGCGGACCTCAAACGATTGCGTCCTCTCGCGGCCGGCTGACGTGCGCGCGCTCGTCACCGGCGCGAACGGTTTTGTGGGACGTCACCTGTGCGGAATGCTGCGCTCGCGCGGCGCGACGGTGATTTCGGCTGGTCGGCCGCACGACGGAAGCGACATCGATTTGCCGCTCGACCTCGCCGATCTCGACAACCTGCGCGGGGTCGTGGACATCGCGCGACCCGACGTTGTCTATCATCTGGCCGCTCAAGCGTTCGTTCCGGAAGCGACCAAGACGCCGCTGGCGACGTACGACGTCAACATCAACGGAACCGCGCGATTATATGAAGCGATTCGCCTCGACTGCACGGGCGATCGGCCGCTGGTGGTATTTGTCAGCTCGGCTGAAGTGTACGGCAGTCGTGACGCGGGCGATTACCCGCTGCACGAGGGTCTAACCCTACAGCCGGCGACGCCGTACGCCGCGAGCAAGGCGGCTGGCGAAGCAATTGCATTGGCGTCATGGCGCACCTACCGGATCCCGTCGATCGTAACCCGGGCCTTCAATCATATCGGGCCAGGTCAGAACGCTCGGTTCGCGGTTCCAGCCTTCGCCGATCAGCTGGCGGCAATTGCGGATGGCGCCCCGCCGGTACTGCTGGTTGGAAATTTAAGCCCGCAACGCGATTTTCTCGACGTCCGCGACGTCGTCGAAGCGTATGTCACCCTGGCGCAGCGCGGTCGTGCCGGTGAAATCTACAATGTCTGCAGCGGCCGGCCGGTTGCCATCCAGGAGGTCTTGCGGGAATTGATCACGATCGCGCACGTGCCGGTCGAAGTTCGCGAAGACCCGGCACGGATGCGCCCAAGCGACGTGCCGATTTCCTATGGTGATTCGGCGAAATTGCAAGCCGCAACCGGCTGGTTGCCGCGCTTTGGGCTCGCTGCCTCGTTACGCGACATCTTTGCCGATGCGCGAGATCGTCATCGAGCGATTCGATGATCGGCGCATACTTCGAGATGATCGGCGGCGCGAGCGGCAACATGTTACTGGGCGCGCTGTGCGATGCGGGCGCCGACCTACACGAAGTCGAGCAAGCGCTGCGAACGATTCCGGTCGGCGGCTGGAACATCGCGCACGAGCGGGTAACCAAGCGCGGCATCGCCGCGACCCATATCGACTTTGTCATTCCCGGCGAAGACCATGCACCGTCCGAACATTCCCCAGCCGATCACCACAGCGGCTACGGCGAAGTCGAGCGCCGGCAGGGCGGCCATGCCGAGCCTCATCGTGAACGAATGGTGCGACATCTTAGTGAGGTGCTGGAGATCCTCGACGCCAGTAGCCTTTCCGAGGCACAGAAGATCCGCGCACGAAGCGTGTACACGCGACTGGCCGAAGCCGAGGCACACGTCCACGGAACGAGCGTCGACGCGATCCATTTCCATGAAGTCGGCCAGGTCGATGCGATTCTCGACGTTGCGGCGAGTTGTGTCGCGCTCGACTTGCTCGCCATTGAACGCGTTTTTTGTTCGGCTTTTCCGATCGGACGTGGCCCCATTGCGATGCAGCATGGCGTCTATCCAAATCCGCCGCCGGCGACGCTCGAACTCTTGCGTGGCGCCCCGACGTACGACGCGGACATCGACGGCGAGATGGTTACTACCACCGGCGCCGCGATCCTGGCGACATTGGTCGATGCACCCGGCCGGCGCCCGCCGATGCGCGCCGAACGAATTGGCTACGGCGCCGGCCGCTCCGACTTCGCGATTCCCAACGTGCTGCGCGTAACGGTCGGCCCGCTCGACCCAGCGTTCGAGCCCGTCGAAGAGCTGCAGGTGGGGGTCTTGGAAGCCAACATCGATGATCTCTCGCCTCAATACTATGAATTGGGGATCGAGCGCATCTTTGCCGCTGGGGCGCTCGATGTGTGGCTGACGCCGATCGTTATGAAAAAGTCGCGACCCGCGATCACGCTGAGCGTCCTTGCACCGCTCGATCGCGAGGCGGCCTGCGCCAAGGCGATGTTGGCCCAAACCTCCACCCTCGGCGTCCGGGTGCGCCACGAACGCCGCTACCTCCTGAATCGCACCGTCACCCAGGTGGCCACCGACTGGGGTCCGGTGCGGCTCAAGACGGCATCCGTGGACGGGCAATTGCGCCGCACACTCGAATATGAAGATGTTCTGCGCATCGCGCGCGAGCGGGAGCTGCCGATCGCCGAGGTTGCCGCCCAATTGGAGAAGATGATTTTACGCCCATGATCGTGCTCGAAGATATCGCGGCCAAGGAAGCGCGCTTGCGCGAGGTGATTCGCTCGCTGGACAGCTGTGTCGTCGCATTTTCCGGCGGGGTCGACTCGGCGCTAGTGCTGGCAATTGCAACCGAAGAACTCGGTGAGCGCGCGCACGGCGTCACCGGTCGCTCGGAGAGTTTGGCTGAGCGCGAGGAACAGGGCGCGGCCTCGTTCGCTTCGCAGATCGGCGCCCACCATTCGATGCTGGATACCAAAGAACTTGACGATCCCAATTATCGAGCCAATCCGGTGGATCGGTGCTACTTTTGCAAAAAGGAACTGTACGGTAAACTTCGTGAACTGGCGCAGGCTCGGCACGCACGCTGGATCGTCGATGGTTTCAATTTGGATGACGAGGGCGACTGGCGCCCAGGCCGCAAGGCCGCGAAGGAACACGGCGTTCGCAGCCCGCTGGCCGAGGCCGGCTTTACCAAGAGCGACGTGCGCGCCGTTGCGCAACGGCTTGGACTCGAGGTCTGGGATAAACCCGCGCTGGCCTGCTTGTCATCGCGTTTTCCCTACGGCACGCCCATCTCGCTTGAACTCCTGCGGCAGGTCGACCGCGCGGAACAAGCCGTTCACGACGCGGGGATTCGCGTCTGCCGCGTGCGTCACCACGGCGACGTGGCGCGCATCGAGGTCCCACTCGATGAAGTCAGCAGACTGCTGACGCCCGGCGTGCGCGAGCGAATCGTTGCCGGCGTGCAAACGGCCGGCTATCGTTTCGTCGCGCTCGATTTAGGCGGATATGTGTCGGGAAATCTGAATACGCCGGCGCGATGAGTGAATCGAAATCGATGCGTCGGCGCACGACACCCGACGGCGGAAAGCGACTTGGCGATTCAGCCGCCGGGCATTGGGCTTCTCGCGACGACGATCGCGCGAACGCCGACGTGGACGACGACAATCGCGCGCATGACCACTTCCTCGACGACCCGATTCGAGCTGAACAAGCGTGGCGTGCGCTGGTTTTTGCAAACCGGGGCGCGCTGTTGGCCGTCCCGGCGGTCGGGCTGGTGCTGTTTGGTAAGCCGAGTGCGTTTTCCATCGCCGTCGGCTTACCGATCGCGTTTGCCGGCGAACTCGTGCGGTGCTGGGCCGTCGGGTACTCCGGGACGACAACGCGTGCAGGCCACGTAACCGCGCCGCAACTCATCACCGCCGGACCATACGCACACGTTCGCAATCCGCTGTATCTGGGAAACTTCGTTACCGCCGTTGGATTTTCTATCGCCTTCACCGGCAAAGTCCGGGCGCTACGACGAGCGCTGCTTGCCGCCTTTGGCCTGGGAACGATGGCTGCCGTCTACGCAGCGATCGTCCCGCATGAGGAGGCGTACTTGCGCAAAACGTTCGGGGCCGCGTTTGACGACTACGCGACAGGCGTACCACCGTTGATCCCCCAGCTCACGCCGGCCGAACCGCGGTCGGGGGCGTACAATCCGGCCGTGATCGCGGCCGCCGAAAGCCGCACGTTCGCCAGCTTCGGCGCGATGCTGGCGGCGCTGGCGTTCCGAGCGTTGCGCACGTAGTGTTCGGAGCGACCAGTGCCGCGCGGCTGCGGCTCGCCTTCGGCCTCACCGCGATGGTGGCCGCGCTGGAACTCGCCGGCGGCTTGGTAGCGCACAGTTTGGCGCTCCTGTCCGACAGCGCGCACGTGTTCATGGATGTCGTGGCGCTTGGCATTGCGCTGGCCGCCGACGTGCAGTCGCGGCGTCCGGCGACCTTGCGGCAGTCATTCGGCTTCGCGCGGATGGAAGTGCTGGCAGCGCTAGCGAACGGCGGCCTCCTGCTGGCGGTCACGGTCTTTATCGTCGTCGAAGCGATCCGGCGGTTCGGCGCGCCCGAACTTCCGCAAGGCGGCGTGATGATTGCGATCGCGGGGATCGGCGCGGCGGTCAACGTCGGCATCGGGATCTCGTTGCTTCACGCCGCCCAAGTGAACATCAACGTCAAGGCTGCGCTCTTTCACGTCGGCAGCGACGTGCTGGGAGCGGTTGCGGTCATGATTGGGGGCGTCTTGGTGTTGACGCTGAGTATCGGCTGGATCGATCCGCTGCTTTCACTAGTGGTAGCCGTCATCATCGTGGTCGGCGTCGTGCGTATCGTACGCGAGGCAACTGACGTCCTACTGGAAAGCACACCCTCACACGCGCAAATCCCGACCGTCCGTCAGCGGCTGCGCACCGTGACAGGCGTTGTGGATGTCCACGATCTCCATGTATGGACGATCGGCAGCGGTCAGCACGCGCTCTCGGCGCACGTCCTGCTGCGCGACGGTCAGATTAGCGAGGCCACCGGGATCTTGCGCGACATCGATCGCGTCGTTCGCACGGAGTTTGCGATCACCCACGTCACCGTGCAGTTCGAATGCGAAAACTGCGCCTCCGACGAGCGCATCGTCTGCACGCAAGTCGGCTCCGGAACCAGCGCACAATAACGGCGCGTCGACCGTCGCTTAGACCACTTCGATTACCTGAGCATCGTCCGCCATCGACGGTTTCGGCAGTGGCGAACCGGCGATTTCGAGAGCTTCACGATGTGCCATGATGGCCTCCCGGACGTTCTGCTCGGCTTCTTCCCTGGTTGATCCCCACGAAAAGCAACCGGGTAAATCAGGAACCATCGCACTCCAACCACCGTCTTGCGCCTGTTCGTAGAGCACCACATACTTCACAAGAAGGTCGCTCAGGCGACTTCGATCAGCTCGGTAACGGTTTTGTCGGAGAAGGGTTCGGGGATGGGAAGTCCGTCGGCTCGAAGGCCTTCGAGGTGGAGAATCATTGCAGTGCGGACCAACTCCCTCGCCTCGTCGCGGTTCCGGCCGACGACACCGACGCCAGGTAAGTCAGGTGGAAATGCGCCGTAACCACCGTCGTCGGCGGGCTCGAACACCACCGGATACTTTACCATTTTAGCCCTGCCTGCCTGAGAATATTTCCAAGGGTTCTTCTCGGTATATCGGCGCCGTCCCGTCCTGCCACGGTGACTTTCCCGGGTGCTTATACTGCTCGTGGCTTCCGGTTTGAGATGCGACGTACCATCCGTTGCTCCGGAGCAACTGCCGAACGCCACGATACTTCACGGTGGCATTATCGCGTTCAGGTATTGCGTGGTGATGAGCGGCACATGACGGTTTAGCCACTGTCAGGCCTTCATGCTAGGGGCGAAATGCGGGCGGCGGGAAGACCGGTGGGCTATGAAATCCCAAACCGTTGTCCTGTCAACTGCCCGCACCCCATTCGGTCGCCTTGGTGGCGCGCTGGCATCCCTCTCGGCGACGACGCTGGGCGGCGAGGCTATTCGGGCGGCGGTCGAGCGCGCGGGTCTGGACCCGGCCGAGGTGGAGCACGTCATCATGGGCGAGGTGATCCAAGGCGGCAGCGGTCAAGCGCCCGCCCGGCAAGCGCTGTTCAAAGCCGGGCTCTCGAAGACGACCACATTCGAAACGATCAACAAGGTCTGCGCCTCGGGGATGATCGCCGTCATCAACGGTGCGCGGATGATCGATGACGASGATGCGGYGGTCGTCGTTGCYGGCGGGATGGAATCGATGTCGAACGCGCCCTACGCACTGCTCAACGCTCGGTTCGGCTACCGCTTCGGCGATGGCGCGCTGCTGGATCTGATGAGCTACGATGCATTGCTGGATCCATATTCCGGTTTGACGATGGCGCAAGCGCAGACGCGTGTCAACGCCGAACTCGGAATCACTCGCGAAGTCCAAGACGAGTTCGCGTATACATCGCATCAGCGCGCGCACGAAGCGGCCGAACGCGGTTGGCTCGCGCCCGAGATAACCGTCCTCGGCGTCGCCACCAAGGCCAAAGGCAAACTGGTCGTCGACCGGCTTCCGGTGACCGCGAAAGCGCGCGTGCCCGTCGCGGCGGGCTCCAACGGCTCGGCGCCCGGGCTCTTTCATGACAGCGCGATGGTCGCCGATCCCAACGTGTATTCGCCTTACGTGACCGGCGATATTCCGGCGACGCGCGTCGAGCGCGATGAGCCGGTTCGCGCCGATGCGTCGCTGGCGTCGATGCAGAAGCTTGCGCCGCTGGATCGAGACGGTTCGGTCACCGCCGGCAACGCGCCGGGCGTCAACGACGGCGCGGCGGCGCTGGTGCTCGCAAGCGATGCGTATGCCAAGCAGCATGGGTACGAAGCGCTGGGCACAATCGTCGACCATGCCGCCGCGGCCTGGGATCCGGCGTACCTTGCGCTCGTCCCGGCGATGGCCGTGCAGAAGCTGCTGGCAACAACCGGGATGTCGGCGGCGCATATCGATGTGTGGGAAGTGAACGAAGCCTTCGCCGCCGTGGCGTGGAGTACGGCCAAACACTTGGGACTCGATCCTAAAAAGCTCAACGCCCAGGGCGGTGCGGTGGCGTTCGGCCATCCGGTCGGCGCCTCCGGCGCGCGAATCACGGCCTCGGTCGTGCATCAGTTACGCCGGCGCGGCGGCGGCTGGGGCATCGCAGCCATTTGCAGCGGCGGCGGTCAGGGTGATGCCGTGCTCGTCAAGGTCGGCTAGCCAACAATAGTGGGTCGCTAGGCGTGCGGGTCGCCGTGATCGGCGCGGGCCAGATGGGTGCCGGCATCGCGCAGGTCGCAGCGCAAGCCGGTGATCACGTTTTGCTCAACGACCGCGACGCGTCGCTCATCGAGCGCGGTATCGGCGTCATCGGCAGCAACCTCGAGCGGGCGGTCGCTAAGGGCCGGCTCGCTGACGCTGACCGCGGAGCAATCCTGGCCCGGATCGAACCACGCCCAAAGATCGAGGACTTCGATGTCGACGTCGCGATCGAGGCCGCGACCGAAAATCTCGACGTGAAGCGCGAAATCTTTCGGCGGCTCGACGGCGCGACGCCGCCGAGTGCGATCTTGGCCAGCAACACATCGTCGATTTCCATCACCAAACTCGCAGCCGTCACCGCCCGCCCACAGAACGTGATCGGCATGCATTACATGAATCCGGTGCCCGTGATGAAGCTGGTCGAAATCATTCGCGGGATCGCGACGTCGCAAACGACGTACGAAACGATTCGCGCGCTGGCTGTCGCGCACGGTAAGACACCGGTCGAAGTCCGCGATTTCCCCGGCTTTGTTTCAAACCGGATCCTGTGCCCCATGCTGAACGAAGCGGTGTACGCCCTCTTCGAAGGCGTTGGAACGGTCGAATCGATCGACACGGTGATGAAGCTCGGCATGAATCATCCGATGGGACCGCTGGAGCTGGCCGATTTCATCGGGCTCGATACGCTGCTGTCGATCATGGAAGTTTTGCACGACGGGATGGGAGATCCCAAATACCGGCCGTGCCCGCTGTTGCGGCAGTACGTCGACGCCGGCTGGTTGGGGCGCAAGTCCGGTCGCGGCTTTTACGCCTACACGAACGGCAAGCCGAACATCCCGCCGTGACCGGCGCCGACGATCTGCCGTTCGCGCTGACCGCCGAACAACGCGCGATCGGCGAGCTTGCACGCGAGATCGCGGCACGCGAGATCGCGCCCCACATCGCCGACTGGGATCGCCGGCGGCACTTCCCGCGCGAGCTGTACACGACGCTGTCGGCCGCCGGTTTGATGGGCGTCACAGTCGCCGAAACCTACGGTGGTGCCGGCGCCGACTACGTGGCCTTCGCCCGCGTGATCGACGAGCTGGCCGCCGCGGACGCAGGAACGGCGGTGACGGTATCGGTCCACGCGATGATCGCTTCGACGATTGCCCGGCTCGGCTCTGACGCGCAGCGCCGGCACTATCTTGGGAAATTGGCCGCCGGCGATGTTATCGCGGGTTTTGCGCTGACCGAGCCCGGCGCCGGTTCCGATGCGGCCGCGATCCGCAGTACCGCGCGGCGCGCGGGCGACGGCTTCGTGCTGAACGGACGCAAGCAGTGGTGCACCAACGGCAGCTACTCGGGCGTGATCATGGCGATGTTTCGCACCGCCGATGCCGGTCATCGCGGGATCAGCGCATTTTTGATCGACAACGATCTGCCCGGCGTCCACGTCGAGAGGGTCACCGAAAAACTCGGCATTCACACCAGCAACACCTGCGACGTCGCCTTCGACGACGTCAAGGTGCCGGTAACCGCGCTGCTCGGGGAAGAAGGCGCCGGCTTGCAGGGCGCGCTGTCTGCGCTGGCCGCCGGGCGCATCGGTATCGCGGCGCAAGCGTGCGGCATTCTGGCGGCATGCCTGGCCGCATCGGTGAAATTTGCCTCCGAGCGCGAAGCGTTCGGCAAGCCGATCGGTGCGTTCGAGGGCATCTCGTTCAAGATCGCACAGATGGCGACCGATCTTGATGCGGCGCGCCTGCTGGTGCACGCTGCCGCCTCGTGGCTCGACCGCGGCGAACCGTTCGCGATTGCTGCTAGCAAGGCCAAACTGTTCGCATCGACCGCGGCGCGCCGGCACGCCGCCGAAGCCGTGCAGATTCACGGCGGCTATGGTTATACGACCGAATTCCCCGTCGAACGCTATTACCGCGACGCGAAGATCACCGAGATTTACGAGGGCACGTCCGAAATCCAGCAGATGGTCATCGCCCGCTCGTTGCTCGGAAGGCTGACCTAGGGCATCCGGTCGGGTGGCTGACAGCGCGGATAAAAGTCGCATGTTAGCGGTCGTTTGTGCTGACTCCGCGCGCGGAGTCGGATGTTTTGCGTTTTGCGCAGAAGTAGTGGTACTGCCGAAAGGGATTGGTTTTGGCTCTCCCCTATAGGGAGTGCTCTTGGTAATCCCCAAAAGTATTGCTCTTGCGTATCGCCTGGTTTGACGGAGTTCTGCTGCGTGAAGCTAATCGAATTTCAGGGAAAAGAGTTGTTTCGCCGGTTCGGTATTCCCACGCCGCGCGGACAGCACTGCACGACGGCGATTGAGGCTGCGGCGTTTATCTCGGCCAACCGTGGTTCGTGGGTCATCAAGAGTCAAGTGCTGATGGGCGGCCGCGGCAAAGCCGGCGGCATTAAGTTCGCCGACTCGGCAGCCGACGGCGAGAAGATCGCGCGCGAGCTGCTCGGCAAAGTCCTCAAGGGCGTGCAGAATCCCGACGGCGAGGAAGTAAAATCGCTGCTTGTCGAGGAGAAAGTTGCAATTGCGAGCGAGGCGTACGTTTCGATCACGATCGACCGCGCGCGCAAGCAGCCCGTCGTGATCGTGAGTTCGCAGGGCGGTATGGACGTCGAAGAAGTGGCCGAAAAACATCCGGACGCGATTTCGAAATACTGGCTCGATCCGGCAATCGGCTGCCCGCCGTTCGTCGCGCGCCGGCTCGCGTTCGCGGCCGCGCTCCCGCCGGGTTACCATCGCGCGTTTCCGGAGATCGTGGGCGCCCTGTACACCTTGTTCATGGACTACGGCGCGAACTTGGTGGAGATCAATCCGCTCGTCCTCACCAAGAGCGGCGACGTCATCGCGTCGGATGCCAAAGTCGAACTCGATGACAATGGGCTCTACAAACATCCCGACCTGGCAGCCTGGAATGCAGCGACGCCGGCCGACGCCGATCAAGCCGCGGCGGTCGCGATCGGCTTGGGGATGTCGAACTATGCCAAGCTCGACGGAACGATCGGCGTGATCGCCAACGGCGCGGGGCTAGGGATGGGGACGATGGACGCCATTCGCACCGCCGGTGGTTCGGCGGCGAATTTTCTGGATATCGGCGGCGGCGCGCAGGCGGAGCTCGTCAAGAAAAGCTACGCGCTGGTCGTCAGCGATCCGAAGGTCCGGGCGATGTTCATCAACATTTTCGGCGGTATCACGCGCGGCGATCAAGTCGCGCGTGGGATCGTTGAAGCACTCAGCGGCGATGATTTGCGCAAGGTTCCGCTCGTGGTGCGACTGACGGGTACAAACGAGAAAGAGGGCCGCGAAATCTTGTCGGCGGGCGGGATGGTTTCAGTGGAAACGATGGACGAAGGTGCAAAGCGCGCGGTGGAGTTGGCTCGTGGGTAGCCGGTGGTCTGCTGCGCTGCCCCAGTGCAGACCCTGCTTTTTTTTCGATCCGTCGCGATTTGTTCTTAAAGGCGACGACTAGCGTGGCGATTTATCTCGATAAGAATTCGAAGGTGCTCGTGCAGGGCATTACTGGGCGCGAAGGGTTGTTTCATACGCAGCGGATGCTGGCGTATGGTACGCAGATCGTTGGCGGCGTGACGCCCGGGAAGGGCGGCACGCGGATCGAGAGCGGTCAGCCGGTCTTTAACACCGTCGCGGAAGCGGTCGACGCGACCGGGGCCACGCACACGATCATCTTCGTGCCGCCCGCATTTGCGGCGGATGCATTGTACGAAGCGTACGACGCGGGGATCACGCTCGCCGTTTGCATCACCGAAGGCATTCCCGCGCACGACATGCTGCGGGTCGTTGCGACGACGCCAGGACTGCGAATCATCGGTCCGAATTGCCCCGGGCTCGTTTCGCCGGGCAAGGCGCTGGTTGGGATCATGCCGGGACAGGTCTTCAAGCCCGGCCGAGTTGGGATGATCTCGCGCTCGGGGACTTTAACCTACGAGATTGTCGACAACCTCAGCAAGGCGGGACTCGGACAGTCGACCTGCGTCGGCATCGGCGGCGATCCGATCATCGGCACGACCTTCACCGACTGCCTTCAAGCATTCGCCGGCGACTCCGAAACGGACGCCCTGGTGGTCTGCGGAGAAATCGGAGGCTCGGACGAAGAAGACGCCGCCGCCTTTATCAAAGACCATCTGCCCGACAAACCGGTCGTTGCGTTCATCGGTGGTCGATCCGCTCCCAAGGGTAAGCGATTAGGGCATGCCGGCGCGATTATTTCCGGCAACACTGGGACGCCCGAAAGCAAAGTTGCCGCATTTACCGCCGCCGGGGTGCCGGTTGCCGAGCGACCGTCGGAGATCCCAGCCCTGCTTGTGCAACGGTTACCGGCCCTGTCCAGCTGATAGAAGCGCTTCGCCAAGTACACAACTCCACGCCTCCGCCATCCACTGAGCGTCGCCCAAAGCCCCTCATGTGAGCGTCGCCCAAARCCCCTCATGCGCGCTCCTTTAGACCGGGCCCCGGCTCGACCGTCTACTATGTTGGCTAGTCAGAGGAACGCAAGGCTTTATACCCATGAAAGACAAGCGGCGCCCGCTTCACCTCGCAGTCGTAGCAGGCATCCCCCGAACCAGCCGCCCCCTTTTCCGTACCCTTCAGAATGGGACTAACCGCACGTTAATGCGGCGGAGGAGGATAACGGAGGATTAAGTGGAGGTCGAAAGAAGCCGTCTGCGATTGCGCCGTCCTGGGTTTGTATGCTCAGCCGACGCAAGCGCACCTTACAACTGAAGGAGTCAGCATGCTGAAACACCGTTTCATGCATCTGCTCGTCGCGCTCACTTTGATTGCCTCGATGGTCGGCCAGGGAACAGGGGTTCTGGCAGGCACGACGGGCGGTCTCAGTGGCACGGTTGTGGAGTCGGGCGCGACGACCGGAATCGCGAACGCGAAGGTCACCGCGACCAGCCCCTCCCAAACGACGTCGACGAACACAGATGCACAAGGGAAGTTTGGTTTCATCTCCCTTGCTCCAGACACGTATACGCTTTCGATCGAAAAGCAAGGCTACGATGCCACCTCTCTTTCCGGTGTTAACGTCCTTGCCGACCAGACCCAAAACATTACATTGGCTACTCGGAAAACGCTGCGGGAGATTCAGCGCGTCACCTCGCGCGCTTCGACGGAGCTCGTAAAGCCGGGTACGACGGCCGACGTCTACTCGATCAGCGCGACGCAGCAGGATAAATTCTCCGCGCTCGGCGGAGGCGGCGGGTTAAACAACGCGTACTCGGCGATCGCGTCGGTTCCGGGGACCTACGTCCCGCTGAACCAAGCCGGCTACTTCCAGACCATCCACATTCGCGGCGGCGATTACAACCAAGTAGGCTACGAACTGGACGGGGTCCCGATCAATCGATCGTTCGACAACTATCCGTCCGGGACGGCGTCGTCCCTGGGACAGCAGGAACTGCAAGTGTACACCGGCGCCGCGCCGGCGAACGCCGAGTCGCAGGGCATCTCGGGGTTCATCAATCAGGTGATCCGGACCGGGACGTATCCCGGATTCGGTACCCTGAGCTTGGGTATCGGAGGGCCCGCGTTCTATCACAAGGCGAATTTCGAAACCGGCGGGGCGACCCCGTCGCGGAACTTCTCGTATTACGCCGGGGTCGGTGCGTACAACCAGGATTTCCGTGGAATCGATCAAGGCAATGGTCAGTACGCCACGGCGTTCGGCCTGCTGGTTACGCAATTGACCCCACCGGGGGGCTGCGGAGCCGCCCCGCTGTCCGTCGCCCAAAACTTTTCGGCGTGCTACGCGAACGGCTCAGATGGGCCGGGAGGCTATACGACGGCCCCCCAGGATTTTGCTCAAACCTCTGACATCGCGGTTCGTGATTCGGTCGTCAATCTGCATTTCGGCTTCCCGCACCGCAATGACGCGGGGAAGGATGACGTGCAACTGCTCTACCTCAACAACTTTATTCGGTCGTCCTTCTTCACGTCGACGAACGATCTCGGTGCGGTGGCCCTGAACGGGGCGGTCCCCAATTATATTGACGGATTTCAATACAATGGTACCCTTGCCGCTCCGCTGCCGGCCAACTATCAGGCGCTCACAGCCCGGTATCTGTTTCCCAGTTCCCGGCTTAACCGGGCAGCCGGCGCGTCGATCGGTTCTGATACCCGCGACACCTACCAGAACGATCAAGCGATCCTGAAGCTTCAATACCAGAAAAACATCGGGTCCAACGCCTATTTCCGGATCTACGGCTACACGTACTATTCGGATTGGTTGATCAACGGACCGAACTTCGCGTGGCAAGCCGCCAACACGGCGCTGACCGGGGTCAGCCGTGACTACGAACTGAGCAGCCACACGCGCGGCATCAGCGCGTCGTTTGCCGACCAGATCAACCCCAAGCACCTCTTGCAGTTGACCGCGGCGTACACGACGGCGACCACCCTGCGCGATAACAACCGCCAGATGAACACGGCAAGCGGCACACGCAGCCGGTTCGCCGTCGCCGTCGACCCGAATAATCCGACCAACGGAATCTGCTATAAGGTCGCCGGCGCGACGGCTCTACCCGCCGCTTGCGGTTGGGAATCCGGCACAGCGGTTCGTGCGACGTACGCCACACTGCCGCAAGCTTTTGCGGGCACGATTCCCACCATCAGCGCGGCGACGTGCGGCACTGGCCCATGCACGTTCTACGTCGTTGAAAACGGTCTCCATGCAACGTACAACCAGGTGACGCCGAAATTCACGGCGTTCTCGGTGACCGACGTTTACAAGCCGACGGACCGACTCGTCCTCAATCTCGGTCTTCGGTATGATAACTACGAGTTCCAAGGATCGGACACGACCGGCACACCCGCGCGGGCATTGTTCTTCAATGCCTATAACCAGGATTATTGCCTCAATGCCGCGGGCGTTCCGGTGTTGAAGGCGAAGGTTGCAGGACCCGCGTTCTTGACGCCCTGCCCTGCCGGCAGGTCGGTCGGGCTCGTCAACGCATCGGCGGAGACGCTGTCGTACAACGCGTTCCAGCCACGCGTCGGTGGCACGTACACCTTCAATCCGGACACGGTCATACGCGCAAGCTATGGCCGCTACGCCCAAGCGCCGAACRCTGCCTTCGAGCAGTACAATACGCTTCAGCAGAATCTGCCGAGCCTGATCGGCGGGCCGTTCGTCACTTTCGGTTTCAAGACCCCCGGTCACGTGATCCGACCCCAGGTTTCGAACAACTATGACCTGTCCTTTGAGCGCCATATCCGGGGATCTGATATGTCGTTCAAAGTTACGCCGTACTATCGCGTAACCAAAGACGAGATCCACAACTTTTTCCTGGACCAGCCGTCAAACTTCGTGTCGGGGCTCAACGCCAGCAATCTCACCACGCGCGGCGTTGAATTTCAGTTCAACAAAGGCGACTTCGGGCGCGAGGGCTGGGCTGGCCAGTTGGCGTTTACCTACACCAACGCTTATTCGACCTACAATACGTTCGCGAACGGATCGACGCCGTTCACCGGGATCAACGACGACATCGCGATGTATAACGGCTACACCAAGGGCTGCGTCGGCTCGACGAGTCCGCTGTGCGGCGGAAAGGTGTCTCCGAATGCCGTGCCGTGCTTCACGACTGCGGGCACGCCGGATGCGGCCTGCGCTGCGGGTTCCATTGCGAACCCGTACTTCAATGCGCCAACTCAGGGCCTGGTCGACCCGGGCGGYAGATATACGCCGTTCACGTTGCTGGCCGGGGGGGTCGGGTCTATAACGAGCGGTTATGTCACACCCTATGTCGCTGCGTTGATCGTTCAATATAAAAAGGGTAAGCTGGCGATCACGCCGTCGATGCAGTTCGCGGCGGGCAATCGCTATGGCGTTCCCGAGTCGACCACAGGCATCGATCCGGCCGCGGGCTGCGGGGCCCTGGCGGGGAGCGTCGTAGGCGATCCGCGTTATCCCTATGGAGCGCCGGGCGGCGCGCCATATAATGCGGTAAGCTGCAACGCCTCGCTGCCGACGATCCCCAATCCGTTCACCGGACGCTTCGACGGCATCGGCGAGTTTGTGCAGCCGTCGAATCTGACCGCAAACCTGCAAGTCGCGTACGAAGCGTCGCCGAAGATCTCGTTCGTTGCAACGTTCGCGAACATCGTAAACACGTGCTTCGGCGGCTCGTCGAAGCCGTGGACGGTCAGCGAAGACAACAACGTGTGCTCGTACGGGCTCATCGGTACCGGAAACGTTAACCCGGTCGGCAACGTGTACAACCCGGGATCGACGATTCAGCCGGTCTTGCAGTATCCGTATCAGCGATTATATGGACCCTTTAACACCAATTCCAGCCCGCAACCGCTAAAGGCGCCATTCACCTTGGGCGTCGAGGCTCGCTTCAAGCTCTAGCGATTCGGCATTCGCAGACTCAGGGCTCCCGCTGCGGCGGGGGCCCTTTTTCGTGCATGTAGGCTCGCCCGCGCAGGGAGGCATCGTGCGCGCCGGCCGGGTACCAAGGCGCGATGACGCACGGCTACCAATGTGAGGAATGCGAAGAGGCAGTTTGGCCGGCGACGACGCCGACCGAATTGCGCTGGCTTAAAGATCGCCAGCACGTCGTGCGTGAAGTCGCCAAACACGTTCAGGCCGGCCTCGACACGTGGATCGTCGACGGCCTAGCGTTTCTCGAGCGACACGGCGGTCACAGCATTATCCTCACGCGAAAACCGTGACGTCTAGCCATCTCGGCACGCTGCGTCAGCCGCGATCCTGGTCGTCGGCGAGCCGTTGAATCTCCAGCATCGCCTCGAGTTCCGGGAGTACGAGCTGGTCCTTTTTGCGGCCGGCGGCTCGCTTTGCGGTGATCAGGGCGTCCAGCGAGAGCACTCTCACGCGATGGGCCGGCCCGATTTCGAACTCTTCGGTGGATGTTAGCGCAGCTTGATAATCTCCGATGCCGGTAATGGTTGCGAGGACGTCGAGGTCGCCGAGTGAAGTGATGAACGTGAAGTTCGCGCCGTTCTTGATGGTGTTGGGATCCAATCGGAATCTCACGCCGTCGGGTTCTTGCAGGACGCGCAGTCGAGGATGCAACGGTCGGAGTGCATCGCAAAGATGTCTGATGTTTTCATCAGACCTTTCGTACAACACGTCGAGATCGTTGGTCTTGTAGGCTGAACCGTGAAGTTCGACCGCGGCACCGCCGACGATGATGTACCGGACGCCGTTCTTATCCAGAGCGTCCAGCAGGCGTCGGAATTGGGTCAACGCTTGAGCCTACGGGCCTCCAGAGGCGCATCTTCCATGCGATCGAGCCGCTCGGCCGCAGTGAGAACGAACATATTGCGCACCGTAAGCGTCAGATCGATGCCAAAGTCCATTGCCGCACGGGTCTTCGAGCCCGGTGGCGGATTCCGCAAGAATGCACGAACGCGGTCATTGAACGAATGCATACCGTCCTAAGTATAGCATCGACGACGCGAACAAGCGGCAAGCGCAGACTGCGTCTGGGCGCCCGGCCATACCTCGACCTGATCTCGGGTCTTAGTGCGGAATCTTCAGCCGTTGACCGGGATGAATCGTCGAGCCGCCTAGGTGATTGGTGCTGACGATCGCATCGATCGAATCCTGGATGTCGACGCCTTCCCGTGCGCGGGTTGCGGCCAAACTCCACAGGCTGTCGCCTGCGTGGACCGTGACGGTCGTGTACGATTGGGGCCCTGCAGCGTACAGATGCGACGAGGAAAGGGTCGGAACGGCCACCAGCGCGCTGAGGGCCGCCAGGACAACGGCGGGCATCAAGGTCAGTCGCTTGCGCTTCCAGGGCTGTATCACGACCGGCTCCTTCCCATATATTGGGCCAAACGAGTGTTCGTCCCCTACATTTTAGCAAGTGGGGGTGGCGGAGTCAAGCAATTTTCGAACGTATGTTTGCAATCCGCGGGGGAAAGTGGTAGGCTCGCCGTAATTGCGGCGCGTGCTGGCGCCGCCATCGAAGGAGTGTCCCTGTGGCCGAACGAGCCCCGACGGAGCGTCAAACCCGCATCCTCGAGGTGATCAGGGCGTTCACGGAGGAGCGCGGCTACCCGCCGTCCGTTCGCGAGATTGGCGAGCGGGTCGGGCTCTCGTCCTCCTCGACCGTCCAAGCCCATCTCAAGACCCTCGAGCGGCGCGGATTCATCCGCCGCGACCCAACCAAGCCGCGCGCGCTCGTCTCGGCCGGTCATGGGTCGAAACTGCGCGCGCCCGAAAACGGCCGGGCGGAAGCCGGACGGTCGGAAAGAGAGTACGGCGTGCTACCGATCGTGGGCAAGGTCGCCGCCGGAACGCCGATCACGGCGGCCGAAAACGTCGAAGGTGAATTCATCCTGCCGGCATCGTTTGCTCGCAAACCGGGGACGTTCGTGTTGCGCGTGGCGGGCGATTCGATGATCGACGCCGCGATCCTCGACGGCGACCTGATCGTCGTCGCGCCCCAGGCGAGCGCGACCAGTGGCGAAATCGTCGTCGCGATGCTCGACGGTGAAGCGACGGTCAAGCGCTTTTATCGCGAAGCCGGCCGGGTACGGTTGCAACCGGAAAACCGGTCGATGGAACCGATTTTCGCGAGCGATGTGCTGATCTTGGGGCGCGTCGAGGCGGTCATTCGCAAGCTCTAAGGGCGCAACGGTTCGCGGCCTCGGGGCAGCGCGCGATCAACGCGCTGCAACGCATTGCCGCGTCGCCGGAGATGGCCGCAATCCAAACAGCACTGCCGATCGCATTCGCTGGTCTGATCGCTGGGCTGGTTGGCTTCGCGCTCACGGCGTCCGGCGGAGCGCTCCTCGAACGAATCACGCACTCGTTCGCTGGCGCGTTCGGCACCATGTCCTGCGTCTTGATCGTTGCCCTGTGCTGGGATCTGGCACGCCGGCGCACGTTACCGATCGCAGCGATGCTGGCCATCGGCGTCGGGGCTTTCGTTTGGTCGCTGCCCTCGGGCCCCCCAGCATCATTCGAAGCGCTGATGCGCTCGATCGGAAGCGGCGGCATCTTTCTGGCGATCATCATCGCGCTTGCCAGCGCCGCCACGCTCCGCGCGGCAATCCGTCGCTTCGGTGTTGTTTTGGGGTCGATCGTCGCCGGCATCGCGGTCATCGGAGTCGCTGGGGCACTGGCCGCCGGCGGTGTCTCACTCAGCGGCGCCTTGGCCGCACTGCTAGCACCGTTGGGTTCGCTCGGCGATAGCCTCCCCGCGCTGCTCCTCATCGCGCTCGCCAACACGCTGCTCTGGAGCGTGGGAATTCATGGCCCCGCGATGCTTTCGGCCGTCGTGCTGCCCGTCTATCTTTCATTGCAAGCGCAGAATACGGCCGCGGTGGCCGGTGGCGCGCCGCTGCCGCACATCGTGACCGTCTCCATCTTTCTGTTTGTCTTTCCGGGCGGAGTAGGGTCCACGCTTCCCTTGGTGATCTTGCTGCTGCGCAGCCGGCACCGCCGGATCCGTTCGGTCGCCTATGCATCGTTGGTGCCGGCGATCTTTAATGCGAACGAACCGCTGATGTTCGGTTTGCCGCTCGTGCTCAATGCGTCGCTCGCGTTGCCCTTCATCTTCACGCCACTCGTGCTCGCGCTCACTTCTTACGGCGCAATCGCCGCGGGTTGGGTKGCGCGACCGGCGTTTTACATCCCATCTTCGATCCCGCAACCAATCGGCGTGTTCTTAGCCACCAAGGACTGGCGGGCGGTAGCGCTCATCGCCGTCAACATCGCCATCGCGATGGCGATGTATGCRCCATTCGTAGCGGCGTACGATCGGGCGGAAGCGAAGCGCGCGGCATGATCGAGTGCGTGCTTGAGCGAGTGTCCGTGTCATCGGTGGTAGCATCGGCGGCGCGCCGGGTAGCGACCCCAGCCACGGTCGAAGGCGACCCGGGTCGCGCCCGCATTCGGACGAAGGTTCTGGCGGCATTCCTTGCCGAGGACATCGCCGAAAGCGATCTGCGCGGCAGTTTCGGGTATGGGTACGACGACCCGGCGCGCGAGCGCTACGAATCGCTGCTCGCGCGCATCCTGGGCGCTGAACGCGTGCTCGCGCGGTTGTCGCTGGTGAGCGGAACGCACGCCATCGTCACGATGCTGTCGGCGTGCGTCGCGCCCGGGCAGACGCTGGTTTCGGCGACCGGCCGGCCGTACGACACGTTGCGCCAGGCCATCGTCGACGCGCCGCATGCACTGGTTGCCCAGGGGATCCGCTACGAAGAGATAGCACTGCGTGACGACGGAGCGGTCGATCTGAAAGCTGTCGCGCTGGCAAGCGAAGATGAGCCGGCCGCCGTTTTCGTTCAGCGTTCGCGCGGCTATGCGGTACGGCCGTCGCTATCGGCCGCCGATTGCGGTGCGGTTGCGCGCGCCGTAAAGGCGATTTCGCCGGCGACGCTGGTCGTCGTCGACAATTGTTATGGCGAGCTGGTGGAGGACACCGAGCCGACCGACCATGGCGCGGACGCGCTCGCTGGCTCGCTGCTGAAGAATCTTGGCGGCGGTCTCGCACCCGGCGGCGCGTACATCGCGGGCTCGGCGGCCCTGATCGAGCGCGTCGCCAGCCGTCACTACGCACCCGGATTGGGGTCGGCCGTCGGACCAACGCTCGGATACGGCCGGGCGCTCATCCAAGGGTTGTTCCAAGCTCCGGTCGTCGTCGGCGAAGCGCTGGCCGGCCTCGACTGGGCAACTGGCCTGTTTTCGGAACTGGGGTTCGCCGTCGACCCGCTACCGGGGGTGCCGCGTCGAGACATCGTCCAAGCGATTCGGCTGGGCAACGCGTCGCGGCTGTTGGCGTTCGCTCGCGGCCTTCAGCAGGCGATGCCGGTCAACCGCCGGTTTACCCCCGAGCCTGCCCCCGTTCCGGGCTATGCAGATCCGGTGATCATGTCAAGCGGCGCATTTGTGCCGGGCGCCACGATCGAACTGTCGTGCGATGCGCC
>JRHI01001219.1_pt1 | contig 22815 bp, 22 predicted proteins | sample 215371 | NCBI WGS metagenome assembly JRHI01 (sample SAMN02929681, study PRJNA255918) | sediment metagenome | biome: cave system; feature: Ice Cave; material: Sediment; isolation source: sediment from deep within a dark volcanic ice cave with no known source of... ...
GTCGCCGCCTTATGCGGCAGATGAGATCCGTGCCGCGTTGGCCTGGACCCGACGCGCCGCCGACCGTGAACATGACTTCGCCGAAACCCTGGTGCTTCGGATGCCTGCCGTCTTCACCGCGCTGGACACCGGTCGGATCTGCCAGAGCAAGGCATGGGTATTCGCGGATCTGTGCTCTGACCTGACCCCCGAGCAGACCGCGGTGGTGTGCTCGCGGCTGCTACCCAAAGCCACTCGGTTGACGACGGGCGAGCTTGCGGCGCGGATCAAGAAGCTGGCCATCGCGCTGGACCCGGAGTGGGCCGCCCGCCGGTACCCCGGGACAAGCCCGCCCCGACCGCCGCGTCGACATACCGCCGGGCGGTCTTGCGGTCCACCCCCGAGCGCCCGGCCACCGTTCGCAGGCCAGCCCCCTCCAGCCACCCCCGCAGCACCTCACGCACCTCGACCACGCCGACCTCCCTGAACGCCACCGCTGCCGACCTCCACGTCTTCGGACACGACGCGGAGATCAAACGAGCGAACCGAGGACCGACCGGCGCGACACGCCGGGTGGTCCCATAACTGGCAATCCAGGTGGTCCCATGAAGCTGGCAGAAAACCGCTCAGAGCGGTCCCATGCTCATGGCAGGCGACAACCGGCCCGCCTGCGTCGTAGAGTGCGCTGTGGGGTACAGCACATTCGTTCTAGTTCATGGGCTCTTCCACGGCGGCTGGTGTTGGCGGCGGGTCGCTGAGCCACTGCGGTCGGTCGGGCATCGCGTGTTCGCGCCCACGCACACTGGACTGGGCGAGCGCGCACATCTGCTTAATGAGCAGGTCAGTCTGGACACATTCGTCGCCGATGTACTTGGGGTACTGGACACGGAGGAGTTGTCCGACGTGGTGCTGGTAGGGCACAGCTTCGGGGCCATCCCGGTGCTGGGCGTGGCCGATCGTGCGCCCGATCTCCTGCGGCATCTGGTCCTGTTAGACGGGATACTCCCGGCCTCGGGAAACAGCGTCTTCGACCAGATGCCGCCGGAAGTGGCCGCCGAGCGGGTGCGTATCGCGCAGGAGTTCAGCGGTGGTCTGTCGCTGCCACCGTTGCCGCCAGCAGCGTTCGGGGTCACCGAGCCCGCTGACGTGGCGTGGTTGGAGCGTCGGCTAACGCCGCACCCGCTCCGGACCTACACCGACCCGTTGCACCTGGCGAATCCGCTCGGCAACGGGCTGCCCTGCACCTACCTTGCCTGCACCGACCCGCCGTATCCCGTCGTCGCGCGCAGTCACGAGCAGGTCCGCGCTCGACCGGATTGGAGCTTTCACGCACTCCCCACCGGCCATGACGCGATGATCACGGCACCGGGACTCGTGCTGGACGCGCTGCTCGAAGTCGCTGAGCCTACTTTCGGCACCACGCGCTGAGCGGTGTTCGCTGAACTCCGTCCGCGTACGGGGTCACAGCCGGCCGCACCTTGACCGACGCTCCCGGCGCCTCGAGCAGTCGTCCGTGCACACAAGCCGAGCGTAACGGCGCAGGGATGTGACGTCACGAATGTTTGTTTCCAAGCCGTACGAAGATCAACCACAGTGCACGCTTCTCGGCATGGTTGGACGTTGTTCATGCGGCGCGAGCGGGATGCGGATCGCCACTCTCTTCCGTAGCGGCGAAGAAAGGGGACTCGCACACCGGAGAAGCATGAATACCGAGGTCAAGACGCGGGCGTGCTCGGTCGAGGTACTTGCCACTTACTCGCACTCGCCGCAAGCTGCTGACCTGCGGCTTTGCCACACCGTGGCTCTCGCTAGCCCGGTGCGTACCCCAGACCGACCGCGACGCGTCCATGGAGCCTGCGCGACCGCCTCACCGAACGCGACATCGCCGAGCTGATCACCGCCTACCGCGACGGCGCCACCGCCGCCTCCCTCGCCGCCGACTACGCCTTAAGCCTCCAGAGTGTCAGGCCCCTCCTGCACACCGCCGGTGTCCACCGGACGCCCTCCACTCGACGAGCTACGAAAGCAACGCCGGTCGTGACGCATCCATAGCCGCTCATGTCCGGCCTTCACCGCGAGCACAGCGGCATGTGCGGGCCTTTGGCAGGCACAGCCGTGTGCGGACCGATCACGCCCGGGCTTCGGCACGCTCCAGCGCTCAGCCCGGGCGATTTTCCGCATCTTTCTTCGTGCGGGTACCGCGTGAACTGAGCCCGGTCAGTCGCGCTGCAACACGAAGAAGTACGGCTGGTCGACGTCACGCTGATCCATCACTCCTAGCAGCGTGTGCTCGTCAACGCGACGGAACACGTCGATGACCGGCAAATGGTCGTAGATCATCGCGGCGGTCGTCTTCCCCCGATACTCAAGGTTGCGCAGCCGCGCACGCGACTGCGTGGTGCGCAGCACGGGCTCCAGCACGTTGATCAGTTTGCCTCCCGCGGCGATCACCGAGAGCGGCACACGTCCAGCCAGACCCAGCGGCAACTTCCGCGGGTCGACGGCGAAGACCACACCGCCGCCGGAGAACAACAGCGGGTGCACGGTCTCCGGATCGTCGAACTGCTTGCCATACCACCCCGACGCGGTGAGCAGGCCATCGAACGGATGACCGGTAGGCAGTTCCGAACCCTTCCACCGTCCGGTGATCTCCTCGGCCACCACCACGGGCAGGTCATCGAACAGCGCACAGGCTTGCTCACTCGTGCAACCGCCCCGCACCGCGGCAAGCCTCCCGGCGTGGTCACCCGTCACCGTCTGGATCATTGCACCTCCGACAGCGTTGCAAGGCGCCGAGCGTAACGACACGGCGGGTCGAATGCCTACCCACAGACGGCACCACCCGAGTTCGCTCATCGGCATGACAGCGCATCTGACCGGCGTTCCGCGGCATGACAGAACGTTGGGGGAGAAACCTAGGCGACGCGGCTACGTTTCACGCAGATGTACCGTTTCACACAGATGTGCCATGCCAGGCGCTCCCACGTACTGCCTGATATGGGCGAGGACGCGCTTATCGCGCTCAGCGACTCGCGCAGCGGTGCGCGCACGGCAGCTAGAGGAGGAAGTCGCGCTGGCCAACGTCGGGCTGGACCTACTCGGCTAGGAGCGCGCCTGCTGTCGGCCCGTGCCGCCGCCGATCCCACTGCGGTGCCGCCGCTGCGAATCGCAGCGGCGAGTCCACGGTCGTTGCTCACGGGTGATGATACCGGTGCTCATAGAGCGGGGCCTCTCTGGCGCGGTAACCCCCCGAAGTGTGTTATTACCCGGGGATCGTCTGGATCAGCCCGCTGGGTCGGGCATACCGTATGGAGTCCCGACCGATCATTAACGACTTACCCGACCCTCGACCCAGGCCCGATCATGCCGACCCCGGGTTGTTGGCCAGGCCCAACGACGGCCCCATCCTGGAACGGCCACCACCCAGCCGGACCCGCCACCCACCCCCCGCCGCGCCGCCGGATCCCCACCAGCCGCCACCCTTCTGAGGTGCGTTGGGGCACTGCAGGCTGCTCCGAGACGCCAGAGGCGGGCGATGAGTTCACGCAGCGCGGGAGCCGACCTCTGATCACACTGCCAGGCGGAAAGTGAAGTAGTCGACCTTCCAGCCGTCCTCCGAGGCTGCGCCGGGCCACCACCTCACTCTGGAAGCCCTCGTGGTCGATGAGCTGCTGAAGATAGGTGGAAGAACGATTCGATCGCCAGCTCGGAGACCATGACGTCCATTGGAGTCCCGAATGTCGTGAAGGTGCTGAAGAACGCGAGCTCACCGTCGTCGCAGCGAAGGCGCAGGGGTACGACTATGTCGTTGGTAGCGGGCGCGGCGTTCGCACCAGGATAGGCGGCGAGCTCGTCTGCGAGGGTTTGCACCGAGGGTTTGCACCGAGGGGTCGCCGGTGGCCGCGATCTGCCGGCGGAGCCGCTCGAGAACGTGTTCCCGCCACTCGCCGAGGTTGACGATCCGCGGCGCCATCCCGTCGGGCGCAAGCGCGAGGCGCAGCGCATTGACCGGTGGTTCGAGCAGCCGCTCGGCCACGCCGGTGGTGAGCAGGCCGAGCCCGTTATTAGCTGCGACGACATCCCACGACCGATCAACGACCAGGGCCGGCCGGGTCGCGAGCTGATCGAGCAGCTCTACACGCCCGGTGCCGGCTACATCGATCCCCACGTCGAGCTGAGCGGGCGCAACGAGATCGACGAGTTCGTCGGCGCCGTCCAGAGCGATTTCCCGGGGTACGTATTCAGCCTCGGCGGCCCGGTCAACTCCCACCACGACCAGGCTCGCTAGGTAGCCGGCCCCGATCTCGGCCAGCACCAGCGCCCGGCGGGGGTCCTCGCGCAGCAGCTCGGGCATCAGCCGGTAGAAACGCTCGCGCTGATCCTCGACCACCGTGGTGAGCCGATTGAGCCCTGCCCGTCCGGCGTATTGAATGGCCTCGGCGTTACTGCCCTCCTCGAGCTCGGCATTGCCGACGCCGCTTCCCAATCAGGCCACGCACATAGCCAGTAGCTTCGTCACTGTGGCCCAGTTGCGGACTGTGGCTGACCCGGCGGTGGCCAGCGGACCCCCGGTTCGAGCGAGTTGCGCGGCCAACTCGCTGCGCCCGAGGCCGTCTGGGGTATGCAGGAACAGAGTGCGCCCGACCACCTTTGCCTCATCCCGGCTGCCCTTGTCGGTGGCCCGTTGCTGGGCGGTGGCAATGGCGGCGAGTTGGCCGGGTCCGATCTGCACGCTGGTGAAAGCGGCGTGCAGGAACTTGGGGTTTGTCTCGTCGGGGTAGGGGTTGTCCGCGACCACCTGCGACAGCTCGTCGCGGGACAGCACCACCACTGTGGGCCGCACATCGAGTGATTCGGCGATGGCCCGCTCGAGAGCAGCGGCGATCGCGGTGGTGTCGGTTTCTGGGCAGGTGAACACCACGTTGCCGCTTTGGATGTAGGTCGCCACATCGGTGTGCGCAAGGGAGGTGACGACCGCGCGCAACTCGGCCATGGCGACCCGGTTGCGACCACCGACGTTGATGCCGCGCAGCAGCGCGACGTGGGTTGGCACGGAGCGATTCTGCCGAATTCCCCGCCCGGCTGCCACGGCGCTCGCGTCGTCGCTGGACGATGCAGTCACGGGACACAAAGACAGTACGGTGGTATGGCACCAGGTCTCGGGAGGAGTCAGCGATGCTGCTGGATGGCGTGAACCACATTGCGTGGATCTCCAAGGACGTCGATCGGCTCGCCCGGTTCTATGCGGCGGTGTTCGATGCTGTTGTCGGACCCACGCGTGACCACGGGCCTGGCGAGACAATGACCGTTGTCGATATTGGTCCGGCCACGCAGCTGAATATCTTCGTGATCGACGGCAACGCTGAGGCCGATCGCCAGACCCCGATGTGGGGCCGCGGACGCATTGATCACATCGGGCTGGCTGCCGCATCCCAGGAGGCTTTCGAGACGATCCGGAGCCGGCTGGTCGACGCCGGAGCCAGCGACGGCACGGTCAACGACTTCGGCAAGGCCTTGAGTATCTTCTTCCGCGATCCGGACGGTCTTGAGGGTGAGGTGCTGCTGCCAAAGCCGTGACGGCCGGTCGAACTATCGGCTTAGCGATCGGTGGTCGGAGCTGCCGAGGCCACGGCCTTTTCCAGCTCGTCGCGGTTCATGCTCGAGCGGCCCGTGATGTCGAGGTCGCGGGCCATGTCGGCGAGGTCGGTTTTGCTGGCGTCGGACAAGTCGTCAGTCTGGCGCCCGCCGCTGCGCGCGGAGTCGACGCTGCGCTGCAACACCGCCAGCAGGTCCGACGTCTCGGTGGGCTCGCGCGGCTCGACCTCGGTGACGATGTCGTGGCCGCGGCGCTTGGCGTCGATGAGCTGCTCGACGCGCTCGGTGTAGGTGTCGTGGTAGTCCTCCGGATGCCACGCCTGGCTCATCGACTCGATCAATGCCGTCGCCATCTCCAGCTCCTTGCCCCGAGCCGGCCCGCGTTCCGGGAGGGCATCCAGCGCGTCGGCCGGGTTACGGACCTCGTCGGCGAACAGCAGGGTTTCCAGCGCTAGCACGCCCTCGTCGGCGCGGATCGCGGCGAGGTACTCCTTGCCGCGCATGACAAAGGTGGCGATACCCGCGCGATTGGTCCGCGCCATGGCCTCGACCAGCAGCGCGTAGGGGCGGGCGTACTGCTCGCCGCCGGGTGCGATCCAGTAGGTCTTCTGAAAATAGACGGGATCGATCTCGTCCAGGCAGACAAAGCTGGTGATGTCGATGCTCCGGGATCGGCCGGGGGCGATGGCCTCCAGTTCGTCCGGTTCGACTATCACGAAGTCTCCACCGCCGATGTCTCTACCCTTGACGATGTCGGCGTAGTCGACCTCCTTGCCGGTCCGCGCATTGACCCTCTGGTAGCGGATCCGGTCGGCGGTACCACGCTGGAACTGGTGGAAGCCGATGGTGTGGTCCTCGGTCGCGCTGTAGAGCCCGACCGGGATCGACACCAGCCCGAAGTTGATCGCCCCGGTCCAGATAGCTCGTGCCATCGCCGCTGACCTCCTCCTCAAAAGCTCTCGCCCTCTGGAGCCGAGTACCCGGTCGAGCACCGTTTCTCACCGGCCCCTGTGCTGGGCGAGCAGACCTTCCAGATCATGCACCCGTTGCTGCGTCTCGGCGGCCGCCCGGTCTGCGGCTTCGACGTCACGCCGCGCTGATCGGGCCCGGCTGCGCGCCTCGTGCTCGGCCTGCCCGGCAACCTCCAGACGGGCGCGCAACTCCCGCAGCGCGGTGGCGGCGTCGTCCACCGCCTGATCGGCGTCGGTCAGCGCGCGCTGCGCCTCGTCGCGCGCGGTGCGGGCGTCGGCCGCCTCGGTGCGCAGGTGCTCCAGTTCTCGATGTCGCTCGCTCACACCGCCGGCGCTGTCCGGATCGCGGCGGCTGCTTTCGAATGCGCCCGCTCCGGCGAACAGGTCGGTTGCGGCATCGGCGGGATCCAGCGCCGAGGTGAGGCGCCCACCGGCCAGAGCCTGTGCCGCCGCGGAGCTGTTCACCGCGGCAGTGAAGGTGCCCACCAGCTCGCGAGTGATCGCATCGCTGACCGGGTGGCCTGCCGCGCGAGCCAGCTCGTGTACCTGCTGCACGACGGCGTGGACCAGCTCGTGCCGCTGCTGTGACAGTCGGCGCAGCTGCTCGCCCTGCAGCCGGCGCTGTGCTTCACGCAGCCCGTCGCCCAGCTCCATCAGGGCCTGGATCCGCTCCGGATGCTCGCGGGCCAGCCGATTGGCCAGCCATGCCGCGGTTGAGGGTCGGCGCAGCGCGCCGATCTGCTCGGTCAGCTCACGACGGCCCTGCTCACGAGCCCGCTGGGCAGCGGCGTTGCGGGCGGCTGTGAACTCGTGTCTGGGTAGTGAATACAGCTCATCAGCCACCGATTCAAGGTCCACTCAATCTCACTCCGACGGTCGGCGCGGGGGCGCCCTGCGCGCTGGGCCGCTTCGACAGGTACACCTCGGCCACCAGCGCATGCAGCCCGAGCTGTGCCGGGGACAGCGTGCACCGGTGGTACATCCCGTGTCGTCCGTCTGAGAGGTGACATCGCCGGATCAATCTCCCCGGCGCACCGGCCCGAGGATCTCCCGCTCCGCGGGTGTGGTGACCAGCCGCAGCGACAGCCAGAGGTCGGGGCCCAACGCCACCACGCCGTCGTCGGTCAATGCCGCCAGCTGTTGGGACATCGGTGGCGGAAGCCGCCACATTCCGCCGGCCAGCTGCGCCTGGCCGGCCGGTAACCGCTGAAGCAACACCAGGTCGGCGTTGATCGCGGTGCTCTCGGCCTGCGGGTGCAGGTAGGGCAGCACGTACAAAGTCGTCTGCCACGGCGAGCGTGGCGGGAACAGTTCCTGCGGTACCGCTCCGCCGTCATGCACGACCAGCAGCGGAGCGTCCTCCGAGGCTCGCGGCAGCTCGACTGGCGCCAGCCGCCGCACCTGCACGAGGGGAGCGGGACGTCCGTCAGGGCTCTCGCCAGCGGCGCGGATGAGCTGTTGCCAGGCATCGGGTCGGCCGGTGGCGACGACCACCCAGGCTCCCGTAGCCATCGCGCGCAGGGCGACCTGCCGCGCAAGGTAGAGCCCGCCGACCAGAACCAGCCGGGTCGGCTGCGGTCGCAACACTGACACGCTCAGCGGCTCGTCGTGCGGACCGCAGCCCAGGACCATTCCGCCCCGGTCGCCCGGAGGGCTGATCGCGTCGAGCAGACCAGGAGTGACGAGGAACTCCGGCGCCCCTGTCCCCGCTGCGGCGGGGTGGCCCAGAGTCCTGCTCATCGGGGGGCTCCGAGTGGCAGGGTTGCGGCCAGGCCAGCGACCTGCAGCCCGCGGAGCGGGCGCAGCGTGACACCGAGCCGTCGCGAGACAGCCTGCAGCCGGCCGTCGGCCGCTTCGAGTTCCGTGGGGTTTCGGGCGCTGACCCGAACCAGACCCCGCAGCCCCACCTCGCCACCTTCCGCGCCGGGCGACAACGTCAGCGACAGCGTCGTGGACAGCGCCCGCACGCCGGTCAACGCGTTGAGGTTGTGCGTTGCACTCCTGGTCCCCCAGCCGGTGATCGCGTAGCTGGCGTGGCCCACTCCGGCGGCGGTAACTGCTGTCCAGCCTTCATTGAGCGTCACCGGTTGCCCGGTGCCGGCCACCGCGGACAGCTCGGCAGCGGAGATGCCGGCGCGCACCAACTGGTCGGCGTCCAGGGGTCGGGTCGACACCCCCCGGGCCTCCAGGTCGCTGCGCACCCGGGCCAGAGCACCGATCAGGGCCCGGTGGCAGCCCGTCACCCCGCCGCCACGTTCGGCCACCGCAGTGGGGCAGCGGCGGGGATCCAGCCGGACCGCTATCCAGGTGGTTCGCCGGGCAGCCACCGGCAGCGGGCCCAGGACCTCCAGGTAAGAGCGCAGCGCCGGGGACGACGATGGCAGCGCGGCGCTGCCCGGGTAGCAGTGCCAGATCACCTGGATCGCGTCCAGCACCACGCCGCGGTGTTCCAGGCAGGGGGCGAGTGCGCTGAGCGGCAGGCTGGGAGCGCCCCCGACGGGTGTGATCATCGATGGTGCAGCGTCCACTTCGAGCACGGCGGTCCAGGTGTTTCGGTGCCACACGAGGCCCAGGGGTTCGCGCTCGTGGTCGGCGCCATGCGCGATGGTCAGATCCGGTAGGAGCAGACGAAGCAACGCCACCCGCGGATCGTCAGAGCCTAAGGCCGGCGGCTGCGGAGTTCCCGCTGCCGCCGGGTCCAGACCGGTGACGCTGCGGCCATGGGAGCGCACGAGGTAGCCAGCGGTGACCTGGATCCACTGCACCAGCCAGCGGTCGTGCCAGCGGCCCAGCGCCAGGGGCACCGCGACCAGCAGCATCACCAGCGCAGCCCACCACAGGGCGGTGTCCACGGCGAGCAGCGCTAAACCGAGCGCGAGCCCGATTTCGAGCACGATCAGGTTGACCACGGGCAGCGCGCCCAAGCGCGAACCCGTCGAGCGCAGCCGGGCACTGCACCTGGCGCGTGGTGCACCGCTGGACTCTCGCAGCGGCGTCGACGCCCGAGGTTGATCCGACTGGCGGTGCGTCGCCTCCTGCTGAGCCGGTGCTGCGGTCATATCTCCGCCTCCGTGGGAGGATGGACGTGATTGGTCCGCCGAGGGGGCTTCGCTATCCTGCGGCACCGTACAGCCCCGGAAAGAGCGGCAGGCACCCGATGTCCACGAACCCGACCACCAAGGCGCAGGTGCAGGCCTACCGCTTCGTGCTCCGCAGGATGGAGTCGGCGCTGGTCCGCAAGGACGCGGTGATGCTGCACGAGCCGATGCGCCACCACCTGCGAGCGACGGCGGTTGGCCTGTTCCTCGGGCTGTTGGGATTGGCGGCGTTCTTCGTGATCGGTAAATTGCACCCGACCACCCATGCCAGCGGGCTGTCCGAGACAGTCTTCGTTATGCAGGCCAGCAGGGCGAGCGGCACGCTGGTGGCTGAGCTCCGCTAAGCGCGACGTGGCGAGCTACCCCATCGACTTGGCGCCGTCGAGTGACTCCCGGACGATGTCGGCGTGACCGGCATGCTGGGCGGTCTCGGCGATCACGTGCGGGGATCGACCCCAGACTGGTGCTGTGATCGAGCAGAAGAGCCGTACAAGCCCCGGCTCGGGCGGTGCCGCGGAGCCAGCCGAGTCCCGGGTGCTGTCGCTGGCGCTGGTGGCGGTGTGCCTGGGCTACTTCATGGTCATCTTGGACACCACCATCGTCAACGTGGCGCTGCCCGCACTGCGAGTGGACCTCGGCGCGGGCGTGGCCGGGCTGCAGTGGGTGGTCGATGGCTACCTGCTGATGCTCGCCGCGCTGCTGCTCTCCGGCGGGGTGCTGGCCGACCGGCTCGGGGCGCGCCGCGTCTTCCAGCTCGGGCTGAAGCTGTTCGTGCTTGCCTCGGTGGGTTGCGGGCTGGCACCGAGCACGGTCGTGCTGGTGATCGCCCGGCTGCTACAGGGAGTGGGGGCGGCGCTGGCGGTGCCGGCGTCGCTGGCGCTGCTGCGCGCGGCTTATCCGGAGCCGGCCGCCCGGGCTCGGGCGATTGGGATGTGGGGCGGCATCGCTGGTGTCGCTGCGGCGGCCGGTCCGATCTTGGGTGGGGTGCTGTTCACCGCGGCTAGCTGGCGGCTGGTGTTTTTCGTCAATGTTCCGATCGGGCTGCTCGCCATGGTCTTGACCGCCCGACAGGTACCTGACCGTCGCGCCACCAGGTGAAGGAAAGGCGACGGGGCGGGTCGACGGCCAGGATCGTGCCGGTTGTCGGCCCGGTGTCAGGGGCGGGGCCGTTGGTGGCGCTTGGTGGTTTGGGCGATCACTATAATGAGGCCTAGCAGGATGAGGGCAGCGGCTGAGCCGGCTAGTGCGACGGTGCGCGGGTGGGTGTCATCCGGCGGCGGGGCTGGGAAACCAGAAAGCTTCGCCGCGTTCACCGGGGCCGGGGCCGGACCTTGTTCCTCGGGCAGCACGGCGGTGAGTGCGGCAACCGGGTCGATCATGCCGTAGCCGAGTTCTTCGCTGCGCCCGCCGTGGGCGCCGGTGTGTTGCGCGGTCTGCTCGATGCGATGCATCACCTGGCGCGCGGTCAGGTTCCGGTAGCGCTCCCGGATCAGTGCCGCGACCCCTGCGACGTACGGGGTGGCGAAGCTGGTGCCGTCGAGCGCGCGCGCCTGGCCGTGGGCGTCGACGAGTCCAGTGGTCAGCCCGGGTCGCCCAGCCGCCAGGGATACCGCGCCGGTGCCCGGTGCGGCGACATCGACCCACGGCCCGCGGATCGAGAAATCTGCCGGCTCGCCGTTGTCGTCGGTCGCCGCGACGGTGAGCACGTCGTCGTCGAACCAGCCGGGCGAGGAGATCGTGGTGACCGCACCGGGGCTGTTCTGCTTACACGTGCTACTGGTGTTGGCGGCGGCCACCACCACGACGACATTGTGCTCCACAGCGTGGTGCACGGCGGCCTGCAGATCCGGCGCGTTGATCTGGTCGCGCTCGGCCGGGAAACACGCGGCCTCCGAGATGTTGATCACCGTCGCGCCTAGCTGCACGGCGCGCATCACGGCCCGGGCCATGCTCACCGTGTCGCCTGCGCTCGGGCTGTGGATCTCCTGGCCGTTGTCGAGTTGGCGCAGCGGCACCGAGTAGAAGGTGCTGGCCTGCCGGACGGCGAGAATCTGCGCAGCCGGGGCTACCCCGACGAATAGGCTGTTCGCATCGGGCGCCGCGGCGATGAGACCGGCTACCACGGTGCCGTGACCGTCGCAGTCGAACAGGCCGCGGCGGTTTTCGATGTAGTCGCCGCCGTCGATCAATCTGCCGAGCAGCCTGGGATGCGGTTGTACCCCGCTGTCGATCACGGCGACCCGCTGGTCGCGTCCGGTCGCGTACTGCTGGGCCTGCCGGATCCGCAGCCGCCGCTGCGCTGGCGGCTCGGCCTGGATGTTCTGCGGGTTGTCCGCGACCGGCTGCTGGCATGGTGCCTGCTGTGCGACCGGACCGGTCTGCCGGGTAGCCGTGTTGTTCACGATGTAGGGCATGGTGTTTACGCTGGCCGGCGTTGGCAGGGCCGTCGCGTCGACGGAGGGTGGCACTCCTGGCGGGCGATCACCGGGCTGGGCCGCCACTGGCCACGCCGGCCCCACGAGGCACAGAAGCGCGACTGCGACGGCCATCAGGGGGGTGCGACGAGGACGCAGACCGGTAAGCGCCCTCACAGTGCCCGGAAGGCTCTGTAGAGGTCCAGCACGCCCAGGGTCAGCGGCAGGACCGCGGCGATGAGAATCGCTTCCATCACATCCACAGATTGGCGTAGCACCGGGGAGAACCGGCGCTGCGGCAGGACCACTCCCGCGAACAGTGCGAACGTTGCGATGACCAGCAGACCACCGAAACCGATCAGCAGCAAGCCCGGCTGGCGAGTCAACGCCAGCAACCCGGCCATCAGGCCGGCTACCGCAGTCATCCCGCTCACCAGCAGCGCGATCGCCTGGCGACCGTTGGCGTAGGACCGGGCTCGTAGCAACAGCACGGCGGCGACCACCGCGCCCAGCACGATCCCCAACGGACCCCCAGCCGCGGCGAGCACCGCGCCGATCGCGGCCACCGCGCCGCATCCAGCGATCATGCCGGTCAGGTACTCGTGTGCGACGCCCGCGCGTCGTTCGATCGCGGTGTAGTCCGGGAAGCCTGGGTCTTGCTGCAGGTCCTTGGCGCTGCCGGGAACCTGGGGCATGGGTAGCCGCGACAGGTGGATGGTCAGCCGGGGCAGCGCCGAGATGGCGCACAGTGCCAACGCGGCCGCCCCCGCTGCGATCCCTGCGGCGGGGCGATCAACCACACTGGCGACCAGGAACGTCACCGCGCCGAGGGCGGCGGCGGTGGCGCTGGCGATGAACGGTGTGATGCCGGCGCTGAGCACCGTGATCGAGGTGGCGGCGAGGACCAGGACCAGCGTGCATGCCAGCAAGAAGTTCGCCGCGTGGACGCCGCCGGGCACGATGTAGAGCCCGCTGACGAACCCCAGCGGCAGGCTGCCCGATGCCACCACCACGCCCGCATTGGCGTCGTCGTACACCCGAGCGATCGTCGCGCCCACGATCAGTGCGACCACCGCGGCGGCGCCTGCGAGGGCCGCGGCACTGAGCCCGAACTCGGGTCTGGCCACAGCAGCGGCTCGGAACAGCGCGACGGCGCTGGCCAGCAACGCTAATCCGGCAGCGACCAGCCCGAGCGTGCGGGCAGTGCTTTCAGTCCACGGCCGGTAGCTGTCCGGGGCGGCCACCGCGATGGCGTCCACCACGTCGTCGAACAGCGGCGGTGGCGGGTTGTCGCGGCGATGCCGAAGTTGCAGCAGGTCGCCGTCGACCACACCCAGTGAGCTCAGCGGGCGGTCCGGATCGATCGCCTCGCCGCCGAGCTTGGCCAGGCACCAGCCGCCGTGCCTGCTGCCACCGTCCGCGCTGGACTCGCCAGCCATCTTGAGCAGCATCGGCACCAGATTGGCCACCGCGACGTCCGAGGGCAGCGCTAGATCGATGCGGGTGCGGGGTGCCACCACAGTGACTCTGCTGAACACTGTCGATGGCGAGACAGCCGATCCAGCGCCGGAAGATCGGATCGCCGGAGCTCCGTTGGTATCGGTGGGCAACCGCTGTACTCCTCACTCGGACCGCCGATCGAATCGGTGTCCACGTCGACGCACGGTGGCCGCGGCGGGCTGTAGTTCCGGGGGAGTATCCCTGCGGGCAGCCCCCTGCATCAGAGGGGTCTGGGGTCATCGGGTGCGGCCAGCAGGTCCCCGCAGCAGGCCGCTGACCTGCGACGACATCTCAGCGCACGGGAGGTGCCCCAGGCATCATGCCGCCGCGCAATCCGCTGATCGGTCCATCGTATCGCCGGCCTGTCGCCGAGAGGCTGCAAGCTGACGGTCAACGGCTCATCGCTGCGGAACTGTCCCCCGGTTGGCGACTGCGGGGCAGTGCGACGCCGATTGGGGAGTGGTGCAAGCTCCCGTACTCGGCGACACCGCGCGCTAGGGTGGCCGACCTCTGCGCGCGCGGTCGGCTCCGCCCTTCTGGGCTGATCGCGCGCAGCGAACCGCGGGAGGTGAACTGGCATGAGCACCGTGCAGTTTCGGCGATTACCTCGGCTGGGCGCACCGAAGATGCCCGGTGGTGAGGTGCATCTGGAGCCGCCGCCCGAGGTGCCCAGGGTTCTGCCGGGCAACATCGTGCAGAAGATCCTGCCGGGCGTGATGATCGTCGCCGTGCTGGGAATGGTCGGGTACACCTTCACCACCGGCGACGGCACGAGCAACCCGCTGTTCCTGATGTTCCCGATCATGATGGTGGTGTCGACCGTCGGCATGTTCGCCGGTGGTGGCCGTGGCGGCCAGGCCAAGGCCGAGATGAACGCCGACCGCAAGGACTACCTGCGCTACCTGAGCCAGATGCGGGAGCGGGCCCGGCAAGCCGCGCAGGAGCAGCGCGCGGCGTTGGAGTGGTCCCATCCCGATCCGGCCGCGTTGTGGTCGATCGCGAGCAGCCGGCGGATGTGGGAACGCCGCGGGGCAGACCTCGACTTCGCCACGGTGCGGATCTGCCGGGGATCACAGCGGCTGGCCACCCGGCTGGTGGCGCCGCAGACCGGTCCGGTCGACGAGCTGGAGCCGATCACCACGCTGGCGCTGCGCCAGTTCGTCCGAGCCCATTCCATCGTGCCGGAGCTGCCGATCGCCATCTCGGTTCGCGGGTTCGCCGCGATCGGGATCGCCGGCGAGCCGGCCGCCTCGCGCGGGTTGGCCCGCTCGATGGTGGCCCAGTTGGCCACCTTCCACACCCCCGACGATCTGCTCGTCGCCGTCGTCACCACCGGGCGCGCGAAGGTGGGCTGGGAGTGGGCGAAGTGGTTGCCCCATGTGCAGCATCCCAGCCGCGTCGACGGCGCCGGGCCGATGCGGATGATGGCCGGTTCGCTGGCTCGGATCGAGGAGCTGCTCGACGAGCAGCTCCGGGACCGCCCACGGTTCTCCCGCAGTGCTCCGCCACCTGGCGAGGGGCCGCACATCCTGATCGTCGTCGACGGCGGCGAGGTCACCGGAGCGGAGCAGATCATCCTCGAGGAAGGCGTGGCCGGGGTAACCGTGCTGGACCTCTCGGGATCGCTGGGCACCCTGACCGGCCGCCGTGGCCTACAGCTGGCGATCGAGGGTGGGCAGATCGGCGCCAGCGGGGCGACCGGGATCGAGTTCTTCGGAGCTCCCGACTCCCTTGCCGTCGCCGAGGCTGAGGCGGTGGCGCGGGCCCTGTCGCCTTACCGCCTGGGCGCAGCGGAGTCCCACGGCGAGGACGCGCCGCTGATGGGCAACACCGGGCTGCTCGGCCTGCTCGGCCTGCCCGAAGATCCTCACGCCTTCGACGTCGCTCAGGCCTGGCGACCGCGCCCGGTCCGGGACCGGTTGCGGGTGCCCATCGGGCTCGGCGAGTTCGGCCAGCCCGTGGAGCTGGATATCAAGGAGGCCGCCCAGGGCGGCATGGGTCCGCACGGGCTGTGTGTGGGGGCCACCGGCTCGGGAAAATCGGAGTTCCTGCGCACTCTGGTGCTGGGCCTGATCGCCACCCACTCATCGGCGGCGTTGAACCTTGTGCTGGTCGACTTCAAAGGTGGCGCGACTTTCCTGGGCATGGAGCACGCGCCGCACGTCGCCGCAGTAATCACCAACCTGGCCGACGACTTGACCCAGGTCTCCCGCATGCACGATGCGCTGGCCGGTGAGATGATCCGCCGCCAGGAGCTCCTGCGCACCGCGGGGAACTTCGCCAACGTCAAGGACTATGAGAAGGCCCGGGACAACGGCGCCGACCTCGATCCGCTACCGGCGTTGTTCATCGTGATCGACGAGTTCTCCGAGCTGCTCGCGCAGCGGCCGGAGTTCATCGACCTGTTCGTGGCGATCGGCCGTCTGGGCCGCTCGCTGCAGATGCACCTGCTGCTGGCCTCGCAGCGCCTCGAGGAGGGCAAGCTGCGAGGCTTGGAGTCGCACCTGTCCTACAGGATCGGCCTGAAGACCTTCTCCGCCGGGGAGTCCCGGGCAGTGCTGGGCGTTTCCGACGCCTACGAGCTGCCCTCGGTGCCCGGTTCGGGCTACCTGAAATTCGACACCGCGTCCATGGAGCGCTTCAAAGCCGCTTACGTCTCGGGCCCTTACCGCGTCGGGCGGGTTGCGCTGGGCAGTCCGGTCTTGGCCAGCTCGGCACTGGTGACGTCGGATCTGCGGCCGCGTCTGTTCGTGCCCGACTATGTGGATCTATCCGAGACGGCTGCGCCGTCCGTTGCCCATGAGGTGCTCGACGCGCCGCCAGAGAAGATCAACGAGCACAGCGTGCTGGACGTCGTCGTGGCCAAGCTTCGCGGACAGGGACCTGCGGCTCACGAGGTGTGGCTGCCTCCGCTGGAAATGCCGCCATCGCTGGACCAGCTGCTGCCGCCGCTGTCGGTCACCGAAGATCGCGGGTTGTCCCCGGTCGGGTTCTTCGGCAACGGTCGGCTCGCGGTCCCGGTCGGGATCGTGGACAAGCCCTACGAGCAGCGCCGCGACCTGCTCTGGGCGGATCTGTCCGGTGCCGCGGGCCACGCCGCGGTCACCGGCGGTCCGCAGTCGGGCAAGTCCACCCTGCTGCGCTCGATGTTGATGTCGCTGGCGCTCACCCACACCCCCGAGGAGGTGCAGTTCTTCTGCGTCGACTTCGGTGGCGGCACGCTGGCATCACTTGATGGACTGCCGCACAGCGGCGGGGTGGCCGGGCGGCTGGAACCGGACACGATCCGGCGCATCATCGCCGAGGTGACCGGCTTGCTCCCCGCTCGCGAGCAGCGATTCCGCACCCTGGGTATCGACTCGATGACTGACTTCCGGGCCCGCAAGCAGCGCGGCGAACTTGGTGAAGATCCGTTTGGCGATGTCTTCCTGGTGATCGACGGGTGGCAGAGCTTCCGCCAGGAATTCGAGGTCTCCGACCTGGAGATGCGGGTGGTGAACCTGGCCACCCAGGGCCTGTCCTACGGGGTGCACGTGCTGATCGGCGCCACCCGGTGGGCCGAGATCCGGCCTGCGATGAAAGACCTCCTCGGTACCCGCTTCGAGCTGCGCCTGGGTGATCCCGGCGAGTCCGACATCGACCGCAATGGGGCGCTCAACGTGCCGGCGGGACGCCCCGGACGGGGACTGTCCCGGGACAAGCTGCACTTCCTCGCCGCGTTGCCCAGGATCGACGCGGTCACCAGCGCGCAGGACGTCGGCGCCGGGGTAGCCCACGGGGTCGCGCATATCTGGGATGGCTGGCCGGGACACCGCGCGCCGCGGGTGCGGCTGCTGCCCGAGCGGATCCCGTATGAGCAGTTGCGCACACCCGAGCAGCAGCCGCACCTGATCCCGATCGGCATCAACGAGGCCGAACTCGCCACCGTATGCCTGGACTTCACCGCCGAGCCGCACTTCCTGTGCTTCGCCGACAGCGAGTGTGGCAAGACCAACCTGATGCGGACGATCGCTCGGGGCATCGTGGACCGCTGCGCGCCGGAGCAGGCCCGCATCGTCATGGTCGACTACCGCCGCACCATGCTCGGCTTTCTCGAATCCGACCATCTCATCGGGTACGGGATGTCGGCCGACGTGCTGACTCCGATCATCAGCGACGTGGCGAAGTCGATGCGAGGGCGGCTGCCCGGTGCCGGCGTCACCCAGCAGCAGCTTCGGGACCGCTCCTGGTGGTCGGGGCCCGAGCTCTACGTCTTGGTTGACGACTACGACCTGGTGGCCACCCAGGGCGGGGTGAACCCGCTCGCGCCGCTGCTGGAGTTCCTGGCCCAGGCCAAGGACGTGGGCCTGCACCTCATCATCGCCCGGCGTTGCGGTGGCGCCGCCCGGGCCCTGTTCGAGCCGGTGACCGCCAGGTTGCGGGAGCTGTCCACCCCCGGCATCGTGATGAGCGGTAACCCCGACGAAGGCCCGCTGCTCGGCAGCGTCAAACCAGCCCCAATGCCCCCCGGCCGGGGCACCCTGGTCGACCGCAAATCCGGCCGCCGGCTAGTCCAGCTCGCCTGGCTGCCATTGGAGTGACCTGGCGCTGGTTCCAACCTCGCACCGCTCTTTGCAGGCCTGGCATGAGCACAAGGCTACGGGGATCGGCTGCGGCCAGCCTCCGCCTGCCATCCGTTCGCGTGTGCAACGTTGTGCGACCAGTTGGTCACGGCTGGGAACCGGGTCTGGCACTGTGGCGTCCCACTTGTCGTCAGATCGCCCGATCTGATCGATCAACGCGAGGAGACCACAGCAGATGGCACAGCAGTTCGGCGCGCAGTTCGAGCAGATGCAGTCGGCGGCAAATCACGTCGCCGAGGTGAACCAGAGCGTGCAGGGCCAGCTCTCGGGTCTGCGTAACCAGCTGGCACCGCTGGCCGGGGCATGGAAGGGCCAGGCCTCGACGGCCTTTCACCTTCTCATGGAGCGCTGGGACACCGATGCGCGCAATCTCAACGAGGCGCTGAACAGCATCGGCGAGCAGATCCGCGGATCCGGGACCACCTATGCCCAGGCCGACGAGACCGAGAACCAGAGCTACTCACGGATCAGCCAGGCCCTGGGCAACTGAGTGCGTCTCCCCAGGCTTGACGAAACCGCACCAGAACTTCCTAAGGAGATATACCCGTGAGCGATGGCACGATTCTGGTCACGTTCGGTGAGCTTGAGAGCGCGCGGAGCTCGATCCAGACGACGTGGACGAATATCAGCCGTGAGATGGAGGACCTCAAAAGCTACCTGCAGCCGATGGTGGAGACCTGGAGCGGCGATGCGTCGACCGCCTACCAGGCCCATCAGGCGAAGTGGGATCGATCCGCGAACGACCTTAACCAGGTGCTGAATCAGATCGGCGTGGCGCTGGGTACGTCGAACGAGAACTACCAGGCCGGCGAAGCAGCGAACCGGGCGCGCTGGTCGTAGCCGCCCAGGGGCGACCCCGTTTTGACGGTGCCGCTAGGCGCCCGGTAAAGTTCGATGATCCTGCGAACTGCGATAATGAGGTAGGTCCGTGCGCACGTACAGCCCCAAGCCCGGCGAGGTTGAGCGCGCCTGGCATGTCATCGATGCCACGGACGTGGTCCTGGGCCGCCTCGCCAGCCAAGTTGCCACGCTGCTGCGTGGCAAACACAAGCCCACCTACGCTCGCCATGTCGACACCGGCGACTTCGTTGTGATCGTCAACGCCGGCAAGGTGGCGTTGTCCGGCAACAAGGGCGATCGCAGCTTCGTCTACCGGCACAGCGGCTATCCGGGCGGTCTCAAGCGGCGCTCGTTCAACGAGATGCTCGCCACCCGGCCGGAGCGGCTGGTGGAGAAATCCATCAAGGGCATGCTTCCGAAGACCACGCTGGGTCGGGCGATGGCCAGCAAGCTCAAGGTCTACGCCACCGCTGAGCACCCCCACGCGGCCCAGAAACCACAGCCATTCGAGATCACTCAGGTCGCCCAGTGACCATTGACCCAGTGAGCATTCCTGACCCAGCCACCGTGTCCGACACAGCAGCCGCACCCAGTGAGGACCCGAGAGACGCCGTGACCACCACCCCGCAGACGACGCAACCCGAGGCCGGGCCGGCTGCCGCTGTCGCACCGGCCCCGCTCGTGCCGGTGATGCCGGTGCCCAGCGGCCAAGCCACGCAAGCGGTGGGTCGCCGCAAGGAAGCCGTCGTGCGAGTGCGTCTGGTGCCCGGCACCGGTGTTTTCAAGCTCAACGGCACGACCCTGGAGAAGTACTTTCCGAACAAGGTGCACCAGCAGTTGATCCGGGATCCCCTGGTCACCGTGAACAAGCCCGAGTCCTACGACGTATTCGCCAACCTCTCCGGAGGCGGCACGTCCGGCCAGGCTGGTGCGCTGCGACTGGCCATCTCCCGTGCGCTGATCGAGATCAATATCGACGATCGCCCAGCGCTGAAGAAGGCGGGCTTTCTCACCCGCGACTCCAGAGCCACGGAACGCAAGAAGTACGGCCTGAAGAAGGCGCGCAAGGCGCCCCAGTACTCGAAGCGTTAATGCTGCGAGCTGTGTCGTCTCGTCGGTGGTGAGATCTCGCCTCTTCGGCACCGACGGGGTGCGGGGACTGGCGAACTCGGAGCTCACGCCCGAGCTGGCGCTTGCCCTGTCCGGCGCGGCGGCCCGGGTGCTTGCCGACCGGGGTCGTGAGGGTAGTGGGTCTCGCCCGGTAGCCGTCGTGGGCCGGGATCCGCGGGCCAGCGGCGAGATGCTGGAGGCGGCCGTGACCGCTGGCCTGACGTCGGCGGGCGCCGATGTGCTGCGGGTCGGGGTACTGCCCACCCCCGCGGTTGCTCACCTGGTGGGTGAGCTGTCCGCGGACCTCGGAGTGATGATATCCGCGTCACACAACCCGATGCCGGACAACGGCATCAAGCTCTTCGCCGCCGGCGGACACAAACTTCCCGACGCGGTGGAGGACGAGATCACCGCCCGGGTGAACAGTGGCGAGTGTGAGCGTCCCACCGGAGCCCGGATCGGCCGGGTGCGTGATGTTCCGGAGGGCGCCGGGCGCTATGTGGATCACCTGCTGCTGGCCACCCCGCACTCGCTGGACGGGGTCCGCGTGGTGGTCGACTGCGCGCACGGCGCAGCTTCTTCGGTCGCTCCGCAGGCCTACCGCAGGGCCGGCGCTGACGTCGTGGCGCTGCATGCGGAGCCAGACGGCCTCAATATCAACGACGGCGGCGGGTCCGCCCATCTGGAGGCCCTGCGCGCGGCGGTGCTGGCCCAGCGTGCCGCGATCGGCATCGCGCACGATGGCGACGCCGATCGCTGCCTGGCGGTGGATGCCACCGGCGAGGTGATCGACGGTGACCAGATCATGGCCATCCTCGCGCTGGCGATGCGGGAGAGCGCTGAACTGGTCGAGAACACCTTGGTGGCCACCGTGATGAGCAATCTGGGGTTGCACCTGGCGATGCGCGAGCACGGTGTGGTCGTCCAGACCACCGCGGTGGGGGACCGCTACGTGCTCGAGGCGCTAACGGCAGGTGGATTCTCGCTGGGCGGTGAACAGTCCGGGCACGTGGTGCTCCCCGAGTACGCCACCACAGGCGACGGATTGCTCACGGCGTTGCGACTGATGGCCAGGATGGTCACGTCCGAGCGAAGTATGGCTGACCTGGCCGGCGTGCTGACCCGGCTGCCGCAGGTACTGATCAACATCGCCGTCAGGGACAAGGCGGTGGTCGCGAAGGCACCCGCGGTAGCCGACGCCCTCGCCGATGCGGAGGTCGAACTGGGTGAGACCGGCCGCATCCTGCTACGCCCATCAGGAACCGAGCAGCTGGTGCGGGTGATGGTCGAGGCCCCCACCGAGCCTGCCGCGACGACCATCGCGCAACGCGTAGCCAAGGTTGTCGCTGCAGTCAGCTCGATTTGACCATGAACGCGATCGCCCCGAGTACGAATACGGCGATCACACTACCGGGGGTTCCGCCAGCAGAACGTCGTAGTCGGTGGCCCCGGCGAGGTGGCGCAGCAGGAACGCGGTGACCAGCGCCCGGCTCATGCGCCGGGTTGCGGTTTCTGAGCCGCTGCCGATGAGCACGTCCGTCCAATGGGGTCCCGCGGTGAAACCGAGATGGCCGGCCTTGGGCAGCGTCCGCAGCTGTACCGGACCCGCCCACGCTCTGGCTACCGGTTCGGCATGCCCGACGGCCGGTGCCACCTGGTCGTTTTCGCCGGCCACGTGCAGGCCCGGCATGGTGCAGCCGGGTGCGGCCGCTACCGCCGAGGGCAGGGTCTCGGCCAACGCCAGCGTGACCACCGCACGGCAACGTCGGTCTTCGGCCGCCGCGAGCACCACGCAACCGCCGCCCATCCCGTGCCCCACCAGGCCCAGCATGTCGGGATCGACGCTGATCGCCCCATCACCCAGTCGCACGCCCGTACACACGTCCAGCGCGGTGCGTAGGTCGGTGGCGAACTGACGGTGCGACGCCAGTGCACCGCGTTGGGTGCCCGGCGCCGCCGCGACCACACCCCAGGTGGCCAGGTGGCGCAGTAACTCCTCGTAGCGTGCCGTCGGCTGCAGCCAGCCGTGCCCGAACGCGACCGCGGGCAGTCCGAGTCCGGAGCGCGGAGTGAACACCACCCCGGGCAAACCGGCCACCGCGAGGTCACCGCGCGCGACCGCATACGGACCTGGCCGGGACAGCTCCTCAACCGTGCGGCGGACCGCGGGATCCGTGCGTGCCATGAGCCGGGACGGTATCGGATCGCCGACATCACGTTGGGCTAGCGTGGCGCGCATGTGCGGAATCGTGGGCTACGTGGGGCATCGAGACGCTCTGGACGTCGTCCTGCAGGGTCTGGCCCGGCTGGAGTACCGCGGGTACGACTCTGCTGGTGTCGCGGTACTCACCGGCGCCGGCACGCTGGCGGTGGCGCGCAAGGCCGGGGCGCTGGCCAACCTGATCGGTGAGCTCGACGCCACTGGGCGGGCGGCGTTACGCGGAACCGCCGGGATGGGCCACACTCGCTGGGCGACGCATGGCGCGCCGACCGATCGCAACGCCCACCCACACCGCGACACCGCAGGCCGGCTCGCCGTGGTGCACAACGGGATCATCGAGAACCACGCCCAGCTCCGCGCCGAGCTGGAGCACGGCGGGGKGGAACTGACCAGCGACACCGACACCGAGACCGCCGCGCATTTCCTCGCCGCGGCCTACACGAGCTGCGGGGACCTGCCGCTGGC
>JRHI01001220.1_pt1 | contig 22813 bp, 24 predicted proteins | sample 215371 | NCBI WGS metagenome assembly JRHI01 (sample SAMN02929681, study PRJNA255918) | sediment metagenome | biome: cave system; feature: Ice Cave; material: Sediment; isolation source: sediment from deep within a dark volcanic ice cave with no known source of... ...
AGTTCCCAGATCAGACTCCTCTTCAGGCTCAATGGCACCAGTAAGAGATGTGACCTCGTGGCGTTGGGACCGTCCGCGTTCATTCGCCTCTTTTTCATCCCTGGTGGTGCGCTCCCTGCGCATGGGCGACTCCTTTGAAAAACAGAGCCAACCTGCCACTCATTCTTTCTCTACGTTACGAGACAAGCCATTGAGGCGGTTGGAAAGGGGATGGCTCACGTCCTGCGGGTTTCAGCTCGTTTGTGCTCTCCACTATCGGGCCGCTAGCTAGCGGCAGCACGACCGAAAAAGTACTCCCTTTGCCAGGGCTACTCTGAACTTCGATACGTCCACCATGCTGCTCTACAATGTAGCGTGAGAGATAGAGTCCTAATCCGACACTTGGACGTGTGCTCATCTGCATTTGCTCCTCTGGAACACGGTAGAATTGCTCGAAGATATGGGGAAGGAGTTCCTCTGCTATTCCTCTTCCCGTATCCTGTACACTGATGATCACTTCGTCTCCTTCGCGGTGCAGCAGAATCGTGATTGGCGAACCAACTGGGGAAAAATTGTGTGCATTCGAGAGCAGGTGGATAAGCACTTGGCTGATGCGCTCACGATCTACTATGGCTTCAATTGGCTCTTGATCGCACTCTAAGCTAAGTCCAAGGCCAACCCCGGCAGTGTAAGCTTCCCGGACATGCTGGCACAATTCAATCAGATCGCAGCAATTAGGATGCAAAACGAACTCGCTAGTTTTGATGAGGGAGCAGTTGAGCAAGTCACGAATGAGTGCGTCTTTGGTCCCCTCGGCAACGAGAAGTTCACGCGAACGCTGCTCCACCATCTGCTCCAGCGTCTGAGTATGCAACTGCAATGCCCGCTGCTGCTCCTGGACCTGGCGGCGCAACTGACGCGTCTGAATAGCTCGGTGCAAGGCAGCCACGAAGTAGACACGATCGATTGGCTTCTGGATGAAATCGTAAGCTCCATTCCGTAGAGCCTGTATAATGAGCTGCTGATCAGCATGGCCGGTTATGAGCAGGGCCGGCACCTCAGGCTGCAGCACTTGTAGCTTTGCCAATAGCTCTAATCCATCCATTCCAGGCATCTTGATATCACTCACGATGGCATCATAATCGTGATCTTGTATCCGCTCAAGCGCCCCCGGTGCCGAGTCAGATGTATCCACTCTCACGCCATGGATGCGTAACGCTATCATGTGAGGAAGTGCCTCGAGTAGTGCGGTATCATCATCAACGAGCAGAATTTGCGGCGCGTCCATTCAATTTCTCCTTTTAAGCTCCCCACTTTTTCTATAATACGAGCGAGAGTAGCTCCACAGTTTCATTTGCCTGCATTGTGCTTTCTCATATTACTCTTTCTAGCACTGTCGTATCGCTTCACTATGACGAAATGTGATAGAGGCGAATGGAAGACTACAAAGCAATATGCACTAGGCCGACCTCATCTTTTTATAAGCCTCAAGCGTGTAAATACAAGATCGACAAGAAGTATGTGAAAGGAGATAATAAGTTATGGCAGACAATAGAGTTGTGGTAGGCGTCTTTGCAGACCAAAAACAGGCTGAGCAAGCGCTCCACGATCTTCATAGCGCCGGATTTCGTGATGAGCACATCGGTTTTATCGTACGTGATGCGACTTCACATGGAGAGACAACTGAGAAATTAGAAACGGCAACGGAGCCAACCTCTACAGCCGATGTAATAACGGGCGGTGTGTTAGGTGGTATTGTGGGTGCTGTAATCTCACTTTTGATTCCTGGCTTAGGTCCTGCTATTGCCGGAGGTATCTTGACGACTGTTGGTGGTGTAGCCCTCGGTGCCGCTACTGGCAGCTTCATCGCCTTCCTCACGCATATGGGCGTGCCAGAAGAAGAGGCTGAAAATTACCATCAAGCGTTTCAAGCGGGTCGGACGATTGTGATTGTGCAAGCAGACGAACGTCCTATGGAAGCATTCAACATTCTAAAACATAATGATGACTATGGCACCAGCACTGATGCTGAAATAGTCAAGGCTAATGATCCTGAAGCTACTGTCAAACTCGAACCATTAGAGAGCAAGTAGTAGAAATTGAGCCAGAGCCGCTATGTACGTGGGAGAGTTGTGCCATCATTGTATCCCTGCTGACTCCTTCTCCGCTAGCACTTGCTCCGGAGTCATCGTTCGTCCTTCGGCTAATGCGACTGCAAAGATGGCGTCTCCTAATAGAGTGCGTGCATGAGCTATGCCGCGCTCATAATTAGTGCGTTCAGCAGTTAAAGAGGTTGAACCAACAGCTTCTCGCAGGGCTACCGCTAGGAAGATCAGACATGAAGTCTCCCGGTCTAGCATCATTCATTCCTCTACAGGAAAGGTGCGCTTAGTCGCACGAGATCGGTCTGGTTGCGTGCCCCTAGTTTCTCACGCGCACTACGGAGCTGATTATCAACTGTGCGCACAGACTTCTGTAATGTCGCTGCAATCTCATTATATGTCATACCTTCGGCGGCCAGTCGCACCACTTCTCGTTCCGCCGTTGTCAAAGCGTTTGTATCCTTGACTAAGGGAAGGCGTTTGGATAACCGTAAACTGTGGGCAAGTAGTGGTGCAAGAAATTTCTGGCAAAAATCGTCGATCAGAGCTAACTCGTGTGGCTGCCATATATGGCTTTCTTCCGTGTGGTCAAGGCAGATCAGCCCTAGTGCTACATTGTGATGCTCTAGACGCCGAGCAACCATCGAGCGACTACGCAAGCTCATGAACGCCTCACGCAGATCACCGATTACTGGATTCTGCTCCACCTGCTCGAAGCGGACTGGACCATTAGCACACCAAACGAGTTGTAATATGGGATGTATGTTTGGAATACTTACGCCAAGCATAGTTGGTGCCTCGCGGCGTGGATCGAGGTAGATCGCAGTAGGAGTATACAATGGAAGACGAGGCGTGCTGACACCGGCATCTCCACGGCAAGCAGCTAAGGTACGTACCAGGTAGTTGAGTGCTATCTCCAACATCGTATCCGCTTGGTCGATGTACAGTAGCATATGCGCAACACAATCCAGCAGAGGGCCAGGAGTATCGCGGCGGTGTACATCCAAGAAGCGATGACGTAGTAGGCACAAATCTGGAACAGCTTCATCTTTCTGCATCTGCCCAATTTGATCTTGTACACAAAAGTCCTCGCTCAGCTGGTGCTCACTCATAAGGCCCTCTCTTGCTACTAAATTGGATAACACCCACCTCCTCAGAATTAAGGAAAGGTTTTAGGGAATTTTCGCTATTGATTTTTTACGTTCTGCTGAGTAACCTGTACTCAGAGAGTTGGGGTCTTCTTAATTATATTCCGGCTCCTAGCCATTTGCAATGTACAATGAAAACCGAGAGGAAGGTTCACGATGTCTAGTCCTGCTGCACACATTACTATCCGTGGTGCCTGCCCCCATGATTGCCCTGATACGTGCTCTATGCTCATTACAGTAGAAAATGGGCGAGCCATCGAAGTACGCGGCAATCCCGATCATCCCTTCACGCGAGGTGGACTTTGCGTGAAAATGAACAACTACACGGATCGCGTCTATAGTCCTGATCGCGTGCTCTACCCGTTGCGGCGCATTGGCCCCAAGGGCAGCAAACAGTTCGGGCGCATAACCTGGGAGGTGGCCCTACAAGAAATCAGCAGCCGTTTCAAACAGATCATCGCTGAATGCGGGCCACAGGCGATCCTCCCATGCAGTTATTTGGGCACAGAAGGTATTCTCAACGGCCTCAATGCTGGTGATCCTTTCTTCAATAAATTGGGTGCTTCGATCAGTGAGCGCACCTATTGCGATTCAGGAGCCTGTGTTGGGTATATCATGACGGTCGGTCCAACACCGGGCACTGATCCAGAAAGCTTCATCCATTCCAAGTACATTATTTTGTGGGCCTGCAATACCATCAGCACTAATTTACACCATTGGCCCATTATCGCAGAAGCACAGAAGCGCGGAGCTAAGGTCGTAGTTATCGACCCGACCTACAGCCGTACCGCTCAAAGTGCTGATTGGCATATCCCTATCCGACCTGGCACAGATGGTGCATTGGCACTTGGCATGATGCACGTCATCATAGCCGAACACCTCGTCGATACGGACTATGTGGAGAAATATACAGTTGGCTATGAGGAACTGAAAGAGCGCGTCAGCACGTATACTCCTGAGCACGTCTCCGCAATTACCGGCATTCCTGCGGCGGATATTCGTACACTCTCCCGTGAATACGCAACGGCTCAACCGTCGGTCATTCGTATTGGTGTTGCCATTGAACGTCATAGTGGTGGAGGCCAGTGCGTGCGTGCACTTACCTGTCTTCCAGCGTTAGTCGGAGCTTGGCGCAAACCCGGTGGCGGTATTTTGCAATTGCCTATCTGGGCGTTTCCGGTAAAGTGGGATACACTGATGCGACCAGATTTCATTCAGCCTGGCACACGCGTCATCAATCAGTTCAAACTCGGATCGGCTTTGAACGGAGAACTTGGCCTTGATCCTCCTATTAAAGCCCTAGTTGTCTACAACTCTAATCCAGTGGTAGTTGTTCCTGAACAGGACAAGGTGGTAAAGGGGTTATTACGTGAAGACCTTTTCACCGTTGTCAGCGAACACTTTTTGACCGATACGACTGACTTCGCGGATATCGTTCTCCCCGCTACCACCCAACTTGAGCAGTTTGATCTGATGTTTTCGTGGGGGCATCTGTATCTCACACTCAACCAACCTGCTATCGCACCGTTAGGTGAAGCTGTCCCCAACACCGAGTTATTCCGGCGCTTAGCTGCCTCTATGGGTTTTGAGGATGAATGCTTCAAATGTTCCGACGAGCAGATAGCCCTGGAAGCCATAGATTGGACAGCCCCAGCACTACAAGGCATCGACATGGAACTTTTGCAGCGAGAGGGCTATGCTCGCTTGAAGCTGGGTACGCCAGATACCTACGCTCCTCACGCTGAGGGAAATTTTCTGACGCCTTCAGGAAAGTGTGAGTTCGTTGCATCTATGGCAGCCGGTGGCAACTTTGTCTTGCCACTATTCCGTCAGGGTTCTAACGAGTTTCAGCCCGGTGAACCTATCGACCCAGTGCCAAACTATATTCCACCTCGTGAGTCACCGCAAACCAATCCTGCCAAAGCGCAGTACTACCCACTGAATCTGCTCTCTCCTAAGTCACACGCATTTCTCAATTCCGGTTATGGAAATCTGCCAGCACAACAACGGGTAGCCGGTGAACAATACCTCACCATCAACGCGGAAGATGCCAACAAGCGTGGAATCACCGATGGTCAACTTGTGCGCATCTTCAACGACCGAGGATCATTCCAGGCAGTGGCACGTGTACATGACAGAACAATGCCAGGAGTGGTTGTAGCTCCGCTTGGCTACTGGCGTAAGCTGAGCCTTTCTACCAGCACGGTCAATGCGGTCAATTCTTCTCGACTTGCCGACTTGGGGAATGCGCCCACGTTCTCCGATACCCTAGTGGAAGTAGCTATAGCTAAGTAGCCCATACTAGCATCGTCATATCCTTCGTTACAGAGTCGCCCCCAAAATCCAGGGGGCGAACTCCTCCTCGCCAATATTTTGTGCCTCGCTTTTGCTCTTCTTTCCGCTCGCCACAGCAATCACCTCATCTAAAATCTGGGCCCCTACCTCCTGCACATTACTCCCTTCTAGCACTACTCCTGCGTTGATATCCATATCGCCTAGCATGCTCTCATAAATTGCACTGTTGGAGGCAACCTTGATCGATGGAGCTGGCTTGAACCCAAATGCGGAGCCACGTCCCGTTGTAAACACAACAATATTTGCGCCGCTAGCAACCTGTCCAGTTACTGAAACAGGATCATAGCCAGGTGTGTCCATGACAACAAGACCTCGTTCGATGACCATCTCAGCATATTTGTAAACTGCATTCAGCGGAGTAGAGCCTCCTTTGGCAACCGCTCCGAGTGACTTTTCGTAGATGGTCGTCAGGCCACCAAGTTTGTTGCCTGGAGTGGGGTTGTTATCCATTTCCATACCATTGATGGCGGTGTAGCGCTCCCACCAGGAAATACGTTCGATAAATTTTTCGCCTACTTCCTGGTTCCGAGCACGTCTGAGTAATCCATGTTCCGCACCATAAATCTCAGGCGTCTCGCTCAATATGGCAGTACCTCCCTGTCGTACCAGTTCATCTACAGCATAACCCAGGCTAGGATTAGCGGTAATCCCACTCCAGCCATCGCTCCCTCCACACTGTAACGCCACAGTAAGCTCAGAAATGGGTATTGCTTCGCGCTGTACGTCGTTTACCTCTGGCAGAAGGCATACCACTGTTCGTGCCGCTGCCTCCACCGTCCCTGCTACGCCGCCATTTTCCTGAATGGTCAAGAAAAGCGGCTGCTTCCATGAGATGCCCCGACCCGTTTCCAACTCCATAGCGCGTATCAATTCCTGCACTTGATTGCTTTCGCAGCCTAGTCCGACAAAGATATACGCTCCTACATTCGGATGCACAGCCATACCCGCAAGTGTGCGTTGCAGTTGCTCAACCGCATCGCTACCGAGTCGCATACCGCAGCCGCTCTTATGTGTCATACCAATCACCCCATCCACATTAGGGTAGTCGTGCAGTATGTTAGGGCCAAATCGCGCCTGAATCTGACGAATCGTGCTTGCTGAGCAATTGACAGTACTAATGAGTGCAATATAGTTACGTGTGGCAGCCTTACCGTCGGGCCGTTTATATCCCATAAAAGTGCGCTGCTCGGCGAGTGGAACGATCTCTACAGGATGCACATCCTGCCCAAAAATGTAGTCATGGTTGAGTTCTCCTACCGCCAAGTTATGACTATGGACATGAGAACCAGCGTCAATAGGTCGGGTAGCAAAGCCAATAATCGCCCCATAGCGATGGACAGGGTTTCCTTGAGCAATATTACGCAAGGCGAGTTTATGGCCTGTTTGGATACGCTGAGTCACCGTCAAAATTTGGTCAGGCTGTCCAACTTCATCAGGAAGTCGCAGAACGACACCTCGATTGAGAGGGAAGCGTGCAATAGCAACATCGTCTTTGGAATGTAATAACACAGCTACTTCGTACAAAGGTACTGGTTCCCCAGTCTGAGAGAACCCTTTCTCTACGCGGTGAATATGTGTAGGTTTTGCTTGTGGGTTATCCATGTGTGCTCCTCGTATTCTTTAGTCATGAGGCTATAAGTTTTTTTCTGAACAGGTGTCCAAGTAGTCAATACAACTATGATATAATAAAGTCGGTCTAGGATAAAAGCTTTCAGAGCCACACACCATAAACGGAGGGAAAGGGACATGGCGATAGAGCGTCAGCAAACCATGACGGTTGAAGAATACTTTCAGCTTGAAGAAAACGATCTAGACACACGCTATGAATACATTGATGGTCACGCGTATGCTATAGCAGGCGGAACCGCCAATCATGATACCATCAAATCAAACATGCAACGTATCCTTTGGAACCTTCTCCGTGAACCAATGTCGCGTCTACAGCTCCGATATGAAAGTATACATCTCTGAAACACGCTACTTCCATCCTTACGTGATCGTGACCTGCGATCCACGTGACCGAGGGACCATTCAAGCCATCCAATCGCCACGCCTCATTGTTGAGGTCCTTTCCCCAACCACTGAGTTGACAGACAGAACGTGGAAACTCAAAAATTATCGCGCACATCCTACTATCGAAGAATACGTCCTTGCCGACTCGAAATCGCTCAAGATAGAAATCTATCACAAAGAGAATGGCAAATGGATTTACGACGCTTTCGAGGGTAACGACGACATTATATTACACAGCTTAGGGGTACACTTTCCCCTCGCCGATGCCTACACAGATATTGAGTTTGGAGAAAACGCAGAATTATAATGTCTCACAGAAACTGGTGTATATGTGGGTAAGGTCAAGGAAATGGTATAATGAGCACAGAAGAATGGTATCGCTCATTGGGGGTGTTCCAGGGAAAGCAAACATTACCATCGCGAATTGTGCCAGAAATCGAGATTCCAGTCGCTCAGTTCTTCGACTGGACAGGAGGACTACTGTAATAGTATAGTCGGCCCCTAGACCCACCCATGCCAGCCAGACTGCCGTTTCGGAAGATACTTGTGCCACCAAGTAGCTCTCTTCCAGCGCTTACGGATGGCCTCGTACTCTAAGTGAGGAAGCGGTCCCGTTGCAAGCAACGCCGCGTTGTGCCACCAGTGCTCAGGATTCGTACTGCCGACAAGCGCGATATCCACCCCTGGTACGCTTAGCGTAAAACGAAGGGCCATGCTCATTGCCGAGTCGAGCGGTTCTGTAAGGAAATCATAGTTGAGCGTGGCAAGACGATTGCTATACACAGCAATAGCTGAGTCATGGAGGTCTTGCTTGCTTATCCAGGCAGTATTCGCTAATGACCGCTTTGCAATGACACCCATCCCTGCTGCTTTGGCAAGCGGAAGCGTCAGTTGAATAGCTTCTTGATCGGCGATGTTCACTGAAGTTTGCAACACATCAAAGGCCCCACACTTAATAGCAAAGAGTGCATCACGCCAATCGCCACTATAGCCGATATAGCGCGTCTTGCCCGCGTCTCGCGCCCTCTGTAACACTTCGAGAACCTCTCCCTGACGCAGCTGCTCACGTGAGCAGCTATGTAACTGTATTAGGTCTACGTAATCAGTCTTGAGCCGTTGGAGACTCCGCTCGATACTTTGCTCAAGCAAGCGCGGACTCCAATCGGGTAAGTCCAGTCCAGCAGCGTGACCACATTTGGTGAAAAGATAAAAATCAGTGCGGCGCTGCCCAATAGCGCGTCCTATCAACTCTTCGCTCTGCCCATAGCATTCGGCAGTATCGATGACGTTCACTCCAACATCGAGAATCGACCCTAGCAGTCGGTCCACATCCTCGACAGTGGAGCCGCCGGACTTCCCACTCATCTTATAACTGCCAAGCCCTAACACACTCACATGCATATCAGTTTTGCCAAAGGGACGCTTCTCCACTGCCGTGTTCCTTTAGGAGAGCTTGATAGGGTGCAGATGCGCTTCGATGGCTGTACGTTGTGGCTCCAAGAAAGGGGGTAGCGCAAGCCGTTCGCCCAGAGTTACCGCATCTTCGTCAACAGCAAAGCCCGGCCCGTCGGTTGCAATCTCGAACAGCACGCCACCCGGCTCACGGAAATAGATTGAGCGAAAGTAGAAGCGATCAATCACTGGCGTCACAGATGGATTGACCCTAGCAATTCGCTCCCGCCATTGTCTATGCTCCTCTTCATTTGGAGTGCGGAACGCCACGTGATGCACACCACCAATACCCACAAAGCGATGAAACGGTAATTCGGGATGAATTTCCACATGCACCTCTGTGCCAAGTCCACCAGGGCCGACCTCAAAGACAGTCACGGTAGTTTGCTGCGGCGTCTGATAGGTACCACCGCGTCGGAAACCAAGTACCTCAGTCAGAAAGCGGGCCGAGGGTTCAAGATTGCGTAGCGTGAGTCGTACTGACGAGAAGCCATGAATCGCCATCTCGACAGCACAGGACTCCTGCGCCAGGGCGTGCTCTCTAACCTTCCAGCATCATCTACCAATTCGAGACGCTGCCCTTCGGGATCGCGAAAGGGAAGCACAGAGCGCGCGTCTGCACCACGCATTTGAATACCATCATGGGCAACGTGCAAATCATCAAAGCGCCGCACCCACCAGTTGAGTGCATCCCGACCAGTCACACCCAACGAAATCGTTGAGATGATACCAACGCCCTGCTGATGAGAACCGATATCAGGCCATTCAAAAAAGGTCAGGTCTGTACCAGGATGGCCAAGCTCATCACCGTAGAAGAGATGATATGCTGAAACATCGTCCTGATTCACCGTTTTCTTCGTCAAACGCATACCAAGCACCTGCGTATAAAACGCAACATTGCGGGAAGCGTTTCCGCTCACAGCTGTCACATGGTGGATACCACCTAATTGCATTATGCTCCTCCCAATTCTCTAAAATGACTATATGATAGATATTTTATCACATAGAACAACAGAGAGTAGTAAGCTGGCTGATTCTATCGTGGTTCAGCGTGGTTAGTCGCCAATATGATTTGATATAATAGGTAATAATATGCAAAGAACAATCATCTTACTTACTGGCACACCCGATGCAGAAAAAACTACACTGCATGAGCTTCTTACAGCAGAGAACACACCAGAGCATGGTTGGTTCGTGATAGACAACTCACAGCTCACAGTACATGAGACGGTCGAAGTAATAAGGAAACATATTTGACGAAAGAGGAAGACATGCAACCAGCTCGTACCGATATGTTAGCGACATTGACCACGAGAGACTGGCTGGCATTCAATGGCTTTTCTTCATGTTCACCAATGTCGTCGTCGTTCCTCTTTCTATCGGACAAGCTTTCCACCTTGCACCCGCTGTCGTAACCGCCTCGCTTGAACGGGCTTTCATCTATACAGGAATTGCCTGTCTTCTGCAAGCGCTGGTCGGACATCGCTTTCCGCTCATGGAAGGTCCAGCCGGGCTATGGTGGGGCTTCGTCCTCAGTCTAGCGGCGAGCGCAGGGCCGACAAGCCAGTCGCTACAGAGTCTAGGTGGGAGTCTCGCCGTAGGTATCATCCTGTCGGGAGCAATTGTAGTAATCTTAGGGCTATTAGGGATTGGCTGGAAAATGCGTGTACTCTTCACTCCCGTTGTGACGAGCACCTTTTATTTTCTCCTGGCAGCACAGTTAATCCAGATATTCTTCAAAGGGATGCTTGGTTTAGCTGATAGTACATTTATTCAGCCAGGTATAGCCTTGCTCTCAGTAGGTCTCGTTGTTCTCGTTATGGCACTCAGCATTTGGGGACGCGGCTTGATCAGCAACTTTGCACTTTTGATTGGTATTGCCATCGGCTGGCCGATTTTTCTGCTGCTCTTTCCCGCACATGTACGCACATTTGCGCCTGCGGGTGCAAGTTTGTTCACCCTTTTTCCTTGGGGCAGCTTGAACCTTGACCCAGGCATCATTATTACCACCGTCCTCGCAGGACTGATTAGCCTGAGTAACACCTATGCCACCCTTGAAGGTGCTGAAGCACTGTTCCACACACCAATCTTCGCGAAGCGCTACAAAGGTTCCCTTGTGGTGACTGGCTTCAGCTCCATCGTTGCTGGTGTGCTAGGCTTAGTTCCATATGCTCCCTACACGTCTTCGATTGGTTTTCTCCGCACGACGCGTCTGCTTGAGCGCACACCATTTCTCATAGGCTCAATCCTGTTCCTCCTGCTTGGAGTTATCCCTCTGCTTAGTCAGATCTTCGCCTCACTTCCGATTAGTGTTGGTGACGCCGTCTTGTTTGTAGCATATTTGCAATTATTCGGCCCCGCCCTCAGTACGCTTGCAGGAATTGCTTTCTCCTCTAGGAGTCTATATCGGATTGCCACTCCTGTCCTGCTCGGATTAGCAGTCATGACTATTCCTTCTAGTGCATTTATAAGCTTGCCAGCGCTCATACGCCCCCTGTTGCAGAGCGGACTCGTGCTGGGTATTCTGCTCGCTATGATACTGGAACATATCATTCCAAGCTCATCCTCACATTAAGTGAGCTTGTTTGCTTCAGCGGCGATTTCCATCTCGCTCACTTAAAAGCCGTTACCTACTGACATACTGTTGTCACTCGCATGGGGTAAACTGTTGGTATGAAAGAAATCACGTGCCCCTGATGGGACAGCTCCTCAGCGCTGAAAGGAAGGAACACTCATGGCAAAACTTCTCGGTCCCGATTTTATCAGTTTACAGGTGCGCAACCTCTCCGCCTCGCGCACATTCTACACGGAGGTGTTGGGCTTAACAGTCGATGCACGCTTTGATGCTCCCGACTTTGTCCTCTTCGATACCAACTCGATCCCTTTTGCTCTCAGTGAAGCAAAAGTGAACCTGGATGAAGCACCACAGCCTGGATGGGGTATGACACTCTGGATCGACTGTGATCATGTCAATGAACTGCATGCCACGTTGGAAGCGAAAGGCGCCACCATCATCACGCCACCCTACAATGGTCCGTTTGGGCGTACCTTCGTCTTTGCTGACCCCGATGGGTACCGGCTCACGGCCAATGAGAACCCCTGGGATCGGTTTCCTTTAGGCGGCAGTCAGCACTCATAGAGGCAATACATGCCTTTTTCGGCCTGATTATTCCGTGAATCACAGAGATATGGCTCCCAATCTTGCCCGCGTCACCTCTGCCAGTTGAGCGTGAAAGGATTTGTCTTGCATATGACACAGAGCGAAATACTGACTGACAGGATCAGGCAAACACTTGCCCATCTTTCTTCTTTTAAAGAACAGAGAATGATTGGAGGGCTTGCTTTCATGGTTCATGGAAAACTATGTGTTGGCGTTTATAGGAGTGGAGATATGATGGTTCGCTGCGATCCGCAAATGACAGACGAACTGTTAACGAAAAAAGGCACGCGTCGTGGTGAGATGAGAGGAAAGCTCATGACGAAGGGGTGGTTGCTGATAAGCCCTGAAGGGATAGCGAGTGAAAAAGATTTTGACTATTGGATCAGAGTTGCACTCGATTTTAATCAAAAAGGAAGGCATGAAAGCTCCGATAATAGCTACATCTGTTGATATCTTCGTATCCATAATGATGCTCCTCAATGCTAGTGTGACACCAGTTTTCATTGTAACATTGTGCCGTTTTCTACCGAAAGTTTGACCCAGCTCAATGCCGATAGACTTGAGACCGGACGCATTTCACTCTTCAAAACCGTGCGTACGAAGACTCTCCTCGACATTTCTAAGTGCGTGTGTCACATCATATAGTGCAGGAACAAGTTCGAGTGCGTCACGGATCAACCTCAAGTAACGAGCAATAGTTTGTTCACTCTGTTGTAGGGTAAAAATAGCGTTAATCTGCTCAACGAGGCGTTCAGGTTTGATGACTAAGCGCTCCGCTTCAGGCCGAAGCCACTTCCAGTCTGGCTCCCATTGATGATTAATAGCAAACAAAATGCGCAGCATAATCGAGATATCTGCGAGTAATCGATTGGTCAGAGCCATAGGCTCACCTCGCTTGAGCAAAGCCCAACGAATGGCAAAGCCTTGGGGTTGCGTCCAGTATTCATTGGCTTCATCAATAATCTTTTATTGCAATCTGTTTGTGTCCATATCTTTCTTTGTCCTTTCCGTATATCATCGAAGGCTAGGAGATGGGTCTAGAGACCTATTGTGCTATGACTCTAGTTGGGTCTTGCCCGCTCACGTGGCAACAGGCAGATTTGGTGAAGTATGAGTTGTGACTATCGAAGGAAGGTGTGATAGACTTTATTATAGCAGTCCCGATGATCTCTCCATCTGTCGGGAAAGCACGTACTCACCGTATCATGTATTACATAGAAATGGATAGCGCGTTTATGACAAACAACAATGATTCCGGAAAACCTTCTACCTCTCACCAGACAATTGATCCTACTTTGCTGCAAGCACTTGAGTGGCGTTGTATCGGCCCCTATCGCGGTGGACGCGTGGTAGCTGTGGCGGGCGACCCGACCCACACACATATCTTCTATTTTGGCTCGACGGGCGGCGGCATCTGGAAAACGATAGATGGAGGCATCATTTGGGAAAATGTGTCCGATGGCTACTTCAAGCGTGCTTCCGTTGGTGCGATTGCCGTCTCACAGTCCGACCCTAATGTGATCTATGTTGGTATGGGCGAGACTACTATTCGGGGCAACGTCTCGCATGGAGATGGTGTGTATCGCTCAACCGATGGCGGTAAAACCTGGGCGCATCTCGGCTTGGCAGATACTAGACATATTGCCAAAGTGCGCATCCACCCCAACAATCCCGACCTAGCGTACGTAGCTGCGCTTGGTCATGCCAATGGGCCAAATACGGAACGTGGCGTATTTCGCTCAACCGATGGCGGCAAAAGCTGGGAACGCATTCTGTTCCGCAGCGAAAAAACGGGGGCCATTGATCTTGCGATAGACCCTAACAATCCCCGTATTCTTTATGCCGCCTTGTGGGAGGCGCAACGCAAACCCTACACGCTCATCAGCGGCGGAGAAGAGTGTGGACTCTTCAAGTCAACGGATGGCGGCGACACATGGAAGGAGATTACGCGCAATCCAGGATTGCCAACGGGTATGCTTGGCAAGATTGGTGTGGCTGTCTCTCCCGCACAACCTGGACGTGTCTGGGCCATCATCGACGCCGAAGATGGAGCACTCTTCCGTTCGGACGACGATGGTGAACACTGGCAGCGTCTGTGTGAAGATCGCAATATACGCGCCCGTCCCTGGTACTATATGCACATTATCGCTGATCCACACGATGCCGAGACGATCTGGGCGCTGAATGTGCAGGCATGGAAGTCCATCGACGGTGGGAAAACATTCTTTGAGGTGCAGATACCGCATGGAGATCACCACGACCTGTGGATCGACCCACGCGACCCGCAACGCATGATCGAAGGCAACGATGGCGGCGCGTGCGTCTCATTCAACGGCAGTGCCAGCTGGTCCTCGATCTATAACCAGCCCACAGCCGAATTCTACCATGTCATTACCGATAATCAGTTTCCATACCGCGTCTATGGTCCGCAGCAGGATAATTCCACGCTCTGTGTGCCGAGCCGCTCGCACGTTGCCGCTATTACGAATGCTGAGACATATGAGGTCGGAGGTGGCGAAAGCGGGTATATCGCTATTCGTCCAGATGACCCAAATATCGTGTACGCCGGTAGTTACCAGGGATATCTCACCCGCTACGATCATCGCACATACCAGGAGCGTAACATCGCCGTCTGGCCTGAAGCCGCGACCGGCTGGGGTGCGAAGGACCAGAAATACCGCTTTCAGTGGACCTCGCCCACGGTGCTTTCACCGCATGACCCCAACATACTCTATACGGCGGGCAATTTCGTTTTTCGCTCGACTGATGAAGGTAGCAGTTGGGAAATTATCAGTCCCGACCTCACACGAAACGACATCACCAAGCAAGAAGCATCCGGTGGACCACCAACCAGAGACAATACAGGCACAGAATATTATTGTACTATCTTCGCCTTTGCCGAGTCGCCCATTACACGCGGCCTGCTCTGGGCTGGCTCCGATGATGGTTTGATTCACATCTCACGCAACAGCGGCACATCCTGGCAGAACGTCACTCCAGCGGATTTGCCTGAGTGGGCTTTAATTAGCATCATCGAGCCTTCACCACATGATCCTGCCGTGGCCTATGTCGCCGCAACGCGTTATAAGTGGGATGATTTCCAGCCCTATCTGTACAAAACCAACGACTACGGCGCGACCTGGACGAAGATCACCACTGGCATTGCCGAGAACGACTTCACACGCGTCATCCGTGAAGACCCAGCTCAACGCGGATTGCTCTACGCAGGAACTGAGACAGGCATCCATATCTCGTTCGATGATGGCGCACACTGGCAATCGCTCCAGCTGAACCTGCCCGTTGTGCCCATCCACGATCTTGTTCTCAAGGACAGCGATCTTGTAGTGGCGACGCACGGACGCTCGTTCTGGATATTGGACGATATCACACCGCTACGACAGAGCAGCGAAGAGGTACAGCAACTTCCTGCGCATCTCTTCAAGCCGCGTATCACCGCTCGTTTCATGGTGAATTATGGCTTCACTCGTGCCGCACGTTCCGGCAATTTTTATCGCGATTCGGACAATACACAGATTGTCTCACGGCGCAAAGAGCTTCCTGGCAACATAACGGTGGAGCGCCCTCTAAACGCCGGTCAGAATCTGGAAGGCGGCGTCATCGTCTATTATGCGTTTGCCAGCAAACCGGAGAGCGAGGTCAAGCTGACCTTTCTCGATATGCAAGGTAACGAAATCAAGACTTTTGCTAGCGAAGTAGAGCACAAACCAGCTCCTGACCCTACTGACGAGGAAGAAGAGCAAGAGAAAAAGGAACCTAACCCTTCTAAAGAGGCTGGACTGAATCGCTTTATCTGGAATATGCGCTACCCCGATCCCCGGAAAGTTGCAGGCTATGTTGCTTCCGAAGGCGTAATGTCTGGTCCCTTTGTAGCTCCTGGCACGTATCAGGTACGCCTAACAGTCGGCGATCAAGCGCTAATCGAAACATTTGAGATACAAAAAGACCCACGAGTTAGCGCAACGAATGCCGATCTAGAGGCACAGCTTGCATTACACCTCAGAATTCGTGATAAGCTTTCAGAGACGCATGATGCCATCAATGCGCTCAGGAACGTACGCCAACAAATCGACGATTGGCAGAAACGTACACAGGAGCAACCTATCCACGAGGAGTTGACTCGTATAGGCAAAGCCGCAAAAGAGCAGTTGCAAGCCATCGAAGACGAACTGATTCAAGCGAAGGCGAAGACGCGCCAGGACACACTCAATCACCCAACCAAGCTGAACGGCAAGCTAGCTAACCTAGCCGGAGTTGTTGGTAGCGCCCAGGCCGTGCCCACCAAGCAATCGTACGAAGTCTTCGAAGACCTCAGCCAGCGCATTGATGCTCAGTTGAAGCAGTTGCAAGAGGTGCTAGACACCAACATAGCAGCCTTCAATGCTCTACTACGTGAGCACAACGTACCGGGAGTTATTCCGCTAGCTGTGCTGAATGGTAAGAATAATGGCAATCGGTAGCCGGGGAACATACAGATAGGTGTAAATCCATAATGAAACGGCTCCGGAGCCGTTTCATTATGGATTTACACCTATGAGACATTATCAAGGGCGGCCTCGGCGCGTAGTTGTAACGCTCTGATGGCCTGTTAATATAGGGGCAAACAAAACTCTGCCTAATGATACGATGCCCCAAGCTATCAATGCATACACAATCATGGCAATGATTGTTGAAACCTCAAAAACTCCACTTCTTCCCAACGTCTGATCGTTAAAGATGCCATTGAAGGCTGCTACGAATATATGACTCAGGTTGTACAGGAACGTGATGAAAGCATTGTCCTGATTTGCCCCTAGCAGACGGAAGAACAAGCGCAGTAACAAGATGATCTCTAGCACGCTCAGTACAAAGTAGGTAACAGTCCTTATCCAATAACGAGTATTGGCGCGGCTCTGATTCTTGTCTTCAAAGACCTCCACACGATTCTCAACCTGGTTGCCCATAGGGTCCACGTAGTTTTCGTGCTGACTCTGAGAATATGCACCGCCAGCGTTAGATGATCTCACTGTGTTATTGCCTACTCTATTTACTTGTCCCTCATAGGGGATATTTGGCTCCGTCGGTTGCTGATAACCTGGCGGTACACGTGGGTCAGGAGCGTTATTCATCTTTCTGTCTCCTTTACAATGTGTTAGAAACGTATATCTTCCTCTAGTACGTAACACTCTACCAATAAGACTCTTATACTAGCATGTACTAGGATACTCTGAGTAGCAACAAATTCCCTCTTTGATCCTCCCCGCAATTTTCATTTGATCGGGATTTTGGCATACAATGCTCTTGTTAAGAACTTTTTCTATCTTACTGATGCGAAGGAAACACGTTTATGTGGATATCTGGCGCTCCTATTGTAATAGATCGTCATCTCATTGCTGGCATTAGCATCATCGGCACTGTATGCGATGTTATGGGTGGGCTTTATCTGGCCTATGACTTGCTCGGAGGCAATAACGGCCCGTTGCGAACGCTGACCCGTGTCGTGACCTACAGCCTCATTTTCTGCGTCGGGTATAGCCTTCCTTTAGGGCTGCTATTCGGCCCACTAAGAGGTGTCGTGGCAGCACTGGTTGTAGGAGTAGGACTGGGCATCATTCTCGGAATTGAGTATGCCCATATGACGCTAGACAGAACGAGTAATCAATCACATACTCACGCCCAATGGTTTCCTTTTCTTTTTGGTTTTCTACGTGGCGTTGTTTTCGGCTTTGCTGGATGGTTACTCGTCGGCCCGCTCTTTGGGTTGCTCTTCGCCCTCTTGAGTGGTATCGGCTTGGCGACAGTGTATGCGTTTCGCCTCTCACCGAGCGACGCCTATCAGCCGCACGTCAAGCCAAAATTACGGCCACGTGAATTGATTGCCTCAGCGTTACGCGGAACATCAACCGCTCTTGCTGGCATAATCGCCGCCTTGATTATTCATGGTGGCAGTAATGCTTTTGGTTTTGGCCTGCTATTCGGTATAACGGCAGGCACAATCAGTGCCATTGTCAGCGCCTTCAGTCCTTTTGTTGAATGGCGAGCTGACTATTTGCCAGCTCGAAGCCTGGGCGCATTTGGGGCCGGAATCCTCTTAATCGGCTTGATTCTCCAATCAATTCAGTATTGGGTGGTCCTCCTGAATGTCGTGGTTCAGTAAACAACGCGAAACAGCACATGAAGAACGACGCTTCTTACGATTCTTAATACATTGGTCTATGCTGCCTATAAGTATCTCTTTCTCATCTCTTCGACGTAATCTATATGGGTCTCCGTTTTTTCATAAGCAATCTAGAAGAGGTATGCAATGTTGATTGACTATACCAGCCAGCAATTAGGCAATTATAGGCTCATCAAGCACTTGGGACGCGGCGGTTTCGCAGATGTCTACTTAGGAGAGCACGTCTATCTCAAGACACAGGCCGCCATCAAAGTGTTGCATACCGTCCTGGGCAACGCAGATATAGAGACATTCCGAACGGAGGCCCTCACTGTTGCTCACTTGGTACATCCACACATTATACGAGTGCTGGATTTCGATGTCATAAATGCCGCCCCTTTTTTAATTATGGATTATGCCCCTCATGGAAATTTGCGGCAGCGACATACTAAAGGCAGCCGTGTGCCACCGACTACTCTTCTGTCATATATAGAGCAAATTGCTTCGGCTTTGCAGTATGCTCATGATCAAAATCTGATTCACCGCGATGTGAAGCCGGAAAATATGTTGATAGGACGAGACAACGAGATACTCCTCAGCGATTTTGGCACCGCTCTTACCGCTCATAGTTCTCTTTCTTTGAGCACCGAGAATACCGTGATCGGCACATTGCAGTATATGGCACCTGAACAAATCGCTGGCAAACCACGTCCGGCAAGCGATCAGTACGCTCTGGCAGTCGTAGTGTATGAGTGGTTAAGCGGAAACAGACCTTTTAGCGGTTCTTATGGAGAGATTATTGCACAACAGATGTCTACACCCCCACCACCGTTGAATGATCCTGCGTTAGCTATTCCGTCAGCAGTACAGCAAGTAGTGCAGCAAGCAATGGCAAAAGACTACCATCAGCGTTTTCCTCGTGTACAAGATTTTGCTGATGCACTGCAAAAAGCATATCATGGACAACACGTGGCCTTGCCAAAATCAGCCCCTACAATGAATTGCCCCGCTTCTTCTACACCGACGCAACAGGCCGAAACATCATTGCCAACTCCTGTCCAGGTACCTAAGCCTTTCGCAGCTACACCATTCACATCTGTGAAAGAGCCTGTCAGAAAGATCAAGCGAGGATTGAAAGTAGGTATACGCATTCTCGCTGTCACTGTGATATTCGGTGCATTGCTGCTCTGTGGTCTTGGTTTTGGTGCATATCGCTTTTTCACAACACGCGGTCCAGCACCAAGCATAAATACAGCAGGAGCAACTGCATTAGCAAATAATTTTGTACAAGACATCTCTCAACGCAATTACGATCAGGCTTATAATGATCTTAGTCCATCAGCCGCGAATCAGACTTCGCGTACACAATTCAAACAACAAGCGCAAAGCGAAGATAGTTGCTATGGTGCTGTGACAGCATATAAGAGTACGGTGACAACCTCACAAGGCAACACATCGAACTATAGCTATACACTGGGCAGGGCAAAGGTACAAAAATCTTATCAACTTAGCCTCACCTTACAACAAGGCGATTCTGGATCCTGGCGAATTATCGATTACAGCAGTAACCTGGATGTAGTACAACCTTCGTGTCCCTAATAGGTATGTGTTCCCTTTCTCCCCTCCAGTTTCGTGCTATATAGGATGGCTCCATTGAGGAGAAGACATTTAGCCTATTGAAGGAGAAGAAAAATGGCTGATAATAAAACGAATGAAAGTATTGCTATGGCAACATTTGATAGTAGCGATCAGGCAGAGCAAGCAGTAGAAGCGCTCCATAATGCAGGCTTCACTAGTGACCAAATCCGCTACTCAAAACAATACACACACGAAGATTTTCTCACAAGCATCAAAGACATGCTTGTTTTTCCCAATGAAAGGCAGGATGAGTCAGAGAGCGACGTTTTGACGATGGTACAGAATATGGGCATCAGTCAAGAAGAAATTCAATACTATAGTGATGCATTCGCTAGAGGGCGCTTTGTTGTCATTGTACGCCCAGATGGGCGCAACCAGGAGGTCGAAGCCATCCTTAGAGACAATGGCGGTTCTGGTTATAGAGGCCACTAGTCTAGAAAGGAGGAGCAAGAACATGCCAAGGCAAGAAAATCTAAATTGGTTTCAGCCGCGCAAAATAACTTCATCTCCACTTCCAGAGACGCTGAAAAGTGAAGTCACGACAAAGGCCAACGAACTGATCGAGACAGTTCTCAAGCCAAGATATGTTCAGCCTCCGCCTGAAAATCCACAGTTCAACTACATTGTTGATATCTACGGCAGATGGTACCACAAGGCTTTTTACTTTTGCGCCAAATATTGTGTCCCCGGTCCAAATGCTATTGAGCCAAGTTTTGAGGCAAAATTTGCTCGCATGCAGTATGCTAGCAACCACCGTTTTCATCTCTCATTTATGCGTCATACAGGCCAATGGGTACAGGTTTACACCGACCTGACTGTAGAGGAGTGCCTTGAATCCGTTCGCGATGATCCCTACTTTACTCTATAAAAGCAATGGTTGCCACGAATTTCCCGCATTGGCTCTCCCACAACAACAACTCTTCGAGTAGAATGCTCTTAGCTTGTTAGAAAACATCCTATACCCATCAGTCGTATTGCAGGAGATACCGTTATGCAGAAATTTCGTTATGTTCTGGTCGATGTTTTTACTGATCGTGCCTTCGGTGGAAATCCGCTGGCCGTTTTCCCCGACGCACAGGCTCTTGATGAAGCATATATGCAGCCTTTGGCAAAAGAACTCAACCTGTCCGAGACGACGTTTGTCTTGCCTGCCGATGCTCCAGAACACCACTACAAGGTGCGTATCTTCACGCCTGCCTCTGAATTACCGATTGCGGGACACCCCACAGTTGGAACAACGTTTGTTCTGGCACGTGAACAGCGACTTCCGTTAGTTGAAGGCACAACGCACATTACCCTTGAAGAAGGTGTGGGACCAATTCCTGTGAGCATTCAAACTCACGAGGGAACAATCCGAGAGATCGAAATGCAGCAGCCACTTCCCGAATTCGGAGCATCGTTCGAGCAACATGAGAGCATCGCATCCATGCTTTCGCTCCCCGTAGACGCGATTGATAGCACACTGCCCATACAAATCGTCTCTTGCGGCGTGCCATTCCTCTATGTTCCAGTGACAAGCATTGCAGCGATGAAGCGTATTCGTTTCAATCAGGCGGTATACGAGCAGGAAGTGCGTAACAGAAAGACTCTTTCCGGCATTTTTGTCTTCGCCAGAGGTGGAGAGGAACCTGGTTCGACGGTCCATAGCCGTATGTTCGCTCCCGATCTGGGTATTGCCGAGGACCCTGCTACTGGAGCTGCTAGTGGTCCATTGGGCTGTTATTTAGTACGCTATGGCTTGGTCAAACCCGACAACGGCATAGCGACGATAGTCAGCGAACAGGGCATTGAGATGGGACGCCCCAGTTTTGTGCATATCCGTATTGAACTACAGGGAGATGGGGTTACGCAGGTTCGGGTCGGAGGCACATGTCATTTTATGGGTGAAGGGTTTTTCGAGCTGTGAGCAGAAGTGGTAGTAACGAGGGAGTGTTTGCTCCCAGGCATATTGGTGGTATTACTTCACATTGAAAATGACTTTCTGAATATTGAACCGGTATGGCCCAGATTGGTAGCTGGAGAAAAGCAGGTAAAACGATTTTCCGTCTGCCGCGATCCACTTCGACACCATTTGGGGCGCAAATACTATACCAGTGTGAAAATTGTCGTTGTAGTACACGGTAGACCACGCTCCCCACGGAGTTGAGGCTTCATATATTCCCAGGTTGTGGGTTTGAAGCCCTGCTTTCCAGTTTGAATTTAGGCTATCCCCATTGGCAGTTAGCAAGAAATAACGCTTCAGCGCGGGATTGTAGGTGACAAAGACACGATAGCTTTGTTTGCGAGCGGTGAAAATAGCCTTCCTGAAGGAGACATCCGGTGTCCATAACGGATTTCCTTGACAATCCAATCCAGCAAAATAGCGATAAGCGCTCTTCACCTTCACATGTGCTTTGTCTACGCGCCCCAGGATGACGTTATCAGATACTTGATAGGCGGTTGGTGCATCCTGAGAATAGAAATAGACATAGTTATCCTGTGCAGCAGCAGCATTTCTTCCGGCTTGCATCCATGTAGGATAGCCTAACTCAGGAATGATAGCATTCGGTGTTGTGCTGGGGTCGCCCCATGCCCATGCCCATGTTCTAGCATGGTCGTATGAATACATCAGAGAAGCACCACCGCGATTGGTGGCATTGCGCACCCATGCGTAGAGAACCTGACCAGTAGGACTGGTCACATCTGGTACCGAGATCAGACCGCTCACTTTCTTTCCGCTTGATCCGCCTCCCCTATCCTGACCTATTGCATTGGTATTAATGTTCTCCTCTGAAAAATAAATGTACTGTACCCACTCAAGCCACCTGAGCGG
>JRHI01001221.1_pt1 | contig 22775 bp, 24 predicted proteins | sample 215371 | NCBI WGS metagenome assembly JRHI01 (sample SAMN02929681, study PRJNA255918) | sediment metagenome | biome: cave system; feature: Ice Cave; material: Sediment; isolation source: sediment from deep within a dark volcanic ice cave with no known source of... ...
GCGAACGACGCGCTATTTGCGCGGATTTGGAGCGATGCTGTGACCGGGCGTGACAGGGGCGGCACTCATGGCGGCTTACGCCGCCTCGCGCTCCTGTCCTTCACGCGGCTCAAAGTAGGCGCCCCCGCCGATTCCCTTGTCGTACGCCGACCACTGCTCCCCCGCGGGCAGCTCCTTCTCCAGGCGATCGAAACTGCCGAGCCGACCCCCGAGGTTGTCGATCATGTGCACCAGCGTGGCCTCCCGGGTGCACGGAACGACGGGACTCCCATGCTCCAGCGAGCCGTGATGGCTGAGGATGATGTGCAGCAGCGCCCGCTCGAGGTCCGGCGGGAATCCGTTCAGCCGCTCGATCGCCCGCCGCACCCGGTAGTACCCCAGCGGGATCTCCCCGTACAGCCGTCCGCGATCAGACATTGTGATCGCATCGCCCGCGAGCTCGTAGGCCTCGAGCTTGCCGATGTCGTGGAGCAGCGCGCCGGTCACGGCGACGTCCCGGTCGATGCCGGGAAAGGTGGCGGAGATCGCCCCGACGGCCTGGGCGACGCTCAAGGAGTGCTCGAGCAGTCCGTGCCGGTAGGCCTGGTGGTAGCGCTTGGCGGCGGGCGCGTCGCGGTAACTGGCCCAGGTGGGTGAGTCCTCGCCGAAGACCAGCATCAACAGCCGCTGCAGGTGCGGGTTCTGGACCGTGGCGATCAACTCGCGCAGGTCAGCCTCCATCTGGTCGGCGCTGCGGTTCGGCCCGTCGAGCAACTGCTCGCGACTGAACTCGTGCTGGGCGGCGGCGCGGAGCGTCTGGACCGCGAGCTGCGCGCCGAAGCGGGGATGTATGGAGAAGCGGCCGCTGACGTGCACGACCTCGCCGGACCGGCACAGCTTACGAACCGCGGGCACGTCCTCGCGCACCATCGCGGCCACGCTGCCGGTACGGTCGCCGAGCTGCAGCTTCAGATATTCACTCCCGTCGCGCCGTGTGCGCACCTCGGCATCGCGGACGAGCAGCGCCTGCGCGACATCGATTCCGTCTGCAAAATCCCGGACTTTCATCGCATCGCAAAGGTAGAGTGGCGGGCGGACGGCAGTTGATGACGCGCACGGCAATCATCACCGGTGGAACCGGCGGACTCGGGTCCGCGGTGGTCGGACGACTGCTCGGAGAAGGCTGGCGCGTCGTCGTGCCGTGGGTGGCCGAGCGGGAGCTCGAGCGCCTCGAGCACCACGAGCGACTGGAGCTGATTCCGGCCGACCTGTTCGATCCGCAAGCCGTCGCGGCGGTTGCCGCCGCGGGAGCCGCGGATCCGCAGGCGCCGCTGCGCGGCCTGGTCAATCTGGTCGGCGGATTCGCGGCCGGCGGCCGCGTCCACGAAACCCCGATCGACGCGTTCGAGGCGCAATTTCGGCTGAATCTGCGGCCGACCTATCTGATGACCCAGGCTGTACTGGGCACGATGCTCGCACAGGGCGACGGTGCGATCGTTTGCGTCGGCACCCGGGCCGCGGTGGTGCCGTTCTCCGGGGCCGCCGGGTACATCGCCTCAAAGGCGGCGGTGATCGCGTTTGCCCAAGCCCTGGCCACGGAGTACAAGCAGGACGGGATCCGCTGCAACGTGATCTTGCCGAGCGTGATCGACACGCCGGCCAACCGGTCCTCGATGCCAGAGGCCAAGCACGAACGCTGGGTCAAGCCGGCCGAGATCGCCGGCGTGGTTGCGCACCTGCTCTCGGCGGATGCGGCGCCCACCAGCGGAGCGGCCATCCCGGTCTACGGCCGGGCCTGAGCGACAGCCTCTTGGTCTAGGATCCGCTTATGCAACGTAAGGGGTGGACGCTGCTCGTCGTCTGTGTGGGCACGTTCATGCTGCTGCTCGACATCACGATCGTCAATGTGGCACTGCCCAAGATCGCGATCGAGCTGAAGGCCAGCTTCTCGGACATCCAGTGGGTGATCGACGCTTACGCGCTGACGCTGGCCTCCGTGCTGTTGACCACAGGCGCTCTAGCCGACCTGTTCGGACGCCGCCTGGTGTTCGCCATCGGCCTGGGGCTGTTCGCCTTCACCTCGTTGCTGTGCGCGCTGTCGCCGAGCGCACTGTTCTTGATCTTGGCCCGGGCCGGCCAGGGAATCGGCGGCGCGATCATGTTCTCGACCTCGCTGGCTCTGCTCGTACAGGAATTCCACGGCAAGGAGCGAGGCATGGCGCTCGGGGTATGGGGCGCGACGATCGGCGGTGCGGCCGCCGTCGGTCCCCTGCTTGGCGGCGTCCTGACCGAGGGGTTCGGCTGGGCCTCGATCTTCTACACCAACGTCCCGATTGGCATCGCGGCCGCGGTTCTGACCATGACCAAGATCGCCGAGTCGAGTGATCCCGCCGGCACCCGCATCGACTGGATCGGGACGGTCACCTTCACCGGCGCACTGTTCCTGCTCGTGCTGGCGATCATCCGCGGCAACTCCGAGGGCTGGGGGAGCACCCTCATCGTCGCCCTGTTTGCCGCCTCGATCGTCCTCCTGGCCACGTTCCTCGTCGCTCAGTTCGTCCAGGACAACGCGATGCTCGACGTGTCGCTGTTCCGCAAGCCGACGTTCGGCGGGGCCTCGATCGTCGCCTTCGCGCTGTCCTCGTCGATGTTCGCGATGTTCCTCTACCTGACGCTGTACCTCCAGACGATCTTGGGCCTCTCGCCGCTCCAGACCGGTCTGCGCTTCCTGCCCGTCACCGTGCTCTCGTTCTTCGTCGCCGGGTTGTCGGGGAACCTGTCCTCGCGGGTTCCGGTCCGTCTTCTGCTCAGCCTCGGGCTGATGCTGGTCGCCGGGGGCCTGCTGCTGATGCGGGGACTGACCGGCACCTCGGTGCTGGACTGCGCTGCTGGTCGGGTTCGTCGTCGCCGGCGCGGGGATCGGTCTGGTCAACCCGGCGCTCGCCTCGACCGCGGTCGGCGTGGTACCACCGCAGCGCAGCGGCATGGCCTCCGGGATCAACTCGACCTTCCGCCAAGTCGGGGTCGCCACCGGAATCGCGATCCTCGGCGCAATCTTCGAGAGCGCGATCTCGTCCAAGCTGGCCCCGAAGCTGGCCGGCACCCCCGTGGCGGCCCACACCTCACAGCTCGCGCACGCGATCGCGGCCGGCGGCACGCCGGCGGTGGTCCACGGCATCCCGCTCGCGCAGCGCGCTCAGGCCAACGCCGCGATCCACAGCGCGTTCGCCGGCGCGATGAACGACATCCTGCTGGTCGGCGCGATCGTCGCCCTGGCCGGAGCGGTCCTCGGCCTCGCGCTCGTGCGCGGCAGTGACTTCGTCACCTACGGGGCAGCGGAGCCGGAGCCCGAGGCGGCCCCGGTCGCCGCCTAGTCTGCCTCGCCACCGCCGATGATCCAGCCGCTCATCGAGCATCGGCGGAGCTTTGCCGGCTACGGCACACGAGTGCTGGAGCTCGAAGGCGAGGGCGTACCGATGGTGATGTTCCACGGCTATGCCGACAGCGCCGATACCTGGCGTCAGACGCTCGCCCTGCTGGCCCGTCAGGGCCGCCGGGCGATCGCGGTCGACCTCCCCGGTTTTGGGACCGCCGACCGGCTGCATGCCGATCCGATCCTTCCGCAGCTGGACGAGTTCGCGGCGGCGGTGCTGGCCTACGCGGCGGGGCGCCCGCGCCAGCCGGCCCTCGCGGTCGGAAACTCGCTCGGCGGCTGCGTCTGCCTGCGCCTGGCCGAGCGCAAGGGCCCGCGCCTGGCCGGTGTCGTCGCCATCGCGCCCGCCGGGCTACAGATGTCCCGACTGCTGTACCTCGTGCAGGCCGACCCGGTGCTGCGCTCGCTCCTGGCGCTGCCGGCGCCGGTACCCGCGGTCGTGCTCAGGGCCGCCGTCGCACGGCTCTACCTCCAGCTTGCGTTCGGGGCGCCGCGCTCGGTCGATCGCCGGGTCGTCTCGGCGTTCACCTATCACCATCGCCATCGGGCAACGGTCGCGGGCTATCTGGAAACAGCGCGGCGACTGATCCCGGAGCTGCGGCGGCCGTTTACGCTCGAGCGGATCACGACTCGAGTGTTGTTGGTGTGGGGCGATCGCGATCGCCTCGTGTTTCACAGCGGCGCCGCGCAGGTGTTGAGCACCGTGCCCGGCGCCCGGCTCGAGCTGCTCCACGGAGTCGGCCACTGCCCGCAGGTCGAGTCACCGGAGCGTTTGACAGAGCTGTTGCTGGAGTTCTGGCGGGACTCAGTCCCGGCCGCGGCCTGAGCTAAAGCCCCGCCGGGTGGCGCGCGACGAACGTGCTCAGGTCAGGCTCGCTGGCCGCGTGGTTTGACCACCGGCTCCCGGTCTGAGCCAGCGCGACGGTGTCAAAGCGCAGCCCAGCGACGTACATGAACGTGTGCCCGTTGTTGGCGAACACGGTGATCCACCTTCCCGGACCCGGCTTGCCCCAGCTCATCAGCTGCCCGGAGGTCATCGTGGTGCTGAGGATCCCGGCGGCCGCGAACACGAAGCTGAGCGAGCCCGAGCAGTCGTAGGCATTGTCGATGAACGTCCCGTGGCCACCCCCGAAGCGGTAAGGAAGGTGGGCGATCTGGTTGCCGGCGACGATCAGCTGCTGGATGATCGCCGGAGCGTCCTGGGGCGCGAGCGCCAGGCCCTGCGGCGTCAGCGTCGCCACACCCGGATGGGCGGCGAGGCCGCTGGCCGCCAGCTCGCGGCGGATCTGCGCATCGGAGACCGGCTGAGGCAGGGGACCGCTGGGGGGCCCGACGCTGACGCCCGCGCTGACTCCGGCGTCGGCGCCGGGCCCGTTGCCGGAGGGCGACGCGGCTCCCGCCACTGGTTCGACCGCCTGCGGGTGGGCGTGCAGCGTCGGGGCGCTCGGCAGCGACGTCAGATCCGCAGACCTGGCCGGGGCCGGGCTGCTCTGACGAGCGCCGCACCCGGCAAGRAGCACCGCGACCGTGACGAGCGCAGCGGCGAGGCGAGTACGCACGTGCGTCATTATGCCGCGCCCGCTGCGTGCCAGCGCCGGGAGCCGGGCGAGCGACTAGTCCTCGAAGCGGCCCTGGTAGAGCGCGAACACGGCGCCCTGCGGATCGCTTGCGGCGCCCAGCGCCATGCCTTCGCCGATCTCCATCGGGCCCATGATCGCGTTGCCGCCGAGCTCGGAGATCCGCGCCAGACTGGCCTGCACGTCGTCGCTCCCGAAGTAGACGAGCCAGTAGCACGGTTCGGACTCGGTGGCCGCCCGGACGCCGCCGTTGCTCCGGCCATCGCGATTCTTGATCGTCATGTAAGGCATCCCGAAATCCTCGACCGGCGTCATCGTCCAGCCGAACAGCTCGGAGTAGAACGATGCGGACGCATCCAGGTCGGTGCTGACCAGCTCGTTCCAGCTCAGCAGGCCCGGCCCGTTGACCAATGCGGCCCCAGGATTGTTCTTCGGTTCCCAGACCAAGACGAAAGCACCCTGGGGGTCTTGGACGACGCCCATCCGCCCGGCGTCCATGACATCGAAGGCGGGTGCGTGGACGGTTGCGCCGAGATGCTTCGAGCGCTCCAGCGTGTCATCTGCGCTCTCGACGGTGACGTACGAATTCCACGCCGGCGGAGCCCCCGCCTCGCGCTGCTGCGGCTGCTGCGGGGAGATCGCAGCGACGGCCTCGCCGCCGAGCTGCATCATCGAGTAGACGATTCCGTCGCCGACGGCCCGGTCGTCCGCGCTCCAGCCGAACAGGTTGCCGTAGAAGCCCTTGGCGGCCTCCTGATCGGTGGTCGTCAGGTCCGCCCAGCTGAACGTTCCCGGGGTGTAACGCGCTCGCTTTCCCATGACGTGACCCTACACCGACTCAGACAGCCATACACTCCGCCGATGCCCGAGTTCACGCTCAAGAACCTGATCGAGGTCGACGACTCGGTCGCCAACCGCGGCCCCGAGAACGGGGCCCGGTTCGTCTGGACGGACTAGTCCCGGGAGACCCACCAAGCGCGATGCGACTGCTGATCACGGGCGCCGCGGGGATGCTCGGCCTGGATGTGGCGGCGGCCGGCCGGGCCGACCACGAAGTGACCGCCGCGCCGCGAGCCGAGCTGGACATCACCGATCTGGATGCGCTGACCGCGTCCGTCAGCCGCGCTCGGCCAGATGTGGTGATCAATTGCGCGGCGTATACGAACGTGGATCTTGCGGAGCGCTCGATCGAGGCGGCGTGCGCGGTCAACGGTGACGGGGCCGGCAACGTGGCCCGCGCGGCGGCAGCGGCCGGCGCGTGGACGATCCACGTGTCGAGCGACTACGTATTCGACGGAACCAAATCCGAGCCGTACTTGGAATCGGATCCCGTCGCGCCGGCGTCGGCCTACGGGCGCTCGAAGCTGGCCGGGGAGCAAGCGGTGGTCAGGGCCGCGCCCGACGCGCACACGATCGTTCGCTCGTCATGGCTGTTTGGGCCCGGAGGGCCATGCTTTCCCGCCACGATCCGCCGGCTGGCGAGCGAGCGGGACGAGTTGAGCGTGGTTGATGATCAGCGGGGCTGTCCCACGTTCACCGGCCACCTCGCCCGTGCCCTGGTCAGCCTGACGGCGCAGCGGCCGCTCGGCGTCGTGCACGTGGCCGGGTCAGGGGAGTGCACGTGGTTTGAGTTTGCCCGGGAGATCGTCGCCCGCTCCGGCGAGTCGTGCGAGGTCAAGCCGACCACGACGGCGGAGATGGCCCGTCCCGCGCCGCGGCCGGCGTACAGCGTGCTCGGCACCGAGCGAGCCGCCGACGCTCCGTCGCTGCCACACTGGCGCCAGGGATTGGCCGAGTACATGACTGCGACTGTGGGGACGACATGAGACTGCTCATCTGCGGCGGCGCCGGGTTCATCGGGTCGACGTTCGTCCGCCTGCGCGTGAAGGACCACGGAGACCAGGTCACCGTGCTCGACAAGCTCACCTACGCTGGGCGCCGCGAGAACCTGCAAGGCGTAAGCGAGGAGATCCGCTTCGTGCACGGCGCGATCGAGGATCGCGAAGCCGTAGCCGAGGCGGTCAACGGCTGCGAGGCGATCGTCAACTTCGCCGCTGAGACCCATGTCGACCGCTCGATCTCCGGACCGGAGGCGTTCAGCGTCACGAACATGCTGGGGACCCACGTGCTGCTCGAGGCGGCGCGCGAGCGCGGGCTGCGCTACCTGCAAGTCTCGACCGACGAGGTCTACGGCTCGATCGAGCAGGGCTCCTTCACCGAGGCCTCGTCGCTGGCGCCATCGAGCCCCTACAGCGCGACCAAGACCGGGGCCGACCTGCTCGTGGCCAGCTATTTCCACACCTACGGCCTGGAGACGGTGATCTGCCGCGGGTCCAACAACTACGGCCCGTTTCAGTACCCGGAGAAGCTGATCCCGCTGATGATCCTGAACGCGCTGGCCGGGGATCATTTGCCCGTCTACGGCGACGGGCGCAACGTTCGCAACTGGCTCTTCGTCGAGGACTTCGGGCGGGGGATCGCTCACGCCCTGGCCCACGGCGCGCCGGGCGAGGTGTACAACTGCGGCGGCCCGGAAGAATGCGAGAACATCGCCGTCGTCCAGCGGGTCCTCGAGCTGTGCGGAGCCGATGAGTCGCTGATCGAGTACGTCACCGACCGCCCCGGTCACGATCGCCGCTACTCGCTGTCCTCGGACAAGCTGCGCGCGCTCGGGTGGGAGCCGAAGGTCCGCTTCGCCGAGGGTCTTGAGCGCACCGTCGACTGGTACCGCGACAACGCCTGGTGGTGGGAGCCGATCCGCTCGGGCGCCTACCGCGAGTACTACGAGCAACACTACGGGCGCGCGCTCAAGGCCTGAGATGGCGGGCGCGGGCGCCGCGCAGCGACGCGACCAGATCATGCAGCGGTTTGCCGATCAGCTCGACGTCGACAACGCCACCGCCGCGCAGCCCGTCGACGTGCTCGAGCTGGCGCCCGTCATCGACCGCCTGATCGAGGGCGTGCTGAAGCCGAGTGGCGCGTGAGTGCACTGGACGAGTTGCGGGCCGAGGTCATCTCCTGCCGGCGCTGCCCGCGGCTGGTGGCCTGGCGTGAGGAGGTGGCGCGGGTCAAGCGCGCCGCGTTCGCGGGCGAGGAGTACTGGGGGCGGCCGTTGCCGGGCTTCGGCGACCCGGAGGCGCGCGTCGTCGTGCTGGGTCTCGCCCCTGCCGCGCACGGAGGCAACCGCACCGGCCGGATCTTCACCGGGGATCGGTCTGGCGATTGGCTGTTCGCGGCGCTGTGGCGAGCCGGATTCGCCAATCAGCCGGTGTCCGTCTCTCGGGACGACGGGCTGGAGCTGAGCGGCGCCTGGGTGAGCGCCGCGGTTCGCTGCGCGCCGCCGGCCAACCGGCCGCTGCCAAGCGAACGTGACAACTGCCTGCCGTGGTTTGCGCACGAGCTGTCCCTGTTGGTTGAGGCTCGTGTGCTCGTGGCCCTGGGCGGTTTCGCCTGGGACGCCGCGCTGCGGGTGTTGGACGCGCCCCGTCCGCGTCCGAAGTTCGCTCACGGCGCCGAGGCTTTGGTGGGTGGCTTGACGTTGCTCGGGTGTTACCACCCCAGCCAGCAGAACACGTTCACCGGACGCCTGACCGAGCCGATGATCGACGCCGTGTTCACGCGCGCGCGAGAGCCGGCGGGCAACTAGGTGTCGCACCCTTGTCGTTCGGGCGCTGTGATGTCCGCCGTCGCTCCCCAGTTGACTGAGTTGCACATCGCCGACCCGGCGGACCGTTGGGAGGCGCTGGGATTCGCTCTAAAAGCCGGCCACGTAGAGCTCGGCGGCATACGGATCACTCTGAACCAGCAAGGCACCGGTATCAAGCGCTGGTCCCTAGCCGGGATCCCACCCACGGACGCCATCGACGGCTTAGCCACGACCACAGCACCACTCCCTTCGATGCCGACAGTCGCCACGCACCCCAACGGCGCGACAGCGCTAGACCACGTCGTCATCACCACCCCGAACTTCGACCGCACCGCCGCAGCCCTGGACGAAGCCGGCCTAACCCTCAGACGCATCCGCGACGCCGGCAGCTTCCGCCAGGGCTTCCGCCGGATCGGCCCGGCGATCCTCGAGCTCGTGGAGGCCCCGACCGCCCCGCCCGGGCCCGCCCGCTTCTGGGGCCTGGTGATCATCGTCGCCGACCTCGACGCGCTCGCGGGCCGGCTTGGCGAGCACCTGAGCCCGTCCAAACCGGCGGTCCAGGTTGGGCGCCGGATTGCCACGCTGAAGCGGACCGCCGGCCTCTCGCCGGCGGTTGCCTTCATGAACCCGGAGTAGGCCCAACCACTGGCCGAGCTATGCCGGCGCCGGCGCCAACGGCGGCAGCCCCGCGCATGACACCGGCCGCGCGTGTGCCGGGTCCAGCGCGTTGAAGATCAGCTCTGCGACGACCGGGTCGAACGCCTCGGCGGCGTGCTCTGAGAGGTCGTTCGGGCAGACGTCCTGGAGCACGTGATTGGTCGCGTTCGGGGCGTTCAGGATGCCGCTCGTGTAGGGCACGACCAGCTCATCGGTGCGTGTCGGGATAGTGGTGTACCGGATCCCGGGCACCGCCGCACCCCCCCGTCCGGCGTTGAGCGCTCTGACCATCGGCGAGCCGGCCAGGAACTCGTTGCACGACCCGCAGAACCAGGCCACCAGGTTGATCGCCACCGGCGAGATCCCGAACCCCATGCCCGCGTCCCGTAGCGCCGCGAACTGGCCGACCTGGGTGCCCTGGTACAAGGGCGTCAGCGCGACGTAGCGATTCACGTACCGGGCGCCGCCCAGGTATTTCAACCAGTACTCGGGCGTGAACGTGCCCTCCGAGTGGCCGACGAGATCGACCTTGCGAGACCCCGTCGCCCTCAGCACCCTGGCCACGAAGCTCTGGAGCTCCGGAGCGCTCTGCTCCACCGGGATCACCCCACCGAAGTACGGCGCACGGGGGTCGAGCCCGTAGGTGAGGGCGAACACGCAATAGCCGCGCTTGGCCAGCAGGGGCGAGATGTAGCTCCAGTTCCCGCCCATCGTCGCGCCGAGCCCGTGGACGAGGACGACCGGGTTCGGGTGCGCCGCGGTCGGACGGCAGGAGAAATTGTTTGCCCCCGGGGGTGGGTTGGCCAGGCTCATCTGCCCAAGCGCTGCAGGGGCAGCGCACAGCAGCGAAGTACAGGCGATCACCACCGCCAAGAGCGCTCTCCTCACAAGCCTAGTTATACCCGGAAGTACGCCCAGGCGAACGCTACGCTGAAACGCCCATGCCGCTGCAGCACTTCAGTCCCGCAACGCGCGAGTGGTTCGCCAAGGCGTTCGCCGAGCCGACCGCGGCGCAGGCGCAGGCGTGGCCGGCGATCGCCTCCGGCGAGCACGTCCTGATCTCGGCGCCCACCGGCTCGGGCAAGACGCTGGCCGCGTTCCTGTGGGCAATCGACCAGCTCGCGCGCGAGCCGCAGGAGCGCCGCGAGGGGATCAGCCTCGTCTACATCTCCCCGCTGAAGGCGCTCTCCTACGACATCGATCGCAACCTGCGCGCCCCTCTGAGCGGGATCGGGGCCGAGCTGACCGTCGCGGTGCGCACCGGTGACACGCCGCAAAAGGAGCGCCAGGCGATGCTGCGCAAGCCGCCGAACATCCTCATCACCACTCCCGAGTCGCTGTACCTGATGCTGACCGGCCGCGCCCAGGAGCTGTTCACCGGGACGCGCTGGTGCATCATCGATGAGATCCACGCCGTGGCGGCGACCAAGCGAGGCTCGCACCTGGCCCTGACCCTGGAGCGGCTAGCTCGAGCCGCGGAGAACGACATCCAACGCATCGGCCTGTCGGCCACCCAGAACCCGCTCGAAGAGGTCGGCCGCTTCATGGTCGGACCCAAGCGCAGCTGCCGGATCGTCGACACCGGGGTGCGCAAGGAGCTTGATTTGAAGATCCACGTACCCGTCGAGTCGATGCTCGAGCCGGATGCGACGCCCTCCCCGGAGCTCGACCCGCTGGCCGGCGGCGAGGCCACGCGACGCTCGATCTGGCCAGCCATCTACCCCGAGCTGCTGGAGCTGATCAAGCAGCACCGCTCGACGATCCTGTTCGTCAACAACCGCCGCGGCGCCGAACGGCTTGCGCTGCGCCTCAACGACCTTGCCGAGTCGGAGATCGCCCGCGCCCACCACGGTTCCCTCGCGCGCGAGGAACGCCTCGTGGTCGAAGAGATGCTGAAGGCGGGGGAGCTTCCCTGCCTGGTCGCAACCTCGAGCCTCGAGCTGGGTATCGACATGGGCGCGGTCGACCTGGTCATCCAGGTCGAGTCGCCGAAGTCGGTGGCGCGCGGCCTGCAGCGGATCGGCCGCGCCGGCCACAACGTCGGCGACGTCAGCCACGGGCGGATCTTCCCCAAGTTCCGCGCTGACCTGCTCGAGTGCACGGTGCTGGCGCGGCGGATGCGCGATGGCGCGATCGAGTCCACGGTCGTGCCGCGCAATCCGCTCGACGTGCTCGCGCAGCAGATCGTGGCCATCGCCGCCGCCGCCGGCGACGAGCATCCGGTCGAGGTCGATGAGCTCTACGCACTGGTCACGCGCACACACACCTACGCTGATCTCAGCCGTACCCAGCTGGAGAACGTGCTCGACATGCTCGACGGCCGTTATCCCTCCAGCGAGTTCTCCGAGCTGCGCCCGCGGATCATCTGGGACCGCGTCGCCGGCACGATTCGCCCGCGCCCCGGCGCGCGTCAGCTGGCGGTCACCAACGCCGGCACGATCCCCGACCGCGGCCTCTACGCGGTCACTCTGCCCGACGGGCGCCGGGTCGGCGAGCTCGACGAGGAGATGGTCTACGAGGCCCGTCCGGGCCAGACGTTCCTGCTCGGGGCGACGACGTGGCGGATCGAGGAGATCGGGCGCGACCGGGTGATCGTGACTCCGGCGCCCGGACTCCCCGGCGCGGTGCCGTTCTGGAAGGGCGACAGCATGGGACGGCCCAAGGAGCTGGGCCAGGCGATCGGTGCCTTTGCGCGGTGGGCAGTCGACCAGACGCCGGAGACCCTGGTGGCGCACGGCTACGACCTCGACGAGCGCGCGGCCAACAATCTGCTGCAGTACCTGCGAGAGCAGCAGGACGCCACGCGGGTGATCCCGTCCGATCAGGCGATCGTGGTCGAGCGCTTCCGGGACGAGATCGGCGACTGGCGCCTGTGCATCCTCACCCCGTTCGGGGGACGCGTGCACGCGGCCTGGGGGCTCGCGCTCAGCGCCCGGATCCGCGACGAGCTGGGCCTCGAGTCAGACGCGATCTGGTCAGACGACGGAATCATCGTCCACCTCCCGGACGCCGAGGAGCCGCCCGGTGCGGACCTCGTGCTGCTCGATCCCGAGGAGGTCGAGGACCAGGTCGTGGCCGAGCTGTCGGCCAGCGCGCTGTTCGGCGCCCGCTTCCGGGAGAACGCCGGCCGGGCGCTGCTGATCCCGCGGGCGCGTCCAGGCAAGCGCACGCCGCTGTGGCAGCAGCGCCTGAAGTCGCAGTCGCTGCTGCAGGTGGCCAAGCGCTACGGGGAATTTCCGATCATCCTCGAGACCTACCGTGAGTGCCTGCGCGACGTGCTTGACGTGCCCGGCCTGGTCGAGCTGCTGCGGGGGCTGCATCGCCGGGAGCTGACCATGGTCGAGGTCGAGACCGCTACCGCGTCCCCGTTCGCGTCCAGCCTGCTGTTCGACTACGTCGCCACCTACATGTACGAAGGCGACACGCCCAACGCCGAGCGCCGCGCCGCCGCGTTGTCGCTCGACCGCGACCTGCTGCGAGAGCTGCTCGGCCAGGATGAGCTGCGCGATTTGATCGACCCGGGCGCGCTCGAGCAGGTGGAGGACGACCTGCAGTTCCGCTCCGCGCACCGCCGGGCGACCTCACGCGACACGCTCCACGACGTGTTGCGCACCCTCGGCGACCTGACCCTTCAGGAGGCGCAGGGGCGGGTCCTGGACGGACTCGATGCGGGGCCGATGCTGACCGAGCTCGTGGCCCAGCGCCGCGCGATCAAGGTTCGCCTCGCCACCCAAGAACGCTTCATCGACGCCGCCGATGCGGGGCTCTACCGGGACGGGCTGGGCGCCGTTCCCCCTGGGGGTCTGCCCGCCGCGTTCCTGGAGGACGTGCCCGATGCGCTGGCCCGGATCGCCCGCCGCTACGCCGCCACCCATGGACCGTTCACCAGCGCGGAAGTGCGCGAGCGCTACCGGGTCGACCTGAGTGCGCCGCTCACCGCGCTCGAGCGGAACGGCGAGCTGGTGCGCGGGGAGCTGCGCCCCGGCGGCAGCGAGCGCGAGTGGTGCCACACCGAGGTGCTGCGCCGACTGCGCCGCGCCTCGCTGGCCGTGCTGCGCAAGGAGATCGAGCCGACCGATCAGCGGGCGCTGGCCAGATTCCTTCCTCGCTGGCAGGGGGTCGACCGCCATTCCGCTTCGGGCGCCGGTATCGACCGCCTCCGCGAGACGCTGGTGGCGCTCCAAGGGCTCGCGTTGCCGGCCGACGTCTGGGAGCGCGATGTACTCCCGCGGCGGGTCGGCGCCTACTCCCCGGCCTGGATCGATCAGCTGTGTGCGAGTGGCGAGCTGCTGTGGATCGGAGCGGGCGCGCTGGGACGCAACTCGGGCCGGGTCGCGCTGTACTTCCGGGAGGACCTCGCGCTGCTCGGACCGCCCTCGGCGCGCGGGACAACGCCCGACTCGGAGGCCCACGCCGCGGTGCGCGAGCGGCTCGTCGCCGGCGCCTGCTTCTTCACCGACCTGCTCGCCGATGTCGATCTTGTTCCGGAGGAACTGCAGGAAGCGCTGTGGGATCTGGTCTGGGCCGGCGAGGCGACCAACGACGCGTTCGCGCCGCTGCGCGCACCACGGCTCACTTTGGCCCGGGCCCAGCGCGAGCGCTCGCGGGGGTCCGCTCGCGCGGGGCGCTTCGCCGGGCGCCGGCGCGGGGCGACGGTAGCGCAGGTGCAGGGCCGGTGGTCGCTGACCGCCTCACTGTTCCGGGAGCCGGTCGATCCCACCGCGCGTCGGCGCGCGCTCGGCGAGCTGCTGCTCGAGCGCTACGGGATCCTCACCCGGGAGCAGGTCCTGGCCGAGGGGGTGCCCGGCGGATTCTCGGCCATCTACTCCGAGCTGACACAGCTCGAGACGCTGGGCATCGCCCGGCGCGGCTACTTCGTCGAGGGGCTCGGGGGCGCTCAGTTCGCGCTGCCAGGCGCCGTCGAGCGGCTGCGCGCGCAGCCCGAGCGCGATCAGCGCCCGGTCGTGCTCTCTGCGGTCGACCCGGCTCAGCCGTACGGCGCCGTGCTGCCCTGGCCCGATGTCGGCCCGAGGCGGCTGGCCCGGACCGCGGGCGCGTACCTGGTGCTGGCCGGCGGCGACCCGATTCTCTACCTCGATCGCGGCGGACGTGCGCTGCAGACCCTCGTCGAGGGTGGCGACCTCCGGCTGGAGCAAGCCCTGAGCGCGCTCGTCGAGCACGTTCACCGCGGCGCGATCAAGCGGCTGGCCCTGGAGAAGGTGGACGGCGAGGCAGCGCTCGGGTCACCGCTCAGCCCCGCGCTGGTCGCGCACGGATTTCAGGAGGGACCGCGCCGGCTGACGTTGAGCGCGTGAGGGGCGAGCACAGTGCCCGAGGGCGACACCATCCGCTGGCACGCGAACCGGATCCGGCCGGTGCTCGAGGGCCGGGTGCCCGATGAGATTCGCGCGCACCCGCGGTTCACGCACGACCGCTGGCCCGAGCGCCTGGGGGGGCGGCGCGTGAGCGCTGTCGACGCCCGTGGCAAGCATCTGTTTCTGCGCTTTGACGGTGGTCTCACGCTGCACTCGCACCTCGGCATGACCGGGACGTGGGGGGTATACGGGAACGGGCGGCGATGGGGCCGCTCCGCGCGGCGGGCGTGGCTCGTGCTGGCCGTCGACGGGCGCGAGGTGGTCCAGTTCGACGGGCCGACCCTCGAACTCGTGACCGAAGGGCGCACGCGGTTTGATCAGCGTCTGGCCGCACTCGGCCCCGACGTGCTGGAGGAGTCGTTCGACTCCGCTGAATTCCTGCGCCGGCTGCGCCTGGACGATCCGACGCGTCCGATCGGCGATGCCCTGCTCGATCAGCGCATCGTGGCGGGGATCGGGAACATGTGGAAGGCAGAGGGCTGCTGGGAGGCCGAGGTCGACCCGTGGCGGCCGACCCGGGGGGTGAGCGACGATCAGGTCATGCGGATCATCGAGCTCGTCCGCCCGCGGATGATGAACTCCGGGCTCAGCGGCCCGCGCGTGATCGAGAAGCGCGTCTACGGCCGGCGGCAGCGGCCGTGCTCGCGCTGCGGGACGAGGATCGCCTCGCGCGGGCAGTGGGAGGACAACCGCACCACCTACTGGTGTCCTGGGTGCCAGCGCTGATGCGGCGCGTCGGCCACAAGGGCGCTGACCTGATCACGCCGGGCAACACCCACGCCAGCTTCGACGCGGCTTTGGCCGCGGGGGTCGACATGATCGAGTTCGACGTCCTGCCTGAGCAGCGCGGCGACCGTTTGCTGCTGGCCCATGACTACCTCGACGCGGCCGCGCGGACCCCGCACACGCTCGATGAGGGCCTGGCACATCTGGCCGGCCAGGCGTTTTCCGACATCGAGATCGACGTCGATCTGAAGCTGCCCGGCTACGAGCTGCGCGTGGTGCAGGCGCTGCGTGCGCGCGGGCTGCTCGAGCGGGCGCTGATCTCGAGCCAGTATCGCTCAAGCTTGGCGCTGATCCGACGTGCTGAGCCGCGCGTGCGCCTGGGCTGGTCGGTGCCCAAGCTCCATCGTGACCCGTTTCGCTCGCGCGCGCTGGCGCTGCCGACGATGGGCGCTCTGCTCCTCTTCCGCGAGGCGCTGCCATTTCTGGCCGCGCGGGCGATCCGCGCGGGTCAGGTCGACGCGATCATGGCCCACTACCGGCTGGTCACGCCGCGGCTGGCAGGCCGGGTTTCCCGCGCCGGTGGTGAGCTGTACGTCTGGACGGTCGATGATGTGCCGCGCCTGTTGGCCATGGAGGCGCTGGGCGTGAGCGGCGTGATCAGCAACGACCCGCGCCTGTTCGCGCACCTCGCCGCCGCGTCAGGGGATCCCGCACTGGGATGAGCTGAAGCCCTTCGGGTCGGCGTAGTCGGCGTCGTGGTGGCCGGCACGGGTCAGCCGAGTGCTCTGGCCCACTTCTCTGTGCCGAAGTCTCCATTCGAAGCTCACAGAACCGCGCAGCAGTCCCGCGTGAGGCCTGAACGTGAACATCACACCCACCTGGTGGACCCCGCTGCCGGCCGTTTCGAGCGCGATCGACTTCGTGAGGCCGGACAGCGGCGTGAACGACCGGCCGGTCCAATATTCGATCCCGAACCGCATCCGCAGCTGCGTGGCGAACCCGAGGCTCGGCATCTGTCCCCGGATCCCAATCGTGTTCGGGTAGCGCTTGGTGTTGCAGACGTTGATGGTCGCCCACAGATCCTTGGAGCGCTTGGCATGCTGAACGGCCACGCGCACCTGGGCGGCGGTGGGCTTCGGCTTGGCCTGCGCCACGGCGGCAAGGCTGATCACCAGTAGCGCGACGAGCGCCGGTAGCCTGAGCAGGCGAATCTCCATCCCGCGAGGAAAGATACGGGACCGTGACGGATTCCCCGCAGATTCGTAGTCAGGGTGTGAGTCAGAGCTCGATGCGACCGGAAGAGCAGACGTGGGAGCGGTTCGAGGCGCTCTACCGCGACACGCGCGAGGACCTGTACGCGTACGTGATGACGCTGTTGCGTGAGCGCAGCGCCGCCGAGGACGTGACCGCGCTGGCGTTCGAGCGCGCGTATCGCAAGCGCCGCACGTTCGATCGCCGGCGCGGCGAGGAACGCGCCTGGGTGTTCGGGATCGCCCGCAACGCGGCGCTCGATGAGCTGCGCCGCCGCCGCCGGCTGGCCAGCATGCTGGCCGAGCCTGAGGAAGTCGATCGCGGCGATGGGATCGACGACGGCGCCGACGTGGCGCTGCGCCGCACCGTGGTGCGTGACGCGCTGTCGTCGCTGGGAGCTCGGGAGCGAGAGCTGATCGCGCTCAAGTTTCACGCCGGCCTGAACAACGCCGAAGTGGCGCGCGTGCTCGGGGTGAGCGAGTCGAACGCCGGCACGCTGCTGCACAGGACCATGGAAAAGCTGAGAAAGGCGTGCTATGAGACGGTCTGAGAACGAGACGATCGATCCCGACGTCGCTGCCCAGCTCGACGCGATCGACGCGACCCTGGCCGGTGACGCCGTCGACCCGCGCCACGCCGAGCTGGCCGAGTTGGCGCTGCTGCTGGCGGCGGGGCGACCGGAGCTCGACGACGCGTTCGCGCGTGAGCTCGACGCGCGTGTGGCCGATGGCTTCGGGACCGGAGGAGGATCCGGGGCGCCCGATGCTCGCCGCGCCTGGGCGTGGCCGTCGCTGCCCATCTTCGGCGGCGCGCTGATGGCGGGCGTGGCGGCTGTCGTCGCGGTCGTGGCTTTGGGGTCCGGCGGCTCCGGCCCGGTCATCCACGAAACCGCGCAGGCGACGACGTCGGCGACGGCTGCCTCGTCGAGCTCTCAAACCCCCGCGGCCGCGCCGTCCGAGGGCTCGGGCCCGCGACGCTCATCGTTGAGCTCCCTCGGGCAGACGTTGAGTGCCGCGCAGCGTCAAGTGAACGCCACTCGCGGGCCTGGGAGCGCGGCGATCGGGACGTCTACGGCTGGGTCCCCGTCTGCGGCTGGCTCCGCGTCTGCGTCCGTGGCCTCCCCATCGCCGGCTCCCAACGGCCGGAAGATTGTCCAGAGCGCGCAGCTCGCCCTCAGTACCGGCGCGTCCCACGTCGACGACGTCGCACAGGAGATCTTCAATGTGGTCGGCAGCGAGCACGGGATCGTCAGCAGCTCGAACGTGACTGCCACCGGCGGCTCCGATGGCTACGCACACTTCGAGCTGAGCCTGCCCAGCGCCAGCCTCTCCGACGCGATGACCCGGCTCTCACGCCTGCGCTACGCCTCGGTCAGCTCTCGCACCGACACGACCCAGGACATCAACGGCAGCTTTGTCGCCGCGGGACGGCGGTTGGCCGACGCGCAGGCGCTGCGGACGGCGCTGCTCAAGCAGCTGGCCGGCGCGAGCACGACTTCCGAGATCTCCAGCCTCCACGCCCAGATCCGGGACGCCGAAGGTGCCATCGCCCAGGCCCAGGCGGACCTGGGGGGGCTGAACCACCGGGTGGACTTCAGTCAGGTCTCAGTGAGCGTCGCGGCAACCCAGTTCACCCCGGTCTCCCATGGCGGCAGCGGCGGCTTTACGCTGCGCCGCGCGGTGCACGACGCGGGCCGTGTGCTCACCGTCGTCGCCGGCGTGGCGCTGGTCACCCTCGCGGTGCTGCTCCCCGTCGGGCTGGTCGGCCTGCTCGGTTGGTGGATCGCCGCCACCCTGCGCCGGCGCCGGCGCGAGCAGGCGCTCGACCTCGCCTGAGGGGTTTGAGTCCGGGCGCGGGCCAGGACTGTGCTATCCCTCACCCCGTGGGCTCCACGGAGGAGACGATCGCGCTTCTACATCGAGTTCCGGCGTTCGAGGCGCTCGCCGATGACGAGCTGCTCCGCGTTGCCGACGTGGCCGTTCCGCGTCGTCTCGCTGCCAGCGAGGTCGTGTTCCGCAAGGGCGACAAGAGCGACACCTGCTACATCGTCCGGGACGGGCACGTGCGCGCGGTGCGTGAGCATCCCGACGGGCGCACGATCACGCTGGCCAACTTCGGCCCGGGAGACATCTTCGGCGAGCTGGCGATGTTCGACGACGAACAGCGTTCGGCGACGGTCGAGACGCTCGAGAGTACGGAGGTCATCGCGATCCTCGGCCGCGACATGCGCCGGCTGCTGCGTGAGCACCCGGACATCGCGGTCAAGTTGATCGGCGCGCTCGGGCGGCGGCTGCGCGAGACCAACGAACGGCTCGCGCGGCAATCGTTTCAGACCGTGCAGAGTCGCGTGGCCTCCGTGCTGTCACAGCTCGTCGGAGCCGCACGCTCAGAGGGGGCAGGCGAGGGCGATGTGCTGATCACCGCGACCCAGGTGGATCTCGCCCAGCTCGCTGGATCCTCTCGGGAGTCCGCCAGCCGCTTCTTGGCCGTGCTCGAGCGCGCCGGGATCATCACCCAGGGGCGGGGAAAGCTGGTTGTCCACGACGCCAGGGCGCTGGGGCGCTACGTCTATTAGCGTGCCAATGGTGGATGAGTTCTCCGCCGGGGGTGTTGTCCTGCGCGAGCGGGACGTGATCGTGATCGTGCCGGTCCGCCGGGACGCTCACGGCCGTCGCGTGCTGGCCCTTCCCAAAGGGCATCCCGACGGAGTCGAGACTCCTGCGGCCGCTGCCGCCCGCGAGGTCCGGGAGGAGACCGGAGTCACCGCCGAGCTGCGCGAGAAGCTCGGTGACGTCGATTACACCTACGAGCGCCGCGGTCGCCGCGTGGCCAAGCGGGTCACGTTCTTCCTGTTCGAGTATCGCTCTGGGGACTTGGCCGACCATGACCACGAGATCGAGGAGGCCCGCTGGATGCCGCTTGCGCAAGCCGCCGTCTCCCTCAGCTACGAGGGCGAGCGTTTGATTGCGACACGCGCGTTGTCGAGACTCGCGCTGGATCGGTAGGCTGGCGGCGGTGCGCGTGCTCAACTTCTACTCGTCGGTGTTCGCCGACCAGCTTCGGCGCGGGCGCAAGACAGCGACCATCCGTCTCGGCGACAAGTCGCACAAGTACCGCAAGAACGACTGCGTGCTCGTCACCATCGGCTACCAGCACTCGCCGCGGGAGAAGATCTTCTACGCCGTGATCGACCAGGTCGAGGTCAAGCGGGTGCGGGATCTCTCGCCCCGGGACATCGAGCACGACAACCCGGAGTTCCGCCGCGTTGACGAGATGGTCCACTTCCTCGAGCAGATCTACGGCCGTGAGGTTTCGGTGGAGGACACGGTCACCGTGGTGCGCTTCTCCCAGATCATCGAGAACCCCCCGGAGATCCGTGATCGCATGCATGGTCTCGGCGGTGCGCAGAACTAGCCCCTGGCCGACGCGGGCCGCCCCGCGCCGGAACCGAGGCGACGGCGTGGTCCCGAGCTCCGGCGCGAGCCTTCCAGCCTTCTGGCAGCGGCGTTTCTTGGCGTTGTTTGGGAGCGCGGTGGCGACGTGGGCCGCGATCGTGATGCTGGCTGCGCCTGGATCGGCGACGGCGGGGGAGCCTCAGCTGCGGTTGCTGCGCACGGCGGCCGGGGTCACCGCGGTGCGTTTTGATGCGGGGCCCGCGACCGCCGACGGGATTCCCGTATTCGTTGCGGCGCTGAACGAACCATTCGAGCTGCGGGTGGCCCGCGGAGGATTGGGTCAACCGATCGTGGTCAGGCAGGTCGTGCAGGGACCCGCCGGACCGCGACTGCGGACGCTGCCGCATTTTGTGGTGCGGACTTTCGCCAGCGCCGGGCTCGAGCACTTCTTCCGGCTCACCGTCACCGACTCGCACGGAGTGCTGCGATTGCGGCGTGAGAGCAGCTTCTGCCCGGCCTCCCGCCAGCGGGTGACGCCAGCCGCGCCCGAAGACCTGGTTTATCCGGACCTCGGCTGCGGTGCACTTCCTGGTGGCAATCCGTTCATCCTCGGGCAGGTGTGGGGCATCGAGCGAGGGTGGGCGGCAACGGCCTTGGGACCCGATGCCTCCACTTTCGATCTGCCCGACGGCACGTACAGGGCGCAGCTGACAATCACCGGACGTTATCGGCGGCTGTTCGCGCTGCCGTCCAAGGGGTCGTCGGTGAGGTTCAGGCTGCGGGTCCGCACAGACAAATCAGATCCTTGTCCGCCTCGCCTCACGGCCCCCCCGCCGCCGTGCCCCCCCGTCCCGCCGTGCCCGCCGGGCCCGCCGTGCCCACCGTGCCCGCCCGGCCCGCCCGGGCCGCCCTGCCCCCCGCTGCCGCTGGCACGCGCTGGCCGGGCCGATACCTCAGAGCGGCCACCGACTGCCCCTCAGCGGCCCAGTCGCCAGCCCATGATCGGTAGCCCGAGCCCATCCACGCTCCCTGATATCGCCGCGCTACCGGCCTGGGGCTTCCAGACGGCGGCGGACAGCGGGGGTCACGATCAGCTTCAGTTCTCGGCCACGGTTTGGAATGCGGGACCCGCGCCACTGGTTGTCGATGGTTTCCGAGGGAGCAGACAGGACCGGATGGACGCCTACCAGAACTTTTATCTCGGCGCTCGGCGCGTCGGGTATCGCAAAGTTGGGAGCTTTCAGTACGACCCCCGTCAGGGTCATGAGCATTGGCACTTCAAGGACTTCGCGAGTTACAGCCTGCTGAGTGCCAAGGGGTCGCAGGTCGTTCGTAGCGGCAAGGAGGCCTTCTGCCTGGGTCCGACAGATCCGGAGGACCTGACCGTCATGGGTGCGATCTGGCGCTTGATCAGCATCGGTTTCAGCGACTGCGGAAGTCGTTCCAGCCTCTCGCTGCGTGAGGCGCTCCCGGCCGGCTGGGGGGACACCTACGTACAGTCGCTTCCCGGCCAATCGTTCGACATCACGAAGGTCCCCAATGGGGTGTATCTGATCGAGGTGCACGCCAATCCCCACGGGCGGCTACTCGAGACGAGTTCCGTCAACAACGTCTCGCTGCGGCGAGTCACGCTCGGCGGGGCTGCGGGGCGCCGAACCGTCAAAGCCGCCCCCTTCCGCGGCATCAACGGATAGCCGGCGGCGCCCCGGCGGCGCCCGCAAGCTTGGCACTCCTCACGCGAGAGTGCCAAGTGGGCCTTGATTAGCCGCTCCCGCGAGCTATAGTGCAAGGGCGTTGGCACTCTGAGGTGACGAGTGCCAGGCACCTAGCATCCCTTTCCACCCGGAGGTTTCATCAATATGAAGCTCAAGCCCCTTGGCGATCGGTTGATCGTGCGGGCAATCGAGGAGGAGGAGACCACTGCCAGTGGCATCGTTCTTCCCGATACGGCCAAGGAAAAGCCCCAGAAGGGCAAGGTCCTCGCGGTCGGCGACGGCAAGCTCAGCGAGGAGACCGGCAAGCGGACACCGCTCGACGTCTCTGAAGGCGACGAAGTGCTCTACAGCAAGTACGGCGGCACCGAGATCAAGGTGGATGGCGAGGAACTCCTCGTCCTCCGCGAGTCAGACGTGCTGGCCAAGGTCCAGTAAGACCCTCCCAGGAGAACCCAGAGAGATATGGCTCATAAAGAACTGAAGTACGAGGCGGAAGCCCGTAAGGCGCTGGAGCAGGGCGTCGACGCGGTGGCTAACGCCGTCAAGGTAACGCTCGGCCCCAAGGGCCGGTATGTCGTCCTCGACAAGAAGTTCGGCGCGCCCACGATCACCAACGATGGTGTGACGATCGCGCGTGAAATCGAGGTCGAGGATGTGTTCCAGAACCAGGGCGCGCAGCTCGTCCGCGAGGTAGCCACGGCCACCAACGACGTTGCCGGCGACGGCACGACGACAGCCACCGTGCTCGCACAGGCGATCGTCCGCCAGGGTCTGAAGAACGTGGCTGCGGGTGCGAACCCGCTGGCGCTCAAGCGCGGCATCGAGCGTGCCGTTGAGCAGGTCGTCAAGAACATCGAGACGCAGTCGGTCGAGATTTCCGGCAAGGAGCAGATCGCGCGTGTCGCGACCATCTCCGCCGGCGACGACGAGATCGGCGACGTGATCGCCGACGCCATCGATAAGGTCGGTAAAGACGGCGTGGTCAACGTCGAGGAGGGCCAGACGTTCGGCATGGACCTCG
>JRHI01001222.1_pt1 | contig 22769 bp, 23 predicted proteins | sample 215371 | NCBI WGS metagenome assembly JRHI01 (sample SAMN02929681, study PRJNA255918) | sediment metagenome | biome: cave system; feature: Ice Cave; material: Sediment; isolation source: sediment from deep within a dark volcanic ice cave with no known source of... ...
GCACCCGGGGTGGCTCGGTGGGGCTGTTCGCGAACAGGACTGCGCTCGCCACTGTCGAAATGGCGCGGACACGCCTGGTCAGGGTTCAGGTGAACGCGGGCGCAGCAGTGTGCACTCGAGCTCGGGGTCTATACTGAATCGGGAGATCTCAAAGCCATGAAGTACAAGGCTGTGGTGAAGCACTCCGACGAGGGCGTCAGCGTCTGCGCAGGGCGATGGCGCCTTGGATTTCGGATCCGGTGGATCGGCAGTTTGGCACGCACGCCACCGCCCCGCCCTGTTTAGGATATCCTCAGGCGATGAGCACGAACGTCACTATCGAAGTCGACGAGCAGACGGCCGATGTGCTGCACGCGCGCGCGGCGGCACTTGGCGTGACCGTGTCGGCGCTGGTCGCTGAGCTCACGACACTCGACAGCGAGCCCATCGTCGTCGAGTCCGATGAGATTGCAGAGCTCGATCGGCGCTGGAAGGGAATCCAAACGGGGCAACCGACGGTTCCGCATGATCGTGTGGTGCGGTGGCTGCGTACGTGGGGGACACCGCGATTCCGCCAGTGGCCGGACCAATAGACTTGGAATGGTCGGAAGATGCGCTCGCCGATCTCAGTCGGTTCGCGACGTTCCTTCAGGATGAGTCTCCCCATCTTGCTGCGATCGTCGCAGAGGAAATCATCGCCGGAAATCATCGCCCGGGCGCAGCTGCTCTCTCGGCATCCGAAGCTCGGTCGGCCCATCTCGACGCGTGAAGAATACCGGCAGATCGTGATGCAGGTGCTTGGCGGAACCTACGTGTTCCAGTATCGCTATGACGGGAACCGGGTCGTGATGCTGCGTCTCTTCCATGGCCGCGAGGCGCGTTGAATGACGCAGGCAGTCACCCCTCACTGGCTTGCGGCTTGGGGCTTAGCGCGGAGGGAGAGGCCCTTCATCGGCCGTCGCTCAGCGCGGGGACATCAGGAGACGATCTCGATCGCATAGTGCCGGTGCCCACGCCGGACGCGATACGTGGCGAAATCTCTGCGATCGACCGTAAAGATTTTTCGCGTCGCGAGCGCTTCGGCCGCAACGACCAGCGACGCGTCGGCGAGATCCATCGGATGGTCCGCGTACGCCTCCATCAACTCGAACGCACGCGCCAGAGTCGCCCGATCGAAAAACCAGACCGCCAGCCCGCCCTTCAACACGAATTCCCTCAGGCGATCGGAGCCGACGCTGCCCGGTCCGAGGATGTGAAAGGCCTCCGTCAACACGGGCGAGGTGGTCTGCAACGGCTCGCCGATGCTCTTCAGCGTTTTCACGCACTGATGATGCCGGCCGTCCTTCGGATCGAACAGCGCCACCAGCGGTCCCGTGTCGACAAGGATCATCGACAGAGTTTTTTCTCGAGGGCCCGCCTGACGCCGCGGCGCGTGTCGGTTGACGGCGCCAGCGCATATCCACCAGGGCCGAGGTCGAGCTGCTGATACACGTCGTACGGCGTGCGCTCGACCGCCTGGCGCGCCTGCTCGTGCAGCACGCGGAGGCCGCGCTTCAGCGCCTCGGAAATGGGCAGTCCGGTCGCCTCTCGCACCTCTTGCAGAGCCTTCTCCGCTTCCGGATCCAGCCGTACTGTCCGTGTCGCCATGGAGCCTCCGATGTATTACACAGTGTATTACATCGGTCGCTGAGATGTCCAACGACGACAGATATCGCTGGAGGCCCTCGCGCTACGGCGCCGTGCCGTTCGCTACGGCGTCGTGTAGTTCGCTCGGCTGAAGCCTCGCGCTACGACGCGGCTGAAGCCTCGCGCTACGGCGCGGCTGAAGCCTCGCGCTACGGCGTCGTGCGGCGCGCGCGGCTGACGCCTCGCGCTCCGTCTGCTTACGGCACGACCAGCGTCACTTCGTTCGACGCCGCGCCCGTCCCGCACGCGTTCTTCCCCTTCACGCGCACGAAGTAGGTCCCCTTGCCGACTCCGGTCGCCGTGAAGGTCGTCGCCGTCCCGCCCAGATCGCTGTTCGCCAGATTCGACGCGCCCGCCGTCGATCCCGCTTCGATGACGTACGACGATGGGCTGCCCGATGAGGCGCCCCAGGAGAAGGTCACGGTGCCGCCGCTGTTGGACACGATCGTCAGCCCGCTCGGCGCCCCCGGCGCCCCGGCGCAGCCCCCGCCGCCGCCCACCGCGAGCAGCGATTCGTTCGACGCCGGACCCGTGCCGGCCGAGTTCGTCGCCTTGACGCGCAGGAAATACGACCCCGCCCCGACGCCGGTCGCCGAGAACGTCGTCAGGGTGTTGCCGGTCGAGAAATTCGCGAGGTTCGACGCGCCAGAGGACGACCCGCCCTCGATGATGTACGCCGTCGGCGCGCCGCCGCTTGTCGGCGCCGCCCACGTCAGCGTGACCGACGACCCCGACGCAGAACTGGTCAACCCGGTCGGCGCCCCAGGCGCGGTGGTTGGCGCCGGCGCTCCGCCGGCCGCGCCGTAAATGAACTGGATCCCCGCCACATCGTCGGCCACCACCGGTTTGGCCCCGCCCGAACAGTCCTTGAACGCGAGCGCCGAATACATGATCGCCGTCGGATCCGCGCTGTGGCCCATCCCCAGGACGTGGCCCACCTCGTGCGTCTCGACGGAAGCCAGGCAGCCGGTATTGGAGAGGAACGACTGCGCGCTGCTGCTGCCGCCGTTGACGACGTAGCCGTCGGCGACTTGAAGGAAGTTCACACCGTTGACCGTTTTGTTAGTGCCGCCGCTCGTGAAGTACGACGCGCCGCCGATCGCCAGCTCGCCGCCTGCCGCCACCTCGTTGCACGGATCGTTGAACGCGATGGAAATATGGCCGTTGGAGGGACCCGCGCCGAAGCAGCGCCCGGCGCCGCCGCCGCCCACGAACGTCAACGGCGTGACGGCCGACCATTTGCCAAACGCGGTGATCAGCTCGTTGACGCCGCCGCCGGCGACACCCACCTGACTGCCGCCGATGTCCACCGGAATCGCCGTCTTGGTGTCCACCTGCATCCAGCGCCACGGTGGCGAGAACAGCGTGTACGCGGCGGGAGTGGAGCGGGCCGCGCTCAACGTCAGCCCGCGGCTCGGACGATAATTCAACGGCTGCAGCGCCTCCGGCGCGATCGGTCCGGCCAGACCGCGCACGCGCTCCATGAACGACACCTGCTGCCGCCGCTCGAGGCTCGTCTGGAAAATGCCGCGCTCGCCGTGCGCGGGATCCACACGCGTGGCCACGGGGCCGCCGCCGTCGGGATCGCGCTCCAGCGTCCATTTGCCCTGCCACAGACCCGTGGTATAGAGCGACTGGTCGCGCGGACGCACGGAGAGGAACACGAGCACGTCCTCGCCGACGCTGAACGCGGCCTGATCGAACACGGCCAGCCCCATGTTCTCGAACTCGCCGCCCGCCTGTTTGATCTCAATCTGCGAATCGAGCGCCCAGCCTTTCAGCACCTGATCGACGCCCAGCGTGACGAACGTGTAGATGGCGCCGGTTTGCGCATCGCGGCCGGTCGACAGCCGCTCGACGCGCCCGGTGACCACCAGCGTGGCAAAACCCACCATCTCGGCGTCGGTCCAGCGCGGCCCGACGTCGGCGGACGCGGAGCCGGCGGTCAGCCCAAGGACGAGAGAGACGAGGAGCACAGGGAGCAGGAGAATCCGGATCCGAATCTGCATCAATACCTCTTTTGATTGTCGGGGCGAACCCGAACATGGTATCCGCCGGCCAGCTCATGAGTCGAGAAAAAAGGCCGTAAGCCCGAAAATTCTTGACTCCCGGCCGCCCTCTCCCCAGAATGACGCCAGCCGGAGGAGGCCAGATATGCGACGACTGTGCGGCGCGGCGCTGATACTCGCTCTCGTGTCCACCGGCATCCCGGTGGCCGCCGCCGGCGCGAAAGTCGGCATGAAGGCCGGACAGGCCGAGGGCACCGGCCGGATCGCCGGCACGGCCAAAGACGCCAAGAACGCAACGCTTCGCAACTCCCAGGCGCGGCTGCGCGACGTCAACACCGGCCAGATCGCTGGCCAAACCACCACGAACGCGAACGGCCAGTTCTCGTTCGCCGGCCTGAATCCTGGCACCTACATCGTCGAAATCGTGAGCAGCACGGGTCTGGTCGTGGCCACCACGTCCACCATTTCCCTCACCGTCGGCGCGATGGTCGCGACCGGGGTCACCGTGACGGCGACGGCTGCAGCGGCGGCCGCCGCTGGTGCGGGAGCTGGCGCGGCGGCAGCCGGCGCCGCAGCTGCGGGCGGCGGGTTCTTCAGCAGCACCGCCGGCATCATCGTGCTGGCCGCAGCGGGCGCCGGCGTCGCGGGCGGCATCGCGGTGGCGGCCACCGCCAGCCCCTCGCGCTGAACACGCTCTCGCGCCGCGCCGTAGCGCAAGGCTTCAGCCGCTCGCGCGACGCGCAGTGCGGGTTGCCACGTAGCGCGAGGCTTCAGCCGAGCGAACGACGCGCAGCGCGGGTTGTCACGTAGCGCGAGGGCTTCAGCCGAGCGAACGACGCGCAGTGCGGGTTGTCACGTAGCGCGAGGCTTCAGCCGAGCGCGCGACGCGCAGTGCGGGTTGCCACGTAGCGCGAAGGCTTCAGCCGAGCGAACGACTCGTGCGTCCGCGACGCCGGTGACCAACTATAATTAGGTGATGGAACTGTGGGTCCGGAAGTGCGCGTCATTTGCCGAAGAACGGATGGCCGACCGCGCCTTCTGGCAGCAACTGACGCCGGACGAACGCGTCGCGGCAGTCGAAGAGCTGCGCGCCCAATGGGCCGCGATGACAGGAGCAGGTCACGAAGGATTTCGAAGAACTGTTCGCGTGCTTGAACGCCCAGCGCGTTAGCGCGGTTTCCGTTTCCGTGTAGCGCGAAGGCTTCAGCCGAGCGATTGCCGCTCGCCTAAAGGCTTCGCGCTACGTCATTATGAGAAACGCTGGCCGCTCACGTCGGCGGCTATGCGGTCGCGCTTCAGCGGTGGCTCCAGGCGTTGCGCGACTTCGGATTTGGTGCGGTCGACCTCACGGTCCCCGACTTCACGACGCCAGGTCGCGTGGTGCAACTGGGCGTCGCGCCCGACCGCGTCGATCTCATGACCGCGATCGACGGCGTCTCCTTTGCCGAAGCCTGGGCCGGCCGCGTCAGTGGATGCTTCGGTGCCGTCCCGGTCTCCTACATCGGCAAGGCCGAGCTCCTGCGCAACAAGCGCGCGACGGGACGAGCACAGGACCTGGCCGACGTCGAGGCGCTCGAGTAGCCGGGATTCCCCTCTAGCAGGCCTCTAGCGGCCCGTCGACAGACGCCGCGCCGGCGCCGAGCCTGCGCGTATACTGACCCAATGAAGGATGCCGCCATGCACCCACACGAGGTGGCGTCGCGTCTCGAGAGCCTCGACGAAGCCTTGAGGCAGGTTCCAGGCGTGATCTTCGCCTACGTATTCGGCAGCGCCGCCTCCGGTGCGATGACGCCGATGAGCGACGTCGACATCGCGGTCCATCTCGACAGCACCTCCGATCCGATCGACGCACGCCTCGCTGTTTTTGCGGCGGTGTCGAAGCACCTCGCGACCGATCGATTGGACATCGTCGTGCTCAACACCGCGCCGCTGGCGTTGGCCGGCCGCGTCCTGACCACCCGACGCGTCGTCGTCGACGATGCGCCGTTTGTCCGCCACCTGTACGAATCGGTCACCGCGCGAATGTTTCAGGACTTCCGGATTCGCGAACACCGAATCCTCGCGCAGCGCTACGCGCATGGTTGATCGCGATCTCGTTCTGCGAAAGCTGTCCGCACTCGACGAATACCTCGCGCAGCTCGCCGAATATCGGCCGATCGGCCTGGATGCCTATCGAGCCGACTGGAAGACGCAGCGCGTGGTGGAACGGACGCTTCACCTGGCGATCGAGGTGTGCATGGACATCGCCGATCACATCGTGGCCGACCGCCGCCTGCGCGTACCCGACTCTGGCGCCGAGACCTTCGAGGTGCTGGCCGAAGCCGGCCTCCTGGACGCGGCGCTCGGTCGGGCGTTGGCGCGGATGGTGGGCTTCCGCAACGTGCTCGTTCACGATTACGCGCGCCTGGATCCCGCGATCGTGATTCGAGTGCTCTCAACCGATATCGACGATCTCGACAAGTTCCGCGCCGCGGTCTTGCAACTCGTCTGAATTCAACCACTACGTCAATGGCGCCTCGAACTTGTTTTCTCGGCCTGGGTCCGAGTGCGTGCGACATGAGGTAGCGTTTTGCACGAAGGCGATGGCCACGGCGAACGCCTTGCGCAGCGCACTCGTCAAGCGCCGCGAGAGCTTCGTCTTCGAAACGGTGTTCTCCGATCCCAGGGGCGACAAGCTCTCGTTTCTTGCCGACATCGCATCGCAGGCTACACCGTCGTGTTGTGCTACATCGGAATCGCCAGCGCAAACCTCCGCGCCGCAATTGGCCGGCTCCCCCACGTGTTGGTGTTCGACAACAGCGATCTGGGCCGGCCCTTCCGGTTGGATGTAGCGCGAGGCTTCAGCCGAGCGATTGCCGCTCGCCTAAAGGCTTCGCGCACGTCATTCTGAAAAACGCTATCTTCCGCGCGACGGCTGAAGCCTCGCTACAGCCGACAGGCGAAATATATCACGCGCGAATGAGCGCCAGCACCTCGTCGCGCTTCTTCGCCATCATCTCCGGGGTCGTCGCCTCGAGGTTGAGGCGCAGCAGCGGCTCGGTGTTGGACGGCCGGACGTTGAAGTGCCAGTCGGGGTACTCGACCGAAATCCCGTCCAGCTCGTACTGCGTGCCGTCGGCGTATCTGGCGGCAATTGCCACCAGCCTGGCCGGCACCAGGTCCATGCTGGCGAGCTTCGTGTTGATCTCGCCCGAGAGGAAATATTTCTGCGACAGCGGCTGCAGCAGCTGGTGCAGGCTCTGCCCCTTTTTCGACATCAGCTCGAGGATCAGCAGCGCCGGGATGAAGCCGTTGTCCGCGTAGAAATTGTCGCGGAAGTAGTAGTGGCCCGTCACCTCGCCGCCGAAGATTGCGTTGGTCTCGCGCATGCGCTTCTTGAAGAAGGCGTGGCCCACGCGGTTCATCAGCGCCGTGCCGCCCAGCCGCGCCACGGTGTCCTTCACCGCGAAGCTGGCGCGCAGATCGTAAATCACCGTCGCGGCCGGGTGCTTCAGCAGAAACGCTTCCGCCAGCAGCGCCGTGATGAAGTCGCCGGAGATGAACGCGCCCGTCCCGTCGATGAAGAAACAGCGGTCCGCGTCGCCGTCCCAGGCGATGCCCACGTCCGCTTTCTCCGCGACCACGCGTTCGACGATGTCCCTGCGGTTGTCCTCGATGAGCGGGTTCGCTTCGTGGTTCGGAAACGTGCCGTCGATGTCGAAGCACAAGCGGGTCGTCGCGCACGGGAGGCGCTCGAACAGCTTCGGCGCCACGAGCCCGCCCATGCCGCTGCCGGCGTCGAGCACGACGTTGAACGGCTTGATCACCGAGACGTCGATGAACGACATCACGTGCTCCACATACGGGTCGAGCACGTTCTTCGTCGTGACCACGCCGCGCCGCGCCGCCGCGGGCGGCAGAGCGGCGTCGACGATCATCTGGCGGATTTCCGCGAGCCCTTCGTCCCCGCTGAGCGGCCACGCGTCCGCGCGGACCATCTTCATGCCGTTGTACTGTTTCGGGTTGTGCGACGCGGTGATCTGGACGCCGCCGTCCAGGCCGTCCCGCGCGACGGCGAAGTAGAGCATGTCGGTCGCCATCATCCCGTAGTCGATCACATCGGCGCCCTGGGAGGTGGCGCCGTCGATGAACGCCGCCGCCATCGTCGGCGACGACAGCCGCATGTCGCGGCCGACGGCAATCCGCTTCGCCTTCAGGTACGCCACGAACGCCGCCCCGATCGCCCGCGCCGCATCTTCGTTCACCTCGCCCGGGTACACGCCGCGGATGTCGTAAGCCTTGAAGATCCCCGGATCCAGATTCATGTGGCTGATCGCCTCTATAGACGACTGTAGTCGGTGACCACGGATTTGTCGCCGAGGACGACGCCGTCCTCCACGAGCGCATTGCGGCCGATGTGGCAGTGGCGGCCGACGATCGATCGCCGCACCACGGCTTCCTGGCTGATGCGGCTGTTCGCCCAGACGATCGCGTTGTCGAGGACCGCGTGCTCTTCCACGTGGCACTGGCGGCCGACGACGGTGTAGGGGCCGATGCGCGCGCCGGTCTTGACGACGGCCCCCTCGTCGATGAAGCAGGGACCCTGGATGATCGCGCCGGCCTCGACCCGCGCGTCGGGCGACACCCAGGCGGCGCCCGGCGTGGCGGCGAACGGCGCCGCGCGATGGCCGACATAGCGCCCGTCCATGATGTCGCGGTGCACCTGGATGTACTTCTCCGGCGTCCCGATATCGATCCAGTAGCCGCGGTAGACGTAGGCGACGAACGTCTCCTGGCGCTCGATCAGCGACGGGAAGAAACTGCGCTCGATCGACCAGGACGTGTCCTTCGGGATGCGCTCGAAGGTGTCGGGCTCGAGGACGTAGATGCCGGCGTTGATCGTGTCGCAGGTGATCTCGTCGGCGCTCGGTTTCTCGAGGAAGCGCTTGATGTTGCCCCGGTCGTCCGTTTCGACCAGGCCGTAGGCGGAGGGGTTGTCGACCGGCGTCAGGACGATTGTCGCTTTGGCCTTGCGGTCGCGGTGCAGCGCGATGACGGCCGCCAGGTCGACCTGCGTGAGCACGTCGCCGTTGAAGACGACGATCGACTCGCGCAGCGATTCGCCGGCGTAGCGCACGGCGCCCGCAGTCCCGAGCGGCGCGGGCTCGACGACGTACTTGATGGCGAGGCCCGAGTCGCCGCCGTCCCCGAAGACCTCTTCGATGCGCCGCGGCTGATAGTTGAGGCTGAGGATCACCTCGTCGATCTCCGGCACCTGTTTCAGGAGATCGAGCTGATAGTGGAGAAACGGCCGATCGAAGATCGGCACGATCGGCTTGGGCGTGTGAACGGTGAGCGGGCGCAGGCGCGTGCCTTTGCCGCCCGCGAGCAGAATCGCCTTCATGACAACCACCGATGGTATCATGTGCGGACGGCTGCATGAACCTTCCGAACTCGCTGACCGTCACGCGCATCTTCCTCGTGCCGCTGCTTGTCGTGGTGCTGCTGACGAAGTTCGAGGGACATCAGATTCTCGGCGTGTCCAAGGATCTCATCGGCGCGCTGATCTTCGCGCTGGCCTCCCTCACCGACTGGGCCGATGGGTATCTCGCGCGGCGGCGCAAGCAGATCACGCCGCTCGGCCAGGTGATCGATCCGCTGGCCGACAAGCTGCTGACGTCGGCCGCGCTGATTTCCCTCGTGCAGCTCGATCTCGCGCAGTCGTGGATGGTCGCGGTGATCATCGGACGCGAGTTCGCCGTCACGACGCTGCGCAGCCTGGCCTACGCGCGCGGCATCGCGATGCCGGCGTCGCCCCTCGGCAAGATCAAGATGGTGGCGCAGGTGGTGGCGATTCTGGCGCTGATCCTGGCGCACGGGCAGCGCTGGCCGTTCTATCTGATGGGGCAGTCCGCCCTGTGGATCGTGGTGACGGCCGCGCTCGTGTCCGGCGCCGACTACTTCCGCCGCATCAACGACGTCCTCAGCCCGCGCGTCACAGACTTCCGCGTGCCGGACAAGGACCGAAAGGCCGGCTGAGAGAAGAAACCGCGGTGCGATCTCGGCGGCTACTTCCGGAGCGCGACGTAGTCGCCGCTGAACACCGCGTCGCGCGTGCGCGTGATCCGCGTGAGCGCCATGGCCGGACCGGTCGAGATCACCACCCCCTCGCCGATGCTGGCGAGCGGCAGGCCGTCGACCCCCACATCGCGGTAGATCGCGAAGCGCGCTCCGGGCAGCAGCCCGTGCCGGCTCCCCCAGTCAATCAGCACGAAGTCGCCGGCGCCGGCCGAGGTCCGATCCTCGTTGCCGACGACCACGTGGCCGAGCAGGGCGAAGTCGGGCGATCCCGGCGTCTCGTCGCGATCGGCGTTCAGGGGGAGCACCGGCGCGACGAACGGCGCCAGGTAGTCGGTGCGCACCATGCCGCCGCAGGCGTGATCGACCGTCGCGATCGCGGTCGATTCGTTCACCGCCACCACCCGAACCCAGCCCAGGGTCTTGGCGCCGCGTCCACGCGGGCTCGACCCGAAATGAATCGTGCGCCGGACGAAATACTGCTGACCGAGCTGCACCCCGGCGGCCGTGCCGCCGCTGAGCACGAGCAGATCGCGATTGCCGAACAGGTTGCGCGGCAGAACGTCCTGCGCCCCCACGATCCGCAGCGCGCCGTCGGGCGCATCGTCGTAGGTCGGCGGCGGGGCGCAGGCCACGGCGGTTTCGAGCGCAGAGAGCGCGGGCGTCGGCGTCTGGCCGCCGGCGGCCGGCGCCGCGCACATCGCGAAGCACATCACCACGATCGCCACGAGCGCGAACCGGGAACAACGCATGCTAGCCTCCAGAGGGTTTGCTTTGGGCCTGAGTTTTCAGCTCGGCAATCCGTTTCTGCGCCTCGATCAGGTACTGGCTCTGTTCGAACTCCTGGACCAGCCGTTCGAGATAGGGAAGCGCCTCCGCTTCCTTCTTGGCTTTGACGAGCGAGTCGGCGAGGTAGTAGTAGACGCTGTCGCGCCCGGTGTAGGCCGGGTCGTCCTTCAGCACCGACTTGAACCGATCGATGGCGCCCGGATACCACTTCTGCCGCCAATAGAAATAGCCCACCTGATAATCGGCTTCGCTCAGGCGATCGCGCGCCTCGCGTAGCTTGGCCTTGGCTTCCGGCATCAGACTGCTGTTGGGATACCGCGACACGAAGGCGTCGAATTCCTTCACCGCGTTGCGCGTTTCGGTCTGGTCGCGTTGGGGGAGCCGCATCTGCCGGAAGTGCGCCATGCCGAGTTTGTACTGCGCGTAGTCGGCGCGCCGGTTCGTCGGGTAGAAGGAGAGGAACTCGGTGAACTCGTTGATCGCCAGCACGAGCGTCTCGGACGTGCCTTCGCCGAGGTATGTGTCGCCGATCCCGAGTTTGGCGTCGGGCCGGTATGGGCTCGCCGTGTACGTTTCCGTCACCTGCTTGAAGAACTCGCGCGCGGTGAGCCACTTCTTGTTGTTGAGCGCAGCGGTCCCTTTGTCGAAGAGGAACTTGTCGGGTTCGGTGGTGCCCGCCGGCACCAGTCCCCGCGGTGTGGAGGAGCAGGCCGCGGCAACCGTGAGCGCGAGCGCGACGGCGCACAACCGCAGACCTGATTTCAGACGACGGGGATGATCACGGCGCTCGTTAATCACAGTATTCCAGTCAACCACTGATGCTCGGCCGCGAGCCCCTCTTCGAGCCCGACCGTGGGCGCATAGCCGAGGTCCGCATGCGCGAGCGACGTGTCGGCGTAGGTGTGCCGCATGTCGCCCTTCTGCGCGGGATCGACGGTAATCCGCGGCTTGCGTCCGGTGATGCGCTCGATCAGCTCGAGCACGTGGTTCACGGAGACCCGCGATCCGCCTCCAATATTGTACACGCGGCCCGCGACGCCCCGCGCCGCGGCGGCCACGTTGGCGCCGACCGCGTCGGAGACGAACGTGAAGTCGCGCGTCTGGTCGCCGTCGCCGTACACCGTGATCGGCTCGCCCACGATGGTCGCCCGCAGGAACTTGTGGAAGCCCATGTCGGGCCGCTGGCGCGGGCCGTAGACCGTGAAGTAGCGCAGCGAGACGGTCGGGACCCGGTAGTTGGCGAAGTAGAGGTAGCAGAGCTGCTCCGCCGCGAGCTTGGAGACGCCGTAGGGCGACACCGGTTGGGGGAGGGCGTCCTCCCGCATCGGCATCGCCACGAGATCGCCGTACACCGACGAGCTCGAGGAGTAGACGAACCGCTCCAGCGCCGGCATGCCGCAGGCGGCTTCGAGCAGCGTCTGCGTCGCCTCGATGTTGTTCACCGTGTAGATCGCGAAATCGCTCCCCCAGCTCTTGCGCACGCCGGCTTGCGCGGCCAGATGGAAGACATGCGTGCGATCCTTCAGCAGCGACGCAAGATCGGCGTCCTGAATCCGCGACTCGACGAACCTGAATCGCGGATGCGTCAGCGCGGCGCGGAGATTGGCTTCCTTGATCGGCCGCGGGTAATAGTCCGTGAAGCAGTCGATGCCGACGACATCCGCGCCGCCGGCGAGCAGGCGCTCGGCGAGCGTCGAGCCGATGAACCCGGCGGCGCCGGTGACCAGCGCTTTCATGACAGGAGCGTCCGGACGCGCTCGGGGAGCCGGCACGGACGTCCGGTGCGATCGAGCGTGGCGTGGACGGTGGTGCCCGTGGCGAGGGTGGCGGCGTCGGCGGACCGCACGATCTCGTACCGGAACTGCACGCGGACCGGCGAGAGCATCGCGCCCGTGGTCCGCACTTCGATTTCGTCGTCGTACTTCGCGGACTCGCGATACGTGCACTGCGCTTCGATGACCGGCAACCCGAACCCCTCGCTTTCCATCTCGCGATAATTCCACCCGGACTCGCGCAGCAGATCCGTCCTGCCCACCTCGAACCACACGAAGTAGTTCGCGTAGTACACGACCCCCATCTTGTCGGTCTCGGCGTAGCGCACGCGCACGCGGGAAATGAACGGGGGCTTGCTCACCGCGTGGCCGGGGCGGTGAGGGCGCCGAGCGCCGCGGCTTTGAGCTCGCGCGTGGCGCGCTCCGGATCGGCGGTGCCGAAAATCGCCGATCCGGCGACGACGATGCGCGCGCCGGCCGCGACGACGCACGCCACGTTGCTTCGATCCACGCCGCCGTCGATCTCGACCGGCGCCAGGTTGCCGACGCTGTCGAGCAGCGCGCGCACCTCGCGGACTTTGGACTCGCTGCGCGGGATGAACGTCTGCCCGCCGAATCCCGGGTTCACCGACATCACGACCACGTAGTCGACGTCTGCGGCAACTTCCTGGATCGCCACGATCGGCGTCGCCGGGTTGATGACGACGCCGGCTTTGGCGCCGAGCGCCTTGATCGCGTGCACCGTGCGATGCAGGTGCCGCAGCGCTTCCGCATGGACCGAGATCATCGAAGCGCCCGCCTCGGCGAACGCGTCGATGTAGCGGTCGGGGTCGTCGATCATCAAGTGCACGTCGAGCGGCACCGTGGCGATGCGTCGCAGCGACGCGACGACCGGCACGCCGATGGTGATGTTCGGCACGAAATGGCCGTCCATGACGTCCACGTGAATCAGATCGGCGCCCCCACGTTCCGCCGCCGCCACCGCCGCGCCGAGCGCCGCGAAATCGGCCGACAGAATCGACGGCGCGATGAGCACGCTCATCGGCTGACCTCGAGGGAAACCGGTTCGCCCGGGCCAATCTGGAACCCGGCCTGCGGGCTCTGGCGGATGACGACGCCGGCGGCGACGCCGGGATAGGGGTTGGATCCCACCACCGCCACGCGGAAGTTGTGGTTGCGCAGGATGTCGGCGGCGCGATCGCCGTTGACGCCGATGAGATCGGGCATCACATAGCTGGCGCCGCGCTCGCCGCGGTTGACGAGCAGCGCCACCCGGCCCGCCGGGCTCTTGGCCGGCGGCGTCTGCGCCACGATCACGTCGGGCGCGAAGTCCTGCGAGCGCAGCTCGGTGACGTTGGACAAGGTGAGGCCGTCCTGCGTGAGGCGCAGCTGCGCGGTGCGCTCGGTTTCGCCGATCAGCAAAGGCATCGTGGCGGAACGCGGACCGGCGCTCAGCCAGATCTTGACGCTGCGCTGCCGGCGCGCGACCGAACCGGGCGCCGGGTCCTGCGCGAGCACGCGCCCGGCCCCGATCTTGGGATCCGGACGCCGGAGCGCGTCCACCTTCATCCCGAGACCGACAGTGGTGGCGAGCGCCGTCGCTTCGTTCGCCGTGCGGTTCGTGAAGTCGGGCACCTGGACCTCACGCGCGCGCAGCGCGAGGCGCATGGACGCGGCCGCAAACAACACGTAGGTCCCTGCCAGAGCGCCGCCGAGCAGCACGAGTTTTCCCGCGCTCCAGACGCGCGTTCTCAGGGCCGTCACGAGTCGATCGTACTACGGATTTCGCGCCGCTCGAACACCGCGCCAAAGAACGCTTCGAGGCCGTGCGGGTGCGGCTGCGTGCGGAGGTGGCCGCGCTCATCGATCAGCGTCTCGGCGAGCCTCGCCGTCGCCTGGCCGGCGTGCAGCGGAGTGAAGCCCGGCGTCGTTGCGAGAAACGCAGCAGCGACGCCCTCGTTTTCTTCCGGCTCGCTCGAGCAGGTGGCGTAGACGAGGCGGCCGCCCGGCGTCACCATTTCCGCCGCATGCTGGAGCATCGTCAGCTCGGCGGCGGCGAGGGTCGGGAGATCGCTTTCGCGCCGCCGCCAGCGGATGTCGGGATCGCGCCGCAGCGTGCCGAGGCCGGAGCAGGGGGCATCCACCAGCACGCAGTCGAACGCTGAGAGAAACGGCAGCGCCTTGAGCAGATCGGCCTGCACGATCCGCACGTTGCCGGCGCCGCTGGCCGCCACGGTCCGCCGCAGCAGATCGACACGGCGGGCTCGGACATCACAGGCGACCAGGAGGCCGCGCCCTTGCATCAGCGCCGCGATCGCCGTCGTCTTGCCGCCAGGCGAGGCGCAGGTGTCGAGCACGCGCGCCATCGGGCGATCGCCGGCCAGCAGCGTGACCAGCTGCGACGCCTCGTCCTGGACGAGGAAGAGCCCGCGCGCCTGGCCGTCGCCTCTTAGCGGGGAGCCCTCGTCGACGACGAGGCCGTCGGGCGCGTACGAGGTCGGGTGGACCTGCACTTCGTCGGCGGCGAGCCGCTCGCTGAGCGCGTCGCGCGTGAGCTGCAGACGGTTGGCGCGGAGCATCACCCGGCCCGGCGTGTTGTTGAACCGCATCCACGCTTCCGCGGTGTCCAGCCCGAGGCGCTGGTACCAGCGTTCGGCGAGCCAGCGCGGATGCGACAGGGTGACCCCCAGATACTCGACGGCGGCCGGGCGGTCGGCCGGGTCGGCGGGCCGGGGCGGCAGCGGCAACGACGCGCGCCGCCGCGAGATGGTGCGCAGCACCGCATTCACGAATCCGCCGGCGCTGCGTTTTCCCGCCCGCTTCGTCAGATCCACCGCATCGTCCACGACGGCGGCGGCGGGCACGCGCGTGAGGTGCAGCAGCTGGTACGCGCTGAGCCGGAGGATCTCGACGATTTCCGGATCGAGCCGGTCGATCGACCGCTTCGAGAAGTGCACGATCAGGTGATCGAGGGCGCCGCGCCACCGCTGGACGCCGGTCGCGATCTCGGCCGCCAGCGCCCGGTCGCGATCGTCGTGCAGGCCGCCGCGCGCGAACGCCACAGCCGTTGGCAGATCCGCATTGCCGGCCGAGACGGCGCAGAGGATGTCGTACGCCGCGAGGCGCGCGGGCGCGATCATGGCGCGGCCGTGAAACGATCGCCGGCCTTCAGGCGATGACCGGCGAGGAACTCGCGCACGCCCATCGGACGCCGGCCTTCGGCTTGAATCTCGATCACGCGCAGACGGCCGCCGCCCGTCGCGACGATGAGCCGGTCGCCGTCCGCCTCGACGACCGTTCCGGGAGGCACGGCGCTCCCGCCCAGACCCGAATGCGGCTGTGAACTGGCCGCTGCAATGCTCGATCGCCGGATGATGAACCGCTCCGCACGAAGAAAACTGAAGGCGTGGGGCCACGGGTGCAGCCCTCGGATCAGGTTGTGCACCCGAGCGGCCCGCCAGCTCCAGTCGATGATGCCGTCCTCCTTCGTCAACCGGTGCGCGTAGGTCGCGGCGGCATCGTCTTGCGGCGTCTCGCGGGCGTGACCTCCGGCGATCTGGTCCACGGCCGCCACCAGAAGCCGCGATCCCAGGCGCGCCAGATCGCGCTCCACCTCGTCGCTGGTTTCGTCCTGGCTGATCGCGCGTGCCTCTTTCACGAGCATCGGCCCCGCATCGAGCGCCTTCACCACCCGCATGATCGTGATCCCTGTCACGATTTCTCCATCGACAATGGCGCGGTGCACCGGCGCGGCGCCGCGGTAGCGCGGCAGCAGCGACGCGTGGACGTTGATCATGCCGAGCCGGGGCATAGAGAGGAGGGCCTCGGTCAGGATCTTGCCGTAGGCGGCGACGACGCCGAGGTCGGCGTACCATGAGGCGAGGCTCTCGAGAAACGCGGCGTCCTTCATCCGCTCCGGCTGCAGCACCGGAACCCCGGCGGCGACGGCGCGCGCCTTCACCGGCGCGTGCAACACCTTCTGCCCGCGACCGCGCGGCCGGTCGGGCTGCGTCACGACGCCGACCACGGTGTGCGGAGAGGCGGCCAGCAGGGCGTCCAGCGTCGGCACCGCGAACTCGGGCGTGCCGAAGAAGACGATTCGCAGCGGAGGCATCGTCGCCGGCGGGAGCCGGGCGGCCACCTGCGGCGTGGTCGTCACCATCTGCCGGCGCGCGTGAGCTTGTGGATCCGGCGGACGATCAGATCGCGCTTGATGCCGCGCAGCCGGTCGACGAACAGCGTGCCGTCGAGATGATCCATTTCGTGCTGGAACGCGCGGGCGAGCAGACCCGTGCCTTCGTGCTGCTGAGGCTCGCCGTGCCGGTCGAGCCCTTTCACGACCGCGCGCATCGGGCGCACCACCGTGGCGTTGAACCCCGGCACGCTGAGGCAGCCTTCGTCTTCCAGCTGCACGCCGTCGCGTTCGACGAACTCGGGGTTGACGAACACGAACAGCCCGCCCGGATCGCGGCCCACCGAGACGTCCACGACGAAGATTCTCAGCGGCAGCCCGATCTGCGGCGCTGCCAGCCCCACCCCGGGCGCGGCATACATCGTCTCGATCATGTCGTCGATCAGGCGATCGATGTCCGGTGTGATGGCGTCCACGATCTGCGTCTTCCCGTGCAGCACGGAGTCGCCGTATTTGAGGATCGGACGAATCATCGATACAGGTTGGAACGCAAAGCACGCAAAGGTCGCAAAGAATACTTTACTCGGGAAAAGCGTTCACGACGCGCTTGATGCCATCTTGAAGCCATCTGACGTTGAAGTTTATCAAGAGCCCGAGCGCCAGCTTCGATTGTCGCAGATACGACAACAGCTGGGCACTGTGGACCCGTTCGAGACGTTCAATCGACTTGACCTCGACGATGATCCCACCTTCTACAAACAGATCGAGTCGGTAACCGCAATGCAGTGTGTGGCCGCGGTAAATCAGCGGCAGCGCTTTCTGGCGGTCGACGCGCAGGCCTCGTTCGGTCAGCTCGAAAAAAAGACACTTCTCGTAGGCAGAACGGTCGCCGGCTGAATTCCACGCAGAACCCGCAGACGACGTCGAGACTAGTGCGCTTTGCGGGCTTGGCGAGCTTTGCGTTCCTCGAGACGTTGTTCACGGGCGAGTGAAGCGATCGGCGGTTCGGGTGCGGAAGGCCTTCCAGTTCGCGACGAGCTCTTCGATCGAGTCGCCCCCGAATTTTTCGATCACGGCGTCCGCGAGCACGATGGCGACCATCGCTTCGCCGACGACGGCGGCGGCCGGGACGGCGCAGACGTCGCTCCGTTCGATGGCCGCCGGGCTTTCCTTCATCGTCGTCACATCCACGGAGCGGAGCGGCTTCATCAGGGTCGAGATCGGTTTCATGTAGCCGGTGACGCGGAGATCCTGGCCGTTGGTGACGCCGCCCTCGAGGCCGCCGGCATTGTTGGTCGGACGCGTGACGGCGACTGGCGCGTCGGGGCGCGCCGCCGCGCCGGGGAGAATTTCGTCGTGGACGCGGGAGCCCGGCACGCCGGCGACGGCGGGGCCGAGGCCGAGGCCGACGGCTTTGATCGCCGGAATCGACATCAGCGCCTGCGCCAGCCGGCCGTCGAGCTTCCGGTCCCAGTGCACGTAACTGCCGAGGCCCGGCGGGACATCGTGTCCAATGACCTCGAACGTGCCGCCCATGGTGTCCCCAGCGTCGCGGGCGCGGTCGATCTCGGCGATCATCTGCTGCTCGATCGCCGGATCGGCACAGTGCAGCGGCGCGTCGGGGCCAATCGCCCGCACCTGATCGAAGGTGACGGCAAGGGGATCGGCCAGCGCGGCCGATCCAACCCGCACGACGTGGCTGACGATCTCGGTGCCAACCGCCCGCAGCAGCTGGCGGGCGATCGCGCCGACGGCGACGCGCGCGGCGGTTTCACGCGCGCTCGCGCGCTCGAGGACGTCACGCATGTCCTCGTGTCCGTATTTCACGAAGCCGGCCAGGTCCGCGTGCCCGGGACGCGGCCGCGTCACCGGCGAGCGGTCGGCGCCTGACGCCTCCGCGGGCATCTCCGCCTGCGAGTACATCGTGCGCTGCCAGTTCTCCCAGTCCTTGTTCGGAATCAGCAGCGCGATGGGGCCGCCGGTCGTCAGGCCGTGGCGGATGCCGCTCAGCGGCTCGGCGCGATCCGACTCGATCAACATCCGGCGTCCGCGGCCGTAGCCGGTTTGACGCCGGCGGAGATCGGCGGTGAGGGCGTCCAGGTCGATCGCGAGACCGGCGGGCACGCCTTCGATGATGGTGACGAGGGCCTTGCCGTGCGACTCGCCGGCAGTCAAAAAACGCAGCATGCGAGCTCATTCTATCCGAAATATTTGCGCTCTCCTGACACCCGTTCTGCGATCGGCCGAGTGATCCACGCGGGCCGTTTTCTTGCACCGGTGTCGACCATGCAGCTGGTAGCCGATCGCTTTGCGGTGCACGAAGACGGCCGCGCGTTCGACCTCGCGACCGGCGCGCGGGTGGCGATGACGATCGGCAGCGCGGGCGGCGTGTCGGACCAGGTGCGATGGACGCTGCGCTGCGAGCTCTTGCGCGCGCTGCATCATCGCGCGATCGCACCGCTTGTCGATTTCGGCCTCGTCGGCGAGTCGTCTCGGTTCGAGGCGTGGGGGTGCGGCGGCGTGTGGCGCAGCAGCCGGGAGGAAGGGCAGTCCGTTCCCGCGATCGCCTCGCAGTGGCTGCGCGCGTGCGGGTTGTCGGCTGGCGATCCCCCGCGCGACGGGCTGCGAGTTGGGTCGACGGGTCGAGGTGTGTGGCTTCCCGATGCGGGCAGTGGCTACCCAGACGATGAGCGACGGGCGCCGGGTGACTGGCCGATTGCGGATTGCGGATTGCGGATTGTCGAGCAGCCCGCGGTGGCGGCGCTCGCGGAAATGTTTCACGTCGCCGGCGGCGCGCGCCCTCACGTGTCGGCGCTCTGGGGACCCCGTGGCGCGGGGAAGCAGACGGCGATCGGCGAGCTCGCGCGAATCGCGCGCGTGCGCGGCTTCGTGCCGGTTGCCGCGCGGTTGATCGACTCGGGTCAAACCGACCTGTGGGGCGGGCGCAGCCTTTTTGTCATCGCGGCAGCGGCAGACGAGCGGGTCTGGTCTGCGTGGCTGGGGGTTGCGCTCCGGGAGGCACAACCGCACGTGCTGCTGCTGGTCGGCGAGGAGGAGCCGCGATGGGTCGGCGGGATGGCGGTGGGCCGCTTGCCGGTCGAGACGCTGGTGTCCGCGATCCGGCCGCAGGCGATGACGCCTCGAGGCGAGCAGGCCGTTGCGCGGGCTGCCCGCCGCGCCCATGGCTTGCCAGGGAGGTTTGCGCGGCTGCTCTGGGGCGGACCGCGCGCCAGCGGGCATATACCGGAACGCGCTCTGCCGCGTGTGGCCGAGCAGACGGCGGTGTATGGCCGAGACGAAGCAGTCGAGGATCCGTTCGTGGCTGCGCCGGCGACGTGCGCCTGGCCGGCGCCTGGAGAACTGATCGCGCTCCGCAGGAAGCTGGACGGGGCGGTGGCGCACCTCGCGCACGGCCGGCACGCGCCGGGCATCCGTCAATTACGCCAGGCCGCCGGCGGCCTCGCGCGCCGCGGCGCCTGGAGCGATGCCGCAGCCGGCGCGACCGCGTTGGCGCGTGCGCTGTTGCGGCGCGGCCGGACGCGCGACGCCCGGGCGGCCATCGAGGACGGCCGCGACTACGCCACGCGCGCCGACGAGGAGACGACACTCCTCGACCTGACAACGCTGAGCGGCGAGGCGTGGATCGATCTGGGTCGCCTGGACGAAGCCGACAGCGTGCTCGGCACCGCACTCGCCGCGGCGCGGGCCCTTGACGATCCCGTGCGGGCGGCCGCCGCATCGATCGCGCTCGCGCGCGGGTCGTACTGGCGTGGGCGCTACGCCGACGCCGAGGCCGCTCTCGACGGGGCGCGTCCGTCCGCGGCGCTGCAGGTCAGGCGCGGACTGCTTGCCTCGCGCATCGCCGTCGCGAAGGGCGACCTCCGCCGGGCGATGTCGTTGCTCACGGAGATCTCAGAACCGGCGGCTGCCGAACCCGACGCGGGCGGGCGAGCGGCGGTCGCCTGCGTCACGGCGTTTGTCCACATCGCGTCGGGCGACTTCAACGCCGCCGAACGCGACCTGGCCGAGACCATGGCCTTGGCGCGCGCGGCCCACGACCCGATGCGCGCGGCGCGCGCGCGGCTGCTGCGCGTTGAAGTCGAGCGGGGCCGCGGACGATCGGCGGCGGCGCTCGGCCACCTGCAGCGCCTCCGGCGGATCATGACAACCGCGCCACCGATCGTGCGCGCGCGATGGGACGTCGCGATGGCGATGTCGCGGCCGGACACGAGTCCCTGCGACGTGGTGACGAGGCACGTGGCGGCGACGGGTCTGGGCGCGCTGGCGCTCTACGTGTCGGCGCCGGGCCGGGCGGGCGCGTCGAGCGGCGACGCGGATCCGTATGCCGGCGAGCTCATCGCGATTCTGCGCGTGTGCCAGACAGCCGCCGACGAGATGGTCCTCCTGAAGGACGTCTGCGCACGCCTGCGGCAGCACCTGCACGCCGCGGCGGTTGGTTTCGTGGCGATTCGGGGCGGACGCGCCCACGTCATCGCTTCGGACGGCGCACGGCTCGACCCCGACAGCGCCGAGCGGGCCATATCGGCGGGGATCACGATTGACCCGCACCGCCACGACGATCGGATCGAGGCGGCTGCGCCCGTGGAGTACGGCGGCTCGTCGATCGGCGCGCTCTGCGCGCGGTGGGCCATTGGATCCACCTACGACATCGGCCGCGCCGGCCCCGTGTTGGCGATGAGCGCGGCGGCGGCGGCGCCGATGCTCGCGGCCGTCGCAGAGCGCCAGCAACAGGCGAGCACCGGATCCAGCGAGCTGCTTGGCGTCACATCCGCGATCGCCGAGCTGCGCCACAGCGTCGAGCGCGCAGCCTCGGCGCCCTTCGCGGTGCTGATCGACGGCGAGAGCGGCAGCGGCAAGGAGCTGGTCGCGCGCGCGATTCACCGCGGGAGCTCCAGACGTCAGAAAGCGTTCTGCACGCTGAACTGCGCGGCGTTGGCAGACGATCTGGTGGAGGCGGAGCTGTTTGGCCACACCCGCGGCGCATTCACAGGCGCGGTGGCCGATCGTCCCGGCGTGTTCGAAGAGGCGCACGGCGGCACGCTGTTTCTCGACGAGGTCGGGGAGCTCTCGCCGCGGGCGCAGGCCAAGCTGCTCCGGGTCATTCAGGAAGGGGAGCTGCGCCGCGTCGGCGAGAACGTATCGCGGCGCGTCGACGTCCGGATCGTGTCGGCGACCAACCGCGCCCTCGCGCAGGACGTGGAGGGCGGGCGCTTCCGGCTCGACTTGCTGTACCGCCTCGACGTCGTTCACATCACGGTGCCACCGCTGCGCGATCGGCGCGAGGACATCGCGGTCCTGGCCGATCGCTTCTGGCGCGACGCGGCCCAGCGCGTCGGCAGCCGGGCGACGCTGGGTGCGGCGACGATCGCGGCGCTGGCGCGCTACGACTGGCCGGGCAACGTGCGCGAGCTGCAGAACGTGCTCGCCGCCCTGGCCGTGCGCAGCCCGAAACGTGGCGTGGTCCCGCCCTCGGCGCTGCCCCCGCCCTTCGCCGGCAGCGGTGACGCCGACGCGTGGACGCTCGACGCGGCCCGGCGCACGTTCGAAATGCGCTTCGTGCGCGCCGCGCTCGTGCGCACGGGCGGACATCGCGCACGGGCCGCCGCCGAGCTGGGTGTGACGCGGCAGGGATTGACGAAGCTCATGACCCGTCTCGGAATTTCGCCGTGACCGGCCGCTTTCGCACGCTCAACTCTCGAGCCTGACCTTCAAGTTCCGCAGCTGACGGTTCTTCGGATCCTTTTCGAGGCCACGCGCGGTGGTCGCCATCGCGCCTTGGCGATCGCCGCATCGCAGCTGCGCGTCGGCCAGCGAGGCGAGGAGACGGAGATCGTTCGGGTTCGAGGACAGCGCCTGGGCGAGCCATTCTGCGGCGGCCTGCGGGTCGTTCAGCCGGAGCGAGAGCGCGGCGATCCGCGCGGCGCGCGGCACGAAGTCGGCGTCGTTGGGCGCGAGGCTGCCGGACTGAATCAGCGCCTGCCGGGCCGCGTCGAAATGGTTCTGTTTCTCGGCGGTGGACGCGTAGAGCCCCAGCGCCGACGGATCGATCGGGTACCGGGTCGTCGCCTGCTGGAAGGCGTGTTCGGCGCCGTCGACGTCGCCTTCCTGTAACAGCGCTCGGCCGTACAGCGTGAGCGTCTCGCTGGTGGCGGCGGGGCTCGAGGCGATCCGCTCGAGCGCCTCGCGCGCCTTGCTCAGGAACGCGCGATCGTCGCGCGGCCGCTCCAGCCACACCTGGCCGAGCGCGCGGTAGATCTCGGGTTCGTTGGGGCTCCGCTCGAGGGCGCCGCCGAGCGTGAGGACGGCCATGTCCCAGTGCCCGGC
>JRHI01001223.1_pt1 | contig 22756 bp, 22 predicted proteins | sample 215371 | NCBI WGS metagenome assembly JRHI01 (sample SAMN02929681, study PRJNA255918) | sediment metagenome | biome: cave system; feature: Ice Cave; material: Sediment; isolation source: sediment from deep within a dark volcanic ice cave with no known source of... ...
AATCCTAGTGCAACCGCTTCAGTTTTTGGGGGTCAGGTCACGGACGCTTGTAGACGTCCATGCACAACAGTGAAATCAATCTGGACATGCCTGTCACGCATGAGGCCGCCGTACCACTTATCTTACCACTTGAGGAGCGCGTTTCGGCGAAGAAAGGCGAAGGACGGCGAAAACTCCCTGTTCTCTCCGTCCCCCGTCGAGTAAGGATTTCCGTTGATTTTGCTGCATCCTAGCGGCGATGCGGCAACGTCAGTATATTTTGCAACTATGGGCCCCGCAAATGATTTGCGGGGTTTTTCCCTGTACGGAGTAGCGAGGTTACGCCACGCTCTCTTCTGAAAACCGCCAAGCGCGCGCCGGCTTTACGCTTGGAGGTGCCCCATGTGGATACAGCTTTGATTTGATAGTCCGTCACAAAAGTAGGCAATCAGCGCTATTGCCACGAGCGGTGCGGTGCCGTTACCGCAACGTTGGAGGCAATCGAAAACATGCGAGCGCCCCAAGCCATATCGCGTCGCTTGTGAGCGCGCTCAAACCGCCGGTTGAATCGGTGCTGGGCGAACCAGGAAACGTACTCGACAACGCTCTTCGTGGAACGGCCGCGTGCAATGAAGAGGGCGGCGGCAGCCGCCGGCGCCCCTTACATGCGGGTTAATATGGTGTTGGGGTCACGTTCGGGCCAGGCGTTGCCTCGACCGGCGGTGGCACTCGCGAGTGCTGCGCTCCTTGGAAGGGAGTATCTTTGCCGCTCAAAGTGATCGTGCCATACATGTCCGCGATGCCATCGATGAGCGCATCGATCGTTCCCAGCACCACAGCGGGCTTATCAGCGCGCTTGATGTCGAGCTTCAGATGCGATCCATCGCGCGTGCCCGTGACCACATAGCTGGTCTTCTTATCGTACTGCCACGACCCGCTGACTTTGCCGGCGACGTCGATCAGCTTCATCGTACTATAAGACGGAAACTCATCGCGGGGCTGCATGATGATCTGCCAGTAGCCGTTTGTGACTTGTTCCACAGGCATGTAGGGCGTGGGCGGATTCGTTGGAGAGGGCGACGGTGAAGGTGCGGGTTTGGCAACCGCGCTATGCTGCACGCCGGATGTTGAAAACAACACTACAACTGCTGTCGCCACGGTGATAAAACGCAAGAGATGAGGCATACGCTGCAAAACTCCTAACAGGCTACATAAAGACAACGGAGCGAATCGGTCCGCTGTTACGGCACAGCACCCTTAAACGCCGCTGAAATGCTTTTGGCGACTAAGCTTTAATTGTACGACTTGCGGGCCGGTGCGCCCTTGCTGCTTTCTGCGAAACGGGCAAGTTCACTGAGCATTTCGTCTTGTGTCATCTACAGCGATGGCGGCGCGCGTGGTAATCCTGGGCCTGCCGCTGCGGGGGGCGTCATTATCGCAGCCGACGGCAGCCTTGCGGCAGAAGTGAGCTTCTACCTGGGCGTGGCGACTAACAATGTCGCCGAATATCAGGCGCTCATCTTGGTTTTGAGCAAAGCACTCGAAATGGGCTGCCAGGAAGTGACGGTAAACCTGGATTCCGAGCTGGTTGTGCGGCAGCTCAATGGCGCTTATCGCGTCAAAGACGCTAAAATGATTCCACTCCATGCGAAAGCGAAATCTCTCTTGCGGCGATTTGACAGCGTGAGCATCGCTCACGTGCCGCGGAGCAAGAACAAAAGAGCCGATGAATTAGTAAACGAGGTTCTGGATGCGCATGCGGCCAGTCTCAGAGAGGCGAACGAACTATAGATGAGGGATGTCAAATCAGCCAACGGCTATATTGTGGCGCGGGTGGATGCGTCGGGCAACGTGACGCTAGGTCCCGCTGCCGGTCCCACCATCGGACGAGCGACAACGACGGGCGAAATTTACGACGACGACGCCGGCGTCCACCTTGTGGGCCGCGTCAGCGGCGAGGGTATCATCACCAATGCCGATTACCTGCCTATCGGCAAAGTCGATCCGTGGGGCCGCGTGTACGATCAATCCGGATCGCAGTTGGGCAACGTAGAAAAACAAGTCGATGCCGGCGTTCTGCTGTTGCTGGCGACGCCGCCGGAGATCGTCGCCGCCGGACAACCACAGGCTGATACAAAAGAAGGCGCGCTTATGAACGAGGCGATGGAGATGTCCGATGAGTACAACAAGCCGCAGATAAAGAAAAACTACAAGCCGCTCACCGATCGCGATCTCTTCATGGAAAACATGCCGCGCAAGCCAGAACGCTAAAGCTCATCCCGCGCAAACCGGAGCAGTAAGCCTTAGTTCATTACCGCAGCCAAGGCACTGCGCGCCAAAGCCATCGCATCCGCGGCATCGGCATATTGTTCTTGCGGAATGATGTATGCGCCCGCTACGCCCGGCGTTTGCGCGAGCGCCACGAGCAGTTCTCCCGCAATCGTGATCCCTTCGTTGCGGCCGTCGGCCGCACGCTTCATTCTTTCGCGAATCCCGTCCGGCACGCTCATGCCCGGCACCTCATTGTGCAGAAACTCGGCATTCCGGTAGCTACGCAGCAACAGTACGCCGACGACCACGGGCACATCACGCTCAGCCGCAGCGTCCAAAAACGGGCGAATTGCTGCGATGTCGAAAACCGGCTGTGTCACGGCGAAGTCCGCACCAGCTACGCGTTTCTCGTCAAACTTCGCGAGTTCGGCTGTGAGGTTGGCGGCCGTAGGGTTAGCCGCAATGCCTATCCGAAACCGCGCAGCGGTGCCGATGTCGTTGCCGGCGTGATCTTTGCCCTGGTTTAGTGCGTGCACAATTTCGGTCAAGCCCACAGAGGTGACGTCAAACACCGACGTCGCCTTAGGAAAATCGCCGACGTTACTCGGATCGCCGGTGAGCGCAAGAATCGCTGTGACACCGAGTGCGGAGGCGCCCAGCAACTCGCTTTGCAGCGCTAACAGGTTGCGATCCCGGCAGGTCATGTGCAAGATCGTCGCCAGCGGCGTCTCGCGCATGATGAGATGGGCCAATGCCGTGCTGGACATACGCAGCCGCGCCGTGGGGTTGTCGGAAATGTCCACTGCGTCTGCGCCAGCAGCCGCCAACAGCCGCGCAGCTGCGATACTCTCGCGCGCATCCACGCCGCGCGGCGGCGACACTTCCACCGTCATGACAAATGATCGTCCTAGCTTGTCTTCAAAGCGCGTAGCGCGGACCAATGGACGGGCTCGCTCAAGGCGCGGTGTCGCCGACAACGTAACCGGCGAGCCTCGAGCCGTTGCTTGGCTCTGCATGCTGGGGCGCTTTCGTCGAACGCCCGCTACTTCAGGCGCCATCATCCGAATATGCTCGGGGGTCGTGCCGCAGCAACCACCTATGATACTCGCGCCGAGCGCGGCGAAGCGGCGCGCAAATTCTCTGAAATAAGTCGGCGCTGATTCGTAAACGGTGCGGCCGTCGAGTTGCTGCGGGTAACCCGCATTGGGCATGACGCTGATGGGAATGTCAAACCAATGAGCGATAGGCGCCAGGGCATCGAACGCCGCTTGCGGTCCGACCGCGCAATTGATTCCAACGGCGTCTGCTCCGGCCGCTTGGAGGCGTTGCCAGGCAGAGAGCAGCGGATCGCCGCCCGGCGTCTTGCCGTCTTCCATGACTGAGAGCGAGGCTAGCAACGGGAGGTGCGGGGCGATTTCTTTTGCGCACTTGATCGCGAGCAGCAACTCGCGCACGCTGCTGAAGGTTTCCAAAACGAGCAAGTCCGGATTGCCGGCGGCCACGGCCGCGACGTGTTCGCTAAACACCTCGCGCGCTTCATCATCGCCGATGATTCCCAGCGGCCGCAACAATGCGCCCAACGGTCCAATGGACCCCGCGACGTACGTACGACCCGCGGCAGCAGCTCGGGCGATCACCACGCCGGTTTTGTTGATATCGAATAAACGTGTCTTGAGCTCGTGCGCTGCAAGTTTCAAGCGATTGGCGGCAAAAGTGTTGCTTTCGATGACTTGCGCTCCAGCCGCAAGATAGTCGTCATGCGCTTGCCGCACCACTGCTGGATCATCGACATTGAGGACTTCGACACACGCTGCTACATCAGTGCCGCGACTGAACAAGAGGGTTCCCATCGCCCCATCAGCGAGCAGCAGTTCGTCGCTCCAGCGAGCAGTGATTGGAAGCATACGTTGCATGATTCGCGTCAAGCCCGCCGACCCCTTATCGGTTTCAAACCTAGGATGCAAATCATAGCGGCACGAAGCGAACCGTTCAAAGTATGCTGAACGACGAACAGGGCTCGGCGATTTTTATTTCGGCCGATATGGAAGGTTGTGCGACGCTCGTGCACTGGGATGAGGTGCGGCCCAGCGATCAGGCCCAGTATAAACGCGCCTGCGAGGTCTACACGCAGGAAGTCAATGCGGCGGCGCAAGGCGCGTTCGATGGTGGCGTTACGCGGGCGGTCGTCAACGACGCCCACTCAAGCATGCGCAACCTGATCGCGGACAAATTGGATGATCGCATCGAGTGCGTCAGCGGTAGATTCAAACCTCGTTACATGCTGCAAGGGATTGCGGCCGGTGCGTTCCGCGCCGCTTTCTTCGTCGGTTACCATGGAGGCATTGGTGATGCGGATGCGGTGATGGGGCACACCTACAGTCCACGCGTGATCTTCGAGTGCCGCTTGAACGGAGAGGTAGTGAGCGAGCTGACCATCAATGCGGCGCTCGCCGGCCACTTCGGCATCCCGGTGACATTTGTATCAGGCGATAGCACGACATTAGGAGAGGCGGCGCGCAACATTCCATGGTCGCAGCGAGTAGAAACGAAGAGGAGCATGAGCTATTACGCGGCCGACTGCCTGTCGCCGGTGCGGGTACGCGAGAGATTGCGCGCAGCCGGCACTGCGGCTGCAGCCGCCAAGGACGCCCCACCGCTTAAGCTGCAAACCCCCATCACGCTTGAAATCGATACCCTCGCGACGTCCCACGCCGACGTAATGGAGTGGGTGCCGCGCTTCACCCGCAGCGGCGCGCGGCGCGTACGTTTTGTTGGTGAAAATATGCTCGAGACGTATCGCGCGCTCATGACTATCATCTACCTTGGAGCAACTGTATAGCACGTGAACGAGAAGATTCGATCCTGTCTAGTCATCGCGATCTTCGTGGTTTTTGCCGCGGCGAGCTATGTATTTTTTCTCAAGCCCTATATGAAGCAGGTGCCCGAAGTCGATCAAGTGCTGAACGCGAAGAGCACGTGGGATGTGACGATGCAGCGCTACCTGCTCGCAGGCCCGATCGGCTCAGAGACCTACCGCATTTCCAATGACAACGGCGCGACTTCCATGTTCTACTCAGCGACGAATCGCGACGGCACGCTCACCAAGCAATTCAACGTGCCCCTTTCGGGTCCGAGCGCGACATTCTTATATGAGCAACTGCGCTCCGACGGCATCTGGGAGCTCGACGACAAGGCGCTCCGTTCCAAGCCCAAAGAAGAGTACGTCGTTGAGGTGGCGCAAACGCTCGGCAATCAAGGTGGAAGCCGCGCGTTTGGGTTCTCGGATCCGCAGTATTGGGCGACCACAAAGGCGGAAGAGTTTCAGCTGCGCATGCCCGCAAAGTCTATGAAGAAATTGAACCTGTCGAGCGTCGGGTCGGCCGGCCGTTCGCTGCGCGATCCCCGTTATCTGAAAATCGTGGATGAGATCCGCAACTTTGGGCCGCCCAGCGTCTTGCAAGCGGAGAACCTGATTCGCGCCGAGATCGCCGCCAGTTCGAAACCGCGCCTGCAACCAAAGAAACATCCGTAGTGGTACGCCGCAACTGGCGCCTGGTGGCGCTGATCCTGGGATTATGCACCCTCTTGTTCGCGGCGCTGTGGTACATCCTCGAAAATCCCTCTAGCCAGACCTTTGGACGCACCGTCACGCTGGTGCCGCTGCACCAAAAAGTCGTCGCTCTAACGTTCGACGATGGGCCAAATCCGCCATACACGAATGAAATCGTTGATTATTTGCGCGCACATCACGCGGTGGCGACGTTTTTCGTCGTGGGAAGTGCAGTCGCACGCTATCCCGATGTCGTGCGCGCCGAAGTTCGCAGCGGCGACGCGCTCGGCAACCACACCTGGGACCATGCGCACTTAGTGCTCGAAAGCTCGGCGCATATCGCACGCGAGCTGCAGCGCACCGACGCGATAATTCAAAGCGTCGCCGGTGTACACACCCGGCTTTTTCGGCCGCCGTTTGGCGCGCGCGATTACCGGATCATAAAAGTGGCGCATCGGCTCGGCTACACGGTGGTGATGTGGTCGGTCCCGTTGCCGCATGACTGGAGCCAACCGCCGCCGCAAGTCATTCGAGATCGCGTGCTGCGGTACGTGAAGGACGGCAGCATCATCGTGCTGCACGATGGCAACCGCGGCCGCAGCGGCAACCGTAAGAACACCGTCGAAGCCACCAAGCTCATCGTCGACGAACTCCAGCGCCGCGGGTATCGTCTGGTGACGGTTCCAGAGCTCCTGCAGATGGGCTATGCGGAAGCCACGAAGAAGCAGGCCGTTCCCGGCCCGCAAATGGAGTGACCGCCTGACATGGTTATTCTCGCGGCTGTTCTTTTTCTGTGCTTGGGTCTTATCAATCTGGATTTTTCAGCGCGCTGGTGGCCCGGTCAGAGGCTGCGCCTTGCCATCGGCGTGCCGCTCGTAGCGATATATTGTTATCTGGCGATGCCGGCGCTCGTTTTTCCGCAAGCCCTTTCGCTGCTGCTGCTGACGTTTGCCCCCAACGCTGCATACAGTGTGATGGAAGCCGGCCGTGTGTTCGTCGTCAGCCGTGCCATGCGGAGGATAATCTCTCGGCCACCGGTTGTGGTGCCATACATCGCCGGCGTCGCCGTGCTCGCTGCATGGTTAGGCGTGATGGAACTAGCCCCCATCGTCGATGCCAGCGCTTTACGCGACCTAGCCAATGCCAGAATCACTAACGAATCGCCGCCGCCCGCTAAGCCGCAACACTTGCGAGTCGTACCCGAAGTCACGGCCGCTTTTGAGGGAGACAAAGTCATCGGGCAGTTGGGAAGCTATTATCAAATCGATCCCAGCGGCTATAATATCCAGCCCGTCAACGGTGAGCTTAGCTGGGTGGCGGCTTTACAATTTCGCGATTTCATCAAATGGATCACGCGCCACACGACACCGGGCGTGGTGACCGTTTCGGCCGAGCATCCGGACGCGCCGGCACGCGTCGTGTTGGGTCAGCCGATGACCTACGTTCCGTCGGCGTATTTGTGGGATAATCTCAGACGCCATGTCTATTCACGTTTTGGATTCCGGCAGATTTTGGAGGTGACGCTGCAACTGGATAACCAGCGCCGCCCCATGTACTTGGCGACCTTGGGCCGGCCCACCATCGGCTGGAGCGGAAGCATCGTGACCGGCGTCGTTTTAGTGGATCCGGTTGATGGCACGATGACCTATTATGCCCGCGCCGATTTCAACCGTCTGCCGCCCTGGGTCAAGCGGGTCTACCCGCCGGACCTCGTGTGGCAGTACAACGAGTGGTTCGGATTGTACGTGCACGGCTGGTTCAATGCGCAATTTGCAGAACGCGAGGTTCACATACCCGCACGCAAAGAGGTCTTCGGCGTCACCGATCCGGCAGGCGAATTTGTGTGGTTCGTTGATCACACCTCACCTTCGGGCAGCGATCGCTCGATGACCGGCTACACCTACACCGACACGGTGAGCGGCAAGATGACCTACTACACCGGTTTCAACGGTTACTTCAACTCCGCTGCAGCAGAAAGTTCCGTCCGGCAGTTCCCGACTGTGCGCCAAGCGCAGCTCAACGCCACGCAGGCGGTGTTGTACAATCTGTTCGGCCGCGCGACGTGGGTCGTTCCGGCGGTTGCCGACAACGGAAAGTACCAGACCCTGGGACTCGTATTGGCGGACGGCGGCCACACCATCGTAGGGGCGGTCAACGCGCCTAATCCGGAAGCAGATGCGCTGGCACAGCTGCAAGCCTTTCTCAGCGGCAGCGCGAGCGTTCCCCGCAGCAGCCTTGGCGAGATCCACCGCAAGGGTGTGGTGGAGCGCGCGGCGGTCATCGGCGACGCCCTTTACATAACGCTACGCGGCGATAAGGCGCTCTACAAAGTCGACTTGACCAACCCCGCAAACGCGTTGACTCGTCCGGGAGACCGCGTGCAGCTCACGCTCGTGCGTGCTACGGGCGGTGAGGCGATGCGCGTGACGTCCTTCAGCAACCACTCGTTGTAGCAATACTCCGCCGGCAACCGCTTGTCGTAGCGGTCCGCTTTAGCCGGCGTCCTCAGGCGCGGCGGCAGGTTCGTCGACGCGGTCGCACAGCTCCCGAAAGTTGCAGGTCCGGCAGAGCACGCGATGCTCGGTCATGGGAAAACGCTCAATGTCACCGGCGGTGTTGGCCGCGACGTCAGTCAGGCGGCCACGCACGTCTTCGACGTAGGTGGCGATCTCTCGCTTCGCTTCCTCGGCACCCTCGGCGATATTGCTGATCGTTTCATCGCGCTGAGCTGCGACGTAGATGAGGTGAGCGGTCATGCGCTCGAGCGGCTGTCCGAACTTCTCTTTTACGAACAATCCGTAGATGGCAAGCTGCGCGAGATTGGTCTTGAAGGTCTTGCCCGTTTTCCAGTCGATGATGTGATAACCGCCGTCGCTATCCTCGACGATGAGGTCCGGCGAGGCATATAGCACCAACCCATCGAGGTTGATGCGCTTATCGGCGATCGACCGCGGATCGATAAAGCGAAAGCGCTCGGTCGAAACAGCAAACGTCCGGCGTCCAAAGGGGCTGGCAGCTAAGCCGTCGACGCACGAGTGCAGCCATGCGAGCGCATCGGCTTGCTGCTGCTCGTTGATGCCTTTGCCGTAGTAGTCCTCGAAGAGGATCGCATAGTTCTTGACGTCACCCTCGCGTGCCCAATCGGCGTTACGCGATTCGCGCAGCCGTTTGAGCAGGCGCCGCTCCATGTCGTCTTTGAGCTGCTTGCTGGGAACGGCGCTGGCACGGTCTGACCGGCGGCGCAAGATCTCAGCCAACTCCTCGTGGAACGTCTCGCCGACCAACATGCTGAGGTTTTTGAGGTTTTTCAACCGATACGCGCGGGCGCTCTCGTGCGAGGCGTCGTCGCGCCAGCCATTCCAAGAGCCATAATACTGCCAATACAGTTTGCGCGGACACTGATAGAAGATGCGGTGCCGGCTCCACGAGAACGCGAACTCGTTGCTGAGCTCAGCCATGCGGCACGGCGCGCCGGCCTAAAAAGGGCACGCTCACATCGCGATCGCGGAAAGCGTAATAATGTCGCGCGTCGCGGTGAGCGAGCGTTGCCGCCACCGGAATGCGCAGCACGTCTGCTTCCAAGAGTGCCGGTGCTCGCGCGATAGGCACGAAGCGCGCTTCAATCACTTGGGGATCAGCCGGCGCCGGTGTGACAGTCGCATCCTGTTCAGCGACCAAAAATGTGCAGTTGACAACGTGCAGGCGGCGCTCGCTGTCAAGTGATTCGCTCACGTAGGCCAGCTCGCGCAGACTGACTGCGAGCGAGGTTTCTTCACGGAATTCTCGCTGGATCGTATCTGCGATCGTCTCCGCGTTTTCTTGACGGCCGCCGGGCAGCGTCCACAGCGGCTCGCTTTCGCCTTCATATTTGCAGCGCACGAGCAGAAGCGTATCGCCGCGCAGCAATAGTCCAGTGCACAAGTGGATACGGCGCATGGCAGATCGCGGGGCACTCACGCCTGGCACGATTCGGCTCGCACCGAACAAAAAACTCCGCCGCTCTTAAGACCCCGCCAAAGAGCGGCGATCGTCAGCTAACCGTCTTTACCCTCGCGCGCGGCCGAGTCGCCAGGCTCTTGTACTAGGCGCTTGCGGCCATTCTCGCCCTCGTCTTCGCCCATTCCCGGATCATCTTCATAGCCGGGTGACGTATGTTGGCTGCGGGGTGCTTGTGGTTTGGGTTCTTCTTCACGTCCAGGCCGAGGTTCTTCGCGCTCGACGACCGTGCGGTCGCGCTGCTCCTGCGGCGCGACGTCGTCGCCGCGAAAATCTATTCCATCTTTACTATAGCCCTCTCGTAGCACAATAGCCGTATCCGGCCGTGACAGTATACCCGCGCGCACATGACATAATACCACCTGAGCGTAATATGTCGGGCGTGCCGCCATCCGCCAAGCCGAACAGCACCGCCCGCGAACTCGCCATTCTCAACGCCATCGCTGAGGAGCTCAACAGCGCAGCCGACGTGCGCAAGGCGCTCGAGCGCACGCTCGCACAGGTGACGGACTTGCTCGGTCTGAGCGCCGGCTGGGTCTGGCTACTCGATCCCGAAACGCAGCGGTTCTACCATGCCGCCTCGCACAATCTGCCGCCCTACTTGCAAGAGCCGGTACGCATGACCGGCAGCTGGTGCACGTGCATCGATGAGTTCCGCGATGGTGCCCTCACGCCCAAAAATATTGACGTCATCGAGTGCAGCCGGTTGCAGCCGGCGGTGAAGAAGAAGGCAACCGATCTCACACAGGGGCTGCGCTATCACGCAACCATTCCTCTGTACGCTCAAGAGAAACCCATCGGCATCATGAATGTCACCGGTCCGGCGTGGCGCAAACTGTCCGGCGATGAGTTACGGCTGCTTTCCACGATCGGCTACTACGTCGGCGTCACGGTCGAACGCGCGCGCTTGGCGGCGGAGGGTGCGCGGCTCGCGCGCGCTGAGGAAAGAGCCAGAATAGCGCGCGAGATCCACGACACGCTTGCGCAGGGTCTTACGGCTATCGCTTTGCAGGTGGAAGGTGCTTTGCAGCAGCTGGACCGCGACCCGGTGAAAGCGCGCGACCGGATGGAGCGAGCGCTGGCAGTTTCGCGCACGAGCCTCGACGAGGCACGCCGTTCCGTGCTGGGTCTGCGCGGCTCCCCGCTTGGCGGAAAGACGCTGGGCGAGGCGCTTGGCAGCCTCGCGCGTTCTTTTACTTCGGAGACCGGCGTGCGCGTGACGGTCAGCGCGCAAAATGCCGGGGTATTACCGGCTGCGATTGAAGCTGAACTCTTTCGCATCGCGCAAGAAGCGCTGGCGAACGTGCGCAAACACGCCAAGGCAAAGTCTGTGAAGATAACGCTGAAGGTCGGCCGGCGCAGCGCGACACTGTCCATCGTCGATGGCCTGGCCGCGGGTTGGCGCCGCGCGGGGCGTCGCCGCAAGGCCACGGTATCATCGGTATGCAGGAGCGAGCGCAGTTAATCAATGGCACGCTGCGCATCAACTCGCGCGCTGGTCAAGGGACCCGTGTTGCGATAGCAGTGCCGCTTGAGCCCGGCGTGACATGACCGAGTCAAACGCCCGCCGCACCATCCGCATTGCCATCGTCGACGATCATCCGGTGGTGCGCGAGGGATTGAGCTCTATCTTAGAAGATGAGTCCGATTTCGCTGTCGTCGGCACGTTCGGATCGGCGGAAGAGATGTTAGAGCAAGCCGCCTCGCTGGCGTCCGATGTCGTGCTGCTCGATCTGGAGCTGCCGCGCATCGACGGCGTTGAGGCGATTAGCAGGCTCGCTCGGGTCGCACCGAACAGCAAGGTCATCGTCTTTACCGCATACGACGCCGGTGAAAAGATTCTGGGAGCGGTGCGCGCCGGCGCCAAGGGCTACATGCTGAAAGGCGCGCCAGCGCAAGAGATCGCGCAGGCGATCAGGCAAGTCAAATCGGGGGGCTCGCATCTGGAATCCGGTATCGCAGCGAAAATCATGGCCGGCGCAAGCTCACCCAAACGTGCGGAGCTCAGCGCGCGCGAGCGCGAGGTGTTGGCGCTCGTCAGTCAAGGCCTCTCCAATAAACAAATCGCCACGCAACTTTCCATCGCCGAACGAACGGTCAAATTCCACGTCACCTCGATCTTAGGTAAACTCGGCGCAGAGAACCGCGCACAAGCTGTGGCCCTTGCCACCAGCCGGCGGCTCATATAGCCTGGACGCACCTGCCCTAACGGACAGGTCATAACAGTCCCGTAGGACAGCGCGCGGCCCATGGTTAGTGGTGCACACTTGAGTTGCAAACTTAACCGTTGTGGAGGTACGTGCATGGAACGCAAAGACGCGGTCGCGATCGTGACCGGGGCGTCGCGTGGGCTCGGGTTTGAAATCGCAAAGGCATACGGGAAACTCGGCATGCGGCTCGCGATCACCGCGAGAGATCAAGACGAGCTCGCACGCTCGGCCCGGGAGCTCCGTGAATTCACCCAGGTTTTGTCGATTGCAGGCGACGTCGCTGACCGCAGGCATGCGCAGCGCCTGATCGCGGATACGGTACGCCGCTTTGGGGCCCTTGATGTGCTCGTCAACAACGCTTCGGAGCTGGGGCCCAGCCCCATGCCCGCATTACAGCAGCTGACAGCCATCGAATTCGAACGGATACTGGCGGTAAACACGATTGCCCCGTTGCGGCTAGCGCAATTGGCGCTGCCATATCTGACTCAGCGAGCGGGTCTGTTGATCAACGTCAGCTCGGACGCCGGCATCAATGCCTACGCTCACTGGGGTGGCTATGGCTCCAGCAAAGCCGCACTCGAGCACTGGTCGCACATCCTCTCCGAGGAGATCAAAGATTCGAGCGTGAGAATCTTCGTGGTCGATCCCGGCGACATGGACACGCACATGCACCGCTTGGCCGAGCCCGGGGCGGATCTGTCGCACCTGCCGCATCCGGCAGCCGTTGCTCCGGCCTTTGCACAGCTCTTGGACGATCCGCGGCCGTACGCGCGGCTCGAAGCGCAGAAGCTCCTGGCGGCCGGCATCGTCTGATGATCGCACTGGCTCCCCGCTATGATTTCACGCTGACACCCGAACTCGAGGCGCACGAGCCGCCCGAGGCACGCGGCTTGGCGCGCGATGAGGTACGCATGCTGGTATCGGCTGCGGCCGGCGGCGAACCGCGTGATGCGCGCTTCTATGAGCTGGCCCGCTTCTTAGAGCGCGGCGACGTCCTGGTTGTGAATACGTCGGCCACCGTGCCCGCCGCGCTTGAAGCGCAGGCCGTCAACGGTGAGACGATAGCTTTGCACGTGTCGACGACGTTGCCGGGAAAGTTGAACGTTGTGGAACCGCGCCAAACTCGCGTCCGCGAGGGGGAGTGCCTGCCGTTGGCAGAGGGCGCGCACGTGAAGCTGTTGATGCCCTACCGGTCGTCGTCACGTTTGTGGATCGCATCGCTCAGTTTGCCCCGCCCTCTGAACGAGTTCTTGCATCGCCATGGCAAACCGATTCGCTATCCGTACGTGAAGGCAGAATGGCCGATCGAGGCCTACCAAACGGTTTTTGCTCTTCATCCTGGATCTGCGGAAATGCCCTCTGCGGGCAGGCCCTTCAGCGAAAGGGTGCTTGCGGAGCTCGTGGCGAGCGGCGTCATCATCGCGCGCCTCATGCTGCATTGCGGCGTGGCCAGCCTCGAGCACGACGAACCCCCGTAAGATGAATACTTCAGCGTGCCGCCGGAGACTGCGGCAGCGGTGAACTCAGCGCACGCTGGCGGCCGGCGCGTCGTGGCAGTGGGAACAACGGCCGCTCGCGCACTGGAGAGCGCTGTTGACGAACGCGGGCGCGTGGTCGCCTCGCGCGGCTGGACTGATCATATGATCTCTCCGCGCGCGCCGGCGCGGGCCTTTAATGCCCTGCTGACGGGCCTGCACGAGCCCAGTTCCACCCACCTCGCCCTGCTCCAGGGTTTGACGGACGGACGCGAGATCGAGCGCGCATACCAGGCTGCCCTGGCTCGCGGCTACTTGTGGCACGAGTTTGGTGACGTGCATCTCATCCTAGCAACCTAGCCTGAGAAGCGTAATGCCGGAGCCCACGGCCGTGTCTAACCATCGTGCAAGCAAAGAATATGTCATGCTAAGACTTTTCCATCATTTCTTTCCCATCTTTGAAGCGTGGCTGCACGTCATCAAACCAAAACCTGCGAGCAGCAAGCCAAATTTTCTTCCTCAATGAAAGGGCGACCCAATCCGGTGCGAGATAGAGACGACTTAACCGTCACAACTGTGACCCAACCGCTCGACCAGGTCGGCGGTCTGCGCTTGCGCAACGCGATCCGTAAAAGCGTGTCCGAGGGCAAAATCGATCACGCCCTCGACCTCAACGGCCTGGCGCGAATCGACTCACCCACCCTGGCTGCCATGATCCACGCGTTGCGCGCCGTGCGCGAAGCGGGTGGATCCATCACGTTGCTGGTTCAGCAACCCCAGATTTTGAAGATCCTTTCCATCACGGGGCTGGATCGAATCTTCCCGGTTTACACAAACGAGCTCGAAGCTCGCGCCTTCCTGGTCGGAGCGCAACGCATTTCTGCCTAACTGAAGCGACTCGTGCAGCCGGCTCTACGAATGAAACGCCGGTAATGCAGGCTTTGTCACCATGAGAAAAACCGCGATAAGCGGTGTTATCAACGCTAGCATGCCAAGGATGTTCCAGCGCTTCGTCAGTGCGTGGTAGCGCTCCCAATCCATCGTGCCACCGATGCCCGCCTCGGCGACGGCGCGCATCTCTCTTTGCGCGCGCGAAAGCGGTCCAAAAGCGCCGGCGATGATGAAGAGGACAATCGCCCACAGGATCCAGCCCGTCGCCAAAATTGGAATCTTCGCAACGCCGGCAGCGCCAAACCCGCCGATCAAGAGCAGGATGATTCCAGGAATCGTGAACCAGCGATCCGCCCCGATAATTCCCGCCAAGGTGTACGCGATGGTGCGAGCATCCTTGGTCTGATCGGCGATCGTCTTCCAAAATACACCCACGGTTATATTGCCGACGAACATGATAACCGCCAGCACATGGACGAACTTCAAGACAAGATACATCAGCTAAACCCTCCCGGCCCCGTTGCCGGCGCTGGCGATAAAGGTCGGTTCGATAAGAGCGACCGGTATGGTGCCGTACGATAACAGCCGGTCGTGAAAGGCGCGCAGCTCGAACTTGCCGCCCAGCCGCGCCTTTTCGCGCCCGCGCAACGCCATGATCTGTTGTTTGCCCATGAGGTAGGACATTGGCTGCGTGGGCTCTTGCGTGTAGCGGCGCACTTCGCCGATCGCGTTGGGGCGCTCCAGATGCGCAACGTTGACCAGCATGTCTACCGCCTCGTCGAAAGTCATCGCGTTGGTATTGAGTTTAACATCGATGACGACGCGGCAAGCGCGCCAGAGCTGGTCCTTGAGCTGGAAGAGCCGAGCCTGCGGATCGCTGCGCAGACCCTCATCGAGCACAAGCTGCTCGCAATACAGCGCCCAACCTTCGCAGAAGACCGTATCGGATAACAGCTTGCGGACGGGCGACGCCACTTGGCTGGCGAGCACGAGCTGGAGGTGGTGCCCCGGATAACCCTCGTGCACGTTGGTGAGCAGCATGCCGAAATAGTTATGACCAAGCATTTGTTCCGCACGCTCTTGAGGCGGCAGCTGTTGATTGACAGGCGTGACGTAGTACAATCCCTCTTGCTGCGTCTCGAATGCGCCCGCCGGCATGTATGCGGCATACGGCACCGTCGGCCGCATGAAGAGCGGGGTCTCCACGACCTGTAAAGATTCGCCGCCCGGGATGGAAACGAGCTTGCGATCGATGACAAACTGCCGGGTCTCATCAACGCCGGCACGGTATTCTTGCAGCAATGTAGACTCCGCGGGCAGCTCGCGTCGCAAAGAATCAATGAGCTCGGTCCAGTTGCGCTTGGGATCTATCTGGCGGGCGACGTCAACCATTTGTGCCTGCGTTGATTGCACGGCGCGCTCGCCGACACCGAGCAAGCTGTCGGCGTCAAAATCCAGCAGATGCTCGCGCCGCAATTTGAAATCGAACAACTCACGCCCGATCGCAAACGGCATGCCGTCGCGTCCGATGTGGCGCGTGCGCAGAAAGTCTGCGTAGTCGGTGCTGGCCGCCACCGCTTTGTCGAGACTCGCACGCAACGCGGGATGTTTTTCCGCGATGGCGCCCACCGTATGCTGCAGGAATTCGGCACCACCTTCCGTTTCCTCGATGGCGATATCAGTCCAAATCCTGGGCGAGCGTACCAGATTGGTCTTGCCGGCCGCGAGGATTCCCGGCATTTTTTGCAGGCGGCTTTCGAGTGCGGGCAAACGCTCGGCCAGCGGCGCGTAGTCGCGGGCGAGCAAAGAATAGATTCCCGAAATTGCAGTGCCGGGATAAAGCGATGGATCGTGTTTGTGCGGTTCCAGTTCGGCTAGTTCGCGTAGCTCGACCTCGAACTTCGACACGAGCAGACTCCAGTCGATGCGTTCGCCCGGGGTTAATGCATCCGGTTTCCAAGCGTGCAGCGTGGCGAGGTGATTCTTGGCGCGAATTTGATCCTGCGCAAAGCCGTCCAGGGAAACGTCGGGCAACAAGGAGTCGTAGTCATGTATGCCCGCCCAAGTCGCATCAATAGGGTCATTCTCAAGGATGTCATCCACAATAGCACGGCTCGTCTGTGCAAAATTTTGCATTTCGAAACTGCCGTTCAAAAAGTGAGCCGAGCCCCCTTGTAATCGAACGTATGTTCGATTATACTAACAATCCACCTGTATTTCTAAGGGTAAGACATGTCGCAGATTGCCCTCAAAGCCTTACTGCAAAGCCGTTGGCACGGCGCAGCAGTGCATGGGCGGGTCGCGCCGCTCAGCGGTTGGCTGACGGGCATCGACAGCGTGGACCAGGCGTTGGCGCCGGTTGGCATTCCGCGCGGCCGCCTTACGGAGATCTTCGGTCATTTTTCGTCCGGTAAAACCACGCTCGCCTACGCGCTGCTTGCCAATCGTCTTGCAACGGGCGACATCGCGGCATACATAGATCCTGAGGCTTCTTTTTTTGCGCCCGCTGCCCGTGCGGCGGGTATCGATCTCAGCCGGCTCATCATCGCGCGGCCGCGCTCGGCGCAAGCATTGTTGCGTGCAGCCGATGCACTCGCACGCGACGGTGCCTGCAGCGTCGTGGTTGTGGACGCAGGCAAGAGCGCGATATTGCAGACGCATCATTGCGCCCGTTTAGTGGCGCAAGCGGAAAAAACCGGCACAACGTTATTGGTGCTTTCGCACGGCGATAGTGCGGCACTGGCTTCCTTTGCAACGGTGCGCCTGCGGGCGCGCGGACTTTCGCCGGTGTGGCAACCGGGTGCCGACGGCGGTATGCGCTTATTGGGCTATGCGATCGATATGGAAATCGCCAAAGCCCGTACGGTCGCGCCGGGTAAGCTATTTTCTTTTGCAGTGTTCGTACCCGAAGTCGTAGGCAGTTGGCCCGTGAGCGCTGCGAATACGCCGCCTGGAGATCTGGAGAGTGGATCGCTGCGCCGGCCTGGACCGTTGGCGAGTGCCGCAAATCAATGAAGCCAGCGCAGCGCGTCGCGTGTCTGGTCATACCACATTTCACTACCGACGTATGCTTGCGCGCGAATCCCTCGCTGGCGGGGCGGCCCCTAGCCGTTGCCGAGGGAGCAATCCGGCGCGAGATCGTCGCGCACAATCGTGAGGCGGCCGGCGTGCAGGCCGGCATGACGCCCAAACAAGCGCGCGCCGCGTGCCCTGGACTGGTGGTGGTTGCGCGCAACGAGGCGGCCGAACGCAGCGTCACGCGCGAATTGCTCGACGCTTTGGAAAGCTGCAGTCCGCGCCTTGAAGGCGTGACGCCGGGCGTGTACTTTTTCGATGCGAGCGGTTTGCCGCGCGGCGAGGCCGAGGCGCTGGCTGCCGCGCTTGCGCTTTCGGCAGCGTTGGGATTTAGCGCAGCGGCTGCCATTGCTGACGACAAGTTCACCGCGCGCTGCGCGGCCTATAGCGGCGGTGGCTGCAGCATCGTGCCCACCGGCAAGAGCGCCGCATTTCTTGCGCCCTTGCCCGTAGGGTTGCTGCCGTTGGCGCCGGGAGATGGAGATCGTTTCGAAATTCTCGGACTGCGCACGCTCGGGCAAATCGCAGCACTGCCCACCGCGCCGCTGGCAGCTCGCTTCGGGGAACGGGCGCGCGTGTATGCCAGACTCGCGGCGGGGCAGGACGTCGCCCTCGTGCAGCCGCGTCGCAGTGCGACCGTGTACGAAGAGCGTTTTGCATTTGATGGCGTCATCGAGCAACTCGAACCATTGCTTTTTGCGTTGCGCGGCTGTCTGGTCAATCTCGCCGCACGCCTGAGCGGCTCGGCCCACGTGTGCGACCGAATCGAGCTCATTCTTATGCTCGATGCGGGCAACAATGGGATGCACTGCGCGAACGGTGATCCTACTGCCGCAACAGTGCAGGTGCCGGTGATGTTGGCCGAACCGACTGCATCCTTGCCGTTGATGTTCGATTTGGCCCGCATTGCATTAGAAGCGCGCGAAGATCTAGGTGCTGTCGAAGCGCTCTTGGTGCGCATCGTGCCTTGCGGCGAACCCCCACCGCAATTGGCGTTGTTTGACGGCAACGGAGCATCGCGCCGGACGGCGCTGGCCGCCACACTCGCGCGCTTGCACGCTGCGCTCGATCCTAATGACGTGCTGAGAATGGAACCGCAGCCGGAAAGGTCACGCTTACCGGAACGCATGCAGCGCATAGTGCCGATCGCGTCGCCGCGAGATTTTGAGGAACGGCCTGCAGCGCGCAATGGCGCGAAGAAAAACGGCGCGGTGAAGAACGGAGCGAAGAAAAACGGTACGGCTAAAACTGGCGCGATCAAGAATGGCGCAACAAAAAATGGCGCTGTGCGGACCTGGGCTCCGGCATTGCGCCTACTGGATCCGCCCAAACTCATGCACGCCCCGGAACGTCATCGTCCGTGTGCGGGTCCCTTTCGACTGAGCGAAAGCTGGTGGGAGCGGCCGGTGGAGCGCGATTATTATCAGATGGTCGACGCCAGCGGCGCGCTCGTGCTGGCATATCGCGATCTCCGCGATGATTGCTGGTACGTCCAAGGCGTTTTCGATTAAGCGCCCATACGGCGACGATTAAGCGCGCATACGACGACGATGAACGAAAAGTACGCGGAACTGCACGCGCATTCGAACTTCACGCTTCTGGAAGGAGGGTCGCACCCTGAGGAACTCATCAGCGCGGCCAAAGCGTATGGCTTAAGCGGCATTGCCATCACGGACCGCGATTGTCTTTACGGCGCGGTGCGTTTTGCGCAGGCAGGGCGAGAAGAAGACATCCCTGCGATCATCGGGGCGGAACTCACCCTGGAAGACGACAGCCATATCATCGTGCTCGCTGAAAACAAAACCGGCTATGCGCATCTATCGCGCTTGTTGAGCCGGGCGCGCTTGGACCACAAGCGCGGCGAGCCGTCTACTTCATATTCTTTGTTAGCGCAGCACGCGCAGGGCTTGATCGCGCTGTCCGGGTGCGAGCACGGTGTAGTGCCGCAGCTGCTCGCCCAGGGCGATTTTCGCACTGCCTGCGAACGTGCCGGCCAGCTGCGCGATATGTTCGGCTGGGGTAATTTGTGGATCGAGTTGCAGCGCCATCTGCTCCCCGACGATGGCCCACGCATTCGCGCATTGACTGCGCTGGCGCAAAAACTGGAGCTGGGCATCGTCGCAACCGGCGGCGTGCACTACGCGCTCGCCGAGCACCGCGATTTGGCTGATGTGTTGAGCTGCATCCGGCTGAAAACGACGCTCGAGGAAGCGGGCACGCGGCTGCGCCCCAATGGGGAATATTATTTGCGCACGCCCGCTGCTATGGTGCAGCTGTTCGCCGAACATGCGCGCGCCGTCGCCAACAGCGTTGCGATTGCACAGCGCTGTCAGTTCCGGTTGGGGCGCTTGCACAACGAATTCCCCGATTTTCCGCTGCCGCCGGGCGAGACCGCATTTTCCTATTTGTATAAGCTCGTGCAGGCAGGCGTGCAGCAACGCTACCGTCCGGTCACGCCGGCGGTGAGTGCGCAAATCGCGCATGAGCTTGCAGTGATTGAAAAGCTCGAACTCGCCGGCTACTTCCTCATCGTCTGGGATATGGTGCGCTTTGCGAAGGAACAGCGCATCCTCGTCCAAGGCCGTGGTTCGGCTGCAAATTCGGCCGTCTGTTATGCGCTCGAGCTCACAAGCGTAGACCCCGTCGGGCTCAAGCTCTTGTTCGAACGCTTTTTATCCGAAGAACGCGATGAGCCGCCCGACATCGATTTAGACACGCCTTCAGGCGATCAGCGCGAGTCGCTCATCCAATACATCTATCAGCGCTATGGACGCGAACACGCAGGTATGGTGGCGGAAGTCATCACCTATCGCGCGCGCAGCGCGGTGCGCGATATCGGCAAAACGTTGGGACTGTCGCTGGATCAAGTCGACGCGCTCGCTAAGTCGTTGGACGTGCACGCAGCAGCGAACGTCGGTGATGAGGCGCAAGAGCTCAGCGGCGAATTGCCGCGGCATGCAGCGCTTGGCCTCAGCAAACATGGCGAGCATCTGCCCATGACGGCAGCGGAAGTCGAACAGGCCGTCCACACCCTGCCGCAGGCGCTGAAAGTCGATCTGGCAAGTGACACCGCCCAACGCTTGTACGCGCTCTGCCGGCGCATCGATAGCTTTCCGCGGCACTTGAGCCAACACGTCGGCGGCATGGTCATCACGCGCTCGCCGCTCATCGACGTGGCACCACTGGAACCCGCAGCCATGCCCGACCGCACCATTTTGTGCTGGGATAAAGACGACTGCGCGGTCCTGGGCCTCATCAAGATCGATATCTTGGGGCTGGGCATGCTCAACGCCATCGAACTCGCGCTCGCGGATATCGAGCGCAGCCGCGGCGAGAAGATCGATTTTTCCGATCTCAAGGCGTGCGATGACCCGCGCATCTATGACATGCTGTGCGAGGCGGATACGGTGGGACTTTTCCAAGTGGAGTCGCGTGCGCAGATGGCCACCTTGCCGCGGCTCGAACCGCGCCGTTTCTATGATATCGTCGTACAAGTGGCGATCATCCGTCCCGGGCCCATCCAAGGCGATATGGTGCATCCGTACATCCGCCGCCGCCGCGGATTGGAGCCGGTCTCCTATCCTCATCCCAAACTTAAATCGGTGTTGGAGCGTACCCTGGGCGTGCCGCTCTTCCAAGAACAAGGCATGCGTCTGGCGATCGAAGCGGCGGGTTTCACACCCGGCCAAGCGGACGAGCTGCGCCGCGCAATGGGGCATAAGCGTTCGCACGAAAAGATGGAGCGGCTGCGCGGCCGGCTGCTGGACGGCATGGAGCGCAACGGCATCGAGCGGCCACTTGCGGGGCGTCTGTTCCAGATGCTCAACGCGTTTGCGGACTATGGTTTTCCTGAATCACACGCGGCCTCGTTCGCGCTGATCGTCTATGTGTCGGCTTATCTCAAGCGTATGTATGCGCCGGAATTCTATGCAGCGTTGATCAACGCGCAGCCGATGGGATTCTATTCGCCTTCGACGCTGATCGGCGATGCACGCCGCCACAACGTCACCGTCTTAGCGCCGGATGTCAATGCATCCCGATTCGAATGCACGGTGGAACCGTACAGTGCAGCGCTGCCGCAGGCACCTAAGAACAAGCGCGACAAGCACGCCGATGGCGTGACTCATCGCTGGGATCATCCGGTAGCATTACGCATCGGTCTCGCCCTCGTTCGCGGCATCGGTGAAAAGCACAAAGAGAAATTGAACGCGGAAAAGGAGCGCAAGCCATACGCCGATCTGCGAGATTTCGTGCTGCGCACCCAATTGTCCAAAGATTTGTTAGAATCGCTGGCAGCTGTCGATGCTTTTGCCTGTTTTGGATTATCCCGGCGCGACGCATTTTGGGAAGTGCAACGCTTGGGCGACCTCATTGTGGCGGGCGCGCTGGAACGCGGCATGACGGTGGACGAACAGCGTGTCGCGCTCCCGGTCATGACCAAGAAAGAAGAAGCAGCCGCCGACTATTGGGGGTTGGGACTCTCCACCCGCTATCAGATCATGGAGTTCTACCGGCCGCAGCTGGCCGCTTTGCGAGTTCGGCGTGCCTGCGATCTGCGTACCCTGCCGAATAGGCTGGTATTGAAGGTGGCGGGCATTGTGACCACACGCCAACGACCCGGTACCGCCAAAGGTTTCGTCTTCACGACGATGGAGGATGAAAGCGGCCTCATCAACGTCATCATCCGTCCGGATATCTATCTCAAATACCGGCCGATCGCTCGCGATGAGCCGACGGTTATCGTCGAGGGCGTCTTGCAAAAACAAGACGGTCACATCAATGTTCTGGCGCGGCGTTTTTGGAAGCTGAACAGCGACGGCCTGGCGCAGGGCCTGGAATCGCGCGATTTCCATTAAGGAGCCGTCCTCGAGGGATTCGTTTTTCCCGGAAGAAAAGTAAGTTGACACTTACGTAAGCATATGCTAAAATTCGTATATATGGATGCAACCGTACGCGCATTAGCAGAGCCTCGTCGCCGCGACATTCTCAAGCTTGTTTCGAGCAGGGAATTGTCGGCTGGAGACATCGCATCGCACTTCGACGTGACCCGCCCAGCCATCTCGCAACACTTGTCCGTGCTCAGAGAGGCCGGCCTTGTGCACGAGCGCCGGGTCGGAACTCGAAGATTGTACCAGACTCGGCCCGAGGGCTTGAGCGAATTACGCGCGTTTCTCGAGACTTTTTGGGATGTTCGGCTGCGTCTTTTAAAGCAGGAAGCCGAAGCAGCGGAGAGGAGCAAAATCCGACATGGCAACAACCGACACAAAAACCGTCGAGCGCGAAATAAAGGTCAACGCAAAGCCTGAGAC
>JRHI01001224.1_pt1 | contig 22751 bp, 27 predicted proteins | sample 215371 | NCBI WGS metagenome assembly JRHI01 (sample SAMN02929681, study PRJNA255918) | sediment metagenome | biome: cave system; feature: Ice Cave; material: Sediment; isolation source: sediment from deep within a dark volcanic ice cave with no known source of... ...
TCTCGCCAGCCTGCCCGAAGAGGGACCTGCCGCCTCAATGCAACAGTGCCACCGAAGGACCCAACGGCGAGGTCCCGCCCGAAGGGCTGGGCAAGCTCGCGGTCCTGTCCGGCGTCTGGGAGTTCCCGATGCGCGTCAAGTGCGCCACCCTCGCCTGGCACACGCTGCGAAGCGCCCTCGAATCAACCGGCGAACGCGTGTCGACGGAGTAGGTGACCATGACCGACCGACACACACCGATCGAGCTCCAGCGGGACTGCGAGGCGACCGTGATCCCCGGCGGCGACAGGATCATGCTCCGGCGCGGCGACCAGGTACGGGTCACCCAGGCCCTGGGCGGCAGCTTCACAGTCACCACCAGCCGGGGCCACCTGGCCCGGGTCGCGGCCACAGACGCCGGCGCGCTCGGCCTCGAACCTCCGCAGGCGATCGACCAGCTGCCGGCGTCCGGCGCGTTCGACCTGGACCACGTGATCGAGAAGCTCAAGACCGTCTTCGACCCGGAGATCCCCGTCAACGTCGTCGATCTCGGGCTGATCTACACCTGCGAGGCGCAACCGCTCCCCGACGGGGGCCACCGGGTCGAGATCCAGATGTCGATGACGGCGCCCGGCTGCGGGATGGGCGACGTGCTCCGGGAGGACGCCATCGCCAGGGTGCAGGAGGTCCCCGGCGTCGCTGAGGTCGGCGTCGAGCTCGTCTGGGACCCGCCCTGGGACCCGAGCCGCATGTCCGAAGCCGCCCGACTAGAGCTCGGCATGTTGTGAGAAGGAAGGAACCGTCGGCGCAGAAGCCGTCGCCCAACACCAAGACCACCCGAGAAGCCACACCAGAGGAGAACACATCACCATGAAGGTTTGGATTGATCAGGACCTGTGCACGGGCGACGGCCTGTGCGAGGAGATCGCACCCGACGTGTTCACCCTCCTCGACGACGGTCTGGCCTACGTCAAGGAGGGCGACAAGATCTTCGCCGACGCCAAGGGCAACCCCCAGGCTGCCGAGGGGATGGCCAACGTCCCCGCCGGCCAGGAGGAGGCCGTGATCGAGTCGGCCGAGGAATGCCCGGGCGAGTGCATCTTCATCGAGGTGTAGGGACGAGCCCCGTTCAGAGATGAACGCCGACCACGTCGAGGAGAAAGAGACCCCAGCCATGCGAATCATGACGTCGCACCACGACCACCATGAGGCGCCGGGCGCGTCGCCCCAGCCCTCGGCTGAACAGGACAGGCTGCCGGGCATCCGCCACCTCATCGCGGTGGGCAGCGGGAAGGGCGGCGTGGGCAAGTCGACCATCGCCGTGAATCTGGCACTCGCGCTCCAGCACGTCGGCGGCCGGGTGGGGCTCGTCGACGCCGATGTCCTCGGACCCAGCATCCCGGGCATGTTGGGACTGCCCACCGACCACCCGCCCGAGGCGACCCCTGACGGCAGGATCGTCCCCCCGGACCGGCACGGCCTGAAGGCTGTGTCGATGGGTCTGCTCCGGGGTGACGACAACCCGGCCATCCTGCGGGGCCCGATGGTGAGCAAGTACCTGCAGATGTTCGTCGGCGCCGTGGACTGGGGCGAGCTGGACTACCTGATCCTCGACCTCCCGCCCGGGACCGGCGACACCCAGCTGACGTTGGCCCAGAGCCTCCCACTGTCTGGTGTGGTCATCGTCACGACGCCCCAGGACGTGAGCCTCAAGATCGCCCGCCGAGGTTTGCGGATGTTCGAGACGGTGCACGTCCCCATCCTCGGCATCATCGAGAACATGAGCACCTTCACCTGCCCGCACTGCGGGCAGGGCACCGACGTGTTCCGCAGCGGCGGCGGCGAACGGATGAGCCGCCAGATCGGCGTGCCCTTCCTCGGGTCGCTCCCCCTCGACGCCGACATCGTCACCGGCGGCGACGAAGGCCGCCCGATCTTCGTCGACAAGCCCCACTCGGTATCGGCCCAGACCTACCTGGCGATCGCCACCGAGCTCGCCGGCCAGCTCGAAGGGCTCCCGACGACCGCGCTGAGGCCATTCGTGTGGACCTGGGACACCAACGAGGGCGAGCCGGCCTGGGTCGAGACCGCCGCCCGCCCATCGGGCTCTCGGACCACCCCGATCGGCTTCCACCGGCGAGACACGCGGACCCTCTCGGTGCTCTGGGAGGACGGCCACCGTGACGACCTCGACGTGCGGGACCTACGGCTCGCCTGTCGTTGCGCGCTGTGCATCGAGGAGATGAGCGGCCGGCCGCTCCTGGACCCGGCGAGCGTCCGACCCGACGTGGCCCCGCGGACGATTACCAGCGTCGGCCACTACGCCATCACTGTCAACTGGAGCGACGGCCACAGCACCGGGATCTACTCATTCGAGTACCTGCGGGCCCTGGGCGAGCGCGACGCAGCCGAGGTCGTGGAAGATGTCTGACGTCCTGCCCGTCGATCTGACCATCACGATCCGCGCCGAGACGTCGGTGGCCGACCCCGACACGTGCAAGTTCACGGTGAGCCGGACGGTGCACCCCGGCGAGCCTTCGTTCTTCGACACCAGGGAACGGGCTGGCGGGTCGCCGCTCCCCGAGCGGCTGTTCGCGCTCGATGGTGTCGCCCACGTGCTCGTCGCCGACAACGTGGTCACCGTCGGCAAGCAAGCAGGCACTGCGTGGAACGGGCTCCGCGCCAAGATCGGCGCGGCCATCCGAGCACAGCTGCTGACCGGGATACCCGCCATCCTCGAAGCCCCCCGCGCCCCGAGCGCGTGGGGCCGATCCGACGCCGAGGTCCGTGCAGTCATCCAGGAGCTCCTGGACGGGGAGGTCAACCGATCCATCGCGAACCACGGCGGGCAGATCTCGATCGTCGACGTCCACGACGGAGTCCTCTCCATCGCGATGAGTGGCGGGTGCCAGGGATGCGCGGCGTCGAATGTGACACTTCGCCAAGGATTTGAGGTCATGGTGCGCAGGGTGGCGCCCGAGATCGTGGACATCGTCGACACGACCGACCATGCCGCCGGGACCAAGCCGTTCTACGGGCGGAGGGGGTAGGAGGCGCGCATGCATGGCAACCCGGTGGCTGAGGAAGCCGTGCGCAACGTCCTGCTCGGGGTGATGGACCCGGAGCTGGGTGACAACATCGTCGACCTGGGCATGGTGCAGGTCATCGAGATCGACCCGCGGGGCGGCGACGTGGACGTCACCATTGCCCTGACCACGGCCGGCTGCCCGTTGCGAGCCCAGATCATGAAGGACATCAAGCTGCGCGTGGCCAGCCTGCCCGGTGTCGCCGAGGTGCGGGTCCACTTCGGCGAGATGACCACAGAACAGAAGAAGAACGTCATGGCCCGGGCCCGGTTCAAGGCGCGCGACAACGCGCTCGACACCGACATCCGGGCCACCACCCGCATCGTGGCCATCGCCTCGGGCAAGGGCGGAGTGGGCAAGTCGTCGGTCACGGCCAACCTGGCCGCGCAGCTGGCCCAGCGGGGCCTGACGGTCGGTGTGCTCGACGCCGACATCGGCGGGTTCTCCATCCCCCGCATGCTGGGCATGGAGGGCCGGGCCCAGGGCGAGAAGGACGAGACCGGTCGGGCCCGGTTCGCCCCGCTGGAGAAGCCGATCGGTCTGGGCCTGCTCAAGGTGATGTCGATGGGCTCGATCGAGGGGACGGGCGAGGACCAGGCCATCATGTGGCGAGGGGTTCATGCTGAACCGGGCCGTGCAGGACTTCCTCGAAGACGTGCGCTGGGGCGACATGGACTACCTGCTGATCGACATGCCCCCGGGCAACATCCAGATGGGCCTGGCCCGCATGCTGCCCCGCACCGAGGTGGTGATCGTCACCACCCCGGCGCTGGCCGCTCAGCAGGTGGCGGCCCGGGCGGCCGACATGGCCCGCAAGGGCTACCTGCGGGTGGCCGGAGTCGTCGAAAACATGAGCGCGTCGGTGGCTCCCGACGGCACCCGGTATGCCGTGTTCGGCTCGGGCGGGGCGAGCGGCTGGCCGAACAGCTCGGCGTGCCCCTGCTGGGTTCGATCCCACTGGACCCGGCCGTGGCCGCCGGGGGCGACGCTGGTGAGCCGGCCGCGATCGCCACGCCGCACACACCGGCGGCCCAAGCCTTCGCCGCCCTGGCCGAGTGCATCGTCACCGAGGCCATACCGCTCGTCGAGATGGTCACCTCCACCGCCCGGCAGTTCTTCAAAGCCGCCGGTCTGCTCCGCACTACCCCCTAGCCGACGGCGCGACACCTCACCGACCCAACCGAAGTCCCAACCAACAGGAGCCTGTCTGATGAGCACCACCGAGGTCACAACCACACCCGTCATCAACCTCACCGACAACGCCGCGGCCAAAGTCGCCGAGCTGCTGGCCCAGGAGGGCGACGACCAGCTCGCCCTGCGCGTCGCCGTCAAGGCCGGCGGGTGCTCAGGGATGTCATACGAGATTTTCTTCGACACCAACACCGACCCTGAGGACCATGAGGCCGTGTTCGGCACGGTCAGGGTGCTGGTCGACCCGGCCAGCGCCCCCCACATCGCCGGCGCCACCCTCGACTACAAGGACGGCCTCCAGGGCGCCGGGTTCCACATCGACAACCCCAACGCCCAGCGCTCCTGCGGCTGCGGGCAGTCGTTCGCGTGACGCGTGACGCGCCACGCGAGGCGGTAGGTCCCCTGGTGCGTCAGAACTGGCCTGATCTCAGCGAACGACTCGTCAAGGTCCTCCGGCTCTCCACGGTCCCGGGCGTCGACCGCTTCGACGCCCGGATGCCCTCCGCGACCGAGGATGGTCGCCAGGGGCGGGTTCCGGCTGGCTGCGTGTTCTGGATACACGGAGCCAAGCGGGCGTTCGCCACGGTGCCCGAGGACCACGGCAACTGCAGCATCGGCAGTGTCACCCATGGCCTGCTGGCGCCGAGCGAAGTGGTCGATCACAGCGACGTCGCCGAGCTGGTCGGCGCTGGGTGGGTCGGCCCCGACCTTCTCGATCAGCTGCCCAAGGTGACCGGGCGGCCAGGATCGGTAGGACCAGCATCCCCTTTGTTTCCTGCCAGCTGGTGCCAAAAGGAACGGTAGGCGTCCGATTTGCTCCCAACGCAACAGTGCCCGTCGAAGTCATGCGTGGCCGGGGGCACATCGCGGGGAGCGGGCCTTGCCGTCCGTCCGGGCGGCGACGATCCTCTCGGCGTTGACCTGATCCCACTCATCGGCCTTGGTCAGCTCTCCACGTCTTCCCCGCCAGCCAGAACGAGGCATGTCCGACCCAACAGTCGCCGTCGAGGTCGGTCACCATCACACCGTTGCCGAAGTCCATCAGGCCGGGCGCAGCCGTCGGGGTCCAGTCCTCGCCTTCCACGGGTGTGGTCTTAGTTGATATCAGGATGCGTCTCGCGGTGGTGAACGGACAGGTGGTAGTCGTCGAAGTAGGCGATGGCCACCTCGTTCACCGTCTTGCCCTGGGCCGTGGCTTCCTCCCTTAACTTGTTGATCAGCTTCGGCTCGAACCGCATGTGAGCCTTGCACCCCGGACAGGAAACCCACAGCGAGGTCAAGCGCGGAACAAAGTCCTCAGGCATCAGGAGGGGTGTGGTCCGTCAACCTGTCCAGGCGACCGAGCACCACCCTGGCGGTCTCAGAACCCTCGCCGACGAAGGCCTCCAGCAGCTTGATGGAGCCATCCATGACCGGGACGGAAGAGCCATCCCCCATCCCGAACCACTCGCCTGGACCTTCTGCCTCGACTTCGAGATGCCATCGTGGCATGACTGCCTCCGTTCAGCTCGACGGACAGCGTGCAGCTTGCACAGATGGCAGATGACATGTCCATTGGCGTCGCGCTGGTAGTCGCTCATGTCAACCGTGCCCCAGCCAGCCTGAAGGGTGCACAAAGTCGATCCTGGCGGTGATGGATGACACCTGTGACGTTCCGGGTGGTCGGCCACGCGTGCGGCCGGGTCAGTGGGGATCTTCAACGCGCTTCACCGGAGCGGCGGAGGTGTACCCAATTCGTCCGCCCCGTCGGTCGTGGTGGCTCCGACCGTTGCGAGCGACGGCTCAGGCTGCCTGCTGGTACTCGTGGATCAGCCCGCCGAGCACGTCGCGACGCTCGACGCGGCCAACCGACTGTTGGGGCGGATGTGTTGAGCCGAGGGGAGCGAGGAGGTGGAGGCTCCGGTGGGGACGCTGGCGGTTGTAGTGCTCAACGTAGGTTCGGAGCACCCGGTCCAGGTGGCGGCGGTTGGCGATCAGCAGCCAGTCCAGACACTCCGAGCGCACGGTGCGCACCCAGCGCTCGGCGAAGGCGTTGGCCCGAGGGGCCCGGATGGGCGTGCGGATGACGGTGGTGCCCTCGGTCCTGAAGACCTCGTCGAACCCGGCGGAGAACTTGGCGTCACGATCTCGCAGGAGGAACCTGGGTCCGGGGGCCTCCCATCCAATCCGCAGATTGCGGGCCTGCTGGGTGACCCAGACACCGTTGGGGTTGGCCGTGACCCCGGCCAGCCAGMCCCGCCGGCTCCCGACCTCGATGAAGAACAGCACATACAGCCGCCGCAACGCGATGGTGTCCACCGTGAAGAAGTCGGTGGCCAAGATCCCCGAGGCCTGAGCGCGAAGGAACTCTCCCCAACTCGGTCCTCTACGGCTTCCGGCCGGTCCCAGCCCGCGACGACGAAGGACGTTGCGGACGGTAGTGGCCGACACGGACACCCCGAGCTTGGCCAGTTCGCCCTGGATGCGCACATAACCCCAACGGCGGTTCTCCTCGGCCAGGCGCACGATCATTGCGACCACCGCCGGATCGAGCGACGGGCGGCCGGGGCGACCCGAGTAGGTCCAGCGGCGACGAACGGCGTCGCGGTGCCAGCGCAACAGCGTCGCCGGTGTGACAAGGAGTCCGGCCAGCCGATCGCGGGGCAAGAGCCTGGCAAGCAGCGCCAGGATGGCCCGATCGGAGGGCTCGAAGCGCGCCCGGCCAACCTGTCGTCCCAGCACCTCCACTGGTGGCGCAGCACGAGGATCTCGACGTCCTTCTCCGCGTCGGACATGCGGTGGACACGGGCCCACTCGAAGAGACGGCGGAACAAGCGGTAGAGAAACGACAGCGTCACGGCCCGAGCCTCTCACGCGACGTCTTCCCTGTTCAGAGCCTCGATCGAGTTTCTGCACCCTTCAGGGCGCTCGCGATCGCGAACCGGTCGGTATTCGCGCTCGCCGAGGTGCCGATATGGCGCGCCCGCGTTACCGCTCGCGGGCGCGTGTTATCTGGTCGAATCGACCGGCAGGACGTTGGCGTGGTTGCGCACCGTCACGTCGGCGTCGAGTTTGAAGGCTGCTCGAGGCATGGACGTCCAGTCCTTTGGCACTCGCCTTTTAGGTACATTTCTGATCCCCGTCCGAGGCTGGGGCTGGCCTCGGACACCAGACGTTCATTCTCACGACGAAGGAACTCTGGCGAACCTTCGCTCGGGCAATAACAAGCGAACTGTTGGCGGTCGCCTCGTCGGCGAAGCCGGTCACGACGGTGGCGAAGTTGCCGAAGTTCTCGTAGATGCTCACGGGAGCAAGGCCCGCGCCGATAGCTCGAGCTACCTCAGTCTTGGCCGCATCCTGAGTGTCATCGCTCCCCACGACGATGCCCCAACCGCCCGTGGCCTGCGCTACCACGTTGGCTTGCTGCATCGGGCCGCTGAGGAGTGCCTGTTGGTCCGGCGGCAGCGACGCTTCGAGTTGCTTCAGAACGGCCGGTGCCCGATTGGGCTCAAGGACCAGGAGAGTCTCAAGCCCAGCCTGTCGATCCTGAGGGTTCGGACTTAGGAGCTTCGGAATCGTCTGACTGATCAACGTCTGATATTGCAAATTCTGTTGCGCCTCTACGGCTTGCCGCTGGACCGCCACCGAGTCCGCACTGACGGCGTTAGATAAGTGCCCCAGCCGATTGTTCACGTTGGAGGCGTATACGGCAGCAAAGACAGCGGCGACCGCTGCGAGCATGGCCGCGATGATGGTCGCAACGACCGTTCCCCTGCTAGAGCCCGATGGCGAGTTCAGGGTGGTCATCTCCTTCCGGATGGAGCGCCGAGTCTTGGCGGGTTAGCACGACCGCCTAAGCGCGAAGCAGCCAAACGCTTCACCGTACAAGCCTGCCACCCGACAACCCGTACCAGCCGGGATCGTTCGGTTGGACGTGGAGGTCGAGTCCTTCGACGGGCAGGCGCTCCTGCTGAGGTCCCAGCAGGTCCGGGTACTCGCCCTGGACCGCAACGGTCGCCCGGGTGGGGACACGCCGTCTGCGTGACAGCCCCGGTCGCTACGTGCCGGACTGGGTCGTTAGCTGACGACCGTCAGACCATCCGGGTTTGCGCAAGCCGACGTGCCGATCGGTCGCGATGGCGGGCCCGCCGGCCCCGCCGTTCGGGACGATCGTTCTGTGGCGTTGCTCAATGCCGTCCGTGTCTCGACTTCTGCGACAGCGATTGGCCGTCCCCCAGGTGGCTGCTCACGATCGCACCGGTCCAACAGCTCAATCATCAGCGCCTACGCCCCGGCTCGACTCGGGATGATGAGTCCAGGGCGAGCGAAGGTGACGATCTCGGCCTCGACCGCTTTTGAGGACAGAGTGATGTCAACGGTCTCTGCCGGCGGGGTGAAGACGCGGTCGGCCCGGTCGCGGCGGTGGAAATGGCGCCATCTGGTCCAGTCAGCGTGGTCGAGTTCCGTGATTGCTGAAGCAGCCTCCCACCATGCGGTCGAATTGTCCCTGACTCCGGTGGCCTTCAGCGCCTGGCGGATCCGATCGGGCACTCCGAGTTCCGGCAGCTCGGCCGGAACGCCAAGCTCGAGCTTCGTGTAGTAGTCGTTCACCCGGCCACTGTTGTAAGTGAGCATCCGAGAATTAGCCCCAACGTCAGAAGTCGTGCCGGGGCCAGGTTCCAGTCGCCTTTCGAGATACGCGACGAGAGCGTCGGATTCGATGTAGGCCACGGCTCGGGAAGGGTCACTACGCTTCCGGGCGTAGTGGAGGAATGAGGCTGGGTCCCACAGGACGTCTCCGACCATGAGGAAGTCGGCGAGATCGGTTACCCACACGGGACGCTCGGTCTCCGATTCGATCAGGCCGGCCGCGGAGATCGCGAGCGGATCAATGCCTTCGAAGGAGACGACCACCTGCACCGCGTCAACAACCTCGTCGTGCAGTAGCAAACGTCCTGCTTCGCCCTCTTTCGAGGCGAACGTTCGGCCACCGTTGTCGATGTACTCGGCAGCTCGGCGGGTTTGGTCGAAAGACCGTCCCAGGAGGTCCTTGGAGACCCGCTCAAGGCGGGCTCTGCTCCCTTTGCGGCCTGGGTCTGTCACCGACTGGGACTTGACCTCAACGACCATCGGGGTACCACCAGCAACCAAGCAGTCGATCTCCCCATGGCCCTCGGCCCCGTCGTAGTGTTGATTGGCGTGAACCACCGATTCGCCGAAGATCCTGGCGAGTCTGGTGCGAACCAGCCGTTCAGCGGCATCGCTCCGGTCACGCAGATATGTATCTCGAAGTTTCGTGTTCGGTTCACGCTGTAGGTAGTCCACTAGCCATTCATGCACGGAGTGCGCCGGGGACCAGGGCAGCGGCACGAGGTATGCGTCGTCAACACGAATGAACGGTCGCTTCCTCAGTATGTTCTCGTCGCTCGGCAGCCTGAAGTCAGGCTGCACGCCGAACTCGGTCGACATCAGTTCGAGCATTGCTGCCAGCTGGTCCACCCGGAGTCCAGTCGTATCGGCAAGATGAACCGGGTTCCAGAGGCATGCGGCGTCGAGAGCGGCCTTTAACTGGCAGACCGTCTCGATTTTCGCTTCATCGCTCAGTTCCTCGCTCGCGCCGAGCCGTCGCCCGAGTCGATCTATGGCGTCGTTCATCCACCTACTGTGCCGGCGGACCAAACGGACTACGTCACTAGGGCAGAAGCCGAGGGCGTCGACATACATGCCCCGGTGGGGTTCGAACACGGCGTCGTTGATCTCCTCAAGGTGGACCGCGTAGCCGTGCATCCGGTCGATCAGATGCTCAACCCGCATCAGGTAGCTCGTCAGGTCAAGCACGGGGTTGTCGGAGACGCCTTCCTCGACCGACCACAGGAACAGCCCGGCCTGGGCCGAGTCGAAGACTCTGGCGGTCAACTCGATTGCGTCAACGCTGACTCGCTGGTCAACGGCACCCTCCCCTGGCGGGCCCGACAGGACGAGGCCGGCCAGATACTCGATCTTTGCGTCCCAGGTGTAAGTGTGCTCGGCATCGTCGACCCGAGTGCCGTCGGACCACACCGCGCTGCCGGTCGGCACCGAAATCGAGGGGATCAGCACCAGCGGGTCGTGGGCTAGCACCAACCGCCGCAGCACTTCGGCTGCTTTATCCAACCGGCTTGCGCGGGAAACCAGGTCAGCCTTGATGCGTGCGACTGCGCGGACGTGAGCAGGGCTCCCGTCCGGCGGCGGGAGCCCCCCGCTCGTCCCCCCCTCGTTCATGGCTCGGGAAAGCCGCTCGCCAATGGGCTCGTCGGGGGGGAACTCCAGCATCCGTCGAACCACACCGATGAAAGTAACCTGGGTGACCGCAGTTGGCGATCCGTTTTGCGCGAGGACTGGCGCAATGCATGGCGATATCCGGGGCGACGGGTCTCGGGCGCACGATCGTGCTTGCGGGGCCTAATCTGATGTCGTCGCCTGAAGCCGCGCTCTGTATGGCTGTTGGCTTCTCCTGGCGCCGATCGAGTGACGATACCGAACGACGTGCACGGGACCGCCGCTGGTGGGGGACGCCGGTGACCTAACCGGCGTTCTGCACTCGCGATGACGCGTCCCCGGTTGCCCCACGACGGCCGACCGACGTGCCCGCCGAGGCTTCCCATCGGGCGACGCGCGTACAAGATTGTTACGGTCGAATCGACGGCTCGGACGCCGGCGGCGGTCGTCGGCAAGTGGCGACGGGACGGGTCAATCTTGAGTGTCTCATGCGCACACGCGAGGCGCAGAAAGGTTGTCAGCCCTTCGGAGGTCTTCCCGTGCGGCGCGGGTGTGCGCGGGCCCACTTGTCGATGGCTGCGCGCTGCCATATACGACCTACCGCTAATTCCGCCTCGGGCTCCGGGAAATCGTCGTAAGCGTGGATGAGCTGATGCACCCGCTGCCTCGACACACCGAGGATCTCAGCGACCTCTCGAACGCTCACTAGGTCGAGAGTCACAACGTCAGCCTAGGAAAAGACTTGACCGACATCAATCATCCCGGTTAGTCTTGACGTAGAGCAATAAGTGGCCCGGGCGGTGCGTCAACACCCCCGGGCCCGGCCGAGACCTATGTGGAGGTCACGACGTGAGCAAGCCTACGGGCGCGCCGGGCGAAGTACCTGTTTGGCTGGAAACGTACACACCCGCCGACGTTCCAGCGCGTTTGTGGCAGGGCGGTCTGCGTGCGTTCGTGATGGCGGCGATGGAGGCGTTGGATCCACCGGGGTTGGCCATGGCCGGCCGGTATGCCCGGCTCCTGACTCGTCTGGCTGCCTGGTGTCTGTCCGAGGGGATGCCGCTGGAGTTCGAGGTGGTCTTGGACCCGGACACGGTGGAGCGGTTTTGTGCGGTCGGCCTTTCGGGCGATGCTTCTCGGGGCACTTACCGGGCTGATTTGCGCCGGATCGGTCCTCGCTTGACGTCTCGGGCGCCGTGGGAACCCCGCCCGGAATCGCTCACTCGGCGACAGGTCGCTCCTCCTTATCTCTCTGAAGAGCTCAGAGCGCTGCGCCGCGACGCAGACCGGCAATCGACTCCGGGCAAATGTCATGCCGCTCGAGCGCTATTGGCGTTGGGCGCCGGGGCCGGTCTGGATGGCCGCTGGTGCTCCCGGGTTGGCGGGTCCGATGTGTCCCGTGGTGGTGGCGTGGTGTTGGTCAGGGTGGGGGACCCGTCGGCCCGGCTGGTCCCGGTGTCGGCCGCTTTCGAATCGGAGGTACTGGACCTGGCGGCGACGTCAGGCGATCAGTTCCTGGTGGGTGGCCGTTCCCTGGCCCGGAACCGGGCCGGCTTCCTGGCCTCCCAGTTCGAAACGGCGCTGGCCGGTCCACGGCTGTCGGCCAGCCGGCTGCGCTCCACCTGGTTGGTCCACTGCCTCACCGTCGGGGTCCGCCTTCCCGAGTTGACGAAGGCGGCCGGCCTGTGCGGGATCACGGTGCTGTCCGATCTGTTGGAGTACGTGCCGCCCTTGGAGCGGGCCGAGATGTGGTCGATGCTCCGCGGTCAATCCACCCCGTGAAACTGCGCGGCCCACTAGACATCTCCGGTGGTCGCCCGACCACCACCGCCGAACTGGCCACGGCCATGCGGATCGTTCACCGCTCCGGTGTGCTCGACGACGTCAACCCGGTGTTCGACTGCGGGATCGGCCGTCCCCGTACTCTGCCGTTGCGCGCCTTTCTGGTGGCGGCCCAGCTGAACGCCTTGCACCGCCATCATCAAGGCCACCTGGTGGAGATCGCCCGCATCCTCAACGCACTTACCGGGGAGCAACGCCACCACCTCGATATCGACCGATGGGATCCGACCGACGCCTACGACCGGGTCGAGCGGGCCTTCGTCGACCTAGCCCGAATTCTCGACACCAGTACCGAACCCGGCGCTGACGGTTTCGCCAACCGGATCGCCGCCGCGGCGGTCCCCGACGAGTATCGCCAGTCCGCGTCGGTGGCCGTCGACGGCACCGATCTCGAATCGTGGGGCGCCCTGCACGGCGATCCCGAGACCGTCGAGTTAGACGGAGAGGCCGCCGAAGTCGACCCAGTCAACGATGCCGGCTCCAGCCGCCACCGGAAACGTCCGTCCCGACGAGCCCGAGTGTTCGGGACGGGCCCGGACGGCCGCAACATTTACACCAAAGACCGCGACGCCCGGGCCGGGCATCGCTCGGCTACCAACTCCCGACCGGCCGGCCCCTATATCGGATTCGAGCTCCACTTGGCGGTGCAGGCCCGCGACGTGCGTTGGACCAACAGCATCGATCGGACCACCCTGGGTCCTGAGGTGCCCGCCGTTATCACTTCGTTCAGTCTGCTCCCTGCCGGCAGCCATCGGGCCGAAGCCGTCGTCCCCGCCCTGTTGCGGGATCCAACAATAAAAAATGTGGTGTGGGATCCCGGATACTCGTTGTGCCGCCCCGAAACCGCAGTCTGGCCGCTGGCCCAGGCCGGGATTGAGACCACCTTCCAACCCGTGACCCACCAGCGAGGCATCCGCCCCTTCTCAGGCGACGCCCTCCTCATCGACGGGAGCCTGTTCTCGACCTTGTTGCCCGAAGAGTTGCGCGACCTGCCCATGCCACCCCGGGGCGCCCCCGAAGAAGACAAGCTCGCCTATGAGGCGGCGTTCAACCGGCGGGCCCGCTGGCGCTATGTCCGCCACGCCGGCCCAGACAGCGATGGTGCCACCCGCTGGCGGTGCCCGTTCTGCGCCGGCCTGCTCCGCAGCCGAGCCTTTCCTCGCACCATGCGCCGCGCTCGCACCGCACCACTCGTCCCCGTCGACGCCGAGCGCTGCTGCGCCGGGACGGTGACGGTCCAGGCGGCCGAGCTGTCGCGATGGCAGCGCATCCTGCCCGGCACCACCGCCTGGCGGATCTCCATGGGTCGACGACAAATCGTCGAATCCGTCAACGCCGCCCTGAAAGGCGCGTTCGTCGACCTGGCCCGCGGCTTCCTCCGAGTCATGGGCCTCACCAAAGCAACCATCCTGCTCGGCTTCACCCTCGCCGCCTACAACCTCGACCGCATCCGCTCATACCGCGCCAAGCATCGGATCACCGGCGAGGACGAACCCGACATGGACTACCCGCCCGAAACGGCGCATCGCTCGAAGCGCCGCGTCGGGACCTGGTCCGAGCTGCTCGGCCAGCGCCGGCCCGAAGCACCCGGCTAGCCGCACCGAAACCGAAAACTCGGGACGAGCCCGCCCTCTGGGCGCCACTGGCGCGCCCGACATCCGCGTCACGTATCCGCGCTGTGCCATCGGGCTCGTCTGGACCACCGCCATCGTGCTCGACAACCCAGAAACCCCGCCGAACGTGCAGCTCAGCGGGGTTTCATGAACATGGGGGGTATTCATTCCTGAACACCCCTGAGTGGAGGTGGCGGGAATCGAACCCGCGTCCTTCGGGGTCTTGACGGGACTTCTCCGAGCGCATCCGGTAAGAGGGTCTCAGGCCCCCCGCTGTTGCCGGCACCGGCGGGAAGCCCCAGTCAGCTGAGTTGTCCCGGACGGCCCGCTGACGCAGCCGCCCGGTAAGTCCCACAAGATGTCGCCCGGTTCCGACCCGTGGGGCTTAGGCCGGTCGGACGTCGCTACTTACTAGGCAGCGAGTGCGAGCTGAGGCTCGGCGTTTGTATTGGTTTCCGGCTCTTTAACGTGGTTCCGGAGACCACGGCTCGCTTCTCCCGTCGCAACTTCCAAAGTCGAAGCCAATCACCCCCGTGTCAAGGGACATCTAACCCCTTGATCTTACCCGTTCCCCTGACCGATCCCGCCCGGCCGCGGCCCGATCGACCTCCCGGCGGGCATCCCGGTCGGCGATGGCGTGGCGTTTGTCATAGTTCCGGCGGCCCCGGGCCAGGGCCAGCTCCACCTTGGCCCGGCCGTCCTTGAAGTAGATGGCGAGCGGGACAAGGGTGAGGGAGTCCTGTGCGACGCGCGCACCCAGGGTGTCGATTTGGCGCCGATGCAGGAGAAGCTTGCGGGGCCGGTCAGGGTCAACGCTCCCGAAGCCGTTGGCGAACGCGTAGGGCGAAACATGCACGCCCTGGAGCCAGATCTCGCCGTCCTGTACCCGGGCATAGGCATCCCGGAGCTGGACCTTGCCCTCCCGCAGGGACTTGACCTCGCTGCCGGCCAGCACGATGCCGCACTCGACCGTCTCCAGAACGTCGTAGTCGTGACGGGCCTTGCGGTTGGTGGCGACCGGTCGGGGACCCCGGGGAGCAGCGGGCATAGACCTACGAAAGTACCGTGAACCGGGCATGCTCCGGCTCACGACCCGCGTCCACGCCCAGATTCTCGGTCACTGCCTCGACGGGCTGCCCCTGGAGGCCTGCGGTCTGGTCGGCGGAGACCCCGCCACCGGGCGGGCCTGGCTCTGCTACCCGACGGGCAACGACGCCGCCTCGGCTCGGGTGTACAGGGTCAACGGCCGAGATCTGCTGCTCGCCGACCGCGACGCGGAGAACCGGGGGGCCGAGCTGATCGGCGTCTTCCACTCCCACACCCACACGGAGGCCTACCCGTCGCCGACGGACGTGGCCCAGGCACCCGACCCGAGCTGGCATTACATCTTGGTATCCCTCCGGGCCGAGCCCGTTCTGCACAGCTACCGGATTGTGGACGGGAACATCACCGAAGAACCGGTGGTTGTCGAAGATCAGTAAGATCCTGACCCAACCGGTCAACAATCGCGGTGTCGGTCTGCCGACCCACGCCGATACAGAAAGAGCCAACCGTGCCCGTCCAGGTCCGCCTGCCCAACCAGCTCCGAGACGCCACCGATGGACAAGGCACGGTTGAGGCCGAGGGAGGCACGGTGGCCGAGGTGCTGGCCGAGCTGACGGCCCGCTATCCGAGCCTGGCCGGCCGGATCATCACCGACGGTGGCGCCCTTCACAAGTTTGTCAACGTCTACCTCAACGACGACGACGTCCGTTACCTCGACAAGCTCGAGACCAAGGTGGGCGACGGAGACGAGATCTCGATCCTTCCGGCCGTGGCCGGCGGTTGATGGCCGTTTACGCCAGCATCCTCGACCTCATCGGCAACACGCCGCTGGTCGATGTCAGCCAGTTGTCGCCCAACCCGCGGGTCCGCATCCTGGCCAAGCTGGAAGGCCAGAACCCCGGTGGTTCGGTCAAGGACCGGGCCGCCAAATGGATGGTGGAGGAAGCCGAGAAGGACGGCTCGCTGTCGGCCGGCCAGCAGATCATCGAATCCTCGTCGGGCAATACCGGCATCGCGCTGGCCATGATCGCCAAGGTGAAGGGCTACGCCTTGAAGGTGGTCCTACCCGAGAACGTGTCGGTGGAGCGCCGCCAGTCGCTCGAGGTCTGGGGGGCGGAGATCATCGGAACGCCCGGCTCGGAAGGCTCAAACGGCGCCATGCGCCGGGCCCAGGCGTTGGCCGCCGAACACCCCGACTGGTGGTTCCCGTATCAGTACGCCAACCCGGCCAATCCGAGGGCCCACTACGAGGGTACCGGGCCCGAGATCTGGCGGGACTGCCCGGAAATCACGCACTTCGTTGGCGGTCTGGGCACGGCGGGCACCCTGATGGGCGTCGGCCACTTCCTCAAAGACTCCAGCGACGGGGCGGTGCAGATCTGGGCCATCGAGCCGCCGACGGGCGAGTTGGTCGACGGTCTCAAGAACTTCGACGAGGGGTTCACGCCACCGGTGTTCACCGACAACGACGGCGAGCACCTGCTCGACCGCAAGATGATCGTGCGCCCACGCGAGTCCATCGAGTGGACGCGTCGGCTCACCGAGGTGGGCGTCTTTGCCGGGATCTCGAGCGGGGCGGTCATGTGCGGCGCCGTCCGCGTCGCGGAGCAGATCGACGAGGGCGTCATCGTCTTCCTGGCCGCCGACGGCGGATGGAAGTACCTATCCACCGGCGCGTGGACCGAGGATCTCGACGTCGTCACCGAGCGAGCCCGTCGCATCGTCTACTTCTAATCAGGGGAAAGGGTCGGGGCTCCGGCACCGGCGAAGAGTCACCAGGTCGGGGTGAGCGGGCTCTACGCTCGGCGCCGTGGATGACCGTCCGATCGGCGTGTTCGACAGTGGCTTCGGTGGACTCACCGTGGCCAGGGCTCTGATCGACCTCCTTCCGGAGGAGGACGTCGTCTATCTGGGCGACACCGGGCGATACCCGTACGGGCCGCAGCCGCTCGACGAAGTGCGCGGCTTTGTCCGCCAGATCACGGCCAGGCTGGTCGCCGACCACGACGTGAAGATGGTCGTCGTGGCGTGCAACACGGCCGCCGCCGCCGCCCTCGATCTGCTCCGCTTCGAGCAGGACGTACCGGTGATCGGCGTCATTGACCCGGGTTTGCGAGCCGCCGTGCGCGCCAGCCGCAACCACCGAGTCGGGGTGATTGGCACGGTTGGGACCATCAGCTCGGGTGCCTACCAACGGGCCCTCTCCGCCCTAAGAGTCCGTGCAGAGTTGACCTGTGCGGCTTGTCCGGGCTTCGTGGAGTTCGTGGAACGAGGTGAGACCGGCACCGAGCAGGTGCATGTACTGGCCGAACGGTTGCTGGCACCCGTCAAAGCGGCCGGCGTCGACACCCTGCTGCTGGGTTGCACCCACTATCCGTTCCTGGCCCGGACCATCGGAGACGTGATGGGTCGCGACGTGGTTCTGGTGTCCTCCGCGGATGAGACCGCGTTCGAAGTGCGCGCCATCCTCTCTGAGACGGGCCTCGGCCGCCGGTCGGCGGGCAAGGGTGTCCACCGTTTTTTGTCCTCCGGTGATGTCAACATCTTCCGAGATCTCGGCCGGCGTTTGCTCGGACCGGAGCTCGACGAGGTTGGCTCCGTACGATGGGATTAAGACTCACCGTCCTGGGCTGCGACGGCAGCTATCCGGGACCCGGGGGAGCGTGCAGCGGCTATCTCGTACAAGGCGGTGGCGTCTCGCTATGGCTTGACGCCGGTTCCGGCACGCTGGCCAACCTCCAGCGCTACGTTCGTCTCCAGGACGTTGACGCCATCGTCCTCTCCCACGAGCATGCCGACCACTGGAGCGACCTGGACGGATTCTTCGTCGCGGTCAACTACGTCCTGGCCGGATGGGTGCGGCCCGTTCCTGTGTACGCGCCCGCCGGCGTTCGGAAGGCGGCGGGGTTCTCGTCCAACCGTGAGGCACCTCTCGTCTGGTGCGATATCGCGGGCGGCGACGCCATCGACGTGGGCGGACTGCGGCTGACGTTCTCCCGGACCGACCATCCGCCGGAGACGCTCGCCACCCGGATCGATGGCGAAGGGCGGTCTCTCGGGTACTCTGCCGACACCGGTTCGGGTTGGTCCCTGGCGGCCCTCGGATCGGGTCTTGATCTTGCCCTCTGCGAGGCCACGTATCTTTCGTCGCAGGAAGGAAACTATCCGCACATGAGCGCGCTTCAAGCAGGGGAGACGGCCCGGGCGGCGGCCTGTGCCCGGCTGCTTCTCACCCACCTGTGGCCCACGGTCGATCGTGACGCGGCCAGGCTGGAAGCCGAGGCCGCGTTCGGACAGCCGGTCGAAGTGGCCGAGTTGCACAGGAGCTACGACATATGACAGGTATACGCAGAGACGGCCGGGAGCCCGACGATCTCCGCCCGCTCACATTTGACCGGGACTACACCGACTTCGCGGCCGGCTCGGTCCTCATCTCGATGGGCCGCACCCGCGTGCTGTGCACGGCGTCGGTCGCGGACCGGGTACCACCGTGGATGCGCGGCAGCGGGAAGGGATGGGTCACCGCCGAGTATTCCATGCTGCCGGGGTCGAGTTCCGAGCGGGTCGACAGGGAGGCGGCCAAAGGAAAACAATCCGGGAGGACACAGGAGATCCAGAGGCTGATCGGCCGTTCGTTGCGATCGGTCACCGATCTGGTGGTCATGGGCGAGGTACAGATCACCGTCGACTGCGACGTTCTTCAGGCCGACGGAGGGACGCGTACCGCGTCGATCTGTGGCGGCTATGTGGCGTTGCACGACGCGTTCAGCCGCCTGGTGAAACTCGGGACCCTGCGCGCCCACCCCATCACCGAGGGGTGCGCGGCGGTGTCCGTGGGCGTCGTTGACGGGCTGCCCATGCTCGACCTGGAGTACTCCGAGGATGTTCGGGCCGAGGTGGACATGAACGTGGTGATGACGTCGTCTGGCCGCTTCGTCGAGGTGCAGGGCACGGCTGAAGGCATGCCGTTCAGCCGCACCGAACTCGACGAGTTGCTGGCTCTGGGCGAGCACGGAATCGCGCATATTCTCGATGCTCAAGCCACGATGCTGGCCGTTCCACCCGCGCCCAGGTGAGCTCGCGATTCGTGTTGGCGAGCGCCAACCCGGACAAGGCCAAAGAGATCGCTGAGCTGCTCCCGACCTACCAGCTCCTCCCCCGCCCGGCGTCAGTGCCCGACGTCGAGGAGACCGGGACCACCCTGTCCGAGAACGCTCTCCTCAAAGCCCGCGCCCTTGTCGCGGCCACCGGCGAGCCGGCCGTCGCTGACGACACCGGTCTCGAAGTGGACGCCCTCTACGGGGCGCCCGGGCTGTATAGCGCGCGGTATGCCGGCGAACACGCCTCTTACGCGGACAACGTGGCCAAGCTGCTGCGGGCTCTCCAAGGTGTGCCACCCGAGCGCCGGAAAGCGCGGTTCCGCACCGTCGCTGTTGCCGTCTGGCCGGACGGGCGCCAGGAGGAGGCCGAGGGGATCGTGGCCGGGACCATCGCCTCATCCCCTCGAGGTCACGGTGGCTTCGGCTACGACCCCATCTTCATTCCCGATGAGGGGGACGGCCGCACCTTCGCGGAGATGACACGCGACGAGAAGCACGCCATCTCGCATCGCGGCCGAGCCTTCACGTCCCTCGCGACGCGACTCTGATTACCAGCCGCGCATGTCGACGGGCCAGGTCTCCAGGACCTCGTTCCCGCTGAACACATGCATGGCCTGGTGGTACGCGATGGTGGGGTCGATATGACCGGGGAGCAGCCGAACCCTTTCCCCCACCTTGACGGCGCGCGACGGTCCGAACGTCACGTGCTCGTCCGAGCAATACCAAACGTCGCCATCGTCGACCAGGGTTGGGTTCCCGTGGTCCATCCCGAACGCCTTGAGACCGGCGTCGGCCACCGCCCAGCCGTCCGACACCGAGATGACCGTGGCCTCCACGAACAGCGCGTTCATGAACGGCAGCCCAAGCTTCCCGTAGGCGGTGTCCATCAGCACGTACGATCCGGCCTGGATCTCGTTGGCCCAAGTATTCAGGTCGTACGTGCCGGTTCCCCCGGCCGAGACCAGTTCTCCGCCGACCGCGTCATGGGCCTTCATCAACAGCGCCATGCACTCGCCGACCAGCTTCGTACGAGCGTCCCGATCCTCCAGTCCGACCACGTGGCCCTCGTAGCCCATCACGCCCCGCACGGTGAGGCCCTTGGCTCTGGCCAGGTCGGCCAGGCGACCTGAGTCCTCCGGCGGGCAGCCGCAACGCGGCAGACCGACATTGATGTCGATGACCACCTCGTTGACGCCGCCGCGTGCCGCCGCCTCTACGGTGGCGTCGGAATCAACGGCGAGGGTGACCCGGTGGCCGGCGGCGACGACCACGCCCAACCGGCTGGCGTCGACGACCTCGTTGGCCAGGAGGAGATCCTGGCCGAGCCCGGCTTCGGCCAGCACCTCGACCTCGCGCATGGTGGCGCACGTGAACCCCGGGTGGCCCGCCGCCGCTTGGCGCTGGGCGAGAGCCGAGCACTTGTGGGCCTTCACGTGCGGCCGCAACCGGTTTCCCGGCAACGCCGCGGCCATGGTGGCCAGGTTGTGCTCGAGGCCGGCGGCGTCGATGAGGAGGGCCGGGGTCTGAAGCTGGTCGGTTCGCATCGCGGGCGAGGCTAGCCCCACCCTCGAGCGCGAGGATGGCCCGTATGGATGTGACCGACGAGGTACCCCCGGAGTCCTATCCTCAGCCGGCGCACGTGGATGGCGCGCTGATGATCTCCTTCGGGGCGGTGATCCCCGGCCGGGAGGGTGTGGCGGTCGACTCGTTCACCCGGCTGTCCCGCTATCTCGGCCGGCTCCTGTCCGACGAGGCCATCAGCCGGTTCCAGCCGTTCTTCTTCGCCGACGGGGTGCAAGGCGATGTGCGCGGCTTTTTCCTGCTCGAGGGCCGAAGAGAACGACTCGACGAGTTGCGGCGCGAGTCCGAGTTCGTCCACGAGCTGATGGTCACCGGCGGCGGCGTGGCCAACCTGCGCTGCCACACCCTGGTCGCCGGTTCGGAAGCCGGACGGTTGGTCAATCTCTACCGCCAGGTGCGGGCCGAGATGGGGTTCCTGTAGGAGGCGGGTTCGCTGCCTCGGCCAACAGACGGCGGCCATCGCTGGCCAGGTCCAGCGAGGACGCCAGGGCAAGCGCGGCCGGGCTCATTTTGACCATCGTTTTACGAAGGATGTCCACCATCTTGGGCTCGTCGGTCTTGGCCACCAGATCCGCCAGCTGGGTCTCCAGGAAGGTGAGGCACAGGGCGTCTTCGAGAGCCTGGACGTCGTCGTCGGTCCCCAATCCCCGCTTGCGCACGATGGCCCTGACCCGCTCCACGTCGGTGGCCTCATAGCCTTTCGTCGCGAGCAGCTGGCCGAGCTCCTCGGCCTGGCGTTCCGACAGATCCCGGCGCCATCGCAGGTAGCCGGCGCGTCCCTCCGGATAGGACGACCGCGGCGACTGCCATCGCCGGAGATGATGCCCGCGGGCGGCGAGCAGCAACAGCTCGCTGGCGTCCGGCCGCAGCCGTCGCACCCATGCCGTGACCATCTCGGCGTGCGCCAGCTCCTTGGCCCGCGTCTCTCCCTTCATGGTGAGCTGGTGCGGGTCGTCGGCGTTCACGGCGTCGATGGCGGCGATGGCCCGAGCGAACCGGTTGTCGTCCACCGTTCCAGCCTATGGGGACATCGCCGCTGGCAGGAACGGCGCGGACCGACGTCGAACCTTCTGTACACAACCGGGAACAACCAACTGGGGACAACAAGGAGCTTTACGATGCGACGCGTCGCTGTTCTCACCGCCCTGCCGGCCCTGGCGCGGGTGGCTGCCTCTTTCGCCCAACCCGCTTCGGCTCGCACCTCCGGCATTTCGGTCGCGCGTTCGGGCGGTGGCACCATCATCCGGCTTGCGGCCAATCAGTCGGGCAACTGGTCGGGATACAACCAGGGCACGCTCGAGCACGCCGACCACAAGCAATTCAAGGCCATCGCCGGCGACTGCACGGTCCCGACTGCCACCGCGCACAAGGCCAACGAGGCCGAGTATTCCTCCACCTGGGTCGGCATCGGCGGCGGGTGTATCGACGCCGGCTGCACCGCCTCGGATAACACCTTGATTCAGGCGGGCACTGAGCAGATGTCGACGCCACCGGCAAGGCCAGCTACTCCTCCTGGTGGGAAATCATCCCCCGTCGTCCACACCAATCACCACGCTCACGATCCACCCCGGCGATCACATGCAGGTCACCATCGCCGAAGGCGCGACAGCCGGTCAGTGGACCATCACCGTCGCCGATCTCACCACCAAGAAGTCGTTCACGACCGTCCAGACATACTCGTCGAGCCACCTGACCGCCGAGTGGATTGTGGAGCCGCCAGTCGTCATCGGCTCCGGGGGGTCGGTAGGCGTGGCCGCGCTGCCCAACCTGACTCGGCCAAGATCGACAAGTCCATGGTCAACGGCGAGCCTGTCCAACTCAAAACCTCCGAAGAAATGCAGTTGGTATCGAACGGGACCGTCCTGGCCACGCCGTCAGCCCCCGACCCTGCGCTGCCCCTGCCTCTTCCTAGGTCCGGCCGAAGAAGGTCGTACGTGGCGCGTCACGAGTCGGGATCGACCCTTGCGTGGGAACTACTGTGCGTGACCGAGCCGCACCGATGTATGGGATAACCATGGCCAGGGGAGCTTTAGGTGGCAGACTGGCGGCCGCCAACCTGGCATCCGGTGTGCAACAAC
>JRHI01001225.1_pt1 | contig 22745 bp, 12 predicted proteins | sample 215371 | NCBI WGS metagenome assembly JRHI01 (sample SAMN02929681, study PRJNA255918) | sediment metagenome | biome: cave system; feature: Ice Cave; material: Sediment; isolation source: sediment from deep within a dark volcanic ice cave with no known source of... ...
GTTCCACTAAATACAAAGCACTGCACTAGAGACGTCAGCTTGCCAGTTGACCGTAACGCTTGAATTTTTCCAGCACGATGTTCATTTCGGCGTCTGATAGCAAGTTTGGCGTGCCGATTTGCAGCGCCCGCCAGTATTGTTCGGCCCGTGCCTCGACCTCGATCGCGAGTGCCAGCGCAGTTTCGAGCGAAGCGTCCCGCGATCATTCCGTGATTGGCTAACAGGCAGGCGCGCCATTGTCGTTGATGCGGTTGCTCCAAGCGGCGTCTCATCCGTATCGTCTGGCACTACGCGCAGGAGAGCGGCTGGACTTAGTTTCGCGCGCAGAGCCAAGGCGCGACGGGGATTCAAACTGGGTCCCACACGCGCGGCAGCTTTGCGGCACGCTGCGGGTGGCGCCGTTGTTGCGCTACGCTATACTGCAAACTGGTTGACCAGTTCAGGAGGTCCGCATGAAGACCGTCGGCGCATTCCAGGCCAAGACCCAATTGTCGCGACTGCTCGATGAGGTCGAGAACGGTGAGGCTGTCACGATTACCCGTCACGGCCGTCCGGTAGCGGTGCTCGCGCCCGTCGTGCCCGCCCGGCCCGCAAAAACGGGCGAGCAGTGGCTCGCCGAAATGAAGCGGCTGCGCAAAGGAATCACATTGGGCGGTACCGTTACGATCAGGCAGTTGATCGACGAAGGCCGCAAGTATTGAAGTCGCGGCGAACGATCAGGCTGCGCGAGCCGGCGGCCGCCTACTTGCCCGATGCATTCATCGTCGACTGCTCGGTGTGCCTGCCTTGGTACATCGAGGACGAGACGAGCGAATTCTGCGCCCGATTGGCGGGGGTGCTCGGCCGCGCCGAGATCTGGGTCCCGTCGCTGTGGCGTCCCGAACTGGTCAGCGCAGTGGTCAACGCCGAGCGCCGTAAACGAATGACCGGCGATCGGCGCCGCGCAGTGCTCGCAAGCGCGGACGGCCTGCCGCTGCGGCTCGACCATGAAATGCCCTCGGTCATCGAACTGAACGAACTTGCGGCCGGCCACCACCTCACTCCCTACGACGCCGTTTACTTCGAACTCGCCCGCCGTCGAAAGCTGCCGCTCGCGACGCTCGACGCGGCGCTGGTCAAGGCGGCACGCGCGGCGAAACTCCCGCTTATCACCGACCTCTCGGTTTTCCCGGAGCGTTAAGACACGCTCATTTCGCTAGGCGCTCCGGGAACACCAGCTTGAAGTTGCGCAGGTCCTCCTTGAAGGCGTTGCAAACAGTCAGAGCCTCGCGCAGTTTGTGCACATCCTGATCGTAGTTGAAAGCGGCTGACCAGCGCTGTGCGCGTACCATCGACCGAATGTACGCCGTGGGCTCGCGATTTTGGCTCAGCGCCTTGAGCGGCAGGAGATAGTCTTCGCGATAGACCGTCGGGACCATGACGCGGGCGAGTCCGGCTTGAGTCAAGTGGGCGTTTATGGCGATGCGCGCAGTGCGTCCGTTACCGTCGGCAAAAGGATGCACCTCTGACACGACGAACATGGCCATGAGCGCACGGGCGAGCGGGTCAGTGAGGGGTTCGATTCGCGCGAACCCCTCGCGCAGGGTTCCGGGCACCAGCTCGGGGAGCACGAAGATGGTGTCACCCGCCCGGTTCGGCGCACTCTTCCATTCACCGGGATTTTTGTCGGCGCGACTTTGCATCAACAGCGCGTTGATACCCTTAAGCCACGCCAGAAAATTTTCGGCATCGGTCGGTGGGCTCGCGCGCCAAGGCGCCGTCGTGATTGCGCGAAAGGTACCGAGGATGTCGTGTGAGTCCTCAGACCTCCGCTCGATGATGCGGCCGTGAAAGACGATGTCTTCAGCCTCATCGACGGTGAATGTGGTGCCCTCGATATAGTTCGAGAAGTACGACTCGAAGAAGCCGAAGTTCTCGACCGCCCGTGCGGTGCGCGCCGGATCGGGCAGATGCTCAAATTTTGCCTGGTGCAAGGCCGCGAAGAGGGCGTCGAACAGCTCGGCGCGATCGGGGTCATATGGACGACCCGCAGCGCGCGCTAGGGCATCGCGCGCGAGTAGCTTCTTGGCGGCATGAGTGCCGAGCAATGCGCCGATGATGGCGTCTAGTTTCTTGAATTCGTGCTCGAGCCCGAGCCGGGGTGCGAGCTCGCGCGCCTGGTCTCGTAAAGCGTTCAAGCGCTGCTCGCCACGCAGCGTCAGTATTTTCGCCAGTTCGGATTCGACCGCTTCCTGCCCTAGCGCGCGATCGGCAGCTCCCCGGGCCGTGGCCAAGTTCTCCAACATTCGCCGGGGTTCGCTGGCGAGGAACAGAGGTGGATAGGGAACGTCGGGGGCCGTGCCGTCGGTCACCGCGCCGGCGCCGGGGACCACAAGGAGTTCGAGGCCCGGCAGCTTGATGCGCTTGGCGCGGTCGCCATGGACTAGGATCAGCTTGCCGGCGTCCGGGCTTCCTTTGGCGGCCGAGCGGTAGCCGATGACCGCGTTGGGGAACAGGTGGCCGGCTATTAAGCGCCAATTGCGGGTGACGATGGCGTCCAGCGGACCTTCTAAGTTCGGGGTGTAGACCCCGGCACGGATCTTCCGGAAACGGCCGACACGGGCGAGCCGCGAGACACGCTGGGCGTTGGTCGGGTCATCCGCTGTGCTGAAGAGGATTTCCGGCAGGTTGTCAATTTTTGTGGCCATGGGACGCGGAACCGCGAACAGTTGTCAATAATATTGCATATAATAATCATATATGTCAATAATAATGCTTATTCTGCGCGGCTAGCGTGCGACTGCTCACTATATGTCAATAATCACCACTATTTGGAGCCGCGCGTTCTGCGCTTGCAGCGGCGCCAGTCGCTTCTGCTCCGCGGTAAGCGTGGCTCTCCTCCCTCGCCGGCGACCCAGCGCCGCCAAGGCGCCTGCCTCACGCTCGCGCCGCCAGGAGCGAGACGCACGCGTTCAGCTTGCCGGTTGGCCGTAACGCTTGAATTTTTCCAGCACGATGTTCATTTCGGCGTCGGATAGCAAGTTTGGCGCGCCGATTTGCAGCGCCCGCCAATATTGTTCGGCCAGCGCCTCGACCTCGATCGCCAGCGCAAGCGCAGATTCGAGCGAGGCGTCCACCGCGATCATTCCGTGATTGGCTAACAGGCAGGCGCGCCGGCCGGACAGCGCGGCAAGCGCGCTGTCGGACAACTCCTGGGTGCCAAACGTCGCGTACGGCGCGCAACGAATGTCTTTCCCGCCGGCGATGGCGACCATGTAGTGAAATGCCGGAATGCCTCGCCCAAGACAAGCCAGCGTCGTGGCAAATGGCGAATGCGCGTGGACGATTGCGCCGGCGTCGGCCCGATCGACGTAGATATCACGATGAAAGCGCCACTCCGACGACGGCAGTCGCGGCCCGCTTGCTGCGCCAGCGAGCGTCACCGCAACAATGTCTTCCGGCCGCATCGATTCGTAAGCAAGGCCGGTCGGCGTAATCAGGAAACCCGTTGCGGTCCGCGCACTGACGTTGCCCGACTTGCCGCTATTGATGCGGCGTTCGTTCATTCGAACCGCGGTCGCGATGATCTCAGCGCGCAGGGCGAGTTCGTTCACGGGCAACGTTCCGGGAACATCGCGGCGAGACCCTCGGCCGTGGCGCGACAGATGCCCCGCTCGGTGATGAGTCCGGTGAGAAGTCGCGCCGGCGTCACGTCGAAAGCCGGGTTCGCGACCTGTGTTCCCGGCGGTGCAATCGCCTCTCCGCCACCGTCATGAAGAACCTCTCCTGCATCGCGCTCCTCGATCGGTATTCGGCTGCCATCGTCCAGAGTCCAGTCGATCGTGCTCGACGGCACCGCGACGTAGATCGGCACTCGGTTATCCTGCGCAGCCAACGCTTTTTCGTAGGTGCCGATTTTGTTGCATACGTCGCCGTTGGCCGCGACGCGATCGGCACCGACCAGGATCAGGTCGACGCGGCCTTGTTGCATCAGCATCGCGCCGGCGGCGTCGACGATCAAGGTATGCGGGACCTTGCTCTCGCGCAACTCCCACGCTGTCAGCCTTGCACCCTGCATCCGCGGACGCGTCTCGCTGACCCAGACGTGAACGGCAATGCTCGCGCCGTGCGCGACATAGATCGGCGCCGTCGCCGTGCCCCACCCCAAAGTCGCCAGCGCCCCGGCATTGCAATGCGTCAGGATCTGCACCGGATTGCGGCCGGCGGCCGCCAGGCGCTCGATCAGCGCCACGCCATGTCGACCAATGGCGAGATTTGTCTCCACGTCTTCGGCGGCGATCGCGTCGGCTTCCTTCCAGGCTGCTTCCGCGCGCGACAAAGGCGCGAGTGGGCCTGCTACCGCATTGACGCGGTCGAGTGCCCAGCGAAGGTTGACCGCGGTCGGCCGCGTATCGAGCAACAGAGCATAGGCCTGACGAAGACCCGAGTCGGACGGATCCGCATGCAGGGCGAGCGCGAAACCGTAGGCGGCAGTCGCGCCGATCAATGGCGCGCCACGGACCTGCATGGTGCGAATGGCCTTCGCGGCTTCGCTCACACTCGACAAGGTGACAATTTTCAACGCGCCGGGCAGGCGAGTCTGATCGACGATTTCGACGGAACGCGTGGCAAGCGACGCGCGCAAAGGGCGGATGTCTGGCTTGTTCACAAGTATCTCGTGAAGCGAATCCATGGCCGAATGAATCCGGCCCTATTTGAGAATCTGGATGATATTGTTGAAGTCGTCGGTCCAGAGCCGCAAGTTTTCACGGGTCGCGACCTCCGAAGCGGCCTCGGCGATCTGCGGCACCTGGAGGGAAGCCTCGCGGTCCGACAAGAGCACCCAGTCGCTGCGGCTGACGATGCCTTCGTCCCCCTCGTCGGCAACGAGAACGGAGAACAAGTGATACGCGTCGGCGAGCTGTTTGACGACCGGATTCAGGTCGAGAAAACGATTGGTCAAGTGAAAGGCAATGATGCCGCCCGGCTTCATGTGCTTAAGATAGACGGCCAGCGCTTCATCGGTCAGCAGATGAACCGGTATCGAATCGCTCGAAAAGGCATCGATGGCGAGTAAATCGAACCCCTGCGGCGCCTCGCGCTCGAGATTCAGCCTCGCGTCCCCGAGCGGCGTCTGGATGGTCGCGTCGCTGTCCTTGAGATAAGTAAAGTCACGATTGGCGATGACGATTACCGCCGGATTGATATCGTAGAAGCGGTAGATATCGCCTTTGCTGCCGTAGGTCGCAAGCGTTCCGGCCCCGAGCCCTATTACTCCGACCTTGAGCGGGCGGGTGGTCGGATGCATGGATTCGAGCGCGCGTCCGACGCCCGAAGTCTGCGTGTAATACGTCGTCGGCCGGCGCGCGAGATCGGGCTCGAGATACTGGGTGCCGTGGAGTATCGTTCCATGCATCAACGATCGGTGCCGGCTCGTCTCGGCGCCGTAGAGCTGCACACGCAGTACTCCGTAAAAATTCCGGGTGGCGAGCAGCGTTCCGTCGAAGAACTCGTGGATTTGCCACGCACCGGCGCCGACGGTGAACAGCAACGCCACGATCGCCAGTGCGACAAAGACCGGATGACCGCCGCGCACCTGGTATGCGAGCAACGCTGCGCACGCGGCCAGGCCGAACCCGAGCTCGAAGTACGCGGGCAAAACCAGCGGCGCCACCAAGCCTACCAGCGCCGAACCTACCGCGCCACCGGCAGAAACCATCAGGTAAAAGCGAGTCAGGTAGCGCGGCGCCGGCTTGAGCCGCGCAAGTTCGCCGTGGCAAAACATGCAGGCGATAAAAAGTCCCACACAGAACACGCCGATCTGCAGCTCGAGCTTGTGAGTGAGGCTGCGGTCGGCAAGCGTCCAGGCCATGACGCTTAAGCCCGCGGCCAGCATGGAGGCGAAGAGGTCCGGGCGGTACCAGCCCCGGCCGTCGAAGCAGAGAATGAACGTAAGCAGATAGATCGAAAGCGGCACCACCCACAGCAGCGGAATCGACGAAATGTTCTGACACAGGTGATTGGTGACGGCGAGCAGCAGAAACGAACCCGTTGCCGCAAGTGCGGCCCACAGCAATTGCCGCGTTCCCGCGGGAGGCGGCGCATATGCCGGCGAAGCATTCTGTTGTGGTGCCGGTTCCATTTCCGGGCGCGGGGCTTGCACGCTGAACCAGGCGCACGCAGCGCACAGCAATGCGAATACTACGTAGGCCGCGGACCATCCATAGGATTGGAACCGTGTCGTGACCCAGGGCTCGAGCCCGATGGGATAGCCGAGCAGCGCGAGCATCGAGGCCAGGTTCGACAGCGCGAATAGCCGGTAAGGACTCCTACCTGGAAAACTTCGCGCAAACCATGCCTGGACCAGCGGACTCGTCGTCGACAGCAGAAAATACGGCAGGCCTATGGTCGCGGCGAGCAAGGCGAGGATGAGCAGCGATGGGCTCTCGGTTCCAATCGGCTTCCATTGAGCGCCGGGCACAATCGGCAAGACGATACAACTCAAGGCCAGCAACGCGACATGGATTTGAATCTGCATGCGCGCCGAGGTCCGGCGCACGACCAGGTCGGCGTACGCGTAACCGAGCAGGAGTGTCGTTTGGAAGAACACCAGGCACGTGGTCCACACGTTGGCCGACCCACCGAACCACGGCAGAATCTGCTTGGCCATGATCGGTTGAACCAGGAACAGCAGAAACGCGCTGACAAAGATGGTGGCGGCGTAGAGGGCCATTGAACCGATGAAGGACGTGGCCACGTGCCGCAGGCGCGACGCCGTCGCTTGGAACTGGAACGGCGCATTCTACCGGAGGGCCCGAGCTCGAGCCAAGGAGCTTGCGGTCCGGTCGCTGTCGCGATCGATGTCGCCGCCGCGGCGACATCTTGGTTACATGGCCAACGAGTTGGTCAATGAGGTGATCAATAGGGCTGGTCAATAAGCTTGGTGAATAAGCCCGGTCAAAAAGTCGGTTTCTGGCGAAAATAATCCATGCGATCGATCGAACGGACCTTGATCTCGCGGACGTCGATGCCCTGCAGGACGCGCAACGGGATCTCGCTTCCGGCCGCACCGCGTCCCCAGACCTTGCGATAGAACTCGGCTTGTGAACGCACCCCTTCGCCGCCGACGGCGAGAATGATATCGCCGCTCTGCACGCCCGCCAGGTCGGCAGGCCCTTCCGGCGACACGCGGCCGACGACCAGCCGCCCCTGGATCTCGTCCGCCGACAAGCCGAGCCACGGCCGTGCCGGCCCCGCGCGCCGGCCGGTCTTGATCAGGTCGGCAAGGATCGGCTTCAGCGCATCGATGGGAACGAACATATTGCCCGGCAGGTGCGAACCGCCTTCCGACGCATCGCGCACAATCAGCGATCCGACGCCGAGCAGGGATCCATCGGTGCCGATCAGCGCGGCTCCGCTCCAGTTCATCGCCGGAGGCGAAGTAAAAATCGCCTGATCGAGCAGATATTCCCAACTGCCGGTGAATGGTCGGCGCGACACCACGACTGCGCGCGTCGCCTCGTCGCGCCCTCCATGATTGACGATCAACACGGGATCGCTTTCGGCAAGCTTCCCGGAGTCGCCCAACTTCAATGGTGTGACCTCGAAGGGCGCGATCGGCTGTATCAGCCCGAGACCGGTGCCGTGATCATAGCCAACGACCCGCGCAGGACGCACGTGGCCCTCGTCGTCGATGATCTTGACATCGTCAGCCTCGACGATGAGGTAGCCGATGGTGAGAATCAAGCCGCCCTTGCCGATGACCACACCGGTGCCTGCGCGCTCGGTACCCAGCGTTGACGCGCTGCGCGCGTCGGGCAACGCGCGCGCCTGGACGGTGACGATCGCGGCGAAGAATGCCTGGGGATCGATTGCGGGGGTTGCGACACTCGGCGGGTCCGCGGCGCTCGCCGCGGCGGCGCCGAGCAAGGCGGCAATCAAGCATCCGCGCAGCGGACGAATGAAGGCCCATTTCATTCGCAGAGTGACCATCGCGAGCTCCTGTCTGCAACAGCAACGTGTCCAACGACAGTGCTGCCTCGTCAAAGCCACTATAGCGCGATTGGCCCCCGCGCCAAACGTCTGATGGTGCGCGGTCAATACATCGCGTCGCCTGGCGCACGACTATCGCTATAATGCCGCTCTCTTCAGGTCGCGGCCGCGGTAAAGGCGCGGCCGGCGCCGACCGCGCACTTCAACAGGCAAGTTTTGGTGAGGGAGTCATCCATGACCGCGCGCCGCAAAAAGCCCGAGCAGTTGCGATCGCACCGCTGGTACGGCGTCAACGACTTGCGATCGTTCGGACACCGCTCGCGCACCGCGCAGATGGGTTATTCGCGTGCCGATTACGCCGGCAAGCCGGTGATCGCGATCATCAACACGTGGAGCGACATCAACCCGTGCCATTCGCACTTTCGCCAGCGGGCGGAGGAGGTGAAGCGCGGGGTATGGCAGGCAGGCGGGTTTCCGGTCGAGATGCCGGCGATCACGCTCTCCGAGCCGTTTCAGAAGCCGACCACGATGCTCTATCGAAATTTGCTGGCGCTGGAAACCGAGGAGCTGCTTCGCTCGTATCCGGCCGACGGCGCGGTACTGATGGGCGGCTGCGACAAGACGACGCCGGCATTGCTGATGGGGGCGATCAGCATGAACCTGCCTGCGATTTACCTGCCCGCCGGCCCGATGCTGCGCGGGAATTGGCGCGATCAGACATTGGGCAGCGGATCCGACGTCTGGAAATACTGGGCCGAGTTGCGCGCCGGCAACATCAACGAACATCAATGGCAGGAGATCGAGAACGGCATCGCACGATCGCCTGGCCATTGCATGACCATGGGCACGGCGTCGACCATGACCTCCGCAACCGAGGCGCTGGGATTTACGCTCCCGGGCGCCGCGTCGATTCCGGCGGCGGACTCGCGGCACGCGAGGATGGCAACCGACACCGGCCGCCGGATCGTCGACATGGTGTGGGAAGACCTCAAACCGCGCGACTTCCTTAACGCGGCTTCGTTCGACAACGCGATCACCGCCGTGCTTGCCATCGGCGGCTCGACCAATGCCCTGGTGCACCTCATCGCCCTGGCACGACGCGCCGGCATACCGCTGACGCTCGATCGATTCGACGAGCTTTCGCGCACGACGCCGCTGATCGCGAACATCAGGCCGGCGGGCAAGTATTTGATGGAGGATTTTTTCTATGCTGGAGGCTTGAGGGCGCTGCTGGCGACGATCGGGGACAAGCTGGCCTTGGACGCGCGCACCGTCAACGGGCGATCGTTGGGTGAAAACGTCTCCGGCGCCGAAGTGTTCAATGAGGACGTGATACTGCCTCGCGACAGGGCCTTGGTGGCGAGCGGCAGCCTGGCCGTGCTGCGCGGCAACCTGGCGCCGAACGGCGCCGTGATCAAGCCCGCGGCCGCGGAGCCACGCCTGCTTAAGCATTCCGGGCGCGCGGTGGTGTTCGCGGACTACAACGACATGGCGGCGCGCATCGACGATCCCGCGCTCGAAGTCACCGCCGACTCGGTGCTGGTGCTCAAGAACGCGGGGCCGTTGGGAGCACCCGGCATGCCTGAATGGGGGCAATTGCCGATCCCGAAAAAGATTCTGGCCCAAGGAGTCCGCGACATGCTGCGCATCTCCGACGCGCGCATGAGCGGAACGAGCTACGGCGCCTGCGTGCTGCACGTGGCGCCGGAGTCGTTCGCCGGCGGGCCTCTGGCTTTTGTGCGCGACGGCGACGTGATCGAGCTCGATGTCGCCGATCGCCGCCTGGAATTGAAGATCAGCGACGCCGAGCTCGCCCGCCGCCGCGCCGAGTGGAAAATGCCGCCGCCGCGCTTCGAGCGTGGCTACGGGGCGCTGTATCAGCAGCACATCACTCAGGCCGATCAAGGGTGCGACTTCGATTTTCTCGAAGGCATCGCGCCGACGGCCGAGCCGGAGATGCATTGATCGTGCGAACCGTTGCCGCGCCAAGGCTTGTCGAACTAGTTGCCGCGATCATGCGCGGCGGCGGTTGCGACGCGCACGAAGCGACGATGGTCGCGCGCCGGCTCGTCGACTCCAACCTGGTGGGGCACGATTCGCACGGAGTCATCCGCGTCGGCAAGTATCTCGAATGGATGCGCAGTGGCTGGTTGCGACCGAACCAGTCGCCATCGATCGTTTTCGAAAGCGACACCCTCGCGATCATCGACGGAAATCGCGGTTTCGGTCAGGTAGTCGGCGAGTTCGCCGGCAAGACCGGAACGGCCAAGGCGGCCAAGACGGGGATCGCGATGGTCGGGCTGCGCAATTGCGGCCACCTCGGGCGCGTCGGCGACTGGGCGGAATTGGCGGCCGCTGAGGGCCAGGTGTCGCTCCACTTCCTCAACACCTCGGGTGCGCAGCAGGTGGCCCCCTTCGGCGGTAGCGACCGCCGACTTTCGACCAACCCGATTACCGTCGGCGTACCCGTCGCAGGCGGCGATCCGGTAATACTGGATGTGACCACATCGATGGTTGCCGAAGGAAAGTTATTTGTCGCGAGCAACAAACGCGAGCAGGTTCCGCCTGGATGGATCATCGACAAAAAGGGCAGGCCTACCACCGAGCCCAAGGACTTCTACGATGGCGGCGCGTTGCTGACGGTAGGCGCGCACAAAGGATCCGGTCTGTCGATCATCGTCGACTTACTCGCGGGTGCGATCTCGACCGGCAAAAGCTCGGATCCTGACGACACGGTGCTGCGCAATAACATGCTGTCGATCTATATCGCTCCAGCGGTCTACGATTCCGATGGCACAGTCTCCCGGGAAGTCGCACGATTTGTCGAGTGGGTGAAGGCATCCCCTCCGGCCATAACGGATCAGCCGGTATTGCTTCCGGGGGAGGTCGAGCGCGCGACCCGGGCGCAGCGCATCCGGCAGGGCATCGCGATCGACGACCAGACATGGAAGGATCTCATGGCCGCGGCGGCGTCGGTGGGTATGGGCGCCGAATCAACGATGGCCATGATCGCCGATCGCGCGCAGTGAACGCCGCCGTTCTTCGAGAGCGCAATAGCGACGAACGCCCTGGCTGATGATGACGCCTCTGTTCGAGAAGTTCGTTTCGCGCCGGATCAAGACAGCGGGCGCCGAGATCAATCTGGTCACGGGGGGCAGTGGTCCGCCGCTCTTGCTGTTGCACGGCTATCCGCAGACACACGCGATGTGGCACAAGATCGCGCCGCGGTTGGCGCAGCAGTTCACGGTTGTTTGTCCCGACCTGCGCGGATACGGCGACTCCGAAAAGCCGAAGGGCGGCCCGTCGCATCTCAACTATTCGAAGCGCGCGATGGCGCAGGACCAGGTCGAGGTAATGCAAGCGCTCGGCTTTTCGCGGTTCGCCGTCGCGGGGCACGACCGGGGCGGGCGGGTTGCCCATCGCATGGCGCTGGACCACGCGGATAGAGTGCAGCGGCTGGTCCTCCTCGACATTTCGCCTACCCGGCTGATGTTTGCGCGCACCGATCAGGCATTTGCGACGGCGTATTACCACTGGTTTTTCCTGATCCAGCCATTCGATCTTCCCGAGCGTCTGATCGGTGCCGACACTTCGTATTACTTGCGACGCAAGCTCGGTGGCCTTTCCTCCGGATTGCAGCATTTCGACCCTCGCGCGCTCGCCGAATACGAGCGCTGCTTTGCCATTCCGGCAACCGTTCATGCGACCTGCGAGGACTACCGTGCGGCGGCGACCATCGACCTCGACCACGACGCTGCTGACGGCGCAGCCCGCATCCGTTGCCCCATGCTCGTGCTCTGGGGCGAAAAGGGGGTGATCAACCGACTGTTCCACCCTATCGACGATTGGAAGCGCGTTGCTGATGATGTCTCCGGTCGCGCGCTGCCCTGCGGCCATTTCCTGGCGGAGGAAGCGCCGGATCAGACATTGAATGAAATGCTGGTATTTCTTGGCGATTAGAAGCGACACAGGCTTGGGTCGCGCGAGATCGATCTGGTAAAATGCGCCGCTTGGCCAAGTAGCTCAGTTGGTAGAGCAGAGGACTGAAAATCCTTGTGTCGGTGGTTCAATTCCGCCCTTGGCCACCAGATTTAGCGTGGCGCGAGCGACGCGCAAAATCGGCCAAAGGTGGAAGGGCGCAGATTTAGCGTGGCGCGAAGCGACGCGCAAAATCGGCCAAAGGTTTTGATTCCGCCCTTGGCCACCAGATTTGATTTGCCGCCCGCTCGGGGTTCCGCGGCACTCGATGCTCTTCACAGCGTTCTCATCGGCAGTAAGCGAATCCCGGCCACCGTGCGATCGATAGGAACTACTTTTTGGTTGCAAGGCGGCGCGTGAAATGAACGCCAGGGACGCGACGGTTCAGGAATATCTGATCGACATTGCCACGCGGATTCGCAAGAGCGCGCGGCGGCGATCCCAGCCTGCCGACGAGTTGCCGCTGCGATCGGAGCTGTTCAGCGCCGACCAGATGGAACAGCACGGCAGGATCCTCGCGGCTTCCCATCAGTTGACCGAACGGCGGGGCCCCGACCAGCTCCTGGCTCGACTGGCCGACAACGAAAGCACGCTGCTCGGCGTCTGCGATCTGCTAAGCGCGGCGGTCGCGGCAAACCACCGGCTGACGCCCGCCGGCGAGTGGTTGCTTGACAACCTGTACCTGATCGAAGAGCAGATCCGCACGGCCAAGCGCCACCTGCCAAAGGGCTACAGCCGCGAGCTTCCCCGGTTGGCCCGTGGGCCCTCCGCCGGCCTGCCGCGCGTGTATGACATCGCGCTGCAAACCATCTCGCACGGCGACGCTCGCGTCGACACCGAAAGTCTCAGCCGTTTTGTGGCGTCTTATCAGACGGTCAGCGCGCTGCAGCTGGGAGAACTGTGGGCAATTCCGATCATGCTGCGACTGGCCTTGATCGAAAATCTGCGCCGCGTCGGCGCGCGCATTTCCTCCGGCCGAGTGGATCGGAATCTTGCCGACGCGTGGGCTGACGAGATGACGGAAATTGCCGAAAGAGATTCCAAGAGTCTGATCCTCGTCGTTGCGGACATGGCGCGGTCAGATCCGCCGATGACGACCCCGTTCGTTTCGGAATTGGCGAGACGCTTGCAGGGACAGAGCCCTGCGCTTGCACTGCCGCTGACGTGGATCGAGCAGCGGCTTGCAGAATCGAATCGCACGATCGAGCAGCTAGTGCAATCGGGAAATCAGCAACAGGCGGCCGATCAGGTCTCTATCTCCAACAGCATCGGCAGTTTGCGCATGCTCGGTGCCATCGACTGGCGCGAATTCGCTGAGAACAACAGCATCGTCGAGCGGACACTGCGGCAGGATCCCGGCGGCGTCTATGGCCGGATGGACTTCGCCACGCGCGATAGTTACCGACACGTCGTCGAACGCCTGGCCAAGACCGGCGCCTTCTCCGAAGGCGAAGTGGCCGACAAGGCGCTCAAGCTCGCACGCGAAAGCGCGGCGAGGTCGAGCGGCGACGATCCCGCGGCGCACGTGGGGTTTCATCTGATCGACAAGGGGTTACCGAATCTCGAACGAATCGTGCAGGTCCACCTGCCGCCATTGGAAAACGTCCGGCGGGCCGGCCGCGAGCATCCGCTCTTCTACTATCTGGGCACGATCGCATTGCTTACCGCAAGCGTGGCCGGCGCGTTGCTCCTCAGGGCGTATGGAGATGGCGCGCGCGAATGGCTGCTGGCCGCGGTGGGCATTCTTGCGCTGATCGCATCGAGTCAGATCGCGCTCGAGTTGGTCAACTGGATGACGCAGATAATCGTTAGGCCGCATCCGTTGCCGCGTATGGATTTTTCCGAGGGAATTCCGTCCGCGTCGCAAACCTTGGTGGTAATCCCGACCATGCTTACCAGCGCCGCGGACGTCGGCGATCTGGCCGAGGCGCTGGAAGTTCGTTTTCTCGCCAATCGCGACCGCAAGCTGCATTTCGGCCTGTTGACGGATTTCCCTGACGCAGACCTGGAAGTGCTGCCGCAGGATGCATCGCTGTTACGGCTCGCGCGAAGGAGCATCGAGGAGCTCAACGAAAAGTACGGCGAAGCGTCGAGCGACGCCGCGGGTGACGCGGCGGACGGAACCGGCGACGGCGCCCAACAGGGTCCGTTTTTTTTGTTCCATCGCCCGCGACGATGGAACGCGCAAGAACGGCTGTGGATAGGTTTTGAGCGCAAGCGCGGAAAACTCGCGGACTTGAATGCCCTTCTGCGTGGTACCGGCAATGCGTTTTCGCTCGTCGTCGGCAATACGGCATTGTTATCGGGAGTGAAGTACGTCATCTCGCTCGACACCGATACGCAATTGCCGCGCGACTCCGCGCATCAATTCGTCGGCGCGATGGCGCACCCGTTGAATCATCCGCGATTCGACGCCGCGGCCGGGGACCCCGGGTCTGCCTTGGTGACCCGCGGTTACGGCATTCTTCAACCGCGCGTCGCGGCGAGCCTGCCCAGCACCAACCGGTCCCGCTACGCGAGACTTTTCGGCGGCGAGCCGGGTATCGATCCGTATACGCGAGCCGTCTCCGACGTTTATCAGGACGTGTTCGGCGAGGGATCGTTTATCGGCAAGGGCATCTACGATGTCGATGCCTTCCAGCGCGCGCTGGCGAGTCGCTTGCCCGAGAACCGGATCTTGAGCCACGACCTTCTGGAAGGATGTTACGCCCGGGCAGGCTTGTTCAGCGACGTGCAGTTATACGAGGATTTTCCTTCGCGCTTCAGCGCGGACGTCAGTCGACAGCATCGCTGGATACGCGGCGACTGGCAGCTCGCCCGCTGGATCCTGCCACGTGTCCCGGGCGCCGATGCACGCCTTCATCGGAATCCACTATCGGCATTATCGCGGTGGAAAATTTTCGACAATCTACGACGAACTCTCGTCCCGGCCGCGTTGACGTTGCTGCTGCTGCTCGGCTGGATCGCGCTGCCGCGCAGCTGGTTCTGGACGTTGACGGTGCTTGGCATTCTTGTCGTTCCTTCGGTCGTCACCAGCCTATTTGACCTGTTGCGAAAACCGCCCGAGGTGCTGCTGTCGCAGCACATCGTCGCGGCGATGCGCGCCGCGGGCCGGCACTTCGGCCAGGTGCTGTTCACGCTGGCGTGTCTGCCTTACGAAGCCTACGTCAGCCTCGACGCGATTCTGCGAACGCTGGTTCGGATGCTGTTCACTCATCGCAGGCTTCTCGAATGGAGTCCGTCGCGGGAGGTCGATCGAGAATCGGATCAAGCAATAACAAACAACGGTCGAGCTGACCTCAACGCGTCCTTCCGGCTCATGTGGGTCGCGCCGGTGATCTCCGTCGCAGCAGGAATCGGCACCGCAGTTGCAACGCCCGCCGCGCTGCTCGCCGCACTTCCCATACTGTTGTTGTGGACTGCCTCTCCTGTTATCGCGTGGTGGATAAGCCGGCCCCTAGCCCCCCACAGCGCCAGACTGACCGGTGACCAGGTGCTCTTCCTGCGACAGACCGCACGCCGGACATGGGCGTTTTTCGAGGCCTTTGTCGGTCCCGACGATCACTGGCTGCCGCCTGACAACTTTCAGGAACATCCCGTGGCAACCGTCGCTCATCGCACGTCTCCGACCAATATGGGGCTCGCGTTTCTCGCCAACGTGACGGCGTACGACTTCGGCTACATCACGGCCGCCCAGCTCGTCGAGCGAACCGGCAATGCACTACGGTCGATGCAGGCGCTGGAACGACATAGCGGCCACTTTTATAACTGGTACGACACGCAGTCGCTCACGCCGTTGACGCCGCGCTACATCTCGACCGTGGACAGCGGGAACCTCGCGGGCCATCTGTTGACCTTGCGCGCGGCCCTGGTCGAGATCGCCGACGCGCCGATTATCGGTCCGCCACTGTTCCTGGGTTTGGGCGATACGTTACGGATTGCGATGCAGACCGCGGGCCCATCCACGCCAGCCGCCCCCGCTTTGACACAATTCGCAATTGCGCTCAAATCCGCGTCCACCACGCTTCCGCTCACGCTTACCGGCGCGCGTGCGCATTTGGAGGAACTGGTCGCTTTCGCCCGCGCGGCCCGTGATATTCCGGAAGGCGCTGCGACCGTTCCAAGCGAAGCTCTCGAGTGGGTGGGCGCGCTGGTAGCGCAGTGCGAGGCGGCGCTCGCCGAGTTGCACCTGCTCGTCCCCTGGGCGACGTTACCCGCCGGCTCGCCGGGAATGCGCGATCTGATGCGCGTTGCGGTCATTCCGTCGTTGCGCCAGGTCGCCAGCCTCGACGCGCAACTGCCGGCGATCGCTTCTCTTCGTCTCGACCAGCCATCGGCGCCGGCCGAGCGTGAACGCAGTCTCGCCCTGCGGGCGCTCGTCAATGAGGGCAGTGACCACGCCCGCAGCCGGCTGGCGACCCTTCAACATCTCGAGGCGCAAGTATCAGAGCTCGCGCAAATGGAATACGACTTTCTTTTCGATCAGGCGCGGCGCCAGCTCGCCATCGGATACAACGTCGGCGATCGTCGACTGGATGCGAGCTACTACGATCTGCTTGCCTCGGAGGCGAGGCTCGCCAACTTTGTCGCCATTGCTCAGGGGAAATTGTCGCAGGAGAGTTGGTTCGCGCTTGGACGAACGCTCACGACTTCGGGAGGAGCGCCGGTTCTCCTGTCGTGGAGCGGCTCGATGTTCGAGTACCTGATGCCGTCGCTGGTCATGCCGACTTTCGAAAACACACTGCTCGACCAGACCTGCAAGGCAGCGGTCGATCGGCAGATCGCCTACGGCGGCCAGCGTGGCGTGCCGTGGGGCATTTCGGAGTGCGGATACAACACTGTCGATGTTCACCTCAACTACCAGTACCGCGCGTTCGGCGTCCCGGGGCTGGGATTCAAGCGCGGTCTGAGCGAGGATCTGGTCATCGCACCTTACGCTTCCGCGCTGGCATTGATGGTCGCGCCCGAGGCGGCGTGTTCGAATCTGCAGCAGCTAGCTGCCGAGGGACTGGCGGGCAAGTATGGATTCTACGAAGCGGTCGACTACACGCCTTCACGGCTGCGGCGCGGCGAAACGCGCGCCGTGATCCGCTCGTTCATGGCCCATCACCAGGGGATGAGCCTGCTTTCCCTGGCGTATTTGCTGTTGGGTCGCCCAATGCAGCGGCGCTTCGAATCCGACCCCTTGTTCCAGGCGACGATGCTGCTGCTCCAGGAGCGAGTTCCAAAGGCAACCGCGTTGCACGCGCACGCGGCGGAGCTGTCACAAATCCGCGCGGCGGAGGAATCTCCCGAGATGCCGATGCGCATTCTCTCCACTCCCGATACGCCGGTTCCGGAAGTTCAGCTCCTCTCCAACGGCCGCTACCACGTTGTGGTCACCAACGCAGGCGGCGGCAGCAGTCGCTGGAAGGACCTCTCGGTGACCCGATGGCGCGAGGACAGCACTCGCGACAACTGGGGCAGCTTCTGTTACCTGCGCGATGTGACCAGCGGCGAGTTCTGGTCGACTGCTCACCAGCCCACATTGAAGCCATCGAAGCGCTACGAGGTGATTTTTTCCGAAGGGCGCGTCGAATTTCGTCGTCGCGACTACGATTTCGATACGCATACCGAGATTACGGTATCGCCCGAAGACGATATCGAGCTGCGACGCGTGCGCATCACCAATCGTGCACGGACACGGCGGAGCATAGAAATCACCACCTATGCCGAAGTCGTGCTGGCGACAGCGGCGAGTGATGCCCAGGCGCCGGCATTCGGCAATCTTTTCGTGCAGACGGAGATACTGGACAAGAGGCATGCGATCCTTTGCACCCGTCGCCCGCGCGGGCCAAGCGATCCGGCTCCGTGGATGTTTCATCTGATGGCGGTGCATGGCGCCGCCGCCGAAGCTTGCTCCTACGAGACCGACCGCATGCAATTCGTCGGCCGCGGGAAGAGCGTGCTTGCCCCTCGGGCCATGCTCGATTCGTCGCCACTCTCAGGCAGCGCGGGGTCGGTCCTGGATCCCATCGTGGCCATTCGGCAGCGGCTGACCCTCGGCGCGGGAGAATCCGCGACCATCGACATTGTCACCGGCGTCGGTGACTCGCGAGAGACCGTGCTCTCGCTGGTCGAGAAATACCAGGATCCGCATCTGGCCGATCGCGTGTTCGATCTGGCCTGGACCCACAGCCTCGTAGTGCTGAGGCAACTCAACGCGAGCGAAGCCGACGCGCAGCTTTTCGGCCGTCTCGCCGGCTCGGTGCTTTACGCCAATGCCTCATTGCGCGCCGAAGCCGGCATTCTGCGCAACAATCAGCGCGGGCAGTCGGGTCTGTGGGGTTATGCGATTTCCGGCGACCTGCCCATTGTTCTGCTGCAGATCAGCGATGCGACCAACGTCGATCTGGTTCGGCAAATGGTGCAGGCGCATGCGTACTGGCGTCTGAAGGGTCTGGCGGTCGATCTGATGATCTGGAACGAGGACCATTCGGGCTACCGGCAACTGCTGCACGACCAGATCATGGGATTGGTCGCCGGGGGTGTCGAGGCCCACGTGCTCGATCGACCGGGAGGCATATTCGTCCGTCGCGCCGAGCAGATCGCCGCCGAGGATCGCATCCTGATGCAAAGCGTCGCGCGAGTATTCATCTCCGACAGCAAAGGCAGTTTCGCGGACCAGGTTACCCGTCGCGCGCCTCCCGAGCCGCCGCCTGCGCGCACCGGGTCCTTGCTCGTCCGTCGCTCTGACTCCGCTCGTTCGGTCGAGGCGACGGCCCGATCGCTGCTGTTCGACAATGGGCTTGGCGGCTTTGCCACGGATGGACGCGAGTACGTCATCACCACGGGACAGGCACGATCGACTCCAGTTCCGTGGTCGAACGTGATCGCAAATCCGGAGTTCGGGACGGTGATCACGGAGAGCGGGCAGGCGTATACCTGGGGCGAGAACGCGCATGAATTTCGCATGACGCCCTGGCATGGCGATCCGGTGAGCGATTCTGGCGGCGAGGTGTTTTATCTCCGCGACGAGGAGAGCGGCTCCTTCTGGTCGCCGACTCCGCTACCCAGTTGCGGCGCGGCACCCTATTGCACTCGACACGGGTTTGGATACAGCGTGTTCGAGCACAGCGAGGAAGGGATTCACTCGGAACTGTGGATCTACGTTGCGCTGGATGCCTCGGTCAAGTTCGCGGTTTTGAAAGTGCGCAACGAATCGGGGCGGCCGCGCCAGCTTTCCGCCACCGGCTACGTCGAGTGGGTGCTGGGCGATCTGAGGGCAAAAACGGGGATGCACGTCACGACGGAAGTTGACGGTGCGACCGGCGGGCTGCTGGCGAGGAATCCGTACAACAGCGAATTCGTCGGAAGGATTGCCTTCTTCGATACCGACGGTGTCGTCAGTAGCATGACCGGCGATCGAACCGAGTTCATCGGACGCAATGGTGGGCTCAGCAATCCGGCTGCGATGGGCTGGGCGAAGCTCTCGGGGCGGGTCGGACCGGCGCTCGACCCCTGCGGCGCGATCCGGGTTCCATTTGAGCTGGGGGAGGGTCAGGTTTCCGAGGTCATTTTTCGCCTTGGCGTCGGACGCAACCGGGACGATGCTCGCAAGTTGATCCAGCGTTTCCGCGGCTCGGTGGCGGCTCGCGACGCGCTGGAGAAGGTGCAACAGTATTGGCAGCGGACACTCGGCGCGGTGCAGGTGAAGACGCCCGATCCATCGCTCAACGTGCTGGCCAACGGCTGGCTGCCGTATCAGATCCTGGCGTGTCGCCTCTGGGGCCGCAGCGGTTATTATCAATCGAGCGGCGCGTTCGGATTTCGCGACCAGCTCCAGGATGCGATGGCGCTCGTTCACGCCGAGCCTGCTCTGCTTCGCGAGCACCTCCTGCGCTGCGCGGCACGCCAGTTCCTGGAAGGTGATGTCCAGCATTGGTGGCATCCGCCGGCGGGCCGCGGCGTGCGCACGCGCTGCTCGGATGACTACCTCTGGCTGCCCCTTGCGACGTGTCGTTACGTCGTGGCCACGGGCGATGTTGGCATCCTGGACGAGTCGGCGCGCTTCCTCGAAGGCCGGACGGTCGGCATCGAGGAGGATTCGTACTACGACCTGCCGGTCAGATCGGAACAGGCAGCGAGCCTGTATGAGCATTGCAAGCGCGCCGTGATACACGGCCTGCGATTCGGCGAACATGGGCTTCCGCTGATGGGTACCGGCGACTGGAACGACGGGATGAATCTGGTTGGTTTTGGCGGCAAGGGCGAAAGCGTCTGGCTGGCGTTCTTCCTCTATGAGGTCCTCGTTCAGTTCGCCGGCATCGCGATGCGGCGCGGCGACACCCTGTTTGTCGAACGCTGCGAGACGGCTGCGGTCGCCTTGAGACAGAACATCGAGCAGCACGGCTGGGACGGGCTCTGGTACCGCCGCGCATACTTTGACGATGGAACGCCGCTCGGCTCGGCCGTCAATATTGAATGCCGAGTCGATTCCATCGCGCAGAGCTGGTCGGTACTGTCCGGCGCCGGCACCGGCGATCGCCCGCGACTGGCCATGGAGGCCGTGGATGCGCACCTCGTTCGGCGAGACGCTGCGCTGGTTCTGCTTCTCGAGCCGCCGTTCGATCAATCACCGATGAATCCCGGTTATATCAAAGGCTACGTCCCGGGTGTGCGCGAAAACGGCGGCCAATATACGCACGCCGCGATCTGGGCCACGATGGCATTCGCGGCGTTGGGTGATCGGCAGCGCGCGTGGGAACTCCTGGCGATGATCAACCCGGTTAACCATGCGCAAACCGCGGAGGCCACGGCGGCCTACAAGACCGAGCCCTACGTCGTCGCGGCCGATGTTTACGCACTCCCGCCACACACCGGCCGCGGCGGGTGGTCGTGGTACACGGGCTCTGCCGGATGGCTATACCGCCTGATCCTGGAAACGCTTCTGGGACTGACCGTGGAGAAGGAGAAGTTGCGCTTGGCACCGTGCGTCCCCGCTGATTGGGAGACGTATGCCGTGGACTACCGCCATGGGAATACGATCTATCACATTACCGTAACSCAGCTCGGGGTYTCGAAAGGCGAGTCCACGGTGACCGTCGACGGCGTCGCACAAGACGTCCCGGTGATTTCCCTCGTCGACGACGGTGCGCATCACGCGGTCGAAGTGCGACTGAGTCGCCTGTCGGCGTAATGATCGATCCCCGCGCAATCGCCTTCCGCGCGCTTTGCGTATTCGTCGGCACGCTGCTCGCGATTCTTCCGCTCGCGCATGTCACCGGCCTGCGCAACGCACTGGTTGGCTTTATCGCCGGTACCGCGGCATTGCACTTCAGGACCGCGCTGTGGAAGGACAACCCGACACTCGTGCCGTGGCTCGCCTGGCTCGGCTTCGCGGCCTTATCGATCCTGTGGTCGGCCCTGCCGGCCGTCTCCTTCCGCAGCTTTCGCACCGATCTCCTTTACCCCTTCGTGCTCTTCCTGGCCAGCTTCATGCTCGTCCGCTCGCGCGAGGGTCGCCTGGCGCTGACCATCGGCGCGGGCGCCGGCACGTTGATGTCACTGGCGACAACCATCGCGGCCACGATTGCGCCGATCGATCCCAAGGCCGATGCGCCCGCTCCGGGGATACTCGGATGGCTCGCGTGGAAGGCCGGCGACACCGTGGATCTGAGCACCTTTGTCGCCTTTGTCACGGTGCCCTTGTTCCTGGTTCTGCTGACCTCGCGCAAAGCGCTCTATCGCGCCGCGGTTGCGATCTGGCTGGCGGCGTTCGCCGCGCTCGGCATCATGAGCGAGAGCCGGACACTGGTCGTGTCTCTGTTCATGTCGCTCGCATGCTTCGTCATCGTGCTCGGCTTGTTGCGAGGCAAGCTGCACCCTCGTTCGGTGCTGGCGGTCATCGGCGTCGGACTGATCGTTTCGGCGGTCAGCGTCGAGGTGATCTCGCGCTTGCGCTCGCTCGAGCCGCAGACGATGTATCGCAGCGCCGCGCTGGACATGATCGCCAAGGACCCGCGCCCGGCGATCTGGTCTGCGTATCTGGAGCTCGCCAAGCTACACCCGTGGCTGGGCGTCGGATTCGGGCGCGCACTCCCGTCCAAGACCTATCATCTCGATGAAAATGCCGAGTTTCGCCGCATCGATACTCACGCGGCAACCCACGCGCACAACCTGCTGCTTGGGCTCGTGCTGGAGGTGGGATTGATCGGTTTGGCGGTATGGCTCTACCTTCACCTCGCGCTTCTGAGGCTGGCCATTCAAACCGCGCGGCGGCGAGGCAATCGCGAAAAGCCATGGGCAGCCGCGGTCGTGGCACTCGTACTGTCGATGCTGGTCAAGAATTCAACCAACGATCTGCTGGTCTTCGGTAACGCTTTGCTGTTCTGGTCGCTTCTGGGGGCAATGCTAGGTCTTGTATGGTGGGGCTCGCCGGCGGACGGCCCGCCCACCACCCGCCTGGGAGAGGGCACTCGCTAGCGGCGCGAGCCACCCGGCGAGGGCCCCCGCGCGCAGCGCGCGATAGGACGCCGTAGGGCGGAGCAGGGGCCCCGCGCAATGCGGGGGGATGCGACCCCGGAGGCGGAGAAGCCAGCGGCACGTGTCGCCCAAACAAACAGTGTAGGTGCGGAGCTGACACGGCGAATTGCGAGTCTAGGCTGCGCCGGATACGCGACCTGCCGCTTCACACTACGCTTCCAAGAGGCCGCACCCGGTTACCGAGGACGAAAAAAAAGCCGGGCAGGCCCGGCTTTTTATGGTTTCGCGACAACCAGCGCGTTACACCGCCTGGATGTTGGAAGCTTGTTTCC
>JRHI01001226.1_pt1 | contig 22703 bp, 14 predicted proteins | sample 215371 | NCBI WGS metagenome assembly JRHI01 (sample SAMN02929681, study PRJNA255918) | sediment metagenome | biome: cave system; feature: Ice Cave; material: Sediment; isolation source: sediment from deep within a dark volcanic ice cave with no known source of... ...
CTTATTCTGTATTCCTATAATTCACCTAGACTTACCAACACTTACATCAACATCAGGGTCGCAAATCGTCGTTGTTCCCGAATTATCGGCGCACAACGCTGCAACGGGGTTAACGCAAGCGCCCTTAAAAACACCGATTGGATAGAGTGCTCACATTGCCAAGCAACCGGATATTACCGCAATAAAGAATGCGCGAAATGCAAAGGTGCCGGGTATCTATTCGTGCGCCAGCAGACTGCAATGCAAGGAAATGTCCACAGCCCACGCTTACCTTGATGGACCTGCCGCTTTGAGTTCTGACCACCGGAACAATGTTGTGGCTGTCTTTAAGCTGCGTTTTTCGCATGCGGTAGCTGCTTGAGCATCGGGGCTTGCTTCTCCGAACCGCACATCGCTCAACCTGACCGCCCTCCCGATTTACATGTTTCCGTGTATATGCCCGGGAACTTGCAAAGGATAGGTTTAGGCTCGCGTCGGGGAAAGGCTCGTCCGTGAGAGTACTTGTGGCCGATGACCATGAAATTATCCGTAAGGGCGTGTGTGCAATCCTGAGTTCGCGGGGAGATATTGAAGTATGCGGCGAAGCGCAGAATGGCAAAGAAGCGGTAGAGAAAGCGAATGAGCTTAAACCTGATTTAATTATTCTAGATATAACGATGCCAGTGCTCAGTGGCTTCGACACTGCGCTGAAGATTCGTAGTACTTTGCCGGATGTCCCGATACTTATTCTTTCCATGCACGACAGCCGAACTTTCCGACTGGCATGCAAAAAGTCGGGCGCTCAGGGTTACGTCAGTAAGGCACAGGCTGCCAAGTTTCTTCTGCGTGCTGTAGATTCGTTGATACGTGGCGAAACCTTTTTCCCGGAGGAATAAACGACGCAAATCGGAAGTTACGACCATTCATTTCACCCATGCTTGATGAAGCGCATTTTGTTCTTGGATTTCTCCTAATGCAAGTTGCAGAGGAGAAAGATAGGTTCGCATAGAAAACCTAAAAGAGATGTTCAATAAGAGACAGAAACTAATATTTGGTTTTCATTTTTCGCAACGGTAAACCCGGTGGAAGTTTTACCGCACGGGTCGTTATAGTTTCTGTTCCCTTGGGAACAGCTTCTTCGGTTGTTTTGTGCGAGCCTGACGTGACGCGGCTCAGGTGCGGATGGATACGGGTATTGGAATTGAAGAAGCCGCCGTCCGTGCAAACCAGCGCGGCAAGAAAGTCGTCGGGATTCGCGGATAGGAGATTCTAAGCTTTCAATCCAGCCCACCATCTTTCGCGTTTGTAAGTTCCCAGATGCGGAATGGTTCTCTGTGATGTGCTTTATGCAACTTGGTACCAATGTAGCTTCGTTGGATGACATCGACCAGTTCTTTCTTGCCGACTGAAGACTTGCTCTTTGTAAGCATTCCGCCGTTCCAGCAAAACGCGACGGCACCAACGAGCAAGTCAACCACTTGCAGAAAATTACTGTCTTGCTCCTCGCGGGTAACTAAATCGCAGTGCCGATGAAGCCGACTCCTGTTCGGATTTTGCCATTTTCTCAGGTATCTGCCGTTAACACTGCGCTTCAATTGATTGGCGTCATGGCCCGGACGAAACTGGTAGCTGTCTATAGTGATGTCGTAAAAATATCCCGGCTGCCTGAGCATGATGCCGTCCGTTAGAAAAACACAGTACATCTTCAGATAACCGGTAAGATCGTCGCCACGACATATAATTTTGTGATTCAACGGATATTTGTGTGTGTCTACGACCATGCATTTGAATCGCACGTGCTTCATTTTAGCCACTTCTCGGATGACGGCTTTATAACCCTCCAGGTATTTCCCCGGCGATGGGACTTTCTCCCATTTGATACTGTCAAACAGCTTATGTTCCGCTTTCACGGCTCGAATTCGATCTTCAAGGAAAGCTATCTCAGCCTTGCGGTTTTTGGCTTCCAACCAAAAATACAAACCACCAAGAACAAAGAACTTCTTATTCTGCGAAGACTCGTCAGAGAAAATCATGCTTGCGTTCGGGGCAGGCCAAGGCGGAAGCTCGGCTGAAATACGTGTTCCGAAGTCCCATGATGTTTGAGATGCTTGCCGTTGTGGTGCGTTAATATGTTCCGGCATCGCAATGCAACCTTGATCTGGCTAATGAAAAGGAATCGCTGAACTGTTAGGCAGTTATGTTAGGCAACGCAAAAACGTCTGTAACTCATTGAAAAATAGCGGGCGAGCCTGTAAGCCGGATTCTGTGCGGCGATGCAAGACGCATGGCGTCCCACACCACCGCGGCAATCATTCCTCTAGGTCCCGATTCGCACCGGGACTCCAGCAGCCTACCCGAGGGTTCTCGATTCGCGCTAACCGAAGTCAGCGTAAATCGGAGCGCGTCACTTTCATGAACGCAGCTCGGTGAGCCGGGCCAGCTCTCCCCTCCTATTTGGCCTTGCACCACGCGGGGTTTTCCGTGCCCGCGATATTGCTATCGCGGCGGTGGGCTCTTACCCCACCTTTTCACCCTTACCAAACATTGCGAGCATTGCGAGACGTCCCGCAGGTCTCCCTGCGCGATGCCACCGTGCTGCGCGCCGCCGGCGGTTTATTTTCTGTGGCACTATCCGTAGCCTCGCCGTTCACATCGAAGCCCCCTGGCGTTACCAGGCGCGTTGCCCTGTCAAGAGTTCTGGCAAACAAATCGTTTGCCATGCCTCAGGACGGTGTCCGGACTTTCCTCCCGCCGCCGAATCTTGCGATCCAGCAGCCAGCGATTACCCGGCCCGCCCGCTTTCAACATTATAACCGCGAATGGCCGCAAGGCGCGGGGCTAACCCAATCTGCAATGGATAAATGTTTTTGGTGAAAAATAATTCAGGAACCCCAAGCGCTAATCCAACTCGGCTAACTTCTCAAATTCTTTTTCCGTGAGGATCGGGACGCCCAGAGCCTTCGCCTTGTCGTGTTTCGATCCCGGGTCGGTGCCCACTACTACGTAGTCGGTCTTCTTGCTCACCGAGCCGGAAATTTTTCCGCCGTGCTGCTTCACGATCTCGGCGGCGTCTTCCCTGCTGCGGTTCGCAAGCCCTCCGGTGAAGACGAACGACTTGCCTGCGAATTTGTCGCTCTTCATCTCACGCTTTTCCATCGTCGGATGCACGCCGGCTTTGCGCAATTTCTTGATCAGTTGCAAATTTGCCGGCTCGGAAAAAAACTCCGCAATCGCCGCGGCAACTTTTGGACCAACTTCGGCTACCTCCAGCAGTTGTTCTTCTTTCGCTGAGGCAATTTCTTCCAGCGAAGAAAAATGTTCCGCCAATAGCTGCCCGGTTCGCTCGCCGACGAAACTGATTCCCAGCGCGTAGATCAACCGCGCCAGGCCGTTCTTCTTGCTGGCCGCAATTTCCTCCAATAAATTTTGCGCCGATTTTTCGGCAAATCGTTCCAGCGCGGAAACCTTGTCCATCTTCAGCAAATAAAGATCCGCAACATCGCGTACCAGGCCCTGCTCCACCAATTGATCGACGATCTTTTCTCCCAAGCCGTCGATATTCATGGCGTGGCGCCCGGCAAAATGCAGCAGCGATTCCCGCCGCTTCGCGGGACATGCGGCGTTCACGCAGCGGTACGCCACGGTATCTTCCGCCTTGTGAATCGTGCTGCCGCATTCCGGACACTTCGCCGGCATATGAAACGGCGTGCGGGTCTTGCCCTGCTTCACCACCTTCAGCACGTGCGGAATCACTTCGCCGGCGCGTTCGATCAGCACGGTGTCGCCAATCTGCACGCCCAGTCGCTCGATTTCGTCCATGTTGTGCAACGTCGAGCGGCTCACCGTCACTCCGCCCACCTGCACCGGTTCCAGAATCGCCACAGGAGTGAGCGTGCCGGTGCGACCAACATTCACGAGGATATCGGTCACCACGGTGGTTTCCTGCCGCGCGGGATATTTATACGCGATCGCCCACCGCGGAGCTTTCGCCGTGTACCCCAACTCGTTTTGTATCGGGATGGAATTTACTTTGACCACCACGCCGTCGATCTCATATGGCAGCTTTTCCCGCTTATCTTCCCAGCTGTCGCAATAGCCGAGCACGTCCGCAATGCCATCGCAAAGTTTCCAGTCCGCCGAAGCGCGGAAGTGCGCTTCTTTCAGCGCTTGCAACGACGCGGAAAGTGTTCCGAACGGCGATTTTCCGTCGACCCGCAGGTAATACGCAAAAAAATCCAGACGCCGCGCCGCGGTGATCGACGAATCCAGCACGCGCACAGCGCCCGCAGCGGCGTTGCGCGGATTGGCAAAAATTTTGCCACCCGATTGCTCCTGTTGCCGATTCAATTCCGCGAAGGACTTGCGCGTCATCACAATTTCTCCGCGCACTTCAAAACTTGCCGGCAGCTTTACTTTTTTAAGCGCCGCCGGATCGACGCGCAGCGGCACCGACCTGATCGTCTTCACGTTCGGCGTGACGTCTTCGCCGGTGCGCCCGTCTCCACGCGTTACGGCCCGCGCCAGGGTGCAGTTTACGTACTGCAACGAAATGCTCAGCCCGTCGAATTTGTGCTCCGCAATGTACTCAATTTTTTCCTGTCCACTGTTTTCGCGCACGCGCCGGTCGAATTCGCCGAGCGCTTCGTACGAAAACGCATTGTCCAGGCTCAACATCGGCCGAGCGTGCTCCACAGTCTGAAACCCATCGCGCGGTTTTCCGCCTACGCGCACCGTCGGAGAATCCGCGGTGATCAGTTCCGGATGCGCGGCCTCCAATGCCTTCAACCGCTCCATCAACCGGTCATACGCGGCATCCGAAATCACCGGATCGTCGACCACGTAATAGCGGTATTCGTGAAAACGCAGTTTTTCGCGCAAATCGTCGATTTCGCTTTTGATGGCTGTGCCTGCCCGGGCCATAAATCCTCGAAAAGGAATACTGCGATGAATCTCGCCTTCATTATATAGAATCATGGACAGTGACCGACACTTGCCGATCCGTCGAAAGCGTGCTGCAAATGGCCCCGCTGATTCGCAATCCCGACGTTGGCGGCGGGCTGGCGGAACGGTTTCACTTTCTGGACGCGGCACAGTAACCATCCCATGAATATTGTTACTCACGCCCTCGCGTCGCTGGCTCTTTGCCGTGCGATTTTTCCGCGGTCGCCAAAACTCCTCTGGGTGTGGGCTATTGTCGCAGGCACGATCGCCGACATGGACGCGTTCAGCACGGTGTTCGGCCCCGCGACGTATCTCGCCTGGTATCGCACCTACACGCATTTCGTACTCGCTACATTTATTTTCTCTGGAATTTTCGCTGCGTTGTATCGCCTGTGGGCAGTCTCCGGGTTACGTCAGCGCTTACCGGTGCGCGCTATTTTTATCACCGCTCTGCTGGCGCAGTCTCTGCATCTCGCCATGGAAGCGCTGCAATCGCAGGGCATAGAACTATTCTGGCCTGCTAGCAATTCCAGAATGGCCGCGGACTGGTTACCCGGTACCGATCCGTGGATTATTTCAATTCTTATCGCGGCCATCGCCTTGCCGGAATTGTTTCACCTGGTGGACTCAGAAATCGGGTCGAAGGAAAAGAAAACACATGGCCGCGTTCCAGCGATTCTGGGATTTGTAATGATTTTTCTTTACGTGGGGGCGCGGGCCGAACTCCACGCCAGCGCCATCGCTCAACTACAGAATCGCACGTACTCCGGTGAGTCGCCCAGACGCGTCGCCGCGTTTCCGGATTTTGCCTCGCTGGTTTCATGGAGTGGTCTAGTGGATACGGAAAGCGCGGTCCACCGCCCGACCGTACATCTGGGGCTGGCACGTTCCCTGTTTGATCCCGGTATAAATCTATTCAAGCCCCAGCCGTCGCCGCTTCTCGACGCCGCGCAGGCAACGGAATCCGCGAAACGCATGCTAAGCGTCGGGCGCTTTCCAAAAGCTGGCATTCAAAAAATGGACTCCGGTGCGGAAGTTATTATTCGCGACCTGCGTTATGGCGCTACGGGCGGTGAATCTCTGCGTGAGCCTGCCGCGGTCATCGACTTCGATTCGTCGGGCAAACTAATTTCTCAGGAAATTGTCTGGGCCAGCCGCGACACTCCCCGCTGAGCACTGCTATTTCTTTTTTAAATCTCCATAGGGATGCTTGCTGCGCAAAATCAATTGCGATAGTCCGTAACTAACCCCGACCAGCACCATCGCCATGGCCGCGACCTGCAGCTTATGCATTGAGAGGTATGGCAGCGCATTTTCGCCGAAACGCACCGCGAGATAACCCACCCCGAAGTAGCGGAATATTCGCGCAACGGCGATTGCCGAGGCAAAACTGAACAGCGGCATTTCGAATACGCCTGCGGCAAACACAAAAAACTTGAACGGCGTGGGCGGCGGCAATAATGCCGCTGCCAGCATTCCGCCGAATCCGTTTCGTTCCAGCCAGTGCCGGATGGCTCCGCTGTGCGCTCCGGCCTTCCGGTGAAAAAACGCTTCTCCGCCTTTGCGGGCGATGAAATACAGCAACACGCAACCCAGGGTCGAACCTGTCGCCGCCATCGCCGCGTACAGTGGCATGCGTCCCGGTCTTTGCATGCACAATTCGATCAGCAAAAGATCGTTGATCACCGGGAACGTCAGAACCGAGGAATCAAGAAACGAAATCAGAAAAAGACCGGGTGCGCCGAGGCCCCCGGCAAACGCAATAATCTTCTGCTTCCACCCGTGGAAATTAAAAGCCAATTTCCAGCCTCCTGGCAAGACCGTCACGCCTTAGCAGCAGCCGTCAGCTAAACAACCGTCTCGATCGCCTGAAGAATGACGTCGTAAACGAAGTGCAATTCGTCGCGCGTGATGACATATGGAGGCAGCACATACACGACATTCCCCAACGGCCGCAACAGAACGCCGTGATCGATAAAAAACTTGTACAGTTTCGTGCGCATGCTCGACAGATAACCGGCGTCGTCTGTGCGAAGTTCAATCGCTCCGATCGTTCCGATTTGCCGCGTATCGCCGACTTTCTCTAATTTGCGAAACTGTTCCAATCGCTCCGCGTTGACTTGCGAGATCATCTCGATGCGTTCAAACACCGGCTCATCATCAAAAATCTGCAGGCTGGCGTTGGCCGCCGCACACGCCAAGGCATTCCCAGTATATGAATGCCCGTGATAGAAGGTGTGCATGCGGTTCTGGCCTTGAAACGCAGCTTCGATTTTTTCGCTGCAGAGCGTCACGCCCATCGGCAAAAATCCGCCGGTGATTCCTTTCGACAGACACATCAGGTCCGGAGCGATCCCTCCAAGCTCGCACGCAAACATTTTCCCTGTGCGTCCAAAGCCCGTAAGCACTTCGTCGGCAATCAACAACACATCGTAACGGGTGCAGAGCGCGCGAACCTTTTGTAGAAATTCCACCGGATGAACAATCATGCCTCCGGCCGCCTGCAGCAAGGGTTCCACGATCACCGCCGCAATGCGCTCGTGAGTTTGCTCGAGCACCGATTCAAGTTGTTGCACACATTCAATGCTGCAACTTGCGCGCGTCAAGCCTACCGGGCAGCGATAGCAGTACGCCGAATGCACACGGTGCACCTTGTAGCGCATGGAACGAAACGGTTCGGTGAACGGTGAATCATCGCTCACCGACATCGCCCCGGCGGTATCGCCGTGATAACCGTGAGCCAGCGCGACAATTTCCGATTTTTGCGGCCGCCCGAGATTGCTGAAATATTGCACCGCAAGTTTCAGAGCCACTTCCACTGCCGTGGATCCGTCGTCGGAGAAAAATAGATGCGTCAGTTCCGGCGTGACCCGCTTTCGCAATCGCGCCGCTAACTCCTCCGCGGCGTCGTGGGTAAAACCGGCCAGGATAACGTGTTCCATTTTGCGCGCCTGCGCCGCGATCGCTTCCGCGATGCGTGGATTCGCGTGACCGTGCAAATTCACCCACCATGACGACACCGCATCCAGGATGCGGCGCCCATCCCGGGTATACAGATATACGCCCTCGGCGCGCACGGCGTGCAGTGGGGGCGTATCGATCGCTGTATTGGTGAAGGGATGCCAGATGCGCAGCGGCGAACTCATTTCGAATTACTGGGAAAAGGCTGCGCGGTCGAAATGATTCATGAAAACTTGCATCAGGGAAGTCCGGTGCAGATTGGGAAGCCGCGGAATCTCTCCAATGACGCGCACGTGTCCAAAGTGTTCGATGGTCTCGCGATTCTCGCGGTTCTGGTCGCCGATCAAAACCACTCCGTGCACGGGAAGTTCCGCCGCGTGCAGCGCCGCCAGAGTCAACAGCGTGTGATTGATGGTGCCCAAGCCGCTGCGCGCCGCCAGGATTACCGGCAGCTTGAACTTCGCCATCATATCGAGCATGAACTGTTTCGGGTTGAGCGGCACGAGCACGCCGCCCGCGCCTTCCACTACCAGCCAGTCGTTGATCAGGCTTGTCGGTAAATTGATTCGTGCCAGGTCGATTTCCACGCCTGCCCATCGCGCGGCCAGGTCCGGCGAAACCGGCGGCACAAATTTGTAAACTTCGTCGAGGGTACGATCGGTGCCAATTCCCGCTAGCCGCATCACCGTCACGCGGTCGGAACCTTCCAGCGTGCCAGTCTGAATCGGCTTCCAATACACGGCATCGAGCGCGGCGCACAGCAGCGCGGCAAGCGTGGTCTTGCCGACTCCCGTATCCGTCCCGGTAATAAAAAAGTGATGCCTCATGCCTGCCCCGCATGTGTCAGTCGCCGCTCAGTCGTGAGCCCGGGTTCTTGCGCGCGCCAGCGATTCAAGCATTCCGCCAGGCGTCGCAAGTCGTTTGCGCCGATTTTGTGCGTGATCGAAAAACGCAGCCTTGCGCTGCCTTGCGGCACGGTCGGCGGGCGTATGGCACGCACGGCGAAGCCCGTGTGCTGCAAAAATTTCGCCGCGGCCACTGCGTGTTCGTTTTCGCCGACAACTGCCGGAACAATCTGCGTTGCGCTTCCCCGGGTGTCCCAGCCGTCACCGCGCAAGGATTCCGCGAGCGCCGCGGACCGCGCGCAAAGCTCTTCGCGTTCTTGATTCATCCCCACCACTAACCGCAACGCGGCGCGCACCTGTTCCGCCATATACGCCGGCATCGCCGTGCTGAAAATAAACGTACGGGCGTGATTGATCAAATGATCCCGCAGCACGGCCGTGCAGCAAACAAATGCACCCGCCGATGCCAACGCCTTGCCGCACGTGTGCACCGCAGCCACCAGGCGTCCCGCCGCAAGCGCCGGTGCTGCGATGCCGCGCCCGCCAGGCCCATGCACCGCCGTGGCATGCGCTTCATCCACGATCACTCCCGCGCCATATTTTTCCGCCAGCTGCACAATTTCGTCCACATGCGCGACATCGCCATCCATGCTGAAAACGCTTTCGGTCACAATCAATTTCCGGCCAGTATGCCGCTGGTGCTCTCGCAGCGCATTCTCCAACGCATTCAAGTCGCCGTGCGGATAAATCACCTTGCGTGCGCCCGACAAGCGAATCCCATCAATGATGCTTGCGTGATTCAGCGCGTCCGAAAAAATCACATCGTCTTTGCCCGCCAACGAAGTCAACAAACCTAAATTGGCTGCGTAGCCACTTCCGAAATAAAGCGCCGCTTCGCTCCCTGCAAATTTCGCGAACTCTTCTTCCAGCTCATTCCAGACTGCCGCGTGGCCGGAGAGTAATCGCGAACCCGTCCCGCCCACGCGCTTTTCGGCGCGCACTGCTTCCAGCACTGCTTCTTTCAATCCAGCGTGCTCCGCCAATCCCAAATAATCATTCGAGCAAAGATTCACGCCGCGAATTTCCACCAGCGTTCGCCGCTGGCTTCGCGCTTCAAGATCGCTGAGGCCGGCCTGCAGTTCCCTCAGCAACGTATCGTTAAATTTAGATGGCATGCGATTCGAGCGGCTTTAGCCCTAACGTTTGCAGCAGCTTTTCGTCTTCATCCGCGCCCGGATTGGGAGTGGTCAGCAATTTTTCACCGACGAAAATCGAATTGGCTCCGGCAAGAAAACACAGCGTCACGGCCTCCGGCGAAAGTTGTTTTCGTCCGGCCGCCAGCCGCACACGCGAAGCCGGCATCAGCACGCGAGCGGTCGCAATCGCGCGCACCATTTCCAGGGGATCGAGCGCCGGTTTGTCCCCCATCGGCGTCCCGGCTACGCGAACCAGCATGTTGATCGGCACGCTTTCCGGATGCGGCTCCAGGATCGCCAGTTGCCGCAGCAATCCAATGCGGTCGTCCTCGCTTTCACCCATGCCCAGAATTCCGCCGCAGCACACGGTGATTCCCGCCTTGCGAACCGCCGCCAGCGTGCGCAAGCGATCGTCATAAACTCGCGTGGTGATGATCGACCCGTAAAATTCCGGCGACGTATCCAGATTGTGGTTGTACGCGGTTAGGCCCGCATCTTTCAGTTTCACCGCCTGGCCTTCCGTCAACATCCCGAGCGTGCAGCACACTTCCATTCCCAGGCTCGATACGCCGCGCACCATCGTGAGCACCGTGTCGAAATCTTTGCCCTCCGGCGCTTGACGCCACGCGGCGCCCATGCAGAAGCGCGTTACTCCGCGCCCGGCGGCTTCGCGCGCCACGGAAATTACGTGCTCCGCATCCAGCAACCCCTGTCTCTCAACATCCGCGTCGTAATGAGCGCTCTGTGGGCAGTACGCGCAGTCTTCCGGGCAGCCTCCTGTTTTAATGGAGATGAGCTGGCAGGTTTGCACGCGGTCCGGCGCATGAAATTTCCTGTGGATCGTCTGCGCGCGAAAAATCAGCTCCGGCAGGGCGGACCTGTAAATTTCGCCGACTTCTCCGCGGCTCCAGTCGTGGCGCAGCGCGTTGTTTGCGGTGCCACCTTGGCGCGCAGTTATCGCCGCTTCGCCGCCCGAATAGGCGTCGCCATTTGTCGCTGAATTACTACTATTCATAACCCCCCGAACCGGCAGCCGGCACGTGCCCGGATCGTAGACGCACGGCCTCAGAAAATGATCATGGCATGGTACCATCGGTTTGCAATAACGTCTCCGGATTCCAGTTTTTCCGTACCTCAGTCAGACCGGTTGTGAACGCGACTTTATACTTACCTGGTATTTATAAAGCCCACTGGGTAGCGTTTGACCGTTCTTCGCTGAAAATGTTATAAATCAACGCTTTGTTGCCAGCCCGCGCAAAGCCTTGGTGTTGGCTCGGGAGGGGTCCCGAGTGCATCCAGGCTAAGTAAACAATACAGGTCTAACCCTTTTTACAGTCGCTCGCAGGGCCCTGTTTAAGTACGGCGGGGTGCGCGTTCAAAGTACTTGCTGGACGTAGTTTGCCGGGACCCGCTGTACAGGGCCAACGCCCTGAAACCGTTTATTGGAGGAATTTTTGATGCGCACCTGGCTGTCGAGTTTTTCTCGTTTGTTGTGTAGTCCCGCAAAAATAAGTTTATTGGCAGCGCTATCGTTTCTATCCTCTGTATCCGCTCGCGCCCAGGAAGCTGGCGGCGAAGCCAATCTGAAACTCCCCGATCTCTCGAGCGTCTCTTTTCTGGGTATCGACGGACACAAAATCCTGCTCTTCGGATTGGTTTTTTGTGTCTTCGGTCTGATCTTCGGGCTCACCATTTATACCCGACTGAAGAATCTTCCCGTTCACCGCTCCATGCGGGAAATTTCCGAGTTGATCTACGAAACTTGCAAAACCTATCTGATCACCCAGGGAAAGTTTATCCTGCTGCTGGAGATTTTTATTGCCGTCGTCATCGTTCTCTATTTCGGCGTGCTGCTGAAGTTTGAAGCTATGCGCGTCGGCATCATTCTGCTCTTCAGCCTCGTCGGTATCGCCGGCAGCTACGGCGTCGCGTGGTTCGGCATCCGCGTGAATACTTTTGCCAACTCCCGCACCGCGTTTGCCAGCCTTCGTGGCAAGCCCTATCCCATTTACCACACGCCGCTCGAAGCCGGCATGAGCATCGGCATGATGCTCATCAGCGTTGAGTTGCTGATCATGCTGTTCATTCTGCTTTTCATTCCTGGCGATTACGCCGGACCTTGTTTCATAGGCTTTGCCATTGGCGAGTCTCTTGGCGCCGCCGCCCTGCGCATCGCCGGCGGTATTTTCACCAAGATTGCCGATATCGGCTCCGACCTGATGAAAATCGTCTTCAAAATTAAAGAAGACGACGCGCGCAATCCTGGCGTCATCGCGGATTGCACCGGCGACAATGCCGGCGACTCCGTGGGACCCAGCGCCGATGGCTTCGAAACTTACGGCGTAACCGGCGTCGCGCTGATCACCTTTATTCTTCTCGGCGTGAAAAGCCCCACTGTGCAGGTGCAATTGCTCGTATGGATCTTCATCATGCGCATCGTCATGCTGATTGCCAGCGCCGCCGCCTACTTCATCAACGGCTTCATTGCCAAAGCGAAATACGGCAACGTGGACGAGATGAACTACGAAGCTCCGCTTACTTCCCTCGTGTGGATCACTTCGATCGTCTCCATCAGTTTCACTTTTCTCGTCTCCTACCTGATCATTCCGTCCCTCGGCGACGACTCCACGCAATGGTGGAAGCTTGCGACCATCATTTCCTGCGGCACCCTGGCAGGCGCCATAATTCCCGAGCTGGTGAAAGTTTTTACATCCACCGAATCGCGCCACGTTAGGGAAGTTGTCAGCTCCGCGGAAGAAGGCGGCGCGTCCCTCGGTATTCTTTCCGGCTTTGTGGCCGGAAACTTCTCCGCGTACTACATCGGCCTAGCCATGGTTGTGCTGATGTCTGTCGGCTACCTGATCAGCCAGATGGGCTTGTCCATGTTTATGATTGCCGAGCCCGTTTTCGCATTCGGGTTGGTCGCGTTCGGCTTCCTGGGTATGGGACCCGTCACCATTGCCGTCGATTCTTACGGACCAGTCACCGATAACGCGCAATCCGTTTACGAACTTTCCTTGATCGAGCAAGTTCCCGGCATTCAAGGGGAACTGAAGCGCGATTTCAATATCGACGTGAATTTCGAACGCGCCAAGGAAATGCTTGAAGCCAACGACGGCGCCGGCAACACCTTCAAAGCCACGGCCAAGCCCGTGCTGATCGGCACGGCGGTTGTGGGCGCGACCACCATGATTTTTTCCATCATCATGGCGCTTACCCACGGCCTCACCGAAAACGTCAACAAACTTTCTCTCTTGCACGCGCCTTTCGTTCTCGGCTTGATCACCGGCGGCGCCATGATTTATTGGTTCACCGGCGCATCTACGCAAGCCGTAACCACCGGCGCGTACCGCGCGGTGGAGTTCATCAAGGCGCACATCCATCTGGAAGAGGCCAAAGCCGCCAGCATTGCCGACAGCAAAAAGGTGGTCGAAATCTGCACCAAGTATGCGCAAAAAGGCATGCTGAACATATTCATCGCCGTCTTTTTCGCCACGCTCTCCTTTGCCTTCGTCGAACCGTTTTTCTTTATCGGCTATCTCTTCAGCATCGCCATCTTTGGCCTGTATCAAGCGATTTTTATGGCCAACGCCGGCGGCGCGTGGGATAACGCCAAGAAAATTGTCGAGGTTGAGCTGAAGCAAAAAGGCACGCCGCTGCACGACGCCACTGTCGTGGGCGACACCGTTGGCGACCCGTTCAAGGACACTTCTTCAGTGGCCCTGAATCCGGTCATCAAGTTCACGACCCTTTTCGGTTTGCTCGCCGTGGAGTTGGCCGTGCAATTGACCGCCACGCAGGGTGCCAACCTTACCCACATCCTAGCCGCCGCTTTCTTCGCGATTTCTTTCTTCTTCGTGTACCGTTCGTTCTACGGCATGCGCATCCGCCAGGCCAATTAAAACTAAACCCGGCATCGACGCAAATAAAACAGGCCATTCGAGCATCCCGTCGAATGGCCTGTTTTTATTATATTTGTGCGCGGCTATTCTTTACGCCCTGATCAATCCCGGAAACCGAAGCGCGTTATTATCAAAGCCCGGGAACACTGCGCTCAAATCTTTTACGCCGATATGCCTGGTGAGCGTCTCGCCTAACACATAACGAAAATCCGTGGTCAGCGCCAAATCCCGCCCATCGTTTAACTGATGATTTTCCAGCCCCGGCCACTTTCCATAAACTTTTCCGCCCTTCACTTCGCCGCCCATGACGAACATGCAGTTCGCGTGACCGTGGTCCGTGCCGCGGTTGCCGTTTTCTTTCGCGGTGCGTCCGAACTCGCTCATGGTGACCACCACGATATTTTCCATGCGCTCGCCCATGTCCTGGTCAAATGCCGCCAGCGATTGTCCGAGATCTTTCAGTAAATTGGAAAGCTGTCCCTGCACGCCGCCTTCATTCACGTGATTGTCCCAGCCGCCGCAATCCACAAATAGAACCTCGACGCCCACCTTGGCCTTCAACAACTGGCCAATTTGCTGCATGTTTTGTCCCAGCCGGCTTGTCGGATACTGCGCGCCATTTTCCGGCGGCAACTTGCTGGTGTCGATCTTGCTCAGCATGTCGATGGCCTCGAACGTTTCCGTTCCGGTGCCATGCAGCGCGTGATCCACGCTTTGCGAATACATCGCCTCGAATCCACCCTGCACTACGTTGTTCATCGCCGCCGACTGCGGCATCACTTTAAATTGTTTTAAATCCGGGAGCGCAATTGCGCCCGCGCTTCCTCGCAACATACGCGGAAGATTCGGTCCCATGGCCACGGCGCGAAAGGGCGAAGCGTTTTCTTCCGGAATGGTCTGAATGGCGCGGTCCAGCCAGCCATCGTCTGTCGCTTTGACACCCGGAGTGCCCGACTCCATAAAATCCTGCGCATCAAAATGCGAACGCGTCGGATCCGGCGAACCTGCCGCATGCACAATCGCCAATCGGTTGCTGTGAAAAAGCGGGGCCAGCGGAGCCAGGCTCGGATGCAATCCAAAATATCCGTCCAGATCGATCGCCGCCTCCGCAATCGCGCCGCGTCCCGGCTGCGGAATCGCGATGCTCGGCCGCAAGCGGTAATAATTCGGTTCGGCAAACGGCACCACAATGTTCAGTCCGTCCGCGGCTCCGCGCTGGAACAGAACCACCAACTGTTTTTTGTTCGGCATCGGCGTGGCCGCGACGGCGCGCTGCAAAAACGCCGGCATCGCGCTCAAGCCCACCATTGCCACGCCACCTTGTTTCAAAAAATATCGCCTTGAAAATCTCATCGCGTCGCTCCTTACAGAACACCTATCGCCGCTGAAATTCCGGCGCTCCCAGCACCAGCCCAGTCACCACGCCTAAATCCACTTTTTTAACCGGATCATCGAGCTTGGCCTGCAATACTTGCGGGTTATTTAATTGCTTCTCCAGAGTTTCGACCGTAGCCGGCGCTACCTGCCCGCCCAGAAATATCTGCACCGCGCGTTCGAGGGCTACCCTAGGCTCAGTAGCGTCCACACCCAATAGCGAAGCAACATCCGTGCGTGCTCCGCGCACTTTATTTCCCGCCAGCGTTAAAGAAAAATTCAGGCGATTCAAAAGCGCACCGGTGTTTACCCACGCATCGGCTTTATCCGCGTATCCGGTAGGGGGCTGGCATTGATACAGCGGCTCGCCGATGCGCCCCACCCACTGCACCAGCGGCATGGGCGTGTCCACATCCGTGCCCAGCGCGCGCACCGCGGAGATCACCACCTCGAATGGCGTCTTGATTTTTGCGCGGTACGCCTCGCGCGACCAGAATTCCGGCGAATAAATCATCGTATGCATCACCGCGCGAATGTCGCCATCGCTCGAATGAAACGTTTTCGCCATTCGCGAGACCAGCGGCTCGGGAGGATTGTCCGACACAAAACGCCGCGCCAATTTCGTGGAGATAAATTTAGCCGTGCTCGGATGCCGCGCCAGCAGATCGATGGCTTCTTCGCCATCCTTTATTCCGCCACCGTGAATTTTTTTGCCAAGTACCAATTTTGGTTCGGGGTCGTGCAGTTTTTCATCAAACTTGAATTCGGGACTCTGCCGAGGCTTATCGATAGTCCAACCGGTAAAGCAGCGCGCCACCTCGGTAACATCTTTCTGCGTGTATCCCCCTTCCACGCCAAGCGTGTGCAGTTCCATCAATTCGCGCCCGTAATTTTCATTGAGCCCGCGCACGTTTTTCTTTGTTCGCGCCTGCTGCCCCTGTTGAACCGGTTCGCTTCGTTGCGCCTGCGCAGGGCTTCCCCACGGCCATGCAAATCCGCCGTGACGGTTGTGTTTCGTTGCGCGCATTTCCGCGCGCCGCTGCGCCGCGTTGGGATCCGAGCTTAGAAAATTATCCAGATAGAACAGCATCGCTGGACTCTTTGCGGTTGCCGTCACCAGATCCTTGAATTTGCCCAGCGTGTGCGGTTGAATCACGTCGCGCTCGTACGCCGTCAGGTACCACTTGTCCTCGCCCTTCGCGGCGTAAACATTGAAGTGGTTGAACCAGAAATCATCCATCACTTGCTGCAGTTGCCGGTCGCTGTAAATTGCCCGCGCGACCTTTGCCATCGCCAGTTCTTCAATCACGCGTTGCGGTTTTTTGCTGTCGTCCGCAATGGCCTTCGGTACCGCATTGGGATCCGGGCCGCTCAGCAGACTCCGTTTTCCGGCGCCGCGCGTCATTGGATTGGCCATCGCCTCATCCGTTTTCATCGAAGGCGCAACACGCGACTCGTCCGGCGCGTCAATCGCTACGGCATCTCTTGGCGCGGTCTGCCCCGCAGGCGCGGAAGAGTTTGACGCCGCTGCAACCGCTTCCACTCGTCTGGCTGCCTGCTTGGCGGCTTGTTTCGGCTGCGGATACTGCTCCATAAGCTGCGCGGTCGTCATCGACAACGTTGGATAAATTTCCACTCGTGCGCTCACCGCTTTATCGTCAATAGAGTTCGGCTCAAGTTGCTGATCGATCCACTTGGCCAGACCCATTTGCCGCACACGCTCGATCTCGCCCGGCCGTGGGCCATAAGCCAACCGGTTCAGCACGTGCAGAATGGCCTCATCCGCACTCAGTTCCGTGATCGGCAAGCCTTTTACTGCCGGATCCTGGACTGGTTTTTTATCGTTTGCCGGCGCTGCTGGAACAGCGGCTATCGCCGCAATCGCTGGCAGGTCAATTCCAAAAGTTCCAATCGAAACGGTGCAGACAACCGACAGAATTGTCGAGAAAGCAGGTCTGAGATACGAGGAAATGGCGCGAGACTGAAATCTCGGGCGCTGTTGCGATGCCGTAAATCGTGTAGGGCGGCGCTTCATTTGGAAAAGCTTTGCTCTAATAACACTAACCCGTCGCACGACCCGAAGTCGCGGAATTTCCGCCGTTTGTGTCGCAATTTATATCGAAGATTTAGCTGACCAATCAGGAACCATTTGCCGCGCAAGACGGAACGCGATTCATTCCACGTCGAAATCCGCGGTGCGGTTCGGCGCTTTATTCCCTGCGCCATCCACTGCCTGCAGGATCAGGCGATACGCGCCGACCTTCAGATCCTTAACTTCCACGCGCAATCCCACCGGCACCACCGGGTTCCCCTTTTGAATAAATGCGTCGGCCGGAATCACGCCGGTAAAAGCCAATTCCTTATTCGTTGCCCGGTCCATTATCCGGTAACCCAGCCCAACTTTCGGCGGCTCCGCCGAAGTCAGCAGCGGCTCGTAGATTTCCGAATACAAAATTACCGAATCTCCCTGCTTAAAGCGGTTCGTCCCGGAGGGCGTGATCTGCATTCCCTTCACCGTCAGCGGTGTACGGTCCTCCAGCAACGCCGCGTCCAGGCTCGTGGGAATGTCGCCCACGCGTTGCGCCGAATTCGTTAGCGCCACGCTTCCCAAACTAAAATGCTTTCCGTCATAGGCATCGATTTGCAAGGGCGCTTCAAATTTTCCAAACGCGTCTCCTCCTGCGCTTAGAACCACCGTCAACTTATAAGTCCCCGGCGTGGCGTCGAATTGGTTTTCGTAGCGATACGGAACCTTGGTGAACTCTTTCCATTCGTCTTTTTCCAGATCCAGGTTTACCGTGTCGCTGAAGCGCGCCCCCACCGATCCGTCGCCGCGGTACGCGATGCCCAGCACATTCACGTTCGCATGATATTTCCCTTTGTCTTTATTAAATTTCATCGCATCGGCAGGAATCTCCATCGCCAGGTTCACGCGCGCAACGTTCGGCGACGTATAAAAATAAGGCGCCTGCATCGCGCCATGAATCGATCCTCCCTGCGCTCCCGTCGCGCGCGACTCCAGCTGCTTCTCTAGCGGCTTCCCTTCCAGCACGTTCACAGCCCGCACGTTGCAGTAGCCGCTGCGCGAACGCACATTCGTGCCGCCGTGATTCAGTTTCACTTTCAGCGTGTGGCAGCTTCCTTCCGGCGTTTCCTGCGGAACGTAACCTAAAATATAAAATTCGCTTTGCTCGCGGCCGATGCGTTCCAGCCCGCCCAGCAAATCGTTGGTGTTAAATATCGTAAACCCGCCGGTACCCTCAGCCAGCGCAGCTAGAATCTGCTGATTCGTGGAAGCGGATGGCAAAAACGGCGGAACGATGGTGCGCGGCTGGTTGTACGGCGAATTAAAGTTGTACGCGCCCGGATTCGAAACTCTGCCGCCCGTGCCTCCCCCGGTGCCGCCCCCAGTTCCGCGTCCGCCGCCGGTTCCACCGGTTCCCCCTGTTCCTCCACCGCCTTTACCTCCGGTCCCTCCAGTTCCCCCGGTCCCTCCGGTGCCACCTCTCCCGCCTGTGCCGCCGGTACCGCCCGTTCCGCCTGTGCCACCCGTTCCGCCTGTGCCACCTCTCCCTCCGCCTGCTCCACCCGCGCCTCCGGTCCCACCCGTTCCACCGCCCGGCCTCTGCGGCTCGGCTGCGGCGCCAAACAGATAGAAACCCGCAGACGAAAATCGATACGACGCCAGCATCACGCGTGCGCGATCCGCAGCCGGACGCTCATTCTCTGTGTTATTCGCCACCGGGTTCGCGCTGCCGCCGCCGTCCCGCCGCGCGCTTCCTCCCGGCACGCCGGCGACCAGGCCCCGCGCATCCAGCGCGTAGATCGCCACATTCGATTTATTGCAGGCATCGATCGTCGCCGTCAGTTCCGATTGATTCTCCGGAGTCAGCGCGAATCCGCCAGAAAACAGCACCATCATCTTTCGGCCCGGCATACCTCGGAGATTTTTTGCCAGGCTGCGCACCGCCAGCAACATGCTGCGCGCCCCGAAATCGGCCTCCGCATTGCTCAGCGACGAAAGCCCCGTCGAAGCCACGGTCACGGGTTGATTATCCCCAGCCACATTCGCATTTGGATTGATCGAAGAGTTTTTCACTCCCCCCACTGCCGATCGCAACAGCTCCGCGTTTGCTGTGAAGTTCTGCACGATGCGCAGCGCGCCGCCAAAATCCACCACCGCCATTAAATGGTCGGGACTGGCATTCGCCGCGATGAATTTGTTGGCCGCGTTGCGCGCCTGGATTTGATCGGGAACCTGCATGGTGGAATTGTCGAAAAACAAAATCAGGTAGCGTCGCTGCCCGTTGGCCTGCGTCGCTCCTTCGGCACCGGTAGAAAAACTGGAAATGGCCTGCTCTTTGTTGTCCTCAAAAACTTTGAAATCTTTCTGCGCCAGGTCCTTTACGTAATTTCCTTTCTTGTCCGTCACCACGGCATCCACCAGCACCAGTCGCGATTCTTTTTTAATTACAATATTGCTTAAATTCTCCGAAGCCTGCGGTGGCGAGCCTTCCGCTTGCGTGGCAACTTGCGGTGACGTGCCTTGCGAAGTCGTGTCCTGCGAAGTTGTAGCCTGCGATGCTGTGGCGGATGCCGCGCTGTCTCCGCGCACCGGCGAGATACTTTGCGCGGCCCACAGCACCGCTGCCGTTATTACCAACCACGCCATTCCTCGCCCGGCAAAATTATTTGTATTCCTCATGCGATTCTCCATCCGTCGTCAAAACGGAATAACTACCGCACCATTGCGCGCGGCCATTTGTGAACCTTCCGCATCCCGTACCACCAGCCGCACCAGGTAACTTCCTGGTTTCACGTCAAAGCTGGATTTCAACGTGATCCCCGACCGGCTCAACCGGTTATAGGTGGTATCCAGAAGTTTCATCTCCACCAGTTTTTCACCGCCAGTCACGAAATTCCCGTTTTCGTCGAAAATGGCCGTTGCAATCGTCAGGTTGTCTCGATTGCGTCCTTCCATCTTTCGAAAGTGAATACCCTTCACGTCGAAATGCGTCAACACCGACAGTCTCGCCGACGAAGCATCCTTCTTAAAAAACTGCGTCTGCAAGTCCACAGGCACGTCATGCATCTCTTCCTGCGAAAAAATTGCTTCCTGAATCTCCTGCTTCGCAACTTCTCCCGGATCGGTGATCGACCGCGGCGCGTAATATCCATTGCGCGCCTGGATGGAATATTTCTGCTTATTGCTAAGCGTGACCTTCAGAGTGTGAAAACGCCCGTCGATCTTCAGATTCTGCGGCGAAAATCCCAGCACATACGAGAGCGGCGGCGCGGCCCCCGCTTGCCGCATGCCTTCGTCTACATCATTACGATTGTGAAAAAACGTACCGCCCGTGCCGCTGGCCAATTCGTCGAGCACCTGGTCATTCGCCGATTGCGACGCCACCCAGTACGAAGTTTTAAAACCACGGGTTCGCGGCGAATCGTGCGGTGGATCGGCAATGTCCCCCAGTACGTCGGGGGTATACAGCCCGCGCGCATCGATCGTATTGATCACGATGCCTGCGTGGGTCGCGCGATCAATCAAGGATGAAATTTCCGCCCGCAGCGTGCTGGGAATAAATCCCGGCGAAACGAAAACCATCACGCGTTGACCGGGCATCGCCGCCAATCCCCGCATCGCTTCCTCGACATGCCGGTACGCGTATTCCGTTTCCTGGTCGCCTTTCGACAATGCACGACTGGAGGCGGCCGATGCCAGGATTGCCGCCTGCGCGGTCTTGCTTTCGTCGCCGCCAAGCGCGCACTGCACGGCATCTTCTGTCGCGACCGCAAGCGCCTGCGAATCATGCCGGTTCTCAATCAAGTCAGCCTGGTAATACGTAACTTCCGGGCAATCATGGAAGCCCGAACCGCCGGTCACCGGGCGCGACCCGATGGAAAGCAGCGATTTACGAAGTACCTCGCGATCGGCTGTAAATGGTTGCGTGAATTGTCCGGACGTGGTGAAAATCGCCACGCGATCCGATGCCGCCAGCGCGCCGAAAAAACGCGTGGCAGCGTCGCGAACATAGGTGGCATCTTCCATCGAAAGATGCACATCGTCAAAAAGCAGCCCTACAAAGCGCTGCGGCAGTTTTTTCGCTATAGCTGCGTTACCGTGATCGACCGCCTCTCCGGCCGGCTCCACATTTTCCGCCTCTCCAGTTTTAGCCAGTGTGGTGGCCGGCTTTAATGCCAGTGACTCGGGAGTCTCCGCGCTGAACGACGAAATCACCTGTGGTTTGCGATTGTCCAACAGCTGGAAATCTTCCTTCCGCAGGTTAGGAACCACTTTCCCTTGCGCATCGCGCACTACTACGCGCACCAGCACCAGGTTAACCCGCACTTTAAATGTCGCGGGAGCGTCCTGGCTGGACAGCTCTGAATTTTCGCTAGGCACCTGCGAACTTGGCGACGGAGAAGCTTCTTTTTTGGCGGCATCGCCCTGCTCAGGACAACTTTGCACCGCGGGCGCGGCTTCTTGCGTTTGTGCAGCGAAGTCCTGACAAAAAGTAAACACTACTGGGAACACTACAAGTAAAAATATTCGCCGCGTGGAAAGAAGTTGCTGCATCTTGGGGCATCCCTGCCCTTCTTCAAACAAGCCCGCAGCGAAGGGGATGGTCTAGGGACCACGGGATGTTTACAATTTTGCTGTTGGCTTGACTATACGCCTCGCGGAATTTTTATGTCAACGAGCCGACGGTTTAGGGGATAGGAGGGAGCGAAACTGCCCTATTTCGGGCCCGGCACAGGCCCGGCTGCTGTTTCGGAAATGTTTCGGCGGATGCCATTTGTCCGGTAAGCGCTGCGTTAATCAGGAGTCTCCAAGAGAGTGGTCGAAGGTCAGCAAAGAAACATTATCCTGAATCACCGTTTTCGTCGTCCTCGGATATATTGACCTCTACCCTGGTTTGATTCATTGAATAGAGGAGTTCCTCTAATCTCTCCTGGTTCATTCCAATTCAAAATATGGATTGACCTCCAATGGCAAAACATAGGAGTACTCTACGCAATAAGATTTTGAGCCACATTTATTTCTCCGCTAGGATTTGTAACGATTCCAGCGCAGGTGAGCGGAAATGCGCCGCGCACACGCGGACGATTTAAGGTTCTAGCGATGTTCTAGAGATGATTCTGTGGCGTGGAACTAGCTAATCGGAGGCGGTCGCGGCGAGAAAATTGGGAGTGTTGGGAATAGCAGCGCTATGTAAGCCTTGCGAGCGCTGGGTATCGGAACGCGGACGACATTAGTCAGAAAGAACCAAAACGGAACCAGCAAGGCGAGAGCGAGACTAAGCACCGGGTGTGTTACGGCGATAATAACTGCGACCACCATGCCTAGGACAACGACGAGCCGTGTGATAGTGACGTTCATTGCTCCCTTTATTCTACACCGGCGGCCCGGATGACTTGTGATGATGTTGCAACTCAATGGTCTAAATCCGTTAAGTCCTTCCATGAGAAGGCCGGTTAGTGTCAAGCACGGTTTCGCTTTG
>JRHI01001227.1_pt1 | contig 22691 bp, 22 predicted proteins | sample 215371 | NCBI WGS metagenome assembly JRHI01 (sample SAMN02929681, study PRJNA255918) | sediment metagenome | biome: cave system; feature: Ice Cave; material: Sediment; isolation source: sediment from deep within a dark volcanic ice cave with no known source of... ...
CTCCCAGCCACATCAGAATCCATGCCGGCGCGAGTACGCGAAAAGGAGAGCGAGGGCTTTTTTTCCACGCATGCGCCCAAGGGTGGATCATTAGCCAGAACAGGGGAATCGTCGAATACACTACGCAGACAATCCATCCCATCGTGCGCGAACGCGTCATGCTTCGATTCTAGTTGGAAAACCACTACGACAGGCGCGTAACTCCGGGGAAGCCGTCGAAGCCGGAATCGAAGGTTAGAATCTTTTCGATACCGTGCTGTTCCATCACCGCCAGATGCAGGGCGTGACGCGCTGAGAGATGGCGGTGGCCGAAGACAATCAGCTTGGCGCGCTCGACGGTGGCCCGGTCGACAGTTAGCACCTCATCGACGACGCCGAGCAACGAGTCAAACGCAGGTTGAATTGCATCGCGGCGATTGATGGCCATGTAACGATGGAGGATCTCCTGCAGCACTTCGGCATCAGTAACCAGACGCTCGCGCTCGCTAAGCAATTTTTCCATCCACCGCTGAGCATCGACTTGATGCGGATGGGGGGCGAATACCAAGTACATCGAAATATCGGAATCGATGAGGATCACGGCTGCAGATCTGTCAGGTATCCCTGTTCAATCTCGGCCAGCATAGTCTCGATGTCGCCCGTAGGATACTCCTGGCGCGCCGCAGCCCGTATGATTTCAAGCTTCTTGGCCCACATCGCCCCGCGGCTCGCGACGGCGAGCTAACGCCAACGCTTGCCGCACGCACTCTGCAATTGACGGCAATCTCTTCGTCATCCTATGAGTCTATTTGACTCGTATGTATGAGCCAAATCGAGTGGCGATACGAGTGACAGCTCATGACGAACTGCTTTAGAGAGGGATCTGAAATAAAGAATTACTGGTTCAAGGGAACGTCAGCCGGGAACTTCGCGGCTGCCATTTCTTGTGCAAAGTGGCGGCTACACCACAGGCAGGACAATGGAATGAAATTCTAAGCAGGTCTGAGAGACTTGCCGCATTCGAGACAGCAGCTCTTATTGGATGGTGTGATCAATCCGCAATAGGGACACATCCTTTGCGATCGAACTTCCCTTGCCTGCAGTTTTCCGAACAGATCGGTGATGAAAGCCAGCCGTCGGCGCAGGCGTTCGCGGAACGGTCGAGGAACATGTGCCATCGGTCCACCTTCGCTCTTTCTCACAATCGCCTGCGAACTGCCAAGTTCACAGCGGAAGCGGCCGGAATCATCCCCGGAGCGCCTCGCCCTTGGCCTATTAATAATCATGATGACACAACGCGATGGTTGCTGCTGAGCCGGATTGCTCACATTACACCAAAGGGCTCGGAGTTACACTAACAACCAGCTGCCCTGGTGCTGATGAGCTCCATGAAGATGTTTGGAAACTAATCTCCAAAGCCGATCCCGATGGCCCTGGCTGTGCGCACCAGTTCTCCATCGGGGTTGACCGATTTCAAGTGGCCGATGGCGTGGGCCACGTCGACGGAAACGATCGATCCCCCGCGCAGCGCGACCATCTTGCCGAAACCTCCGGAGGCGATCAAGTCCACCGCAGCCACCCCAAAGCGCGTGGCCAGAATGCGGTCGAAGGGCGACGGAGTCCCCCCACGCTGGATGTGCCCCAGCACACTGACCCGAACTTCCTTTTTCGAACCCGTTGCAATGGCATCCCCGATCAGGTTGCCGATGGAACTCAAGCGCCGCCGATTTTCTTTCAACTCAGGAGGATGCTTCACTCCTTCGGCCACCACCACGATGGTAAAACGCTTGCCGCTTTTTTCGCGCTCTGCGATGTATTTACAGATGTGGCCGATGGTGAACGGAATTTCGGGGATGAGAATGATGTGCGCCCCGCCGCCGATGCCAGCCTCAAGCGCGATCCATCCGCAGTCGCGTCCCATGACTTCGACGACCATGACGCGGTGATGGGAAGCCCCAGTGGTGTGAATTTTATCGATGGCGTCGCACACCGTGTGCAGCGCAGTATCGAAACCGAATGTAACCTCGGTGGCCGAAAGATCGTTGTCAATGGTCTTGGGAACGCCCACAATCTTCAAGCCCTTCTGGAACAGCTCGTGGCCAATTTTTTGCGATCCATCGCCGCCGATGGTGATGGTGGCATCGATGCCCAGCTTGCGCGAGTTGGCAATCACCTGATCCGAGATGTCGCGGGTAATCTCCTTGCCGTCTTCAACCATCTTGAAATGGAAAGGATTGCCGCGGTTGGTGGTGCCAAGGATGGTGCCGCCGCGGGGCAGGATGCCGCTCACTTCTTTCAGCGTGAGCTCGAATGACTTCTCCGGCCAGATGAGCCCGTCGAAGCCGTCGGGGATGCCGATCACTTTCCATCCGTATTTGAGAATGGCAGCTTTGGTGGCAGCGCGTATGACAGCGTTGAGGCCGGGAGCGTCCCCGCCTCCGGTGGCAATTCCAATGCAGCGAATTTCAGACATAGATTCGGTCAGATGGGTCAGAGAATAAATTCAGAGAATGCCGGTGCGGCGAAGTGAGTTAACACTGCGCCATCATAGACTGTCGACGTGAACAGCTCGCATCGCGAGCGGGTGTCAGCTCGCCCCTGGCGAAGCTACACGCAGTCGAAAGCCTGCCCTGAGCTTGTCGAAGGGGACTTCTTGCCTCCAAGCGAATTCCAACGGCACTGCGGGGCCTTCTCACGAGGCTCGTTCAGAGAATTCCAGTCGAGGCTGCTGCCCACTGCTCCAGGCATGGGTTCTTCGAATCCACCGGAAGCCGCGTTCCGCGTGCTTCCGCTTTCGCTCAGAATGACATCTTTGAAATGATGGCTCTCGCACACTTCGATCATACCGTTTCAGTATGCGGGGATGGCAACGTTACCAGTGGGCGTACCGGAACGGTAAGTGCGGAAAGATCTAATTCGGTTGTTTGTGTTTCGTAACTCGATCTTGATTTCGCGCGGAAGGAGCCGCAGCATCTTCACGCTTTCGCCTTAACCGCTTGCTTCCTGAGCGACAAGGTCGGATCGTCGCCCGTGGCTTACGCCAAGTCATATCCAGACAACAGGATTCACTCACCGAGGCGTCGGCACGACCACCTCTGCCACTCCGCCAGCCGAGGGGGTCGAAAATTCCGTGCCGGTGGCGGTGGTCGGCATCCCGCAAACTAACCTACGGGTTCACTGTCAGTGTCGCGGTGCCAACAACAGTCGTCCCCGGGTAGCCTGCGGTTATCGTGTAGGTCCCGGTTGTCGCTCCGCTAGTCGCCGAGCATTGTTCGTTGGGGCTGGCTAATGTACAAGTCACAAACGAGGACGCTGGCGTAATCGTCCAGGTTGCCCCATTTCCCGTGATGTCCACCGAAATTCCGTTTGCGGTAGCCGCGGCTTTGAAGTCTGCGACCGTCGTGCCTTGAATGGATACGCTGCCCGTGCTGGGAGTCACAGTGATCGCTGTCACTCCGCTCAGGAACACGGTGGCACTAGCCGTGGAACTCAACCCCTGCGCGTCTGCGGTGATCGTGGCAGTTCCGGTTTGCACCCCAGTCAGGACTCCGCTGGTTTGGCCAATTGAAGCGGTTGTGGGAGCGCTACTCGACCAGGCAATCCCGCTTTTCACCTGGCTGCGGCTGCCGTCGTTATATGTTCCGAAAACCTGCAACTGGGTCGTCGTGCCCAACTGCACCTGCGGGGCCGTCGGTGAGATAGCGATTGAAGTCAAAGTCGGATTCTGAAAGAAGCCGCGGCATCCTACCGACAGGGCCAGGGTTGCGAACACGGCCAAGGCGCCGGCCAAGCAGAGTTTATGCTTTTTCGATGACATAGGTTTAGAGACTCCTGGCGCGCCTGCTTGATTGAATCTCGCTTCCACCCGCCGTGCCACTGCCAGCTACTCCGCCTGGAGCGGCTGCTCTCACACGATTAAGCTCTGGGCTGACAAAAATTGTAGCAGAGATGTTTCCTAACGGCGCACACGGCGGTACTCCACCCTTAGACACAGAACCAGCGCTGCTACCGGCTGCTTCGAGTTCAGAACGCGCGAACGCCACGGGCTTGCAAAAATTCAACGATACCACCTAGGTCAAATCGAGAGCATCAGCCCAGAACAACTATATTCGGCTTCCGACAGGTCAATACCCCGCTGGAAAGATCTGGAAACGATGCCCGGTAGCAAAGAGTTAACTGGCCGGAGCTTTTGCTCCGCCGGACAGCCCAGGCGACCGTCCGTAAGCAGTTCAAAATACAAGTGGCCAGTGCTGATCCTGCACTGGCCACTAACATTCCCGCTCGCTTACCGCCCCTTGTTAGGATGGCCCGGCTCACGAGGAGCGTTGTCTCGGCGCTCCGGCGGTGGCGTGCTCTCATGCCGCTGCGGAGGCGGCGGAGCGCTTTCCTGCCGCTGGGGAGCCGGTCTCGGGGGCGCTTCACGCTGCGGTTGCGACGGACGAGGCGCCGTTTGCGGGTGTGACTCGTTCTGCGGACGGGCAGTCTGCGGGCGCGGACTTTCCGGACGCGAGTTGGACGGACGTGACGCCCTGGGCGGTGGACTAGAATCCCGCGTTGATCGATTGTCGGCAGGACGGTTGCCAGACGGATAATTACTGATTGGCCGGTTGTTTGATGGACGATTGTCAAGAGGACGATTGTCAGGAGGACGATTGTCGTTAGGTCGGGCCGTCCCCGTCGGCCGGTTATTGTTCGAGGCGCTGCCCGGCGAGTTCATCGGCGTATTGTTCCGAGTGTTGTTCGGAGTGTTGTTCGGAGTATTGTTCGGAGTATTGTTCGGCGTGTTGCCCCGCGATGGCGGCGTGAACGGACGAAAGCCATCGTTCGCCCTGGAGCTGTTCGCCTTCGAATTGTCCCTCGGCGAGGGCGACGTCATCGGGCGATTCACCGCTCTGTTGGCGTTATTCGAATTCGCCGGAGTCAGCGGGCGGTTCCCCGGAGTTGCCGGTCCCCGGGCCTCTCTCGGCGAAATGGACGGAGCATGATACGGAGCTCCGGCAGCCTTTGCCGGAACCGCGGTATGGAAGTCGGCTGGGCGTGCTGTAGCCGCCACAGGCGGACGTCCCTGGTTCACACGCGCGAACAGTTCGCGATTATGAGCCGCCGCTTGCTGATGCTGAGCTTGAACCGGCAGCGGAGCCTGGTGATGTTCACGCTCGGCAGCGAGCTGTTGCGAGGTCGGACGCGCCGCAATGCCTCCGTTACCGCCGTTGTAGCTGACGCGATTGATTGTCGTGTTGTTCACAACGACGGTGTTGTTGTAGACATTGGTCACGTTGGTGACGTTCACGTTAGTCACGCTGCGGTTGTAATAGAAGTCACGGCCGCGCCACTCGCCACCGTAGAAACCCTCGCCCGTATATCCGAAGCCGTAGTTAATACCGCCATAGAAGCCAACGTGCGGTCCCCAGTAGCCGCCACGGAAGACGTAAAACCCTTCATTCCATCCCCACCATCCTGGAGTCCAGAACATTCCCACAGGGGCGACTACCCAAGTGCCCGGCACCCAGTAGTAGCCATCGTCATCGTCCCAGGACCAGTACCCGGGTGTCCACAAATAGCCGGGCCCGGGACAGATCGGCTGCGCATAAATAGGCAGTGCGGGCGGACCGATTCTTACCGAAATTCCCACCGCGATCTGCCCGAATGAGGCTTGAGAAACAGACACTGTAAACATTGCAACAAACAACCCAAGTAACGCCCACCGCACCACCCGATTGCGATTCATCGATTTTTCCTCTGTTTCCGCCGCTAAGGTACGCGGCCAGAAGCCCTATGTCCTAATGCTGAACAACCGTTTTAACTGACGATGGCGCTGTATATGTAAACACCCGGAGACCGAAAATGTTGCTACTCCAAAACCCGTCTGAATTCTACGACTTCTACCGGATTCGACCATCAGCATGATGTTGGTAACGACCATTGCCCTCTCGCGATCGCGGCCTTCCGAGCGCCAGCAGGAACTGACTCTAGCGGATTCTCCAGGTACTCCACCCGATGGCCTGGCAGGCTGCGGAAAAAAGACGCATGCAGGGCTGAGGGTGATACAGAGGCTAATGCCGAGAGAACCAGGCTTTTGGCGGGGCACGGTCCAGATGACAGTGTCGCTGATGCCGAAAAGCTGCGACGTGTGACATCAGGTTTCTCACACCGGCAGCTGTTCCTGCATCCATCCCGGAGATTCCAGCTTCGCCTCGGTGGTCAAATCCAGCACCAACTTTTCCAGCACCAGTCGTTTACTGACGGGATTCGACCGCAGGGCCAGGTCGGCCTTCGCTACCAGGCGGATCGCTCGGGTGAGCTCGCGGCGCGATTTGTAGCGGCGCGCCTGCTTGATAATATCGTCGGCGGCGAATGGAGGCACGCGGAAGCCCTGCCACAGCGCGGCCCAGAGCATGCGCTGGTCGCGAACGTTACGTTCAAGAATAACCAGCATCTGGCGAAAAGTCTTCGCGAGCATGTAGATGTGACCGATGGCAGCTTCCTCGCCTTCGCCAGACGACAGGATTGCATCCAGCACTTCCAAAGCGCGCACGCGATCTTTCGCAGAGATAGCATCAGTCAATTCATACAAGGATCTCTGCTTGGCGGCGAGCACCATGGTCTCGACGTCACCCAGCGTGATGCGGTTTTTAGCGCCGACGTAAAGCATGAGCTTCTCCAGTTCGTTGGAGATCATCATCATGTCGCCGCCGAGAGCGTCGACCAGTTCACGGGCGCCGTCGGGATCGATCTTTACCGGGACGCTGCGGCTGGCGCAGAATTCGGCGATCCAGCGGACGGCTTCGCCTTCTTCCACCCGCGCCAACTCGACGATGCCGCAGTACTGGCCCATGGTTTCCCGAATGCGCTGGTAGCGTTCCTTGTCCTGCATCTCCATGCGGCGGACGTCGGCGGGAATGCTGATGTGGTCGGCGACGAATATCAGGAGCGCGTCGGGGTTCGGGTTCTTGCAGTAGTCCTCAATTGCAGCAAGTTTTTCTTCGTTCGAGCCCCGGCCAAAAAGATTCTTCACCCCGCGCACGAAGAAAACCTGAAACGGCGCCATCAACGACGGGGTGCGCGCACGGTCGAGAATTTCGGCGAGATCGGTTTCCGCAAGGTCGAATTCGAACAGGCTAAAGTCCCTCATGTCGACGGGGACCAGATGCTCCAGGATGGCGTCGCGGAAACGCTTGCGGAAGAAGGCTTCGTCGCCCACGAAGATGTAGGCCGGACGCAGCTTGCGCGACTCCAATTCGCTGACGAAGCGGTCGGCCTGGGCGAATGCCCGCATTAGAAATCCTCCGTTACTGTGCAGTGATCGGTACTTCGATCGCTGAAGTAGGTCCAGCGGCTGACACGAATCGCATCTCCCCCAGTTTACGGCACGACCGAAGTCGTTATCTGAAACGAATCTACGGTCCAGCTGAGATTGTTGCGTCCGAAGTGCAGTCTAAGCGTACATCTTAGAAGCCCTCCAGGATGTTGGAGACCAGGGTACGGGCGAAATCCTGCGACAGGCGGCGGAGAGCGGGAGAATCTTCCTCGAAGAAACTTGATAGATCCTGCGACACCTCGTATTGTTCGCGAAAGGCGTACGAGGGATTCTCATAGAGCACTTTGCCGTCGCGGTCGGTCACTGACACGCTTACGACCACGGTGATTAGGACGCTCGCGACCTGTCCCGTCGAAGAATTGAAGGCAGTCGGCCCTTCAAACGCTGACAAGACGGTGCCGTGAAGATTGGCGTCGGCAGTGGCGCTTGAATCGTAGACCAGCCGGTAGTGGGTTCTGGTGATGAACTCTCGTACCACGGAGCTCGTGAGAATCTGCTCGATTCGGTACTGGTTGCTTTTATTTACAAAAGCTGGAATGGCGATGGTTTTTAAGTTCTGCGGAAGCTGAACCGCATGGCCGGCGGTATGGTATCCGCATCCCGTGGTCGCCAAGAGTAGCACGAAGCACGCCCATGCGGTCCTCACTGTCATTGGATCTTCCCCATGGGGCGCGTGGCAGTCATGCTCTCCGCGCACTCGACCGCCGTCACAGCGGCGATACGAAGATTGTCCGCAGCCGCCCACAGCCAGAAGCCGTTAGGTTTGCCGGCATCACTCTTCACGGAAAGCTGGATCTCCGACTGTCCGGCTGAACTCACGTTGCTCGGTGGGTCTTCTTCCCCGCTCGGAATGGTGACGTGATCTCCAGCCAGCGCCTGAAATAGGTCGTCGACATCCAAGGGCTTGTCCATTTCCACGAAGAGACTGAGCGCATATCCGTGAAAGGTCGGAGCCTGCACCAAAAGCACGGAGGGCTGCGGTGCGGCGTCCCCGGCAATCTTGCGGTAGTGACGAGGTATGCGTGCCTCAATCGAATCGAGCGACGGTTCTGACTTCTGGCCGTAACGCGCAATCATGTTAAAAGCTACCTGGACATCAAATACATCTTTTGGCAAAGGCTGAAATGAAAGCAGATTTAGGGTTTGCTGGTGCAGTTCGTCCATGCCTTTTTGTCCATGTTCGGAGGCTGGCTCGAAAATCTGGGCTATAGCACGGCGAATCGTAGCGGCCCGGCTCGCCCGCAACAATAACAACGCCAGGGTCACGGCCATTGGATGGGGCACGATGCATGGTCCGGGCTGCAACTCCGGAGGAGGGGTCTGTCCGCGCTCCCGCTCCACCCAAGGGGAACGAACGTTAGCGCCTGGCTCTTCTTCAAGAGCAACCGAGAGATCAATAATGGCGCTACCTGCGTCGCGGGCGCCCTTCCAGTTCTTGCGAGTGGCATCCTGGTTCGACGCGAAGAAGGTAAAGTCGACATGCTCAAACTGCTCGGGGTGAATCCGCTGAATGAAAGTGACTTCATCTCCCATTGCTTCCAGTTGGCCTAAGGCCTCGTCATCGTCAAGCAGGCGGACATCGACGGCAGGAAAGTTGCGCTCATTAAGCATCTCCGCAACTTCTTTTCCTTTAAGCGAGGCAGCGCCCACGATCGCAGCCCGGTAGAGGTTGCCGCGCGCCACTGGCGCATGGGACGCCAACGCAGATTTAGGAGGCATGGGCGTGCTCATGGGGTTTGCGAAGCCTCCTTGTAGCTGGGAGGAGGGTCGCTCCGGCGGCGGCGAAACATCCATTGCAGGCGCCAGAGAACGCCGGAAAATGTGTAAAGAATCGCTATTGCGAAAAGAACCTGTCGGGAGAAAAACCAAATTGAGGCGAAGAGTCCACCGAAAAAAATAATCAGCCGGAACGGATGCCGCGCACCGAAGTCAATATCCTTGAAGCTATAGAACCGCCAGGTGCTCACCATCAGGTAGCCGACGGCCGCAACCATAGCCAGCCAGGTCAGAGCCGTATACCAGGATTCGAGCGGATTGCCGCGCGTCAAATGCACCACCGCCGCGATCACACCCGCTCCAGCGGGAATCGGCATACCCACAAAATACTTCTTGCCCGGACGCCCTGGGTTTGAAGGCTGCGGATTGTTGGTAATGTTGAACCGCGCCAATCGGCTGGCTCCGGCCATCAGAAACAGGAAACTTGCTATGGCACCCAACTGGGTGAGCTTGATATTCCAGTCCGTGAGGGACACGGGGGGCATAAGGTGAAATCCCCACGTCCAGGCGAGCATGGCTGGAGCCACGCCAAACGTGATCACGTCCGCTAGAGAATCCAGTTCCTTGCCAAAGTCGCTGCTGGTTCCCGTCATGCGGGCGACGCGTCCGTCGAGTCCATCGAACAGTACGGCAAATCCAATCGCCTTCGCTGCATTGTCCAGGTGGCTGAAATCCAGAGCGCTCGCATGCACAACCTCAAGGATGGCGTAGAACCCGGCCGCCATATTGCCGGTGGTGAACAGCGAGGGCAGGATGTACATCCCTTTGCTCAAACGAGCCCGAGGCGGCCTGGTTGGTGAAGCTCCCATCAGCGCGCCCTCCCAGCTGGCGAGAAACTGCCAGCGCCAGCCAGTTCTGCCTGAGGCTGCAAGTAAGCGAGTACGCTTGCACCGCCACGAACGCGGTCCCCGACTTTCACGTTCACACTGGCCGCGGAGTCGATCAATACGTCCACGCGCGATCCGAATTTGATGAGGCCAACGCGTTGACCGCGATCGAGCCGATCTCCAACGTTGGGATAGAATACGATTCGCCGTGCCAGCAGGCCGGCAATCTGCTTGAACACGACAGTCTGCCCATCGCCGTCGATGGCCACAATATTTTGCTCATTGTGCTCGGCGGAGGCTGCGTTCATAGCGTTCAGAAATTTCCCCCGCTGGTAGCGCATATCGCGGATGACGCCGGCAATGGGTGCACGGTTTACGTGAACATCAAAAACGTTCAGGAAAATACTGATGCGAATGCGCTTCTCGTTGCCCACGGTTACCGGCGATATGTCGGTTACTTTTCCGTCGCCGGGAGAAACCACTGCGCCGGGATCCTGAGGAATCGTCCGTTCCGGATCGCGAAAAAACCACAGGAAGAAAAATGCCAACAGGCAAGGCAGAATCGCCCATGCAGGGCGGGTCAGCCAGCCAAGAAGAAAAGCCGCGGCGAGCAGAGGTCCTGCATAAAGATAGCCATCGCGAACCATGAGAAGAGACTTAATTATAGTGCAGCGGCGGAAGCATGGCCACTTCCAGCAGGAAGCGCCGTAAATACAAATAAAAAAAGGCGCTTGATCGCGCCATGCCTTGGATAAATTAATCCCCACGCGGCGTCAACCGCAAGGGTTCGTGCGGAATTCTTACGCTACTTGTGCGCTGAACTGTTGCCGGAACTGCCGCTCGATGGATTCCATCTGGTCCTTCAGGCGCAGCTTCAGCTTCTTCAACCTGACCTCTTCGAGCTTTTCGTCTTCGCTAAGGTATCGTTTTTGGGTAAGTGAATCGAGGCGTCTCTCGTACTGCGTATGTTCCTGGCTCAATCTGCGAAATTCATCATTGTGAGTCAGGAGTTGGTCTTTCGAAGTCAACATCCAGCAGACCTCCAACCGGGATATGGGCTCACGTTAGCACAGGGTTAAAAGCCGTTCAATACCCAATATTGGTGCAATCTCGTTTGAGATTTTATTAGGAAAACGTGGCTAAAGGCTAATCCCGCACTCACGGATGAAGCCGTGTCCACTGTAAAACTCTGCTCGCCAATTCCAAAAGGCCCTACTAAGTACACGTCTCGTTTCGGGCCGGTCACTTCGTTTCTCGGGTGCCGAGCTTCTCAACAGCTAGTTTTCGGAGACGCTCGCTATGTTCGTGCAGCGCGGCGTTGAGTTCCGAGAATATCCCTTCTAACTCGGACTCTCGGGCGGATACAGCTTTGGCACAGAGATCGCGGATGCGATCATCTAGGGAATGGGAGGGCACCCGGTAGACTGCTACTGGTTACGCCTCAATTTCCATACAGTAATTCGTGTACTTTCTTTAATTTGCGGGCAAAACGCGTTATTAGCCCAACAAAGCGGAATCTTTGTCGAGATTGGGGGCAGGAGCGTTGGGAAAAAATCTTGTTGTAGCGCCCTCCGATAGAGGTTTTGGCCTCGTAATTGGGATTATGTCTTTAGATGAACGAATCAAGGAACTATGCGCCTTTATCTGCCAAGCCGAAGGCGATGAGCTAGATGCAGCCCTGGCGGAGCTTCAGTCGATTCTTAGAACCTACGTGAATGACACTAAGAACGTCGCCGCGTACAACTTGATTAACTTTCCTGCCGCCCTGGAAAAAAGGAAGAAAGCCTAAGAGCTTGCGAAGGGCTGCGATTTCGCCGTTTCCTCGACTGGCATGCGGCTGAGCTCTTAACACGAAAATTACGGCTCCCAAAAGGGACAGCACGAGGCAGACCCTAACTCGTTTTCACCGCGGGCTCAGAGTCCGCAGCCGATGCACGTTCTATTTTCTCGAGCGATCTTTGGAGCGTGAGCAGTTCTTCCCGAAGCCGCTCCACCTCGTCGATTACTTCTCCGAGTGGTTTGGGCGCGTCATTGGTGGCCATAGGCTTAAACAATAGCTGCTTGTACGGAATAAGTCGGTACGCTAGCGGCCCTAATCACGGCCTTTTCATCCTGGATAGTCACATCTCAGAACTACCTAAGGAACGCTGCGACGGTAGAGAATTGCGTCTTCCGGCGGATTGTCATAGTAGCCCTTTCGGCCACCGACCTGTTGGAACCCCCACTTCACGTAGAGCGAACGGGCGGCCTGGTTCGACTCACGAACTTCCAGAAACACGGACTTGCTACTAGTTGCCCGCGCCCGGGTTAACAATTCTTTGAGGAGCGCCGTCCCGGCACCCTTGCGGCGGAAGGTCGACTTCACGACGACGTTCTCCAGTTCCCATTCCCCCTCGAGTTGGCTGGCGACGAGGAAGCCGATCAGCGGTAATTCTCCTCTCGATCGTGGCTCGGGGAGGGCCCCGGCATCCTCATCAATCACCAGAGCCAGCGGCTGAAAAGCGTCGCCTTCAGTGTGCTGAAACACGCGCTGATACTGGCTATCGGTCCAGTGAGCGGCCGTAGCGCACTGACGCTCGAGTTCCATCATGGCAAAAATGTCCGTGGGATTGGCCGTGCGGATGCGCAAGTGGTGTGAAGGCTCCTATGGGTGGGGATGTTTGGGGCTATGAGCTAAAACTTAGGAACTGATATTCGCCAGAATTTCCGCATCCGTGCGACGAATGTAGTTCGCCTCTAACTGGTCGGTCGTAACCGTATCGCGAGCCTCGATCTTGCGCCAGCCTATGCGGGCGACGGCCCCGGCATCAATCGGTTCGACGAGTACGAATGACATCCCGGCACCCTTGGCAGCCTCAGCAAAGATACCGTCGCAGGCCACCACCTTCGCGTCGCGGATTCGGGTAAGAAATTCTTTCGTAGTTCGCAGTTGCTCACCCAGGCATCGTGCAGCCCCAAAGGAGATTTCGTATTCACCTGCATATACCTCCCCCCGGCCTGCATCGAGAACCGCAGTGACTTTGCCTTCGCATCTGGCGCTGAGGGCGACCGCCTCCAATGTCGAAACGGTAGCAATAGGCTTGCCCAGAATTTCGGCGAGCCCCTTGATTGCCGCCAGGCCAACCCGCAGTCCGGTGAACGACCCCGGTCCAGATGCAACCGCAAAGCCCCCTATGTCGTTTTTCGAAAATTGGTGCTTGGCGAGCATTGCGGCGACTTGTGGCACCAGTTGCGCAGAAAAAGTGCCGCCCGATAGAGCGACGACCTCCAGAATTTCCGCTTCGCCGAATTCGCCTGCCGCCCGGGAACCCGCGCCCGTTCGCGCCAAAGCGACGCTGCCCTGCCTGCCTGAAGTATCTGTTGCCAGAATGAGCATGGGATAGAATTATTTTATCGGAATTATATTGTCGGATTATCTTGTCCCTCGACCAGCTCCAGGAGTACGCCACCTGCGCTGGAAGGGTGGACAAAGACATAGCGATGGCCTCCGGCGCCGACCTTGATCTCGTCAGACACCAGGCGCACGCCGTCCCGCTTCAATCGCTCGACCGCAGCCGACAAGTCTGACACGCGCAGGCAGACGTGGTGCAAGCCCTCGCCGCGCCTGGCAATGAACTTCGCGATCGCCGAAGTCTCCGATGTGGCTTCCAGCAGTTCCAGCCGGCTCTCACCCACCGGGACCATCACCAGCCGCACCTGTTCCTGCTCCACGGTCTCTTCCGCTGAAATGCTCAAGCCCAGCTTCTCGTAGATCGCCTTGGCCGCCGTGAGCGACTTCACCGCGACGCCCAGATGATCGATCTGGACTTGATCTTTTTCAACGACAGGTTTCTGATTCATAATTTTCTGAAAGATGATATTCCGAACTGTGAACTAGCTCTTTCCAACCCTGGCGGAGATCTCTTCCACCAGCGTATACGGATCGCGCTTGTGCGCGGCGACTTCCCCCGCAAACCGCGCCAGGTCGCCATCGCTTAACTGCTGGCGCGACTTTTCGAGCAAGGCGTCGCGCAACATCTCAATCAGACGTTCCTGCCAGTTCTCAACGCTTTTCTTCAGCGCCAGATTTTCCTTCTTTAAATAACTCTCGTATTCGGCGATGGCGGAAGCCAATACATTCACACCGTCGCCCTTGCTGGCTACGGTCTTCACGATCGGAGGCGTCCAGCCATCATGCCGCACTGCCAGTGACTGCAGTGCACGAATCTCACGCTCCACGCGTTCCGCGCCGTCGCGGTCACTTTTGTTGATCACGAAGATGTCTGCGATTTCCATGATGCCGGCTTTGATGGTTTGGACGTCGTCGCCCATGCCCGGTACCAGAATCACCACTGTAACGTCCGCGAGGCGAACAATGTCGACTTCGTCCTGCCCCACGCCGACAGTTTCGATCATCACCAGGTCGCGCCCCGAGGCATCGAGCACGGTGGCCACGTCGGCCGTAGTGCGCGCTAGTCCGCCAAGCGATCCGCGCGTCGCCATACTGCGAATGTAAATCCCTGTATCCGCAAAATGCTCCTGCATGCGGATGCGGTCGCCGAGAATCGCGCCGCCAGTGTAGGGACTGGTGGGGTCGACCGCGATGATTCCTACCGTGCGATTTTCTTTGCGGTAGAACCGCGCGAGATGATCGACCAGCGTGCTCTTGCCCGCGCCCGGAGGGCCGGTCAGTCCGATGATCCGCGCCTTACCACTGTGCGGGAACAGAGCCTTCAGGATATCGGAAGAGCCTGGAGCACGGTTCTCGACGGTCGAAATAGCGCGGGACAAGGCGCGCATGTCGCCTGAGCGAAGCTGGTCGATCCATGCATGAATGTCGTGATTCAAACTGTCAGTGTAAAGCAGCGGTGAGAGTGAAAGGAAATCAAGGGACGGACCAGGGAAGCTAATGGATTACTGCGCCGCCAGCACCGATGTTAAGAATCCTTCGCGACAGCCGCCCCAACAATGGATATTCACTCCACTGGCCGCGGCTAGCTTTAACCGCATAAACGATGGCTACTACTAAAATCATCACCCACATGCCAATCCAGCCGAGCCAGACTGTCGCCATCAACACAAAAAGTCCGATGGGTGGGGGCGCACTTTTGGCCGCGGGGGCATGTGGAATCATCACGAATATGCATACAAACCACAATCCCATGAGTAGAGCGCTCAGAGCCATGCACGCGATCTGTAGCAACAGAGCTTGCAACGCATGAAAGGAGACAAACTTAGACTCACGTTTCGTGAGAAATATGATGAGGGGGCAATCCACCAACCTGCGACCTGGAGAACGTGAGCCAAAACGGCCATTGTCCGTTCATCCTGGGTAGGATCAAGCCCTCCGATAGCGGGAACCTCTGCCATGAGCAGCAAAACGTATCATGAATTTCCGAACTTACCCATAGAAAACGGAAAAACTAGTCCTTCAGCAACTGCCTGGCAATTACCAGCCGCTGAATCTCGCTGGTGCCTTCACCGATTGTGCAGAGCTTTACATCGCGGTAGAACTTCTCCGCGGGATAATCTTTTATGAAGCCGTAACCTCCGTGGATCTGCACGCCTTCATTGGCGCAGCGCACCGCGACCTCGCTGGCATAAAGTTTTGCCATTGAAGATTCTTGCGTCGTCTTCATACCCGCGTCTTTCATGGATGCCGCGCGCATAGTGAGCAGCATGGCCGCGTCGATCTCGGTAGCCATATCGGCGAGCTTCCACTGGATTGCTTGAAATTCACCGATGGCCTTGCCGAACTGTCTGCGTTCTTTCGAGTACTTGAGCGCTGCGTCGTATGCCCCTTCCGCCATTCCCAGCGACAAGGCCGCGATCGAAATGCGTCCGCCGTCGAGCACGCGCATGGCATCGACGAAGCCTTGCCCTTCGGCGCCGAGAAGATTCTCCGCCGGAATCACGCAATCTTCGAAAATCAGTTCGGCCGTGTCGCTGGCGCGGAGCCCGAGTTTGTTTTCTTTTTTGCCCGGACGGAATCCCTTGGTTCCCTTCTCCACCACGAACGCTGAAAGCCCGTGCGTGTGCGCCGTGCGGTCGGTCACGGCAATCACCACGATCACATCCGCGTAGTGGCCGTTCGTGCAGAACGTCTTGGTCCCGTTCAACACCCAATTTCCGCCGCGGCGAACTGCTGTCATGCGCGCGCTGCCCGCATCTGAACCGGAGGATGGCTCGGTCAATCCCCAGGCGCCGATAAACTCCGCCGTTGCCAGCTTGCTGATGTACCGTTTTTTCTGGGTCTCATTGCCGGCAAGAAAAATATGATTCGAGCACAGCGAAGTGTGCGCGGCCACAATGATGCCGACGGAACCATCCACGCGCGATAGCTCTTCGATCGCTGTTACGTACTCGACGTACCCCATGCCGGCGCCGCCATACTCGACAGGGAAAATTGCGCCCATCAACCCGAGCTTGCCCAATTCCTTAATCGTTTCCAGGGGGAACTCTCCGGCCTCGTCCCACTTCATGACATTGGGACGAATTTCGCGGTCGGCAAATTCCCGCACAGTCTTCTTTAACTGCAACTGCTCGTCGTTCAGTTGGAAATCCAAAGTCCCTCCGGGACACTTCGATTATTGCAAACGTCGACGATCCTCCCAGGAATCAGACGGGCGGCGGCAACTCTGTGATTAGAACATAGCAGCGGAAGCGGGCAAAGTTACCTCAGCCAGGCAAGCAAGGCAACGCGAATAGCTGCGTGGAGATTGGACATTTCACGTGTCAAGCGAACGGCGCCAACCGACCGGATGGTTTGCAAAGACGCATTTTGGAGGCGGGTTTCTAGGATCGCGCTGCTTCATCCGTCAGAATGAACCGCTGGAACACTTCATTCGATAGCATTCGCCCGCGCGAAGTGAGGCGAACGATATCCTCGCTGCGCTCCATAAATCCATCCTCGACAAGCTCTGAAATCGCGCATTGGAAATTCGCGACTGCTTGCTGGCCGAACTTCGCGGAGAGGTCCCGTAGTCTGACACCTCGCGCCAGTCGCAATCCGAGAAAAAAACTTTCTTCCAACCCACTCTCCCGCGACACAATGGTGCGCTGCAAAGGCGCTCCCGCAATGTATTGTTCCAGCGAATCGGCGCTTGAGAATCGCACGGAGTCCTGCCCTTGCGTGGCGGAGGCCAGCATCGAGTGCGCGTCCACGCCAAAACCCATGTAAGGCTGGCGCGACCAATACTTGAGGTTATGCCGCGACTCGAATCCGGGGCGCGCGAAGTTGGAGATTTCATACTGCCCGATTCCAGCCGTTTCAAGCTGCTCGCCAGCGGCAAGATAAAAATCAGCGATGGCATCGTCATCCGGCACAAAATGGGCGTGATAGCGAGTGCCGCCCGCCATCAGTTCGCGCCCTAATCGCGAATCTTCATCCACCTCGAGCATGTAAACGCTAATATGTTGCGCCCCGGTTGCGATGCTCTCCCCTACTGATATCTGCCAGCTTTCCGGCGTCTGATGGGGCAAGCCAGCGATCAAATCTATATTGATATTCGAAATCCCCGTGGCGCGCAGGCGAGCAATGTCCTCGAGCACAGTCGCGCGTTTATGCACACGCCCTACCGCCGCCGCTTCCGGGTCGACAAACGACTGCACTCCCAGACTGACGCGATTCACGCCGCAATGCCCTAGAGCATCGAGCACCTCCGGTGCAAGCGTCCCCGGAGCGCACTCCACAGTGATTTCCGCATCGGATTGCACCTCGAAATGAGACCGCACGGCGCTAAAGATCTTCTGCAGTTGGTCGGTCGCGAGCACCGTCGGCGTCCCACCCCCAAGGTAGATGGAATCCACATTGGCCTCGATGTTGCCACCAACTTCTTCCGCGATGCGCGCTGCGTTTTCAATGTCACTACATACGCGGTCCACATAGCGCTCAAACACAGCCCGGGAAAACACGTCGGAGGCGAAGTTGCAATAGCTGCACTTGGTGCGGCAAAACGGAACCGAAATGTAGATGCCGAGGGCCACGCCTTTATTATCCCACCCTTGAAACCTTTTCCATCCTCTCGGCTGCCGATGCCATCTATCTGAGGTACTCTGTGGGTAGCGCCGCCGCGCCGCCTGCCTGCTGGCTCTACATCTGCCGGCTCAAGAAAACGATGGCCCACGAAGAAGAGGTACTAGGCAAAGCGTATGACAGCCGCCTGATGGGGCGGTTGCTGACCTATTTGCGGCCTTACCGCTGGCAGGTGGCGATTGCGCTGGGCTCCATCGTTTTGAAATCTTTCGCCGACGTGCTTGGACCCTACCTCACCAAGGTTGCGATCGACCGCTATCTGGCTCCCAACGCGGAAAACGGGGCAGGCATGTGGCATTGGCTCAGCCCTCGTCCGTTAACCGGCATCGCGCAGATTTCGATAATCTACATCGGGCTTCTGGTCTTCAGCTTCGTGCTCGAGTTCCTGCAGACGTACTACATGCAGTGGACGGGCCAGAAGGTGATGTTTGACCTACGCAGCCAGATCTTCCGTCACCTGCAGCGCATGCACGTCGGTTTTTACGATAAGAATCCCGTGGGACGCCTGGTCACGCGCGTCACAACCGACGTCGACGCGCTTAACGAAATGTTCACTTCCGGCGTGGTTTCGATTTTTGAAGACCTCTTCGTGCTCGCCGGAATTATCGGCATCATGCTCTGCATGAACTGGAAGCTGGCCTCGATCACCTTCGCCGTGTTGCCGCTGATCGTTTACTCGACCAAGATTTTCCGCGACAAGGTTCGCGACTCCTACCGGCGGATTCGCACCGCCATCGCGCGCATCAACTCCTTTCTCCAGGAACACGTCAGCGGGATGGTGGTATTGCAGCTGTTCAACCGGGAGCGCAAGGCGTACGACAAATTTTCGGACATCAATCGCAGTCACATGGATGCATTCAAAGACGCGATCATGGCGTACGCCGTCTACTATCCTGTGATTGAAATTTTTTCGTCAATCGCGATTGCCTGCGTGATCTGGTTTGGCGGCAACGACATCATCCGTAGCGTTCCCGTAAAAAGTCTCACACTGGAATTCAACCCGCATTCGCTGGTGGCGTTCCATGCGGTTGAGACCGTGGCATCGCTTGGCGTCTTAGTCGCCTTTATGCAGTATGCGCAGCGCTTTTTCCGCCCGATCATGGACTTCAGCGAGAAATACAACATCCTGCAGTCCGCCATGGCGGCCAGCGAGCGCATCTTCAAGCTGCTTGATACTCCAGTGGAAGTAGTTTCTCCCGCCGTGACCCAGAAGCCCGAAGGGCCTGGTCGTATCGAGTTCGATCACGTCTGGTTCGCGTATCGAGATGTAGCGGGGGAAAATGATGTCAATCATGAGGGCAACAACTCGGGGAGCAGCAACAGCCATGTAGGGGGCGCCCCGCCCGTCCATGTTGAGCGAAGCTCGGCTAGCTCTCCGTCTGGCAACGGTAATGCGGCCGGGAACGAATCGGCTTCCGACTGGATTCTCCGTGACGTCAGCTTCACCATCGAACCGGGAGAAACCGCCGCCATCGTTGGCCACACCGGCGCAGGCAAGACCACGCTTATTTCTCTACTACTACGTTTTTACGATGTGCAGAGAGGAGCCGTGAAAATCGACGGTGTCGACGTCAAGGATATGGATCTGGTGGATTTGCGCAGCCGCTTCGGCGTCGTGCTCCAAGACCCGTTCCTGTTCAGCGGTACCATTGCGGGGAATATTCGCCTGGGTACGCAACGAATTGGAGACGCCGACATTCAGAAGGCCGCTGAAGATGTGAACCTTGCCGATTTCATACGCGCACTGCCGGGCGGCTTCAACGAGGAAGTCCGCGAGCGTGGATCGACGCTATCCACCGGCCAGAAGCAACTTATCTCCTTCGCCCGCGCGCTGGCGCACAATCCGAAGATTTTGATCCTTGATGAGGCTACATCCAGCGTGGATACCGAAACCGAATTCCGCGTCAGCGAAGCTTTGAAACGTATGGTTGAGGGGCGCACATCGCTGATCATCGCCCACCGGCTTTCGACGGTGCAGCGGGCCGACAAGATCATTGTGATGCACAAAGGGCAGGTGCGCGAAATGGGCACCCACCAGCAACTGCTGGCTCAGCGCGGGATCTACTTCAAGCTGTACCAGCTTCAGTACAAGGATCAGGAAATTCGTGTGGGGTTAGGAGTTTCGCCGGAAAACGGATTACAGGAGCCCGAGGTTACCGTGCGAGGGGACGACTAGGTCGCTCCAACCGCGCATCGGAGAAATGGCACTACCCGCCCCGGATCGCACTCCACAGATTGGCCGCGGCCTTACAATGCACTCTTGCGAATTCTGATCTCAGCCGGTGAAGCTTCTGGGGAAATGTACGGCGCGCAGCTTATAGAGGCTTTGCATCGGGCGGCCGACCTCCGCTCGGCCCCCAAGCGCGAGGCGTCCGTCCCTACACGTTCTCAGCTTGAGTTCTTCGGCGTCGGTGGCGAGCGCATGCGCGCTGCTGGCTGCGACACCGTCGTCGACGCGAAGGATCTCTCCGTTGTCGGCATCACTGAGATCCTCAGCCATCTGCGAAAAATCTATCGGCTGTACCGGCAGTTGATCCACGAAGCTGACAGGCGCAAGCCTGATCTCGCCATCGTCATTGATTCTCCTGCCTTCAACTGGCGGGTCGCCCGGCAGATGAGAAAGCGCGGCATCCCTGTGGTCTATTACGTTGCGCCGCAATTCTGGGCGTGGCGTCAGGGACGCGTCCGCCTGTTGCGCGACTACATCAATAAAGCGTTGGTGATCTTTCCATTCGAGGAAAAGTTTTATCGTGAGCGCGGCGTGGATGCGACCTTCGTCGGCCATCCTCTCGCCGATGTTCCTCATCCGGCCGTCGATCGCAATGACTACGCAACACGCTTTCATCTCGACCCTGCCAAGCAGTGGATTACGCTCATGCCCGGCAGCCGGGTGAAGGAAGTACGAATGAACCTGCCCACAATTCTCCAAGCCGCCGCGCAACTTGGGAATGCCTACGAATTTATTCTGCCGGTCGCGCCCACGCTTGATCCCGACTTCCTGACGAGCCTGGTTGAACAACAAAGCATCACTCTGGTTCCCGAATCGCTGCCCGCCCTTCGACTCTGCCGCGCGGGCATTGTTGCCAGCGGCACCGCGACCGTGGAGGCCGCAATGATGTCGACCCCATTCGTGATGGTTTATCGCGTTAGCCCGCTGACTTATCTTCTGGGAAAACCCCGGGTAAAGGTTGCGCGCTTTGCCATGGTCAACCTGATCGCGGGCGAGGACGTCGTTCCCGAGCTTGTGCAGCAGGACTTTACCGCCCAAAACGTGGTGGCGCGACTCCGGGAGATACTGCCGGATGGCCTCCCGCGCGCCCGCATGCTGAAAGGTCTTGCACAAGTCAAGACCCGGCTTCGCGCTCCTTCGGTTACTGGAGAGGCCGACCAGCGCCCAGCCGACCGCGCTGCAGGGATTATTTTAGAGATGCTGCATCGGAAGCTTTCCTGCGGATAAGCCGGAGGTGGACGCGAGCCGCGTACTTTCACAACGAAATCAAGATCAAGGCTTCCGCAAGCTGTAGAGCCATGCGGTTGCCAAATCTCCTCCCACCGAAAGTTTTCTACTGTCAAGCCATCAGCCAGAAGCGTGTAGCTGCGGTCTAAGCCTTGTGCTGACAGCATCTTTTGGGTCAGAATCCACATCATAGGGAAGAGCAGTAATTTCCCGGGAGATTCTCCTTAATGCAGATTCAGCTTCGGCGCGCCGTCGGCGGCCTCACAACTTCCCTGGCCTTATGGCTGCTGTTTATTGCCGCGATGCCCTCATGGGCGGCAGAAAAGGCCCGCCTCCGCGTGGATGACTACCAGATTCAAGCGGAGTTGACGCCGCACCTCCATCAGATTTCGGCTACCGCGAAGGTGAAATTCACAGCATTGCAGGATCTGAACGTCGCCGTCTTTGAGTTGCACAACGGACTACGAGTGACCAGGGTTTTGGACGCTAACAGCAAGCCGCTATCAGCCGAGCGCGTGACTCAGGACTCCACCATCCGCGTGCCCCTGCCTCAAGGACTGCAAAAAGATGCTACGACCTCGCTCACCTTTGAATACGAAGGCCAGCTCGAAACCGCCGACGACAGCCCGGTTCCCGGCCTTAAACTTGCCTACATCGGCGACGACACCAGCTATCTGCTGTATGCGGGACGCTGGTTTCCGGTCAGCGGCTACGGCCTTAACCGCTTTACCTCGACCATCAGCGTCAACGTACCGTCGCACATGCTCGTGATCGGCAGCGGGAAGTCAGCAGCAAGTGACGAGGCGGCATCCAAGAGGTCCAGCTCCAATGGCCTTCCCACCAAGACTTTCACCTTCGTTTCGACCAAGCCTAGTTTTCCAGGCACCATTGTTGCCGGAGTTTTCCAGGAGCATAAGAGCGATGAAGCCGGGCTGGACCTGCACGTTTTCTTTAAGCCGGCTCATCAGAATGTTGCATCCACATACGCGACCACTGCGGTGCAGGAGTTCACTTACTTCATCACGTTATTTGGAACTCCCCCGTCATCCAAGCTCAACGTCGTCGAGTTGCCGGCCGATACAGTTCCCTATGTCTGGGCTCCTGAAATTGCCGGACTGGCTAGTTCTTCGATCACGGAGAAAACTAATTACCGTCTGCTCGCTAATGCCATTGCACATCAGTGGTGGGGAGTGTCGGTAAGTCCTACGTCCAAGGATGATTGGTGGTTGACCGACGGTTTTTCGCGCTACTCCGAGGCCATGTATGTGGAGAACGCTGCGGGAGCGGCAGGCCTGGAAGAGGCAGTAAAGGATATGTCGG
>JRHI01001228.1_pt1 | contig 22635 bp, 14 predicted proteins | sample 215371 | NCBI WGS metagenome assembly JRHI01 (sample SAMN02929681, study PRJNA255918) | sediment metagenome | biome: cave system; feature: Ice Cave; material: Sediment; isolation source: sediment from deep within a dark volcanic ice cave with no known source of... ...
CCGGTGTTGTCGGGATAGACCCCGCCCGGGCCGACTCCCTGGACCTTGACCCGGCTGTAGATGATGATGTTTTCGTAGTAGGCCCCGAGCGGCGCGAAGGCCGACGGGGTGTTCGGATACACCACCACCAACTGCTTGGGCTTGGGATTGCCGGCGGCTTTGAACTCGGCCGCCGCCTTGTCCAGCGCGTCCTGCACCTTCTTGAACGGATAAGCCGGCCCGACCTCGTAGATCTTGGGGTTGTAGCCGTTGCCGATCACGTGGAAGGTGATCGCGTTGACCGCCGTCTTGTTCGAGGAGACGATGTTCATCTGGTAGGCGCCGGGGGTGGCGGGGGCGGTGACCGTCATCGAGCGGCCGTCCGCCGCCAGGCCGGACACAGTGCCGTTGAGCGTCCCGGTAGCGCTGTCCACCGGGGTGAACTTGACGCTGGTGCCAGCCGCGAAGTTGAGACCGCTGACCTTGATGCTGGCTCCCGGCGGCCCGTAGGGCTTGTCGACCGCATAGAAGACGGGCTGACCAACCGCGGGAGCACAGACCGCGGGGTTGCCCACGCCGATCTGGCCGGAGTTGGTGACCAGGGAAAAGGTCGACTTGGTCGGAGCCACGTCGGCCGGCGAGTACACGCCGGGCAGAGCCTGGAAGCTGGCCGTGATCGTGCGGTAGGCGGGCTGGTAGTTGGCGTTCGGGTGGGGCACTCCGTTGGAGTCGACGTAGCCGGGATCGTTGCCTACGTGGCGGTAGACCTCGGCGCAAAGACCGGTCACGGTCGGGCAACCGAAGTTACCTGAAGGTAGGAGCACTTCGTACGCCCCGTTGTAGTCGGAGTCGACCTTGGTGATCAGGCGGCCGGTCCAGTCGTAGATGCCCATGGGGGCGTTGGGCACGCCCGCCACATCACCGTAGTTGGTGGTCTTGGGATCCACCGAGGTGCTGGCGTCGTCGAGGATCAGGCCGTGGAAGAGGGTCGGGATCGGCACGTCGGTGTAGACGTGGAAGTTCGGCGCGACCGACTGATTGGCCTGGATGTGGAGCAGCTTGGCGTCGCAGAGGTGGCGCTGCTGCCCCTCATAGATGCTGCCGCCGGCGGCCAGGAAGAAGGGGTCGGTGACCTTCACGTTGAAGACCCGCCCGGCGCAGATCGGGTCGGGACCGACCGAGGAGGTGTGCGGGTTGTCGCCGCTGGCCTGGGGGTTACCGACCGGCTGCTGCTGAGCCGGCCCCGCCTGGGGCGGCCAGACCGAGCTGCCCGGGGTCGCGTAGCGAGCGCCCTGGGGGGCGAACATGGTCGGGTAGGCGATGTCGTTGGTCTGCTCGGTGGTCACCTTGTAGAGCGGCTTGTCGTACTTGCCGACGGTGCAGCCGTCCATGCCCGCCGCTCGGAGTTCGGCGTTGTCGGCCGCGGTGCAGGCCTTGACCTGGTCGGTCGGGATGTTCATGCGGGCGATGTAGTCGCCCGGGACCGACTGCTTGCTCACCGGGTCGAGCGGCGCGGTCAGGGTGAAGTTACCGTCCACCGTCTGCACGCCGTGGCCGGCCAGGGTGGCCGGGGTCGGGTTGCCGTAGGGCCACGGCTGGGTGGCGCTGCTCGGCAGGTTGTAGTCGTCCAGGCCGAAGCCGATGTTCATCGACATCATCACGCCCTGGACGCAGGAGCCGCCGGGAGCGCTCACATCCTGGAGCAGCCCGGAAGGATAGGTGTTGATGACGTCGCCGTTGGCGCCTCGAGCCGTGCAGCCGACCGGCGGTCCCCAGTGCTCCGAGATGTACTGGCTGACCGGCTGGCCGGCGCCGATCGGGTCGCGGTTGGGAAGCAGGCCGCCGCTGGCATCGTGGATGCCGTCGGGCTCGACCGTCATGTACGACCCGTCGAGGTTGAACATGTAGTTGCCGTTGGGGTCGCGCTTGGGAGTGTAGAGCTGCATCGGGAAGTCGGGGATGCCGACCTGGTAGTCGTTGCTCTGCGCCGCCCGCGCGTTCTGCTTGAGCCGGATGCTGTCGTAGAGCACGGTGGCCACGATCCCGCCGTTGTCGACGCTGTTCTGCGCGTAGGGCTGGAGGGCCCAGTCGATCCGGCCGCACTGGCTGATCAGGGACAGGAAGCTGACGTCGACCGCGGGCGTGGCCACGGTGTGCTCCTGGGGATCATTGCAGGCCTGGTAGGTGATGCCGATGGTCTTGTAGCGCGGGTTGTAGACCTGTTCCACCAGGTACTCACCCAGCGGATAGGCTTCGGTGATCTCGTAGGAGCCGTCAACGTTGGTGCGGACGGCGTTGCTGCCCTGCTCGTAGGCGTTGTTGGTGCGGTTGAGGACCTGCACCAGGATCTTCTGGAGGCCAGGCTCACCGGGATCGCAGCGGCCGTTGCCGTTGGTGTCGATGCAAACCTTGCCCCGGAGCCGGGCGAACCACGCCTGGAGCGGGAAGATGCCCAAATCGACGACCCCGCCGGCGCCGGTGCTGCCACCGTCGACGGTCACGTTGAACATGTCGCCGATGTAGTCGTTGTACCAGTCCCACGCCGTCACCAGGTAGGTGCTGGGCGGCAGGCCCGTGATGTCGAAGGTGCCGTCCTCATTGGTGGGCCCTGACCAGACCGTCGAGTCGGCGTTCTGCATGTCGCTGATCGCGACCCAGCCGCCGCGGATCGGGCGGTCCAGCTTCTGGCCGATCAGGCCCTGGCGGTTGGTGTTGGGCAGGCCGCCGGTGCCGGTGGTGTAGTTGAGGGCCGCATAGACCTGCCCTTTGATCTCACCTTTGTAGCCGCCGACGGGGGCGGGCGGATAGGGCAGCGGGCCCGGGGTGCAGCGATCCAGCGTGCGATCGTAGCACTGGGGGGTTTGGCCCATGCCCGGCCGGAAGTCGACCCGGGGGGCGAAGCCGATGTGGACGAAGGGCACCAGTTCGCCACCGACCACCATCTCGGTGTCGAAGCCGGTGTCGTTCGGCATCAGCCACACGTCGTGGTCGTGGTTGCCTTCGAGGGTGAAGGTCTGCGACCAGTAGGCGCGGGAGGCCACGTCGACCACCGTCCCGGGAGCCCCCGGGATCCCCGTCTCCGGGATGTCGTTGGTGGAGTTCGAGCGGCAACCGGTGACCTTGACGATGTTGATCGGAGTGCCGGCCGCGATCGCCGATGAGGCGGTCTTGCCCTGGACCGGGATCGAGGTCGAACCACCGCTGGCGCCACCCGCGGCCACCACGAAGGTGTCGTTGCCGACCGTGATCTGCCGTTCGCCGGGGATGAAGCCGGTCAGGGCCGGGGTCACCGGGATGCTGGTGACCAGCGCTCCGGCGGAGATCGCCGCCCCGGTGGCGCCGGCGGTGGAGGTCTCGGTGACGATGTTGGTGTGGACCGGGTCGTTGGGATCCACCGGATCACAGGGGATCAGGGTCAGCGCGTACCGGTTCGGCCCCAGGTTGGGGATCCGCACATAACCGTTGAGATCGGAGAAGCAGCCCTGGCCGATCCGCTTGATGGTCGGCCGGCCGCCAGCGTCGAGCAGCGTGTGCCCCTGGGCGTCGGTCACGTACTCGGTGCACAGTGGATTGCCGAAGTAGTCGTCCACCACCGGGCCGTCGAAGTCGGTCAGCCGGGCCCGGAAGCCGGCCAGCCCGGGTTCGGCGGGAGCGTCCCACTGGGTGTTGGTCGGGCTCATGTCGAGGAAGGCGTGGCCGCGGAGGGTGCCGGTCGGGAGCGGCAGCGGATTCATCTCGACCAGGACCTGGCTGGTCGGGCTCGGCAGGGTGAAGTAGCCTCCGCCGATCTCGAAGCCTTCCGCCGTGACCGAGACCAGGTACTTACCGTCCTGGATGCCGTGGGCGCCGTCCCAGTACGGCAGGGCGACGGTGGGCGACCAGGAACTCTGGTCGCCGTTGGTGACCACCTTCGACTGGCCGGCGAAATGGATCGACGGCCAGTTGCAGAGATCGCTCTGTTGCACCGTCGGATCCAGCTCTCGGGCGGCCCAGAGCGGACCCGCGTAAAGCCCCTTCAGGCGGCTGGTGCTCGGGTGACACTTGGCGGCGTCCCCGGTCCTGGGGTCGACCCCGTCGTGCGGGTCGCCGCTCGGATCGACGTTGACCTGCCAGCGGTAGGTGTTGATCGGGTCGCCCTTGAGCGGAGGACAACCGGCCGCCTCGCGTCCGGCCGGGGTGAGTGGCCGACACCTCGCGCTCAGGGCGCTGTCCTGCCGGTAAAGCAGGCTGTCGCGCGCCGCGACCGCCTTCAGCGTGAGGGAGGTGAGGGTGGGGGTCACATTGGGAGACGACACCGGCGTCTGCACCGCGTGCACCGACACCCCGACCGGAAACAGCGCCGCCGCCAGTAGATCGAGCGCCAGCACCATAGGCAGCAGCAGGCTTCTTCGCCTGAGCTGCGTGAACATGGATCCTCTACGGACCAAACTCATGCAGTTCCCCCCCCGATGAGCAAAACGACCCGCCTTACAGGCAGGTACTCCTCCGCTTCCATGAGCCGGGTGCCCGCCCGACTGCTGGTGGAAGGATGGCACAGAAATCGCGAAGCCCCGTACCGGCGGCAGATGAAATTACAAAAACCTAAAATCTGTCAGATGCGTAAATAGTGCGCATCAATGGAGAGGATGATGGGCGCCATTAAAACTACTCAATGGAGTTTGCAGACTTTTATTTGCATCACTGCATAAGTCATCATTTGTCTTTACTTCGAGTTCGGGGTAGCTCTATGAGCAGCTGTTGAGAGGCCGCAAGCCCGTATTAGTAGGTACGTAAATTACCCGTACACCGCATCCCCATGACTCACCTTCCGGAGTCCGGGGCAGGCCTGGACAAGGCTGGTAACAGGGCTCGGTCTACTTAATTTGACCAATATCGGCGTCGAACCTTTACTCCTAATAACCAATTGCTTACATGACATCAATTAGGTATTTAGACGTAGCAAGCTGACCCCATGCGGGTCTGGCAGCATGCCGGTCTGCAGCTCACCGCAGTGCGGCCGGACTCAACCGGACAGGCCACGTGATCAGGCGCCGACGGGTCGGCCCCGGACGGCCCCCCGCCTGTCTCAGTCCAGGGCGGCGCGCAGGGCGGCGGCGGTGTGGTCGAGGGCCTGGCGAGCCCGGTCGATCACGCCCGGCATCCGGAAGAAGCCGTGGATCTGGTCCGGATACTCGACCAGATCCGCCTGCACCCCCGACTCGCGAAGCCGCCCGGCATAGGCCCGACCCTCGTCGCGCAACGGGTCGTGACCGCAGACCAGCACCAGCGCCGGGGCCACCCCGCCCAGGTCAGGACGGCGCAGCGGGGAAGCCTCCGGGTGAGTCGCCTCCCGCAACCCCGGCGTGTACTGCTCCCAGAACCACCTCATCGAGGCGGCGGTCAGGCCGTAGCCCTCCGCATTCTCCACATATGAGGCCCGGCCCAGATCGCAGTCGGTGACCGGATAGACCAACACCTGGAGGCGSAGGCGGAGGCCCCGGTCRTGAGCCCGGTTGGCGATCACCGCGGCGAGGTTGCCCCCCGCCGAGTCACCGGCCACCGCGATCCGGGCGGGATCGGCACCCATGCTCGGAGCCGCCTCCAGCAGCCATTCCAGGGCCGCCCAACTGTCCTCGACGGCGGCCGGGAACCGGTGCTCGGGCGCCCGCCGGTAATCGACCGCCACCAGCAGGCAGGCGGCCCGAGCGGCAAGGTGCCGGCACACGCCGTCATGGGTGTCGAGGTCGCCGATCACCCAGCCACCGCCATGGAAGTACAGAGCCGCCGGCAGCGGAGGCTCGGCCGGGGGCCGGTAAAGCCGGACCCGGAGCGGTCCGGCCGGGCCGGGCACCTCGAGATCCTCGGTCGCGACCGCCGCCAGGTCGGGCGGCAGCGGGCCGAAGAGCGCCGGCGCCAGGCTGACCATGTTCGCCCGCGAAACCTCGACTGGAACCTCCCACAGAGCGGGTGGGCCGGCCGCCGCCAGGCGGTCGAGATATGTCCTGACCTGCGGGTCGAGAGTCATGCGCCCAGCATACCGACCCGCCCCTCGACCTCGGATCGCCGGGGACGGGCCGGAACCGCCGGGCTCAGTTCTCCGAGAAGAAGGTGGTGAGCTTCTGCTGCTCCAGCCAGCGCCGGGAGATCTTGATCTCTACCCGGCCCAGGCACACCGCGCACCAAACCCGCTCGCACTTCTCACAGGCGATGTGCTGGTGGTCCATGTTCAGGTCGAGCTGCATGGTGAAGGTGCCGCACTCCAGGCACGGAACCGGGCACTTCATGAACCGATCCTAATCCAGTGCGTATCGCCCTCGAACCGGTGGCCGAACTCAGATCAGCTGGGCCACCCGCTCGGCGGTCACCGGCGCCAGCAGGATCCCGATCCGGAAGTGGCCGGTGGCCAGGACCAAATTGGCCACCCCCGGGGCAGGGCCGATCAGCGGCAACTCGCCCGGGGCGGCGGGCCGGAGCGCCGCCCAGACCCTTTCGATCGCGGCCCCGCCCAGGCCGGGCAGCGCGGCCCGCGCGAACTCCAGCAGCCCGCTCACCCCCTCCACCGTGGAACGGGCGTCGAATCCCACCTGTTCCTCGGTGCTGCCGGCGACCAGGGTACCGTCCGGCTTGGGCACCAGGTAGAGCTTGCCGCAGGTGAGGATCCGGCGGCAGACCGGGCGCGGAGGCAGCAGCCCCACCAACTGGCCCCGCATCGGCCGCACCCCGAGATCCAGGCCGGCCGATTGCCCCAGTTGCTGGCTCCAGGGACCGGCGGCCAGCACGTAGACGTCGGCGGTGAAGCGGCCGTCCGCGGTGATCACCGCCCGAACCTCTCCCGCCTCCACCTCGAAGCCGAAGACCGGGGTGGACTCGGCGATCTCCGCCCCGCCCGCCACCGCGGCCCGAGCCAGGGCTCGGACCAGCCGGGGCGGCGTGACCTGGGCCTCGTCGAGCAGGATCCCCCCGCGCACCGCTTCGCCGATCCCGGGCTCCAGATCCCGGCAGTCCGCCTGGCTCAGCCAGCGCCGCCCCAGCCGGGTGGCGGCGGCGACCAGGGCCGGCTCCTGGTCTTGGGCCATCGCCACCCGCAGGGTTTCCTGTTCTCGATACTCGACCGGGATGCCGGTGTCGCGCTCGAGCCGGGCGGCCAGGTCGGGATAGATCTCCAGACTGCGGGCGACCAGGCTCAGGTGGGCTTCCGAGTAGATGTTCTCGCTGTGGGGCGAGAGCAGGCCGGCGGCGGCCCCAGAGGCGTGATCGCCGACCCGGTCGCGCTCGAAGAGCAGGACCCGGTGGCGATTCCTGACCAGCCGGTCGGCGACTGCACAGCCGATCACGCCACCGCCGACCACGATCACCGAACTCACAGAGGTAATTGTGCCCGGACCGGGCCATCGCCCCGGCTAGCTCCGCCCCACAACCTCCAGCCAGGCAACCTTTTTCAGGCTTGAAGCTCGAACATTTGTTCGCTATAGTCTGGAGCGCGGCCTCCCCTTTCACCGCCCTGTCCCCAGCTCCCGTCATCCGCAACTCGCGCCCCCGGGCGCGGCACCACCTCGGGAAGGCCGACTCTTTCCTCCTGCCGGTGGGGCTTCACTCCCCCCACCGGCACCCCTCATAAACCGCGGAACAGTCTCACCAGGACCGTCATGAGCCAGATCGAGAACACGATCCGGAGCGTCAACCTTCGCTTCGGCAGCCATGCCTTGGGCCGGGCCATCCAGGTGCCTCCACCCCTGCCCTGGCCGGTCGGCATTGAGGCGGTCGAACGGATGACGGGGATCGGCGGGCTGCCCCGAGGCCGCATCTCGATCCTGGAAGGAGCAGCCACCAGCGGCAAGCTGAGCCTGGCCCTGGCGCTTCTCGCCCGGGCCAGCGCCGAGATGGCCCGGGCGGTGCTGATCGATCCCGGGCTCGGCCTCGACCCGTGGATGCTGCTGCCCCACTCCCCCCATCTGGCCCGAATCACCCTGATCCGGCCGCCCCGGCCCGAGGCGGGCTTCGAGGCCGCGATCACCCTGGCTCGAGCCGGGGCGGGATTCCTGCTGCTGCTCGCCTCCCGGCCCGGGGCCAGCGGCCGGGACCAGGGCCTGCCGCTGAGCCAGCTGGAGCGGGCCGCCCACGCTTCCGGGACGGTGATCACCCTGGTCTGCGAGCGGGCCGGCCCGGAGGCGCGCCATGCCTCCAGCTTCTCACTGGAACTCCAGCGCCAGAGCTGGCTCCACCAGCGGGGCGAGCTGGTCGGCATCCGCAGCCGGGTCAGCTGCCTGAAGACCCGGCTGGGCCGGCCCGCYCCCGCCGCCACCCTCGACTTCCTCTATCCACTCTCCCCTCTCCTYTTCCCCGACGGCCACCCGATTTCCKAGCCGGGCGATCCTTCGACAGAGAATCCCGGGGCAGGAAGTKGGCGGCCGGAGGGGCCGGACGAGCAGCTGGCATGTTCTGCTGCGGGCTGATCCCCCACCTGGAGCTGCTGCTCCACGCCGATGCCGCCACTCGAACGCTGGTGGTGGGCGACCGTTCCACCGGAGTGATCTGCGCCTCGGCACCCGCCGAGCGGCTCGGAATCGAGCCTGGATTGACCCTGCGCCAGGCCGAGCACCTCTGCCCCGGAATCGCGATCCTTCCACCCGATCCGGCGGCGGCGGAGCGGGCCCGGCAGGCCCTGAGCCATCTCCTGTACGAGGCGGCGCCCGACCTCGAGGTGAGGACCGGAGGAGTGGTGCTGATCCACCTGGCCGGCCTGCCCGACCCGAGGCGGGTGGTGCGCCAGGTTCGGGCCGCCTTGCGCGCCACGGCCGGCTGCGAACCCCGATTGGGGATGGCTCCCAGCGTCTACACCGCCATCCTGGCGGCGAGGCGGGCGCGCCCGGGCCGGCTGGTGAGGATTCTTCCGGAGGAGGTGACCGGATTCCTGGCCCCCCAACCCGTCAGCTGCCTGGGGATCACCCCCGAGCAACAGGAGCGGCTGGACCTGCTCGGCCTCCGCACCCTCGGCCAGTTGGCCGGATTCCAGCCCGCCCGTCTGCAAACCCAGGTGGGAGCCGACGGCCCCCGCCTGGTCGCGCTGGCCCGGGGCGGGTTCGACCCCGCCGCCGCCACCGGCTGGACCGCCTTCCATCCCTGGCGGCCGCCAGCCCCGCTCATCGCCGAGCGTTACCTCGAGGCCACCGTCGACGACCGGGAGGCGCTGCTCTTCATCGGCCGGGCCCTGTGCGAGGAGATCGCCACCCAGGTCGAGCCTCGAGGAGCCGGGGTCAAGCGGATCCGCCTCCGCCTGGAGTTCGAACCCGGTCACCAACCGGCGGAGATCTCCCGGGTCACCACCTTGCGCTCCCCGCTGGCCAGCACCGCGGAACTCTTCGGTCTGGCCGCCGGCTGGCTGCGCGGACTGAAGGTGGAGGCCGGGGTGGCCCGGATCGCCTTCGAGGTGCTCGAACTGGAAGGAGGCGGCCGCCGGCAGCTCAACCTGTGGACGGGCAACGATGGCTCACGGGAGGAGGTCGAGGCCGCCCTGGAGCGCCTCCAGGAGCGGTTCGGGCCTGAGATCGCCCTCCGCCCCGAGCTCCGCCTGCCCTCCTCACCCTTGTCCGGCCACCGCCTGGAGCTGGTCCCGCTATGACCCGACTGCTCCAGCCCATGCCCGAGGCGGAGATCGCCACCGACGCCTTCGGCGATCCGGTCGCGGTCAGCAGCCCGCTTCGAGGCGGCCTGCGCCCGGTGGCCCGCTGGCGGGTCTCGGTCGACTGGTGGCAGAACCCGGTCGCCCGCGATTACTGGCGGGTGGTCTTTGAGGACCGGCTGCTCCTCGAGATCTTCCGCGACCTGGAGACCGGCGGCTGGTTCATAGAACGCATCTACGACTGATGCCCTCCTGGGAAGGCCCGGCCGCCCGGCCGCTGGCAAGAGCGGCATGACCCCCTTCGTCGAGTTGCACTGTCACAGCAACCACTCTTTCCTGGACGGTGGCTCGCACCCCTGGGAACTGGTCCAACGGGCGGCCGAACTGGAGATGCCGGCCCTGGCCATCACCGACTACGGCGGAGTGTACGGGGCCGTCAAATTCATCCAGGCGGCGAAGAAGCTGGGGGTCAAGCCGCTTGTCGGCTGCGAACTGGAGATCCTCGACCCCGGGGAGAAAGCCGGCCGGGCTTCCGGCTCCCGGCGACGGCGCCGCGCCGAGCCCGGGCCTGACCATCGGCCCGAGGCCGGCAGCGGGCTTCCCACCATCCGCCTGATCGCCCGCGACCCCCGCGGCTACTCCAACCTCTGCCGGCTGATCAGCGCCGCCCACCGGGATCAGCCCAAGGGCCTGGCCCGCGCCGACTGGGAGATGATGTCGGCTCACCGCCAGGGTCTTTTCTTTCTCACCTCCGAGTCCCGGCCCGACCACCTGGCCCGGCTGCGCGACATTGCCGGCCGGGAGAACCTCCTGGTCGAACTCACCGACCACCTGCGTCCGGAGGACCGCTGGCTCAATCACCTGCGCGCCGAGCGGGCGGCCGAACTGCGGCTGCAAACAGTGGCCACCAACCAGGTGCACTACCACGTGCCCGAGCGCCGGCGCCTGCACGACGTGCTCACCGCGATCCGTCACCACACCACCTTGGAGCAGGCCCGCGGGCTCCTCCATCCCAATGCCGAGCGTCACCTGAAGGGGGGCGAGGAGATCCGGCGGCTGCTGCCCGGGCATCCCGAGGCGCTGGCCGCCACCTGGGAGATCGCGCAGGCCTGCAAACTCGACGACCTCGACTTCCGGAACACGCGGTTCCCCGGCTATCCGGTCCCCCCCGGGGAGACTCCCTTCAGCTACCTCTATCAACTCTGCCAGGCGGGCGCCCGGCAGCGCTATCACCCGATCACCCCGGAGGTCGGCGCCCGGCTCCAGCGTGAGCTGGAGGTGATCGACCGCACCGGCCTGGCCGAGTTCTTCCTCATCAACTGGGACCTGATGCGGTTCGCCCGCGAGCACGGCGTGCCCGGGCAGGGCCGGGGCTCGGCCGCCGACTCGATCGTGGCCTACGTGCTGGGGATCACCCGGGTCGACCCGATCGAGCACAACCTGCTCTTCGAACGCTTCCTCCACGAGGAGATGACCAGCACCCCCGACATCGACATCGACTTCTCCAGCGAGCACCGCGAGGCGGTCATCCGGTACGTCTACGAGAAGTACGGCTGGGAGCGGACGGGCATGGTCTGCAACCTGGTCACCTTCCGGCCCCGGATGGCGGTGCGCGAGTTGGGCCGGGCGATGGGCTTCGCGCCCGAGGTGATCGACCGGCTCTCCCGGTCGATCGACCGCTGGTTCGGCCACGAAGAGGGCCTGCAGAACCTGGCCGAAGAAATCGCCGCCACCGGCGGCGGCTGGCGAGAGTTCGCAGAACTCTGCGGGCAGGTGCAGGGATTCCCCCGCCACCTCTCGATCCACGTAGGCGGCATGCTGGTCACCGGCCGACCTCTGATCGACATGATCCCGGTCGAGCCCGCCACCATGCCCGGCCGGGTGGTGGTGCAGTTCGACAAATACGGCGTGGAGGATCTCGGCCTGATCAAGATGGACCTGCTCGGGCTGCGCACCCTCTCGGTGATCGCCGAGACCCTCGATCTGGTCGAGGCCGGCGGCGGGGTCCGCCCGGATCTCGACCGGCTCGATCTGCGCGAACCCGCCGTCTACCAGATGTGCCAGGCAGCGGACACCATCGGGGTGTTCCAGATCGAGTCGCGAGCCCAGATGCAGACTCTTCCGAGAACACGGCCGGCCGAGTTCAACGACCTCGTGGTGGAGGTTGCCATCATCCGGCCCGGCCCCATCCAGGGCAACGCGGTCCATCCTTACATCCGCCGCCGGCAGGGGATCGAGAAGGTGACCTTCGCCCATCCCCGGCTGGAGCCGATCCTGGCCGACACCATGGGCGTGATCCTCTACCAGGAGCAGATCCTCGAGATCGCGATGCAGGTGGCGGGCATGCGCCCGGCCGAGGCCGACCGCTTTCGCCGCGCGATGACTCGCGAGCTGCCCACCGGCGAGCTGGAACGGCTGGAGAGCGACTTCATCGGCGGCTGCCTCGCCAACGGCGTCCCCCGACAGGTGGCCAGCGAGCTGTTCGACGCCACCCGGGGGTTCGCGGTGTACGGCTTCTGCCATTCCCATGCCGCCGCCTTCGCCCGCACCTCCTACGAGACCGCCTGGCTCAAGCTCCACCATCCGGCAGCCTTCTACTGCGGCCTGCTCAACCACCAGCCGATGGGCTTCTATCACCCCAGCGTGCTGGTGGAGGACGCCAAACGGCATGGGGTGCCGGTACTGCCACTCGACATCAATCGCAGCCGGGCCAGGTGCCAGCCCGAATCGGTGGCCGGCGGGCTCGGGCTCCGGATCGGCTTCAACTACCTGCGTGGCTTGGGCACCCCGGGCGCCGAGGCGATCACGGCTGAACGCGAGCGGGGAGGTGACTATCGGGGGCTCGACGATTTCGCTGAACGCCTGCGTGGAGCTCCGATCGGCCCGGAAGCGGTGCGCAACCTGATCATGGTCGGGGCCTTCGACGAACTCGGCTCCCCCCGCCGGGAGATCCTCTGGCAGTGGCACGAACACCGAGGTGGCCGCGGACAGCGGGTGAAGGATCCGGGGCAGGCCGACCTCCGGCTCCCCACCCCCGCCCCCCGGCTACCGGAGGTGACCGGCGTGGAAAGGACCCGGCTCGAGTACCGGATCGTCGACGTCACCACCGGGCCCCACCTGATGAGCTACTGGCGGGAATGGCTGCGGAAGAACCACTGGTTGAGTTCCGGAGAACTGGCCTCGATCGCCGACGGGCGGCCGGCCCGCACCGCTGGCGTGGTGATCACCCGCCAGGCTCCCGGTACCGCCCGCCGGATCCGTTTCTTCACCCTCGAAGATGAGTTCGGCCACATCAACCTGGTGATCAAGCCCGGCGTCTTCGCCCGCCACCGCAAGGTGGCCAACTTGAGCCATGCCCTGCTGGTGGAGGGCACCATGCAGCGCCGGGACGGGGTGTGGTCGATACTCGTCGAGACGATGGCGCCGGTGCCGGCGCTGGAGGCCGGAGGCGGGATTTCCCACAACTACCGGTGACCCGGGCCCAGGCGAGAGCGGCCCCCGGGCGGCCGGAGCGACCGGCCTCCAATCCCGATAGCATCGATGGACTGGATGAGCACCTTCGGAACCAAGCAGGTGGAGGACCTCGCCCGCTCGCTGGTCCGGCACACCCACGACCACCCCCCGATCCATGATCTCAACCGCGACGCCGACCGCCACCTCGGCATCGCCGACCGGATCATGGCCGACCTGGTGCGGGTGATCGGCTCGTGGACCTTCTGGGGCATCCAGATGGTGGTGGTGGCCGCCTGGATCGTTCTCAACAGCGTCGGCGGTCTCAAGCACTGGGATCCCGCCCCCTTCGGCCTGCTGGCGCTCCTGGTCGCGATCGAGATCCTGCTGGTGCAGGTGCTGGGGCTGATGACGCTCAACCAGTTGGTCGGCCGCGACCGCATGCGGGCACAGAACGACTATGTCGCCGAGATCCGGCTCGAAGAGGAGCTGCGAGCGATCATGGAGCACCTCGAGCGCCAGGATCAGCTCAGCCTGGAGATCGTGCAGAGACTGGATCGGATCGAGGGCGACCTCCGCCGGGTGCGCCGCCGCCAGAGCGAACTGGAGTGAGCCGGCCGCGGTAGCCGGTCAGGCCAGCCGGTAAACGGTGTAGGCCCCGTCCCGGTGAACCGCGGTCGCGTTGGAGTCCCAGAAGCTCGGGTCGGCCCCCGCCGCCAGCTCCTGGGGGCCGATCAGCACGTACTCCACCCGATACCGCCGGGCGGCATCGAGGCCGGCCGCGCCCCCGTGCAGGATGGTGCGCTCGTCGTCGGCCCGGGCCTGGGCGTCATCGATCCCGTAGCTCCAGAGCCAGCCCCAATAGCCGGCGACGATCCGCCGGCCGGCGAGCATCGGGATCGGGTTGTTGTGTTCCGGCGCCACCGCGAAGAGGGCGGTGGGCCGGGTGTGGCCGCGAACCCAGGTTGCGGTCCGCACTCCGGCCGCGTCGACGAAGAGGTTGACGTTGGTGGTCGGCCGCAGCGTCCAGGCCAGATCCAGGCCGCCAGCCAGGCACAAAGAGCCGGTCAGCAGGACGGCCAGCACCGCGCCTTCGACCGAGCGCCGGGCGAGCCGCACCAGCACCGCTCCGACCAGGATCGATCCGAAGCCGAGCCAGAACACCAGGTACTTGGTGTTGTCCCAGTCCCAGGGCTGGAGCACCGCCAGATTGGGAACCGCGAACCAGAGCCAGATCGGCGCCAGGCGCGGGGCCAGGCCGCGGGGAAGCAAGCCGGGCCAGAACTGGCCGACCAGCATCAAGGGAATGAACAGGCCGGTGTTCTTGAGCCAGAACCAGATCAAGCTGTCGTGATGCCCGTCGGCCGCACTCAGCCAGCCGGGCTGCCAGCGGGCGTGAGCGTTGTGGCCGGCGATCATCCACGCCGCCACCGGTAGCCCCACCACGATCGCCACCACCACCGCCGCGAACAACTCACGCCGCCGTTCGAGCAGGAACCAGAATCCGATCAGGGCCAGCGCGGTCAGGAACCCATGCACGTGGAATGCGGGCGAGATTCCGAGCAGCAGGCCGGCCGCCAGCAGCGGGCGCCGGACCGAACCGTCGCCCGCCCTCAACCCTGGCAGCAGCGACCACACCACCGCCGGCACCAGCAACGCGATGGCCAGGCCGAAGAGGATCGAGCGCTGCGGCAGCAGGTAGGCCAGCACCGGGTTGAGCAGCTGCAGGTTGGCCGGATCGTCCTGGGTGAAGAGCTGGCCGGGATGGCTCACGGCTTTCCAGCCAGCGCTGTTGATCAGGCCCGGCAGCTTGTAGAAGCCGAGGCCGCCGCCCAGGAAGAACACCACCACCGACCAGAACGCCACCGATCGGCCGAGCCCGAAGCGCCTGACCGCGAGATACGCCACCGGCGGTAGCACCAGCCCCAGATAGGCCGAGCTGAGCACGATCGAGCCGGGCAGATCGCTGCCCGTCTTCACCAGCATGGCCGCCAGAAAGTCGATCAGAAAGGGATATCCGAGCGGGTGCCCGGGATCGATGGTGAACTCGGGAGGCAGGTTGGCGCCATAGGCGAACGACCCGGCGATGGTGAGGTGGAGCGCCCAATCGGCGTAGGCGGCGGCGTTACCGGAGAGCAGGCCGCCGGAGCCATCGAGCCGGTATGACTGCCCGAGCAGAGTCAGAGTGAACGGCCAGCACAGCAGGAGGAGGAGCGCCAGCCACCACTCCCGTCCACCTCCGGCCCGGGGCCGCCAGCGCTCGACGAAGTCGTGCACCCGGTCGAGGAAGCGGCCGCGAGCCGGCCCGGTGAGATAGCCAGTGGCGGGCACCAGGAGAAGGCCGGCGGTCAGCGCCACCGAACCCCCGCTCAGGCCGGTCACCAGAGCCACCAGGAAGCCGGCCGCGGTGACCAGCATGGCCCCCACCAGCGCCCCGTAAGCGAGCCACTCCTCGAGCGAGGCATCCAGACCGGAGGCGGCCACCGCCGCCACCCCCACCAACCAGCAGGTGAGCAGGAGGGCGGCTGCGGTCAGGGCCGGCCACCAGGGTCCGCCGGGGTCGAGCACCCGCATGACAGGCGCGGCCTACCGGTGCGGCCGGGGCTCGGGGCGGAGCGCGGGCAGAAGCCCGGAGCTCACCGGCTCACCGGTGCGCTGGCCCCCCGGCGGGAGCGCCGGCCGGAAGTAGCCGCCATCCCCACCGGGCCGCTTCCTCCGCCTCAGATCCAGGAGGGGAACCACATCCGGCCATGGCCGAAGCCGCCGAGATAACCGGAACTGGTCACCGGCGCCCCGGTCCACACCGGATAGAAGTACACGAAGAAGGCGACCGCCAGCACGATCATCGTGTAGGCGGCCAGCCGGCCCGGCACCGAGAGCGCCAGAGTGCCGACCTGCACCCGAAGCCCACCCTGGGCCATCCAGGCCAGCACGAAGCTGAGGGCCAGGATCATGAAGATCAGGCCGCCGAACATGTGGTACAGGAACATCACCCGGGTCACCCGCGCGAATGGCAGGTACTGGGTAACGAACCCGACCAGGATCACGGCCGCCGGAAAGCTGCGGTGGCGGAGCACGAAGTAGACCAGGGCGACCACGCAGGGGATACTCAGCCACCAGATGATCGGGTTGCCCAGGTTGTGCATGCCCGCCACCAGCGCCTCCCCGGTGCGGGGATCGGTGCCCAGGCTGCCTGATTCGAAGTAGTAGGCGACCGGGCGGTACAGGAAAGGCCAGGAGAACCAGGGCGAGCCGTAAGGGTGGGTCGCTGTCAGGTGGGCGTGATATTCGTACGAATCGACCTGGTACTTCCACAGATCGTGGAGGTTGTGGAATTGCCCGCGCATGAAAAAGGGGATCCAACTCACCACGTAGATGACGAGCGGGATCGCCACGAAGCTGAGCAGGGCCAGGCCCAGGTAGGGTAGCAACCGAGCACCCCCGGGCACCGCCGGCCGGCGCCCGGCCGGCGCCGGCCGGCCCGACTCCGAAGGCGCGACCCCGCCTCCCCAACTCCAGCCGCTGCCTCCCGGCCAGTTCAGGCTGACCCGCAGGAAGGGGAGCAGGATCGAGCCGGCGATGAAGAACAGGGCCACCGCCCAGGCGGCCAGGCTGATCCACTTGGCGGCGATGGCGAGACCGAGCGCGATGCCCAGGAGCACCTGGGTGACCATAGCCGCGCGCGGGCTCGGGCTGCGCAGGTGAACCAGGAGCAGCAGGTAGGCGAGCATGATCAGGAAGATCGGGAAGATGTCGATCATGCCGATCCGGGACTGGATGAAGAACATCCCATCGAAGCAGGTGAGGATCGCGGCCAGGATCGCGAACAGCCGGTTGCGCCAGAGCTGGAAGGCGAGCAGGAACATCAGCGGCACCGCCAGGCTGCCGAACAGGCACGGCATCAACCGCCACCCGAAGGTATTGAAGCCCAGGTCGGCGGGGTTGGCCGGCGACCCGGTAACCGCCTTCACGAGCAGGCCCCAGCCGTACTCGCCGGAGGCGATCAGAAGCTTGGAGAGCGGCGGTTCGGGGTCAAAGTACGCGATGCCCTTGAGATCGTCGTGCGCGAAAACCGCGAAGTAGATCTCGTCGAAGATCTCGCCTTCGGGAGGCTGGGGGTTGCCATTGGCGTCCTTACCGGTGGCTCCCTGGAACGGGTAGGCGAGACCGCACAGCGTACCCAGCTTGCGGTCGGGGGTGACCGGAGTGCTGCTCACGCAGTTGGTGATGAAGCCGTGCGAGAGGTCACCGGTCAAGAAGTTGGGCAGGATCGGGCTGTAGTAGCGAAGGACGAAGGCGAGCAGGAAGAGCCCGGCCAGGAGATAGGCATTGACCCCGGTCAGTCCCAGCCGTTCCAGCCAGCGGGTGGCCTCCGGCGGCGCTGCCGGCTCGGCCGGGACGACGCCGGGCACCTCCCCCGCGACCGTCATCGTCGCCGGCCGCCCCGGCGCCTCTGGCCGCCCAGGTTGCCGCCCGACGAGTTCTGATTGGGGATGCGGGCGGCGATCGCGTCGGCCACCACTCTGGCCTCCGCCACCGGCAGCGCTATCTGGTTCTCGTAGCCGATCCGGGAACCCAGTCGTCGGATCACGTTGTCCACGTATTCCTCGTCTCCGCGCAGCCTGATGAACACCGCCTCGGCGTTGGTGCGGATGAGATTGCGGACCACCACGTTGCTCTTGGCGATCCTCTGCCTGTCGTCGAGGAACGCGGAGGCCAGCGGCTGGACCTTCACGGCACGAATGTGGTCGAAATCGATGTCGACCATGTGACGCATGCCCCCGATCCGGATCCCGTCGTCGCTCACCGTCACCTGGCTGCGCCAGCGGTAGAACGCCAGCAGGCCCAGCATCAGCAAGCCGATCGGCAAGTAGAGGGCAAGGATCTTGACGTTGTTGTCGTTCAGGTCGAAGCGATGTTTGGTCACGTACCAGGCGGTGGGAAAGGCGACGCCCGCCACCAGCAGGAACAGCACGAAGAACCGCTGCCGTCTCCACATCTCCTCGGCGTAGAGGATCGGTTTTCGCACCATCTAGTGAATTATGGTCAGATCCGGCCGGCTCGGGGTTCCCGGCCTTGCCGGCTCAGGCCACCTCGCCCTCCAGCCGCCACGAGTGGGCCAGCGCCGTCAACTCGCGCAGGACCGGCAGCTCGATGGTCTGGGCAGCGTCCGACCAGGCCGCTGCCGGGTCGGGATGGGCCTCGACCAGCAACCCATCGGCCCCCACCGCCAGCGCGGCGGCGGCCAGCGCCGGCACCCACCTCCGCTGACCGGCGGCATGACTGGGATCGACGATCACCGGGAGGTCGGTCAGCTCGCGGACCACCAGCACCGAACTCAAATCGAGGGTGTTCCGGGTGCGGGTCTCGAAGGTCCGGATTCCGCGTTCGCAGAGGACCACGTCCTGGTTGCCCCGGGCCCGGACGTATTCGGAGGCGGCCACCCACTCGTCGACAGTGGCGCTGTGGCCGCGCTTGAGGATGACCGGCTTGCCGATCTCGCCGAGCGCTTCCAGGAGCCGGAAGTTCTGCATGTTCCGTGCGCCCACCTGGAAGGCGTCGACATGATCCCCGATCAGCTCGGCATCCCGCTCCGAGAGCACCTCCGAGATGAACGGCAGGGGCGTACGGCGCCGGGCCTCGGCGAGCAGCGGCACTCCCTCGGCTCCCAGACCCTGAAAGCTGTCCGGCCGGCTGCGGGGCTTGAACAAGCAGGACCTGACCGCGTCGGCGCCGCATCCGGTCACCATTTCGGCGTGAGTCGGGAAGTCTGGCTCGACCGAGCAAGGCCCGGCGATCACCACCGGGGTGCCGCCGCCCACCACCATACCCCTGATCCTGACCGCGCGCCGGCTCAGCCTGGACGCCTCGTCGTTGTCACCCATGATCTCGTCTCCCTTGCGATTGGCTCCGTTCCCGCCTTGTGCATTCAGGCCGGCGGGGGAGCTGGGGACGAGGGAACTACGCCGTCCGGCTCCGGCCTCCCGCCGGCCCGGTAAAGGCGTAGAAATATCCCGCGAACTCGCCGCGCAAGGTTACGGCGTGGATCCCGATCCAGGTTCGCGAGGGGCTCACAACGCTGACGAGGATACCACGCCTACCCGGTCCGCGGCAGGGCCGGCTCCACCGAGCCGGGGCGGTGACCGCCCTCGGCGAGCGCCCAGGCGGCTACCGGTGGAACCCGATTCAGAGCACGTCCCGCCAGGCGGCGCCGCCCACCAGCCCGGCATCGTCACCCAGGGCCGCCCGCCGGACCAGGACTTCCATCCCCATCGGCCCGAACCTGCGCAGGCCGTCGCCGATGGCGGCGATCAGGTCCGGCGCGTGCCGGCCCAGGCCTCCTCCCACCACCAGCATCTCCGGCGTGAAGAGTATGGCCAGGTTGACCGCACCCGCCACCCCGGCCGCCCGCACCTGGTGCCAGAGCTGGGTCGCCACCGAATCCCCCGCTTCCACCCGCCGCATCACCTCGGGTGCGCCCCCGAAGATCCCGGCCCGCTCGGCCAGCCGGCCCAGGGCGGTGCCCGAACCGGCAGTCTCGACGGTGGGCACATCCGGGCCGGTGGCCGGTCCCAACAGGGTGTGCCCGATCTCGGCCGCGGACCGCCGGCCGCGCACCAGCCGGCGGCCGAGGATCACCCCGGCTCCAACCCCGGTCGAAATCGTGATGTAGACGACATCTTCCAGGCCCCGGCCGGCGCCGAAGTAGGCCTCGCCGGCGGCGGCCAGATCGGCGTCGTTGGCAATCGACACCGGGATCCCGAGCACCTCGGTGAGCCGCCTTCCGTCGAGGTCAGGCACCCAGCCAGCGGGGATGTTCGGAGCCCAGTCGAGGCGGTTGGCGGCGTAGTCGACCCGTCCCGGCAGCCCGATCACGGCGGCGTCCACCGGGTGCTCCGCCTGCAATCGCCTGGCCATTTCCACCAATGCCCGGGGGTGGGCCTCGTCGCGCGGGGTGGCGGTGGCGACCCGATGCACGACCTCCCCCCCGGATCCGATCAGGGCCGCTCTCAACTGGGTTCCACCCAGATCGACGGTGAGGGTGAGGGTGGGCGCGGTGGGCCGAGCTGGCGCCCAAGCCGAGGTGCCGGTGCCGGGGTGGCCGCCCGTCGCGGGCTGCGGCCGGGCCTGCTCTGACATGCTGCACTGAACATACTTGGGCCGACCGGCGAGATGCGACCGCGAACCTCCGGGCATCCATCCGGCGGCCCTGGCTCCGGAAGCAGATGCCCCCCGACCATCGGTGGACCGCGGATACTCGACCGCCGCCGGCCGGAGGCGGCTCGACCGGCCGCCCGGGGGCGGTGCGGATCAGCGGCTGGAGATGGACGGCCGGGCGCTTACAATTGGGACCAGTCGAAGGCCGGGCCGGCCCCGCCGGGCCGGCGGAGAGAAGGGGGTGAGCCGGTGCCGGTAACGACCGGGATCGAAATCCGCGATGGTTTCGAGGCGGCCCAGGCGCGGCGGCAGTGGCTGCGAGCAGTTCTGTCGGGAACCGTCGGCACGGCGATCGAGTGGTACGACTTCTTCTTGTACGGGACCATGGCGGCGTTGGTGTTCCCACGCGTTTTCTTCCCGAAGTCGGACCCGGTCACCGGCCTTTTGGCGTCGTTCGCCACCTTCAGCGTCGGCTTCGTCGCCCGGCCTCTGGGCGCGGCCCTTTTCGGCCATCTGGGAGACCGGATCGGCAGGCGCTCCACTCTGGTCACCACGCTGGTGGTGATGGGCATGGCCACCGGCGCGATGGGACTGCTCCCGGGTTATGACCGGATCGGCCCCTGGAGCGCGGTCTTGCTGGCTGCGCTCAGGTTCGTCCAGGGCCTGGGCGTGGGCGGCGAGTGGGGCGGCTCGGTGCTCCTATCGATGGAGTGGAGCCGCCCGGGGCGGCGCGGCTTTGCCGCCTCGCTACCTCAGATCGGAGTGCCGGTGGGCCTGGTCTTGAGCAACGCCGCCCTGCTCACCGCCGTCGGACTGACCGGCGCCGGCTTCTACTCCTGGGGCTGGCGGCTGCCCTTCCTGGCCGGCATGGTGCTGCTCGGGATCGGCTACGCGATCCGGCTCGGGGTTTGGGAGACCCCGGTTTTCGCCCGGCTCCGCGAGGAGCGCAGGATCGAGACGATGCCAGTTTCGCGGCTCTGGCGGCGAGGGCTACGGCCGGTGATTCTCACCGCCCTGGTGATGACGCCGGTGTCGATCTCCTTTTACCTGTTCGTGACCTGGTCGATCAGCTATGGCACGGCGATGCTCGGGCTCGACAGCAACCTGATGCTTTATGGGCTGCTGCTCGCGGCCGCCCTCCAGGCGCTCTCCATCCCTTTTTTCGGCAGGCTGTCGGACCACTCCGGCCGGCGCCTGGTGCTGCTCTTCGGATTCGCCGCGCAGGTGCTGGTGGCGGTGCCCTACTTCCTGCTGCTCAACTCGCGAGTCCCGGTCCTGGTGGTACTCGCGATGATGGTGTCACTGATCCCGATGTCGATCGGCTACGCCGCTATCGGCGCACTGATCCCGGAGAGCTTCCCGGCGGCGGTGCGCTACAGCGGTTCCTCCCTCGGATATCACCTGGCCGGGATCATCGGGGGCGGCCCCGCCCCCTCGATGGCCACCTTCCTGGTCTACATCACCGGCGACTGGCGGCCGATCGCCGGCTACCTGGTGGGGTCGGCACTGATCGGAGTGGCGGCGGTGCTGCTGCTGCCCGATCGAACCCGGGTTCGCATCGACCCTTGATCGCCCACGGCCGGCTCAGGGCCACCGCTCGGGTATTCCCCGGCATCCAGAAGCCACCGGCTCGAGAGGTGGCGCCGCGCTCATCGAGCCGGGCTCTGGAGGCGCGCCGCGATTAGCGGCGAAGGCTCCTGAGGCTGAACACACAGTCGCCGGTGCCGGTGACCGCTCCACACTCGAGTTCGTCGATCACCCAGTCGTTGGCCACGCCCGCCCACCGCAGCAGCGCGTCGAGGCCACCCTCCCAAAAATGGCACACCGGCTGCTGGCTGCTGCGCCCACTGGCCGCCAAATTGTCGTAGAGAACCAGCCAGAACTGGGTGGAATCCACCTTTCGGAAAGCGTGGAGCCGCTCGCCCCGGACCCGATCCATGCTGGAGGTGAAGCTGTACAGGGTGTCTTCCAGCTTTCCGCTCCGGCGCCCGAGCAGCCTCACCGGCTTCTCCTGGGAGATCTTGAGCCAGGACACGATGGAAAGCTGACCCCAGTGCTTCTGCCAGAACCCGGAGTCAGCGCCGAAGGCGCCGTCGAAGCCGGCGATCAGGTCCCGGAACAAACGGCTCGGCACCTCGCGCTGGCGGCCGTCGGGCGGGCCGTCGAGTCCGTAGGCGGCCAGCCCGCCGGCTGCCACCACCGCCGGCCAGCGCTTGCCGGCGGTTTCCCGGGCGGTCCGGAACAGGTTGCTGCCGAAAGAGTTCAGTACCGGCTGGCCGCTGGAGATCAGGCGCGGCATTCCCATCAGCTCGAGAAACGCGATTGCGGTGTTGGCCCGATGGACCGGCTGTGTCCCGCCCGAGGTCGCTGGCGGCGAGGCCGGCTCGGCGGCCCGAACCCGGTCCACCGGCCCTGCGGCGAGCGCCGCGTCCGCCGTCACGGCCGGCTCC
>JRHI01001229.1_pt1 | contig 22628 bp, 19 predicted proteins | sample 215371 | NCBI WGS metagenome assembly JRHI01 (sample SAMN02929681, study PRJNA255918) | sediment metagenome | biome: cave system; feature: Ice Cave; material: Sediment; isolation source: sediment from deep within a dark volcanic ice cave with no known source of... ...
GGCGTATACCGATCGGATTACGCGATATCCGTTCGATCCGGCCAGGGCGCGCGCGTGGCTCGACGAAGCCGGATGGGCGCCGGGCGCCGATGGCATCCGCGCGCGCGATGGCAAGCGGCTGGCGTTCACGCTCATCACGCAGGCGGGCTACGCAATCCGCGAGAACGTCGCGCAGGCCATCCAGCGGCAGCTGCGGGACGTCGGCGTGGACGTGAAGGTGGAGCTGCACGACGGCACGGCGATCAGCGCGATCTGGTTCGAGGGCCGGTTCGACGCGATGCTGCACTGGTGGCAGATGCCGTCGGATCCGGAGCTGACGACGTTCTTCGCCGCCGATCGGACGCCTCCGGCCGGGCGCAACATCAACTATTTTCGAGACGAGGAGCTGACCACGCTGCTCTACGCGTCCGATCGCACGGTCGATCGAAGCGCACGCAAGGCGCTGCTCGAGCGCGCGCAGGCGATCGTCAGCGGCGCGGTGCCGGAGATTCCGCTCTACAGCGTCACGCGGCTCGACGCCGTGCCGGCGTCGCTCGCCAACTTCAAGGGCAACCCGACCAACACCGGGGTGTTCTGGAACGTGCACGAATGGGAAATCAAATAAGCTGAGGCCGTGCCCCGGTTTCTCGCCCGCCGCTGTCTGCACGCGGTGCCGCTGCTCCTCATCGTGTCGGTGTTCGTGTTCCTGCTGATTCACGTCGCGCCGGGCGGACCGCTGGCGATCTACCTGACCAACCCCAACGTGCGGCCGGAAGACATCGAGCGGCTGCGCCGCGCGCTCGGGCTGGATCGGCCTCTGTGGCAGCAGTACTGGTCGTGGCTTGCCGCGTTCGCGCAGGGCGACTGGGGCTACAGTTTCAGCGACGGCCGCCCGGTGTCGGGCCGCATCCTCGAGCGCGTGCCGGCGACGCTCGAATTGGTCGGCGTGTCGCTCGTCTGCGCCGTGGCCACGACGATTCCGGTCGGCGTGTGGTCGGCCGTGCGCCGCGGCCGCTGGTTCGATCGCCTGGCGATGGTGGCGTCGATGGCGGCGATCTCGCTGCCGTCGTTCTGGTTCGGCCTTCTCCTCCAGATCGTCTTTGCGATTGGCCTGGGGTGGCTGCCGTCCTCGGGACGCGGGACGCCGGGCGCGGGCGATCTCGCGGGCCATCTGCAGCACCTGGTGATGCCTGTCACCGTGCTCGCGGTCGCGCTCGCGTCGGGATGGTCGCGGTACCTGCGCGGGTCGATGATCGAAACGCTTGGCCAGCCGTACGTCGTCGCCACCGAGGCGCGGGGCGTGCCCCGCGGCCGGATCGTCCTCCGTCACGCGCTTCGAAATGCGCTCGGCCCGCTGATCGCGATGGTCACCGTGGACACCGCGCTGCTGGTTTCGGGCGCGGTGGTCACCGAGAGTGTCTTCGCCTGGCCAGGCCTCGGCAGCCTGTTCACGGAAGCGCTGGCGCGGCGCGACTACACGGTCCTCATGGCGCTGCTGATGCTGTCCTCGTCGGCGGTCGTCCTGTTCAACATCGCGGCCGACGTGGTGCACGCCGCCATCGATCCCCGGGTGACAGTGTGATGCGGCTTCCGGCGATTGTCCTGGCGTGCCTCATCGCGACGGCCATTGCGGCGCCGCTCGTCGCACCGTACGCTCCGGACCGCATCGATCTGTCGAGCCGGCGGCAGGCGCCGTCGGCGTCGCACTGGCTCGGAACCGACGAGCTCGGCCGCGATGTGCTCGCGCGCGTGCTGTACGGTGCGCGGGTGTCGCTCGCGGTCGGCCTGCTGTCGGCCGCCGTGGCCGGCGCGAGCGGTGTCGCGATCGGAGGCATCGCCGGCTACGCCGGTGGCGCTGTCGATACCGCGCTGATGCGCGCCACCGACGCCGTCCTCGCTGTGCCGAGGCTGCCGCTGCTGATGATTGCCGCCGTGGTGCTGCAGCCGACCGTGCCGCTGCTCATCGTGCTCATCGGTCTGGCGGGGTGGATGGAAACCGCCCGCGTGGTGCGCGCGGAGTTCAAGACGCTCCGCAGCCTGGGGTTCGTCGAAAGCGCGAGAGCCGCGGGCGCCGGGCACCTGCGCGTCCTGGCGCATCACCTCCTGCCCAACGCCGCGCAGGCGGTCGCGGTGTCGCTGACGCTGGCGGTTGCGCGCGGCATCCTGCTCGAATCGGCGCTCAGCTTCTTCGGCGTCGGCGTCCGCCCGCCGCAGGCGAGCTGGGGCAACATGCTGTATCAAGCGCAGGCGACGCTCGCGACCCAGCCGTGGCTCGCGCTCGCACCAGGCGTGTTCATCCTGATGACGACCGTGTCGGTGAATCTGGCGGGCGACCGGCTCGTGTCCCGTCCCCGTGATACGAGGCATCAGTACCGGAGCGCGGCGCCAGGCCGGCAAGGCGCGGCAACCGAGGACGCCGCTACTCGATGACGGCCCTCGCGTCGCCCGGCAGCAGCAGCTGCCGCTGCGCCGGCCAGGGGGCGATGCCGTTGGACATGACACGCTCGTGGAATTCGCGGAGGTTGAACGCCGCGCCGCGCGTGGCCTGGACGTCGCGCCGCAGTTTGAACGCGGCGATCTTGCCGAGGAAGTAGCCGCCGTACGTCGGATCGTAGGTGCCGCGCACGGCTTCCTGGCGCGCCGCCGGCGACGGCAGGTGCGCCTCCCGCTCGAACAGCTGTGCCGCCTGCTCGATCGACCACTCGCCGCTGTGCAGGCGCACTCCCGCGATCAGCCGGCAAATGCGTGTGAGCGCTTCGCTCGTCTGCGCCAAGCGGTAGCGTGGATCGTCGCGCTTGAATCCCTCGTCGCTAATCAGCTGCTCGGCGTAGTGCGCCCAGCCGTCCTGCCCGGAAGAAGGCTGCGGAAACGGATTGAGCCCGATCCAGATCCGGCGGATTTTCCCTGGCGTGCGCCGCATGAACAGGCTGTGGACGTAATGCCCCGGCGCCACTTCATGCGCGGTGATGTCGGCGAGCGTGGCGTAGTTGAACTTCTGCAGCCACGCATTCTGGCGCTCGACGGTCCAGTCTGCCTGCGCGTCCGTGATGTAGTAGAAGCTCTTCACCGGCCGCGGTTCGAGCGGCGGCGACGAATGCATCGACGCGAGTCCCAGATCGTACGCCGGGGCGGCGGCGACGACGACGCGCTCACCCGCGGGCAGGTCGACGAGGCGGCGCTCGCGGATGAACGTCAACAGCTCGTCGACGATCTTCTGGGCGGCCGGCACGACCTCGCCGCGCTTCGGGTGATCGTTCAGCACGTCGCGCCACACGTCGAGCACGGGGCGCTTCGGATCCACGCGGGCGGCGGCGCCGGCAAACGCCGCCTGCATGGTCTTCAGCTCACGCTCGCCGATCGCGAGGAGCGCCGGTGCGGGCACGTCGATCAGCTCCTCGGCGCGGTAGCGCGCTTCGACGTTGGCGGCGCCGATGGCGTAGTTTCCCGTGGCCAGCGGCGCAGAGGCCTCGAGCTCCGAGGCGTACTGCTCGATGGCGTGGCGCGCGGCGCCTGCCGCCGCCAGCAATCCGGCCTGAAGCGCCGGGTCGTTGACGTCTGCGAACGCGAGAGGCAGATCCCGGGTGAGCAGATCGGCCGCGCCGCGGAACATGATCGCCGCGCGCTCGACGAACACGCGCGGTGGCGTGCGAACGTTGGCGCGGGCTGCGGCGAGGAGTGACGGGACGCCACGCAGTTTGGTGACCACCTGCGTCATCCGCTCCCGCGCCGGAGACGACTCCATCGTCATCAGATCGTGCACGCCGTCCGACACGGCGGTGGCATAAATCATCGGGTTGCGGGTCCACGTCCTGACGGTGGCGAGGTCCAGCAGCCAGCCGTCGACGATGCCTTGCAGGATGCGGTGGTCGACCCGTTCGTCGGGCGTGAGCCGCGCGAGGTCGATCGCGTCCAGGCGCCTGCGTGTCGCGCGAAGCCACGTCACCTCGGCCGCGATCGAGGCGGCGGAAAAGTCTTCCAGCTGGCCGTCGTGACTGTGGATGCCGTTGCCAGCGGCGATCGACGGGTGATACTGCGCGAAGCGATCGAGATAGCCATCCACCAGCGAGGAAAACGGCGTCGCTCTTTGCGCCTCGGGTGGCGGCAGGATCGGAGGGAGGAGGACCAGCACGGCGGTGGTCCCCAACAGAGCTCGTGAAAGAAGCGCGGCCATGCTCACAGGTCTCCTGCGGACGTGGTCAGGACGAGGCGCGACAAACGGCCGACTGGAAGTAGAAGTCGAGCATCGCGGTCAGCGGCGCGGCATCCCCTCGCAGCCGGCTACGCAGCGCCGCACCCTCCCAGCAGTCGACCAGCAAGCTTGCCATGCGCCGCGTATCGGAATCGGACGGGATGTCGCCTCTCTTCCGGGCCTTCTCCAGGCACACGGCGATACGTCCGCCCATTTCGGAAAAGCATCCCTCGATCTTGTGGCGGAACAGGTCGCTGACGCCAGACAGTTCCTGTCCGAGTTCACCCAAGAGGCAGCCCATGTAACCGTCCTTCCGGTAGCTCCGTTGCGTCAGCTCGAAGAATCGGCGCACACGCGCGAGCGGGGGACGGCCCTCGTCTCCGAGACACACGTCGAGGGCCGCATGCACCTGCCGCATGTACTGGTCGATGACCTGAATCGCGAAGGCCTCTTTGTCCTTGAAATGATGGTAGAAAGAACCCCTCGGCGTACCCGTGGCCGCAAGCAGGGCCTGGATGCCCAGGTCGTGGTAGCCATGCTCCAGCAGCAGGGCCAACCCCGCATCGATCAGGCGCTGTTTGGTTGGATGCGTCGTCTGCATTCGGGAACGCGCTAGCCCTTTACCTTCTCGATCATGTGGTTGATGACCTGGGTGTGCTCGCGCTGGGGACTGAACATGACGATCTCCGCGTCGGCGTCGACCTTGACGTTGTGCCCGGGCGGCCAGTAGAAGAGGTCGTTCGCATTGACCGTCTCCCGCGCGCCGTTCGCATCGGTCGTCGTGAGCTGCCCGCGCAAGACGAACCCCCAGTGGGGACACTGGCAGAGGTCGCCTTCCAATCCCTCGAAGAGAGGGGTCGTATCGACCCCGGCGGAGAGAGTGAAACACTCGCCGCTGATCTTGCCGAATCCGCTCACGTCGCCGAAATCCGTTCGTTGACGGATCACGGCACCTGGAATCTCGATCCTCACGTCCACGTTGTCTTTCGCCACGCGCATAATCGTTGCTCCCTTCGACCTCGGCAGTCGGCTAGACCGATTGGTCTAGTCCCGGTAGGATACACCTTTTATGTGCGCGAGCGGTGCTCAGACGGGTGTATCTTGAGGTCGCATGAAACAGGTCTCTCGACGTGACTTCACCTCATCGATCGCCGGCGTCGCGGCGGCAGGTGTGCCGGAGGCCCGCGGGAATGCACACGTCCTCCCGCGGCGACCGGACACCCCGGTTCCTGTTCTCGCGAGAACCGGCGAGTCACGGGCGCCACGCGGCCGCGAGTCGAATGACGGTGGGGGACGCCGGCCACCGGCCCGCGCGGTTTACGCCCGCGACCTGCACGCAGATCTCCACGTCGTGCGCGGCCAACGCCGCGTCAATGCTGTCAGGGAGGAGTCATGATGAGACCTCGACCTCGAGCGTGCATCGGGTTGTGCGTCCTGATGGGCACGTCCTGGGCGGCCGCCTTGCAGCGCTCGGACATCCGCGCGACGATCGAGGCGTACGTCTCGACCAATCAGCGGGCGATCGTGTCCGAGCTCGTTGACCTCGTCTCCATCCCGAACGTCGGTTCCGACACGGAGAACATTCAGCGGAACGTCGTGCAGCTGCGCGAGACCCTTCGCAGGCGCGGCTTCAGCACGGACATTCTCGAAACAGACGGCAACCCTCTCGTGTGGGGCGAGCTGAAAGTGCCCGGCGCCACGCGCACGGTGCTCGTCTGGGCCCACTACGACGGGCAGCCGGTCGACCTCCGCGGGTGGAAGCAGGCCAGTCCATTCACGCCGGTCCTTCGGAGTGGGCGCGTCGAAGACGGTGCGAAAGAAGTTCCGGGTCTGAAGACATTGAGGAAGTTCGAACCGGCCTGGCGCTTGTACGGGCGCTCCGCCGCCGATGACAAGGCCCCGATCATCGCTCTCTGCGCCGCGCTGGACGCGTTGAAGAGCGCCGCGCTCGCACCGACATCGAACATTCGGGTGGTCCTGGACGGCGAAGAGGAGTCCGGTTCGCCGAGCCTCGCGACAGCCATTCCCCGCTACCGCGACAAATTCACGGCCGACCTCATGTTCATCTTCGACGGCCCTGTCCATCAGAGCGGGCGCCCCACCATCGTGTTCGGCATTCGCGGTGCGCTCGGCGTGGAACTGACGGTGTACGGCCCGAAAGTCGGAGTTCCGAGCGGACATTACGGCAACTGGGTCCCGAACCCCGGTATGCGGCTCGCGCGCCTGCTGGCCTCGATGAAAGACGATGACGGACGCGTGCTGGTGAAGGGATTCTACGAGGGCATTGCGCCCCTTGCCCCCGAGGAACAGGCGATGCTCGATGCGGTTCCTGACGACCTGCCAGGCCTGAAGAAGCTCTTCGGAATCTCCGCGCCCGAGCGTCCGGATCTCTCGCTGCAGGAGGCGCTGCAGTTCCCGGCGCTGAACATCCGGGGCCTCTCGAGCGCGTTCGTGGGTTCGGAGGCCAGGACCATCATTCCCGATCGCGCGGTCGCAACGATCGACATACGCCTGGTCAAAGAGACGCCGCGCAGCGAGATGGCGGAGAAGATCCGCGCCCACATTCGAGCCCAGGGCTACCACATCGTCGAGTCGGAGCCTGACGATGACACGCGGGCTCGGTACCCCCGGATCGTCAAGTTCATTCTCCGGGCCGGGAACGACGGGTATCGAACCTCCCCGCTCGCCCCCGAATCGAAACTGGTCACGGAGGCGGTGGCGGCGATGTTCGGGGAGCGCCCGGTGCTCATCCGCACCATGGGCGCGACGGTGCCGATCGTGCCGTTCATCCAGGTGATGGGGTTCCCGGCGATCACGCTCCCGACGGTGAACTTCGACGACAACGAGCACGCCGAAAACGAGAACATCCGGCTGGGTCAGTTCTTCAGGGGCATCGTCACGATTGCCGCGATACTGAGGATGTAGGTAGGTGCGTCGCGGTAACGAGTCGCTCGTGAGCAGAGTCGCTCTCTCGGCGCGGGTGGGCGGTGCTCTGCTCGCCGGCTGCCTGATGAGTCTCATCGTGACGCCACCATGTGAGGCCCAACCGGCACGTGGTGCGCAACGTGCGGCCGGCACGACCGACGGTCCCCCCCCGCCCGTGGCGCCCGAGGTCGTCGCGCGAGACGTCGACGGACGGGTCGTGGTCCGGGCCGTACGGCTGACCGAACCGCTGCGGATCGACGGCATCCTTGACGAACGTGTGTATCGCGAGGTCCCGGCGATCAGCGATTTTCTCCAGCAGGAGCCACACGAAGGGGAAATGGCCACGGAGCGGACCGAGGTCTGGGTCTTCTTCGACCAGAAGAACGTGTACATTTCCGCCCGCTGCCTCGACAGCCAGCCCGAGAAGATCATCGCCAACGAGATGCGGCGGGATAGTCCCAACGTCTCGCTGAACGACAACTTCGGCGTCATCTTCGACACGTTTCACGACCGCCGAAACGGATTTGTCTTTCAGACGAACGCCGTGGGAGGGATCGTCGACGGGTATGTGACCGACGAGCGCGACAACCGCGACTGGAACACGGTCTGGGTCTCGAAGAGCCAGCGCTTCGACGGAGGCTGGACGGTCGAGATGGCGATCCCGTTCAAGTCGCTTCGGTACAACGCCGGTGAGTCCCAGGTCTGGGGCATCAACTTCCGCCGGATCGTTCGCTGGAAGAACGAGCTCTCCTACCTCACCAGAGTTCCTGCTTCGTACGGCCAGCGCGGCCTCTACAAGGTGTCATCGGCGGCGACGCTTGTCGGGATTGAGCCGCCAGGGGGAGCTCGAAACCTGGAGGTCAAACCGTACGCCGTGTCAGGGGTGACGGCGGATCGTGCCGCGGATCCCTCGTTTCGTAGCGATTTGAAGGGGGACGGCGGCGTGGACGTCAAGTACGGCGTGACGCGCAGCCTGACAGCCGACTTCACGTACAACACCGATTTCGCCCAGGTCGAGCAAGACGAGCAACAGGTCAACCTCACGCGCTTCGGTCTCTTCTTTCCCGAAAAGCGCGAGTTCTTCCTGGAGGGCCAGGGGATTTTCGCGTTTGGCGGCGTGGAGAACATGCGCGGGTTTGGCGGCGGCGCGCCCGACAACACCCCCATTCTTTTCTTGAGCCGCCAGATCGGCTTGAGCCAGGGTCGAGCGGTCCCGATCAACGCCGGAGGCCGGCTCACAGGCAAGGCTGGGAAATACAGCATAGGCCTCCTGAACATCCAGACCGGCGACAGTCCCGCCGCCGGTGTGCTGGCCACGAACTTCACCGTCGTCCGGCTCAAGCGCGACATCCTGCGCCGGAGCAACATCGGGCTCCTGGCCACGCGACGCTCCCGCTCGGTGGCGGCGGACGGAGCGAATGACGTCGTGGGAGTCGATGCGAACTTCAGTTTCTTCCAGAGCCTGAACGTTCTCGGCTATTACGCACGGAGCAGGACGCCTGGCTTGACCGGAGACGATCGCAGCTCGCGGGCGCGGCTCGACTACTCGAGCGATCGGTACGGATTCGAGATCGAGCAGCTGGCCGTGGGTGACCACTTCAATCCCGAGGTCGGTTTCCTCAGGCGCAAGGACTTCACGCGCCGTTTTGCCCAGGCGCGCTTCAGTCCCAGGCCGAAATCGATCGAGGCGATTCGAAAAGTGATCTTCGAGGGGAGCTTCGACTACTTCACCAACGGCCGGCGGCAGCTCGAAAGCCGTCAGGCGCAGGTGGCGGCGCGGATCGATCTGAGCAACGGCGACGAGTGGCGCATGGACTACGAGCGCGATTTCGAGTTCCTCGCGCAGCCGTTCAATATTGCGAAAGGCGTGGGAATCCCTGCGGGGAGCTACCACTTCCCGCAGTTCCACTCCGCGTACCGCTTCGGTCCGCAGCGCGAGGTGTCCGGCTTTCTGACATTCGGGCGCGGCGCCTTTTACGGCGGCGACCGCACCGACATCGGCTACCGGGGCCGCGTCGAGCTCACGCCGAAAGTGTCGGTCGAGCCGGGGCTCACGGTGAACTGGGTCGACGTGCCCGAGGGTCGCTTCACCGCGAAGCTGACGAGCGCGCGCGCCAACATCAGCTTCTCGCCGGCCATGCTGCTCGCCGCCCTGCTCCAGTACAACTCGAGCGCTGACTCGCTGAGCACGAACGTACGTTTCCGCTGGGAATATCGGTCAGGCAGCGATCTCTTCATCGTGTACAGCGATGGCCGGGACACGTCGGTCGAACGCTTTCCCACTCTGGTGAACCGCAGTCTGGCGATCAAGCTCACGCGCCTCGTCCGGTTCTGACCGATGGCGGGCGCCGCCCCCTTCCGCCGACCTCTCATCGTGCCGCAGGCCCACGAAGGACACTGAGATACTCGGCCTCGTACAACGGCACCACCGCGCCCGTGCAATAGCGCGAACGCACAAGCTCCACCGCCGCGCGGGCCATGGCATCGTGCCGTGCAGGATCGGTCAGGAGCTCGATGCTCCGCTCGGCCATCGTCTCCATCTCGTCCGGCGGACAGACGAACCCGGTCACGCCATCGTCGATGATCTCCGGCAGCCCGCCGACGTTCGACGCCACGACCGGCACCCCGCACGCCATCGCTTCGAGCGCCGCGAGCCCGAAGCTCTCCTGCGCCGAGGGTAACAAGAACAGATCGGCCGACGACAGCCAGGGGACCAGGTCCTGCTGCTCGCCCACGAACGCGACGTCGTCGGCCAGCCCGCTTTCCGCCACGCGCCGTTCGATGTCCCCGCGAACCGGGCCGTCCCCGACGAGGACGAATCGCGCGCGGACGCGGCGCCGAATCGCCCGAAACAGCTCGAGCGCCACGTCGACGCGTTTGACCGGCCGGAAGTTCGACACGTGCAGCACGAGCGCGTCGAATCGATCGGCCGGCGCGAGCTGTTCACGGAGCTCCGGACGGGGTCGCCGCCGGTATTCATCGCAGTCCAGGAAATTCGGAATCACCGTGATCCCGTGTGTGATGCCGAGCGTCGCGATCGTGTCGGCCTTCAGGCTGCGAGAGACGGCGGTCACGCCGTGCGACTGTTCGATGGAGAACGCGACAGCCCGCGCGTACGACGGATCGCTGCCGACGAGCGTGATGTCGGTGCCATGCAGCGTCGTCACCGTGCGCGGCGGGGTGACGCCCGGCGCCGACAGCATCCGGTCCGCCAGGTAGGCGGCCGTGGCGTGCGGCACGGCGTAGTGCGCGTGCACGATGTCGAGCCGTCGCTCCTCGGCGACGCGCGCGATCGTGTTCGCCAGCGCCAGCAGGTACTGCGGCTCTCGAAACAGCGGATAGGGCGGCACCTCCACGCGTTCGAACGAGAGCCCGGGCACCTGTGTCCGCCACCGGAACGGCGGCTCACTGCTGATCACATGGACGTGGTGGCCGCGGCGCGCGAGCGCGTGCGCCAGCTCCGTCGCGACGACGCCGCTGCCGCCGACCGACGCGTAGCAGACCATGCCGATGTTCACGGCAGCTGCTTCAGCAGGCCTGAGCGCTGGATCGGCTCGCGGACGACGATCCCTTCCGCGAAGGCGACGCCGGCCAGCGCGCCGAACTGCGCGTCGCGGCTTTCGATGAGCTGCCGGAACGTCGAAGCGGTCAACCGGGTGGCGACCGCGCCGGCGTCCGCGGGAGCGAACTGACTGCGATAGCAATCGAGTGCCTCGCGCTTGCGCTGGTAGTGCGCCGAGACGTCCACGACAAATGAAGGCGCCGCGCTGTCGTTGATGAAGTAGTAGCAGATCCAGTCCGGCCGCCATGGATCCGCCTCCGTCGTGTAGCGGCGGAGACCGCTTCGAAATGCGGAGACGCGGAGCACGCGCGAGGCGGCCTCGTGGTCGGGGTGCCGGTCGTCCCAGTAGGGAACGGCGATGGCGCGCGGCTTGTGCCGGCGGATGATATCCACGGCCGAGCGGATCATGTCGGGACTGTCTGCGATCCCGCCGTCGGCCCACCCGAGGTTCTCGCGCCAGGCGGCGCCGAGCACGCGAGCCGCATCGGCGGCTTCGGCCAGCCGCTGGTCGCGTGTGCCGTTACTCGAGAGCTCGGCTTCGGTGAGATCGCACAAACCGACCGTCTGTCCCGCGGACGTATGGCGCGCGATCGTGCCACCGAGGCCAAGCTCGATGTCGTCCGGGTGAGGGCCAAACACCAGCAGGTCGATTGACATGGCTGCCGTGCAGTATAGGCGCCCCGGAGCTGGCCCGAGGTGGGATATAAAGATCCCATGCCGCCCCGAGCCCTCGACCTCATCGCCTTCGACGGCGACGACACGCTCTGGCACAACGAGCGAAGTTACCGCGATGGCCGCGAACGATTCCGCCAGCTGCTGGCGGGGGCTGGCGTCACCCTGAGCGCTGAGGAGATCGAAGCCTTCGTCAACCGGACCGAGCTCGTCAATCTGGACTACTACGGCTACGGCGTCTCCAGCTTCGTGCTGTCGCTGATCGAGACCGCCATTGCGCTCACCGACGGCCGGATTGCCGGCGCCGAACTGCGTGGCATCATCGCGCTGGCAAAACAGATGCTGACGGAGAAGGTCGATCTCTTCCCGGGCGTCCGCGACGTGTTGACGACGCTGGCGTCGTCGTATCCGCTGATGCTGATCACCAAGGGAGATCTGCTGCACCAGACGTCGAAGCTCGAACGGTCGGGTCTGCGCGACTGCTTCCGGCACGTCGAGGTGGTAAGCCGCAAGACGGCCGACGTCTATACCGCGATCCTCGTGCGCCACGGCATCGAGCCGGGGCGCTTTCTGATGATCGGCAATTCGCTGAGGTCCGATGTCCTTCCAGTCGTCGTCGAAGTGGGCGGGCGGGCGGTGTACATCCCGGCCGCGCTCAGCTGGTCGCATGAGCAGGCCGACGTGCCGGAGGAGGCGAAGCCGCGCTATTTCGAGCTGCCGGCGCTCGAGCGGCTCCCCGATGTCGTCGAGGCGCTCGAGCAGTCCACGCCGGCCGGAAAGCGGACACGTCACGCTCGCCTGAAACGCTCGCGCGGCCCCAGGTCAACCCGCGCTAGAACGTAACCTTCAGCGCGAGCTGAAGCTGCCGCGGGTCGCCGACCCCCTGCCGCAGGAAGCCGTCGAAGTTGAACAGCGCGGGCGTCGTCAGCGGATTCACGTTGTTCGCATTATTGAACGTGTTGAACATTTCCAGGCTGGGGATCACCTGGGCACGCATCCCGATGCGGAACGCCCGCTGCAGTCTCAAGTCGAGCGAGAAATACTGGTTGTCCTTCCGATCCCAGTTGCGGCCGCGGTCGAGGCCGTTGAGCACGCGCGGCGACGAGGCGATCGGCTGCGCCGATCGCGCCTGCATGCGGACGTTGGCCAGGAAGCGCTGCGGCAGCTCCACGTACGTGAAGAAATTGAACTTGTGGCGGATGTCGCGATCCGACAGTCCGTAGTCGCGGCTGAGATCGTAGAAGTTGAACGTGCGATCCGTGAACGGATCGCGCTCGTTCGAATCGTCGTCTTGGTCCTTGGACAGCACGTAGTTCGCTTCGAGCTGGTACCTCTGCGAGAAACGCTTCCGCACGCCGAAGGTGGCGCCGCGATAGAGCCCGTGTCCACGGCTGTTGGTGACGAACACGTCGCTCAGCTGCGGCCCGAAGGGGTTGTCGCCGATGTAGGCCGTCGTGTCGCGCGTGGCCGGCTGGGTCGGCGCCGGGGCGGTGCCGTGCCCGTTGTAGTTCAGGAAGCGCGTGAGCTGTACGCTCTTGGCCACGGTGAAGTCGACGTAGGCGGCGAGGCTCGGCGCCAGCTCCCGGTCGAAGCCGATGTTGACGCTGTAGACGCGCGGGTTGCGGTAGTCGCGGTCGAACACGCGAACGCCGGTGAACAGCGGGAATGTTCCCGCCGGCACGGCGCTCGGCGCCAGCAGATTGGGCCACACGGGCATGTCCGCGAAGGCGGTGAACTCCGTGTTCCGGAAGTCGCTCTTTTGCTGGATGCCGTTGGTGGTCACCGACCCGACCTGGGTGAGCATGTTCTGCCTGGCGTAATAGATGCCTGCGCTGCCGCGCACGACCGATTTCCCGTCCTGGTTCGCGTCCCACGCAAAACCCGCGCGCGGCTGAAACTGCTTCCATTGGTCGGGAATCGTGCCGTCCGACGGGAATCGCGGGTCGTTGAGAAAGCGCGCGTACGCCGTCGTCTTCGGGTCGACGGTTTGCGGCATCAGCTGCGCGTCCCACCGGAATCCGTAGTCGACCGTGAGCCCGTGGCCCGCCTGCCATTTGTCCTGGACAAACAGTGCGAGCTCGTCGTTGCTGATGTCCGACGCGCCGGCGGCGTCGCGCGCGATGCCGTCGGGACTGCTGCTCTGGAGGTAGAAGAGCAGCGGGCCGCCGGTCGCCGAGGCGCCGGCCGGACAGCCGGCCGGTGCCGTGACGTACGCGCCGTTCGAGCAGCCGACAGTGAACGGCCCGAACCCTCCCGGCGCCGCGGGCGAGGCATAGCGCAGGAACCCCGGGACGCTGTCGAAGATGTACCGGCCTTCGAAGAACCCGCGGAACGCCTGCACGTTGGCGGTGCGCACCCATTCGCCGCCGGTTTTGATCGTGTGCCGGCCGGTGACGATGGAGAAGTTGTCCTTCAGCTGGACGCGCTTCACGAGCTCGTCGATGTTCGGCGCCAGGAAGAACGGATTGCCGAAGCGGAACGTCGTCGCGAACCCCATCGCGGTGTCCGCAGGCACCGACGAGGGCGACGCGGCCCGCGGGCGGTCCTCGCGCGAGTACGTGAAGTGGAACTCGTTCAGCTTGTTCGCGGTCACCGTGCTGAAGAGGTTGACGTTCACGACGTTGATTTTCGCCGGTCCCTCGGTGCCGTTCGCCGAGTTCCCGTACGTCGGGACGTCGAACGTCTGGTTCGTGTTCTTCGAGTGGTCGAAGCTGTACGACGCGGACAGGTTGTTCCTCGGCGTGACGTTCCAGTCCAGCTTCGCGAGCGTCGCGTTGTTGTTGATGGCGTGCGCGATCGGCTGGCCTTCGTCCTGGCCGCGCCGCGCCCGGAAGAATCCGAGGAGCGCCAGCCGCTGGCAATCGGCGCTGCCGCCGATCAGCGATTCGTTGGCGGCGAGCGTCGGAGCGCTCACGGGGCACGGCGAGCCGATCGCTTCCGACAGGTTCGGCCGCAGCAGGTTTTCTCGGACCCCTTCGAGCGCCAGGAAGAAGAACGTCTTGTCCTTCGTGATGGGCCCGCCGATGGTCCCGCCGAACTGCTCACGGTGGAAGTCCTTGAGCGGCTTGCCGTCCGACGTGTTCGACGTGAGCCCTTCGACGCGCTGGTAGTGGAACAGCGACCCCTTGACCTCGTTGGTTCCCGATTTGGTGATGACGTTGACGACGCCGCCGGCCGTGTGTCCGAATTCGGCGCTGGCGCCTGTCGCGATCACCTGGAACTCCTTCACCGCTTCGAGCGTGATGTCGATGGCCGCCCGCTGGCCCCCCACCTGCTCGCCGAAGAAGCCGTTGGTGTAGTCGCCGCCGTCCAGGCTGATGTTGTTGAACACGCCGCGCTGGCCCGAGAAGGTGATCTCGTCGCCGTCCGGCCCCTGCACGACGCTTACGCCAGGCGTCAGCGTCAACAGATCCTCGAACTTGCGGCCGAGAATCGGCGTCGACTCGATGGTCGTCTCGTTGAGCGTGCTGGCGGCGGCCGTGCGCGTCGTCTCCACGGCCGGCGACACCATCGTCACCGTCACGGTTTCGGCAATGCCCGACACCTTCATTGTCGGCGCGAGCCGGACCGCTTCGCCGACCGTCACGAGCACGTTTTCCTGGACGAGGGTGGCGAAGCCGGAAAGCGTCAACCTCACCGTGTAGCGGCCGGGCGGCAGCTGGAGCGCCGCGAACCGTCCTTCCCGGTCGGTGGTCAGGTGGCGCGTCAGGTTGGTGTCGACGTTGCGGATCTCGACGTCGACGCCCGGCAGAACGGCCCCGCTGGCGTCGACGACCGTCGCGTCGATGACCCCGGTGGTGATTTGCGACTGGGCCACCGCCGATCCGGCCACCGCCAGCCAGACAAACGCCGCCAGCGCCATGTTCAGCTTCGCATCCTCGACCTCCAGATTCGCGAAACTATAACCTGAGTTTTGATCTGGGCCTAGCGCTAATGCCTTTCGGAAATTCCATTATCAGAAATAGGCCCGAAAACAGGCTGCTCCGCGAACCGCTCGACGCCGCGGGAAACCGCGGCTCGTCATCCGCGGACGAGGCCGGTTAGGGAGGACCTGACCGGGGCAGGCGCTGGGAGCGCCGACTTCAGGTTGGGCATAATGGTGTGAACGAACAGACCGGTGGAGATGGAAAATCGATGAGCCGCGCGACGCGACTGGCGACGCATATCGAACGGACGGTGACGGGGCCCATGTGGCACGGCCCGGCCCTTGCGGAGGTCCTGAAGGATGTGACCCACGACCAGGCACGCGCGCGGCCGATGCCGAACGCGCACAGCATCTGGGAGCTCGTCCTGCACATCACCGCCTGGTCGGATATCGCGCGTCAGCGTCTGCAGGGGCAGGCGACGGGGGATCCGGCCGCCGAGCAGGACTGGCCACCGGTATCGGGCTCGGTGGCGGGGTCGTCAGATCCCAGGTCCGGGTCTGACCCCGGCGCAACCTGGCGGCTAGCCGTCGAACGCCTCGGCGAGAGCCACCGTCGGCTCGCCGCCCACGCGCGTCTTCTGGACGATGCGACGCTCGATGCGCTGGTGCCGGGGCTGGAGTACTCCGCGTCGGTCCTACTGCACGGCACGTCGAGCATGGGACGTATCACGGCGGCCAGATCGCGTTGTTGAAAAAGGCATGACGCCTCGCTATTTCAAGACGCCCGAGGCGTTCCGCCGCTGGCTCGCCACGCATCATGCGACGGCGGGCGAGCTGCTGGTCGGCTTCTACAGGAAGGCGTCCGGGACGCCGGGCATCAGCTACAAAGAGGCGGTCGACGAAGCGTTGTGTTTCGGATGGATCGACGGCGTGAAGACGCGCGTCGACGAGCAGCGCTACACGCATCGCTTCACGCCGCGGACAGCCTCCAGCACGTGGAGCCTGATCAACACGAAGCGGGCGACGGAGCTCGTTGCACTGGGGCGGATGGCCGCTGCCGGCCTCGAGGCGTTTCGCCGCCGCGATCCCAGGAAGACCGGGATCTACTCGTTCGAAAACCGTCCGCCGGCGTTCGATGCGGCGCTCGGGCGCGAGTTCGAGAGCCATGCGGCAGCCTGGAAATTTTTCCGCGCGCAGCCGCCCGGTTACCAGCGGCTGATGGCGTTCCGGGTCATGAGCGCCAAACAACCAGAGACGCGCCAGCGCCGCCTGGCTGCGCTCGTCAAGACCTCGGCGGCAGGAAAGAGACTGCGATGACAGTGAAGCCGGCGCTCCGCATCGAGCGGGCCACCGAAGGCGACGTGCCGCTGATTCTGCGGCTGATCAACGGTCTGGCGGAGTACGAAAAGCTCGCGCACGAGGTGACCGCGACCGAGGCGGGGCTGCGCGAGACCCTGTTCGGCGCGCGGCCCGCCGCCGAAGTGATCATCGGCTACGCCGGCGACACGCCGGCCGGCTTCGCGCTGTTCTTTTCGAACTATTCGACGTTTCTCGGCAAGCCGGGGCTCTACCTCGAGGATCTCTTCGTGGTGCCGGAATGGCGCGGCCATGGTTTCGGACGCGGGCTGCTCGCGCATCTGGCGGCGCTGGCGGTCGAGCGCGGCTACGGCCGCTTCGAGTGGTCGGTCCTCGACTGGAACGAACCGGCGATCGGTTTCTACGAGAAGCTCGGCGCGAAGCTGTTGGACGGGTGGTCGATCTTCCGCGTCACCGGCGACGCGCTGCGCCAGCTTGCGGCGGCGAAAGCGGCTGTTTGATTCGCCCTTGGAGACGATTTCCTCTGCGGTAGAGCCGACCCATGTGTCGTGTCTCTCGGGCGCACGGGTCCGCCGCTACGTGACCGATATTGAAGCCGTCGCTGTGCGCTCACGTCGAAGCGCTCACGCTGGCGATCGCGTCGGCTTCCGTGTCGTAGGAGTCGAACACGGTCTGCAGCCGGGTGATGACGAAGATGTCCTTCAGCTTCTGCGACAGGCAACAGAGTTTGAGGCGGGCGCCGCGGTTGACGCAGGTCAGGTGTCCGGACGCAAGATCCGAGACGCCCGACGAATCGATAGCGGCGACTTGCAGCAGGTTGAGCACCACTGTGCGCGCGCCGTTGTCGAGCGCGAGGCGGACCGCTTTGCGCACTCCGGGATCCCCCTCGCCCGCCTCCAGCGGTCCGTGCAGCTCGAGGATGGCGATCGTGCCGACCGTGCGTGTGATGATCATAAGCCCCCGTGTCTGGCGGCGAGCCGCGCGGTGGTTTCCAACGGCGATGAACGTCTCCACGTCCTGCAGGCCTACCGCCTCGAACGGCTTGCGCCGCTTCGTCACGTCACCGTATGGCCGCCGGCGTCGATGGCGCGGAGAGAGGCGATGAGGCGCGGCATGGGAACGCGCGGATGTTAACATCTCCCGCGAGGAGCCCTTTCATGATGTCTCGACCGCCCGCCACGATCCTGCTGCCGCTCGCGCTCGTCGCCCTTGCCGCCGCCGCCCTCACGCGGCTGCCGCTGCACGCGCAGGCGCCGGCCGACGTCCAGTTCGTCGCGCACACCATCGGCACGGAGCTGCGCGGCGGCTACCAGGTGGTGATAGCCGATCTCAACAAGGACGGCAAGCCGGACATCATCGCCCTCGCGTCGGGCCTCCCGGATCTGCTCTGGTACGAGAACCCCGGCTGGCAGCGCCACGTGCTGGCGAGCGGGGAGTCGCAGATGATCAATGCCGCCGCGTACGACATCGACGGCGACGGCATCCCCGAGATCGCGCTCGCGCAAGGCTTCACGACGAACACCACGACGAGCACCGGCATCCTCTCGATCTTGACGCACGGGGCGGATCCGGCCGTGCCGTGGACGAGCAAGGAAATCGATCGCGTCCCGACCGCGCACCGCCTTCGCTGGATTGACGCGGACGGCAGCGGCAAGAAGATGCTGGTGATGGCGCCGCTCATCGGCATCGATTCGGCCCCGCCCGATTACAAGACCCCGGTGTCGATTTACTGCTACCGCACGCCGGACTGGAAGCGCGAGGTCGTCACCGACACGTTCACCGGCCTCATCCACGGCATCGATCCGATGCCCTGGGAAGGCGTGAGGGGCCAGGCCCTCATGAGCGCCGGCTTCATGGGCATCTACCTGCATCGCTTCGCGAACGGGAAGTGGACCGCGACCGAGATGACCAAGGGCGATCCCGATCCATGGCCCAAGAGCGGCGCGAGCGACGTCGCGCTCGGTACGCTCGGCGCGCAGAAGTTCATCGCCACGATCGAGCCGTGGCACGGCAACCAGGTCGTCATCTACAAGCCGAACGGCAGCCCCTGGAGCCGCCAGATGATCGACGATGGGATCACGGACGGCCATACCATCGTGACCCTGGACATCGACAACGACGGCCGCGACGAGGTGATTGCCGGCCAGCGGGGCGGCGCGCGCAGCCTGATGCTCTACGCCGCCTCAGCCGACGGGGCCAGCTGGACCAAGCGGACCGTCGACGAGGGGGGGATGGCCGGCGCCGGCTGCGCCGCAGCGGACCTGAACGCCGACAAGCGTGTCGATATCGTCTGCATCGGCTCGGCGACCGCGAACCTGAAATGGTACGAAAACGTTGGAAAGAAATAGCGGAATCGGGGGTAGAATGCCCTCGGATTTGTTCGTCGGCCCTGAGAACGGAGGAGCCATGACTGTTTCGCGTCGGAGTTTCGTCGGTGGATTCGCGGCCGCGCTGGGCGCCCTCGGGGTCGGACCTGAAGTCGATCTGTTCGCACAGGCGCGCACGCAGGGCGCGATGCCCGGCGCGCCGCGCGCGAAAGGGGCGGCGGACGACTGGGATTCGTTCGCGCACCTGTCCAGCAACGAGAACTGCTGGGGACCGCCCGAGTCGGTGATGAAAGCGATGAACTCGGCGTGGAAGTACTCGAACCGCTACGGCTATCCGGACGGCAACCTTGTCCAGGAGATCGCCAAGCATCACGGCGTGAAGGCGGAGAACATCCTGCTGACCGCCGGCTCGAGCGAAGTGCTCGACGTGGTCGGCACGGCGTTCCTGCCGGCCGGCAAGAAAGTGCTCGGCGTCGAGCCGACCTACAGCACGGTGTACCAGCACGCGACCAGCATCAAGACCAGCGCGATCAAGCTGCCGCTCGGCAAGGACTATCGCCAGGACATTCCGGCGATGATCAAGGCGGCGCACGCCAACGCGGCGCAGCTCGGATTCGTGTACCTGTGCAACCCGAACAACCCGACCGGCCTGGCCGTCACGAAGCAGGAAGTGAAGCAGCTCCTCGACGGCATCCCGGCCGGCATGCCGGTGCTGATCGACGAGGCGTATCACCACTTCGTGGACGATCCGAACTACGTGACCTCGGTGCCGTACATCCTCGAAGGACGCCCGGTGATCATCGCGCGCACTTTCTCGAAGATCGCCGCGCTCGCCGGCATGCGGCTCGGCTACGCGATCGCGTCCAAGGAGTTCGTGGACAAGATGCGGCCGTACAGCATGGGCAGCATCAACGCCCTCGTGAAGTGGGGCGGTGTCGCTGCGCTCAAGGACACGGCCTCGCAGGCCAATGTGAAGAAGATGGTGCTGGACCTCCGTAAGAAGACGGCGGCCGACCTGCAGGCGTACGGTTACGAGGTCATCCCGTCGGAGACCAACTTCTTCATGGTGCACATCGGTCGCGAGGTGCAGCCGGTCATCGAGGAGTTCCGTCAGAAGAAGGTCATGGTCGGCCGGCCGTTCCCGCCGATGACGACACACATGCGCGTGTCGGTCGGCACGGCCGACGAGATGGCGCAGTTCATGACCGCGTTCAAGGAGATCTTCCCGCAGAAGGCCCGAAACACCGCTGCGGGAGTCTGAAAGCACGAGGTTCGAAGTACGAGTGGGGCGGCGGTCGAAAGATCGCCGCCCTTTTTCCTTTATGGGCAGAGTCACCGCGGTCCTCGCCATGTTCGTCACGGTCGCGCCGCTTGCCGCGCAGCCCCTTCCCGTGCAGCTCATCGCGAGCCAGAGCATCGCCGAGGCTTTGATGTTTGCGATTCCGTCCCTGGGCCTGAAGGGGAGCGTGCGGGCGACCTCCGGCAACCGACTGCACGTCGTGACCGTCGCGCTGGGCGACACGCCGATTGAAGCCGACGTCCGGCGCTTCGTCCTCCTCACCTCAGGCGGCCACTACGAGCCCATCGGCGCCGGTGGTGCCGCCGATCTGATCATCCCGCTCGACCGCCTCCCGCTGGACCGCGAGGTCGGCGAGATTCTCCAGTCCGACGCGATCGTCGCCTTGACGAGGCGGGCCGGCGGGGTCACCCTGGAAGCCAGCGCCCGCGCAACGCTCGCGTTGCTGTACGAGCTGCCGCTCACGGTATCGGTCCGTTCGCTGCGGCTGCCGGACGGCGGCGAGCTGGCCACCACGCCATGAGCGCTGCGTTTCCGTTCGCCGATCTCGCGCTGTCGCGCCGGCTGGAGCGCGCCGAGGCGCTGAGCAACTCGCGGTTTGTCGAGGCGCGCGCGCGCCTGGTTCCCGATAGCGGCGCAACCTGGATCGAGGTCGCCGGCGCGCGGGCGATGTTCGCGGGCCCCACGTCGCCGATGACGCAGACCTTCGGGCTCGGCCTGTTTCAGCCGACAGCGACCGCGGATCTCGAGGCGATCGACGCGTTCTACGCCGAACGCGCCTCGCCGGTGTTTCACGAGGTCAGCCCGCTCGCCGATGTGGGCCTCCCATCGCTGCTGGCCACGCGCGGCTACCGCACGTTCGAATTCAGCAACGTGCTCTACCAGCCGATCGGCGACGCAGCCCGCCCCGACGCAGGTCTGAAGGCCGGCACGACGCCCGCAGGCGACGCGGCGCAGGCCGCCCCTGGCTCTTCCGAACGCCTGGCGCGCGCAGGCGGCAGCTCTGTCGTGACCGTCCGCTCGATCGAAGACGGCGAGGAGGCGCTGTACGCGCGCATCTCTGCGGCGGGATGGAGCGAGTTCGGGATGGGCGACCTCCTCCTCGACATCGGCCGCATGAGCGCGCTGGTGGAGGGACTGCGGCTGTTTCTCGCGGAGCTGGACGGACGGCCGATCGCGGCCGCCGCCCTGGGTCTGTGTGACGGCGTGGCTCACCTGGCCGGCGCGAGCACGATGCCCGACGCACGGCACCGCGGCGCGCAGCTCGCGCTGCTCGATCACCGGCTGCGGTATGCCGCGTCGCATGGCTGCGATGTCGCGCTGATGGCCGCGCTCCCCGGCAGTGCATCGCAGCGCAATGCCGAACGAAACGGGTTCCGCATCGCCTACACGCGAATCAAATGGACGAAGTGACCCAGACGACGGTGCATCACATGAAGAATCACAACCCGCCGTGCGGCATGGCTGGCCGAAAGGCTCGCCCTACGAGAGGCATGGCTCGCCTAAAGGCTCGCCCTACGAGATTCGTAGCGCGAGGCTTTAGCCGAGCGAAAAGCCACGTCGCGCGAGGTTTCAGCCGGGCGCTGTGCGGCGCGCTCGCGCTCGCCGTCTGTCCGATCGCGCTCGCGAGCCGGAGCGCTCCACGCATCGAGTCGGCTGTCGACGCGGTGTTCGCGGCCTACTCCGCCGCGACGCCGGGCTGCGCCGTGGGCGTGGCGACCGGAGGCAAGCCGGTGCTGGCGAAGGGGTACGGCATGGCCGACCTCGAGCACGACGTGACGATCGCGCCCGACACGATCTTCGAAGCCGGCTCCGTGTCCAAGCAGTTCACCGCGGCGGCGGTGATGCTGCTCGCACGGGAAGGGAAGCTGTCGCTCGAGGATCAGGTGCGCCAGTACGTTCCCGAGTTGCCCGACTACGACATTCGTGCGACGTCGAAGCCGTCTGGCGGCGGAGGCGGATTGACGATCCGTCACATGCTGAACCATACGAGCGGCCTGCGCGACTGGGGCAGCGTCGCCGGCATCGCCGGCTGGCCGCGCACGACACGCGTCCACACCCACGCGCACGTCCTCGACATCGTCTCGCGCCAGCGCGCGGTGAATTTCACGCCGGGCACGCGCTGGTCCTACAGCAACACGGGCTTCAACCTTGCCGCGATTGTGGTGCAGCGGGTGAGCGGCATGCCGTTTCCGGAGTTCACCCGCACGCGTCTCTTCCAGCCGCTCGGCATGACGCACACGTCGTGGCGCGACGACTACACGCGGATCGTGAAAGGGCGGGCGATCGCGTACCGCGAGCGCGACGGCTTTCACACCGACATGCCGTTCGAGAACGTCTACGGCAACGGCGGCCTGCTGACCACGGTCGGCGATCTGCTGACGTGGAACGAGCATTTCGACGCGCCGCCTGCCGGCGATGCGGCGATGGTGGCCGAGCAGCAGCAGGCCGGACATTTCAACGACGGCCGCGCGCACGGCTACGGGCTCGGCCTG